>Ga0105238_10001473_pt1 | contig 23635 bp, 23 predicted proteins | sample KBSC34metaG_FD_81526 | JGI IMG/M metagenome (GOLD analysis project Ga0105238, IMG submission 81526) | Corn rhizosphere microbial communities from Kellogg Biological Station, Michigan, USA - KBS C3-4 metaG | ecosystem: Host-associated > Plants > Roots > Rhizosphere > Soil | place: Michigan, USA...
CTCCCGCTCAAGGGAAAGGAAGAGGCGGCGGACGCGGAGCCAAGAAGGGTCCAGCGGGTCCGCTACCCCGGCTCTCCGACGGAAAGCCCGATCTCACAGGCGTCTGGAACGGATTCGGCGGGAGCGGCAACGACGCCCCCAACATGCTGCCGTGGGCGGCCAAGATCGTCGCCGAGCATAGGGCGGCCGGCGGCGCCGAGGATTTCGAAGCGCGCTGCCTTCCGGGAGGTCCCCCGCGTGCCGCGCCGTATCACACGTCGCTCTTCTCAACTCCCAAACTGGTGTTGATGCTCTTTGAGGGCAACACCCATATGTATCGCCAGTTCTTTGTCTATGGCAGCACTCATCGCAAGAATCTGAAGCCGACGTTTTATGGCGATTCGCGGGCGCATTGGGACGGAGACACTCTGGTAGTCGATACAGTCAGTTTCTTTGAAAAATCCTGGTACGATTTCGCGGGCACTCCGCATACCAAGGACATGCACCTGACCGAGGCGTTCCACCGCATCGACTTCGGGAACATGGAGATGAAGGTTACCATCGAGGATCCCGGAGTTTTCACCGCCCCCTGGGTCATCAACCGAACCACTACTCTCGAGACGAATTTCGACATGACCGAGTACGTCTGCAACGAGAACAATCAGGACCCCGACCATCTGCACGCGATCACCAATACGAGCGCCTCAGAAGTAGGAACACAGGCCAACCGCCGCAAGGACGGCGTACCACCGGTCCAGGCCAAAAAAGCTCCGGCGCCCCCTGCCGGGCCGACTCCCAGGACCGAAGACGGCAAGACGGATTTTTCCGGAGTGTGGGTTCCCACCACCACGCTGCTGCCGAGCGATCCCTCCTATCAGCCCGCGGCCAAGAAGCTCTACGAAGAGCGGAAGGCCAACAAGGGCAAAGACGATCCCGAGAAATTCTGTCTGCCGGACGGCGCAGTTCGCGTCAATCCTCTGCCGTATAAAATTGTGCAGCGTCCGAATATGATCGCCCTGCTGTGGGAAGGGAACACACACAGCTACCGGCGATTCTTCCTGGATGGCCGCAAGCCGGCCCTCGATGTCGAACCCGAAAGCTATACAGGTCTTTCCAACGGTAAGTGGGACGGCGACACGCTGGTGGTCGATACGGTCGGCTTCAATGACAAAACCTGGCTGGATTCCACCGGCAAGCCGCACAGCGATGCCATGCACCTGACCGAGCGCTACAAACGGCCCGATCTGGGGCATCTGAACGTCGACTTGACCATCGAAGACACGAAAGCCTTCACCAAGCCCTACACGTTCACGCGCACTTTTACCTTGGCGCCAGGCTTGGAATTGCAGGAATACGTCTGCCAGGCGATCCTGGACGGCGTGTATTAACCTCCAGGCCGGCGGTTACGCGTTATTCCGCACCCCTTGCGGCGCTACACTCTGAAAGGGGCAGTGTCATCATGAGAAACGCCTGGACGTCAGTGGCCGCGGCCACGTTCACGTTCTGTCTGTTGACGAACGCGCCCGCGCAATGGCTCGACTACCCCACCCCAGGAATTCCCCGCGCGCCGGATGGAAAACCGAACCTCTCCGCGCCCACGCCCAAAGCGCAGGATGGTAAGCCCGATCTGTCCGGCGTCTGGCGAGGACCGGGAGCAGGCGGCTACGATCGCAATGTCGCAAAAGATCTGAAGCCCAGCGATATTCAGCCGTGGGCCGAGGCCCTGTATCAGCAGCGCGTCCGCGACATGGGCAAGGATGCTCCGCGCGCGACCTGTTTGCCCGATCCTTTTCCGTACTATCACATGGTCGACCTGGCGCGGTTCGTTCAAACTCCTGGATTGATCGTCATCCTGTATCAGGGCACCACCAACAGCGTTCATCGAACCGTCTTTACCGATGGCCGGCCGCTTCCTAAGGATCCTAATCCGGCCTGGATGGGTTACTCGGTGGGACGTTGGGATGGCGACACGATGGTGGTCGATACGGCCGGTTTCAATGACAGAAGCTGGCTCGATATCGAAGGGCATCCTCATACCGAATCCCTTCACATCACCGAACGTTTTCGGCGCCGCGACTTCGGACACATGGATCTGGAAATGACCATCGACGATCCTAAAGCGTTCACCAGGCCGTTTTCGTTCCGGATGGACAAGACCCTGGCGCCCGACACCGACCTTCTGGAAAGCGTGTGCGAGAATGATCGCTCGGTTCCGCACATGCTCGGCGGAACGGAGATTACCAGGCTGGCTCCTGAAACACTCGCGAAGTACACCGGCACGTACGAGTACGCACCGGGACGCGCCGCCGCGATTACCTTCGAGGGCGACCTGCTGTTCTTGCAGGAAGGCGCGAACCCGCTAAAACTTCCGCTCGCGCCCAGATCGGAAACCGTCTTCGTCTCGCGCACCGAAGGGAATTGGATCGAATTCCTCAGGAACGCCCAGGGTGCCGTCACTGGCTTCGTCTACCATGGCGGAGGCGGCGAACGGCGGGCGACTCGTAGTGGAAATAGCAAATAGTGAATTTCGATCTGGTCGTCTTGTTCGAGCATCCTGAATGGCAGAAGCCGCTGTTTTCGGCGCTCGAACGTCGTAACGTCCGCTTCGGACGCTTCGATCTGAAGAAGGGAGCCTTCGATCCCGATAGCGTGCCGGAAGCGCCGCTTTATTTCAACCAGGCCAGCCCCAGCGCCTACGTTCGAGGCAACACGCGTGCAGTGCCGCTCGCGCTCTCTCTGATGCGGTCGCTAGAGCTGGGCGGCGCGCGCGTGCTGAACGGCTCGCCGGCCTTTTCGCTCGAGCTCAGTAAATCCGCACAGGCTGCGCTCATGAATAAATTGGGCATCCTGCACCCGCGAACCTTGGCCTTCAACCATGTGGATGCCGCCATCGAGCACTGGGGCGATCGCTGGCCCGCGTTGCTCAAGCCGGAGCAGGGCGGTAGCGGCGCGCGTATGTACCTTATACAGTCCTCACAAGAATTGGTCCGGCTATTACGCGACCGGCCGGAGCTGTGGCTTCCTGATAACTTACTCCTGCTGCAGGAATACTTCGAGGTGGCTCCTTCGCAAGGGATCGTACGTATGGAATTCCTGGGCGGGGAATTACTCTATGCCATGCGAGTGGTCTCACACGGCGCTTTTAATCTGTGTCCGTCCGAGATGTGCAATCCCGAAGGCGGCGGGTCGCAGTGCGATGTCCCGGAAACCAAGCCCGCCAAACCAGTCGAGTTCCATCCATATAAGAACGTGCCGGCCGCCGCTGTGGAAGCGGGTAAGACGCTCATGGCAGCGGGTGGATTGGATGTGGGCGGAATCGAGTACCTGGAAGCCCCGGATGGCCGCTTGGTGTTCTACGACATCAACGCAAACTCGAATCTAAGAGCGCCCATCGCGCAGGCCTTCGGCTTCGATCCGTTCGAACGGGTAGTCGATTTTCTGGTTTCACTGAATCGCGGCGGTCCATTCTGCGTGAAATAAAACTCTGATATGCTACAGGAGATTTTGGAGGTGAGTTGCCATGAGGGCACGCGTAATCGCGCTTTCGGCCATGCTGGGAACGGTGCTCTTCAATCCTGCCCCCGGATGGGCGCACCACAGCAACGTCGCGTTCGAGGTCACCAAAGTCATAACTATCACTGGAGTCGTGAAGACTTTTGAGTGGAGGAATCCGCATACCTGGGTGCTCATGACGGTTGAGGATGGCAAGGGCGGAAAAATCGATTGGGCGGTGGAGGGCCGTGCGCCAGGCGTGCTTCTCCGCGCCGGTTGGACCAAGAACTCGCTGCAACCCGGCGAGACGATTACCGTCGACATGAGCCCTGCCAAAGACGGTTCGAAGACCGGACTGGTGGCTCGTGTGACGAAAGCGGATGGAACCATTCTGGCTAACGCGGGACCGGCACAACAATAGGAAGATATGAGTACACCGAGGCGCCTCGTTTTTACGGTTTTCGTGGTCGTGTCTGCACAGGCTCAGCCCGCTGGCCCTCCGGATTTCTCAGGTGTGTATTATCCGATCAACCCATTCGGTGCCAACGCCGTTCCGCAGCCTTCCGCGGCGAAAGGAAAAGAGAAGGGTCCGCCGCCGCGGCCTACGAGGTCAGCGCCGCTCGCCGATGGCTCGCAGGGGCGCGCGCCGGATGCGCCATCGCTTACGCCCGACTACATGGCCAAGTGGGAAATCATCCGGAAATCGCGCATGGCTGGTTCTTCGGAGTACGATAACACCGCCAAGTGCCTGCCGCCCGGAATGCCCGCGATGATGAGCATGGCGTACGGCATGGAGGTGATGCAGAACAAAGACAAGATCACCTTCTTTAGCGAGCTGAACGACGCCTTGCGTCGCGTCTACCTGGATGGCCGCAAGCCCACGAAGAAAATTCTGGATGATCCCACATATGCCGGCTATTCGACGGGTCACTGGGAAGGCGACACGCTGGTGGTCGATACGGTTGCGCTCCACGAGAATTCCTTCATCGAAGGATTCACGCCCCACAGCGACGCGATGACTGTGAAGGAACGCATCCGGTTTCTTAGCCCCGGCCTGCTGGAGGACCGGATCACCGTTACTGATCCCAAGGCGCTCACAAAACCCTGGGAAACTGTCAAAACCTATCGCAAGGCAACGCCGGGTTCGGGGAACGATGAGCTTCGGGAATTCGCATGCCCGGAAGGGCTCGGTGAGGCGAAGTAATCGTCATCATCGCAGCCGCGGGATTACGTTGTCGACTTCAAACATGCGGTAGGTCGTCTCACGCATACCGCAGCGGCGGTACGTCTCCTGGGCCCGCCCATTATGCATATCGACATACAGGCGCAGCCCGCACACTCCACCGCGCTGCTTTGCCAGGGCCTGCGCTTGAGCATACAGGGCGCGAAAGACTCCGCGGCGTCGAAACTCAAGTATGGTGTACACACTTTGAATCCACCAGAACATGCCATTGCGCCAGTCGGACCACTCGTAGGTGGTCATCATTTGGCCAACGCGAGTCCCGTCGATTTCCGCGATCAAATAAAAGCCGCGTGCCGGATCCTCGAAAATGGCGTGTACGCCGCTGCGCAAGCGATCGATGTCTAGAGAAACGCCTTCCGTTTCGAGCGCCAGTTGCGCGTTACCGCGCACTAGAAATTCGGCGTCATCGATCGTCGCGGGGCGGACACGAATATCGGTCAGGGAGTCCATATTTGCAGATACGATTTGTAGCACGGAGCGAGTATAATCGTTCCGACCGATGGGAGGTGCCATGTCCTACACGCTGAAAGCATGGGTGGTGATTGGCTTGGCTGCGATCGCGCTCGGTCCCGCCGCTCCTCAAGGTCTGATCGCCCAGCGCAGTCTATCTCTGCCCATGGCCAAGACGATTGCGGAAGCGGCGCTGGCAGCCTGCAAGGCGAAAGGCTACAACACCGCCGTTGCCGTCGTCGACCGGGCGGGGCAGGTAATGGTGATCCTGCGCGATGAACAGGCCACCGCGCAGCAAGCCGAAATGGCCCGCCGCAAAGCGTATACGGCGCGCGTGTTCCGGACAACCACGCTCGAGTTTCAGAAACGCACCAGCGATCCGAAATATTCGGCGCAGCGCGATCTCCCCGACATCCTTGCGCTGGGTGGCGGCGTGCCCATCCAGGTGGGCGACGATATCATCGGAGGCGTCGGCAGCTCCGGGTCCAATCAGGAGAATGACGATGCCTGTGCCAAAGCAGGCGTCGCTAAAGTCGCCGAGTTTTTGAAATAGCCTATTGCACTAAAAAGGTCTCGCGAGGCTCGTGGCTAGATTGCCACCGGATCGACGAGGAACGCTGTGTTACATAGGCGGGGATAAGCCGATCACGGTGCGTTCGTGATCGAAGACTACATTCTGCAGATGCAGCATCACATCGACCAGCTTCTCCGCCGTGAAGTAATCACGCAGTATCCCGGAGCCTCTTCCGCATAAAGATAGTCGCCTGAGGATTGTCGTTGTAACGGTCACAGCGGATATATCCTTGGCGTTCGTAGAAGGCGATCGCGGCGTGCAAATCGTCGGTCGTATCGAGATAGAGCCACCGGGCTTCGCGGCTACGGGCAAACGCCTCCAGTGCCTTCAGCAGTTCCTTGGCGATGCCACGCTGGCGATATTGGGGGCGAACGTAGAGACGCTTCACTTCGCCGGCAGCGCCCATATGCGGCAAAGGACGATAAAGAACGCAGCCAACCGGTGTAGAACCGTCATACGCGAGCAGGATACAGCTCTCAGCGTCGGATATGTAGTCGAGGATCCTGGCTCGGTCATCGCGCGCGACGACCTTTATTGCTTCGTAGTATTCCTCGATCAACGAATATGCGTCTTCCGCTTCCGCGCGCATCACTGCCCGGATCGTCAACTGCGCCATATTGTTCCTGCAATCTTAAGACGAACACCGGCGGATGAACAACACTGATCCGTGACGGGAGGGTGTATAATCGCCGATACTTGCGAGGTCCTGATGCGACTACGAGCAATCCTGTTCCTAGCGTCGATGCCCCTTTGGGCCCAGTGGACGAAGGTTCCTCCGGATCCCATTCCTCGCACGGCTGACGGCAAGCCCAATCTCTCGGCGCCCGCGCCGCGTTTACCCAACGGCAAACCGGACCTCTCGGGTGTGTGGTCGCCCAATGCAAATAAGTACCTTCGCGACATCGCCGTCGACCTCAAGCCCGGCGAAGTTCCGTTCCAGCCGTGGGCCAAGGCGTTATACGAGCAGCGTATCGACGGGTCGCATTCCAAAGAGGATCCGGACGCCAACTGCCTGCCGCAAGGCGTTCCCAAGATTGACGCTGCGCCAGCGCCGTGGAAGATTGTCCAAACACCGCGCTTCATCGTGATCGCTTACGAAGCCTTCAATCTTTGGCGGCAGATTTTTCTGGACGGCCGCGAAGTTGCTGCGGACGTCAACCCTTCGTGGATGGGTTACTCCGTGGGGAAGTGGGACGGCGCAAGGCTGGTCGTCGATTCCAAGGGGTTCAACGGAAAAGCCTGGCTCGACCAGGTAGGCCGCCCTTCCAGTGACGCTCTTCACGTGATCGAACGCTTCCACCGCAAGGATTTCGGACACATGGACCTTCAGATCACCATCGACGATCCCAAAGCCTACACCAAACCATGGACCGTTACTCAGGATGTACACCTGCTGCCGGACACCGAGCTGCTGGAATTCATCTGCAACGAAAACAACCGCGACGTCCAGCATCTGCCGGGCAAGTAAGGTTGCGAATCAACGCTCTGCTTTGGTGTAATCCGCCACCTGCCGAGCCGCGCCGGTAAGCTCGAGAATGTGCATGCCGGTATTGGCGCGATCCACCGCGTAGATGTAACCCCGGTCGTCCACCTCGACGTTGTTGGTCTGAATCGCGATTTTACAGTGCTGCTCAACAGCCTGGCCGGTGCACCGTTGATCGGTTTTGGCGGTTACGGCGGGAATATAATATCCGATTTCCTTCGGACGGTATGGATCGCGGATGTCGAGAGCGCGTACGCCCGCGTTGAAATGGGCGACAAACACCACGCGGTTGTAATAAACCGTCGTGAAGTTCTCGTTCGACGAATGCATGCCGAATCGTCCGCCGGCGGTGCAGAAATTTCCGCTGTCCTCGGGCACGGTCCACGTCGCGACGCCAACAGGCCTCGTTTCTGAGCTGATGTCGAAGATCCTCAGAAGTTGCCGGTTCTCCTGACACTCATTGGCTACCGTTTCGCCGATCAGCACAAGAAAGTCTTTTACTTTGCCGTCCTTCTGTTTTGCGAATTCAGGCATCGGCATGCGGAGCAGGGGGAACACGTTATGTGCGCCCATGTCGGCCGGCAGATCCACCCTTGCAATCACCGGAGAGCGTAAGTTCTCATCCGTGGGCTCGGCTGGCCCGGTCAATAGTTTTTGCCGGTCCACGATCTCAATCACCCCATCTCGTGAGTTGTCATAAGCGAAATAGACGCGGTTGCCCTTGGGTCCGGTCGATACAGGCCCATGCAGGCCGCCCGGAGCCGGACCCCTCGCTCCAGGCTGCTGTCCCGGCAAACCGAAATTACGGATAAACACAGGCTTGGCGGGATCGCTCAAATCGTAGATCTGCGCCATGCGTGTGGTGCGCCAACCGTACACGCCGGAGACCAGATAGGCGATGCCCGTGTCGCATTCCCACCAACTCTTATGCGTGTCTTCCAGTCCCTTGACGATGACGTTCAGACGGGTAGGTTTCGCGGGATCGGTGACATCCCACATTTCGTGGGCGCTGTTGCCGTAACTGCGCAACATGTAGAATTTGCCTTTCCCGCCATGCGGGAGATCATTGCCGCTACACACCCGAACCATGGACGCCCCGCCGGCCTCTCCCGTGCGGTCCTTCGGCTCGACTGGAATATGCGCCAGATACACAGGCCGGCGAGGATCGGTTACGTCGACGATGGATGTCCCGTTCGGCTCGTTCTTCCCGGTGAGAGGGTTAGGCTGCTCGCCGCCGTGATGGCCGATGTAGGCAATCCAGCGCGCTCCCTGCTTTTGGATCACCGGCTGATAGGCGCTACGGGCCTGCAGGTCGTTGTAACCCACCAGGTCCATATTGCTCGCCCGGGCCGTTCCTTGCGCCCACGCAGGCGCCGTCAGCATGCTCGAAAGCACACACCCGAGGAGAAGGAATCGCTGCATGCTGGGAAGAATACACCAAATGCCATTTGGTGTATACTGCCGCAGTGACCCGACGCGAGCTTCTTCAAGCCGGTGCCGTGGCTCCCCTTTTGCTCACCCGAACTCCGCGGTTGTTCGCCGCGGAATATGACTTGGTCATCAAAGGCGGACGCGTCCTGGATCCGGCACAGCGCATCGATCGCGTAGCCGACGTGGCGATTCGCGGTGGAAAGATCGCCGCGATCCAGCCCGGCATTATTCAGGGAAACAATGCCTCTTCCGCCGCTGCGAAGGTACTCGAAGCCACTGGCAAGCTGGTCACGGCTGGCCTCATCGACATTCACTCTCATGTAGCCGATAAGGAACTGACGCCGGCGCAATGCCTCTCGACCGGCGTTACCTCTCTAGTTGACGGCGGCTCGCGCGGCGCTCAGAACGTCGACGAACTGGTGAAGATTGCGCAAAACTCGCCCAATCGAGTGCGCATTCTTTTGAACATATCAGGCCGCGGCCTGGCGGATGGCGCCACGGAACTGCTCGATATCGAGAAAGCCAACGTTTCCGCGGCCCGGAGCGCCGTGGAGCGCTCGCGCGAGTGGATCATCGGCATCAAGGCCCGTCTCTCGCGATCGGCCGCGGGAGAGCACGATCTGGAGGCAGTCCGCCGCGCGCGGCAAGTTGCCGATCCCTTGAAAATCCCCATCATGGTCCATGTCGGCGACACCGCGTCTCCGCTCCCGGACATCCTCGCGCTGCTCCGGCCGGGCGATATCGTCACACACATGTACGCGCCTGCGCCGCACGGCATGCTGGATGACAAGGGCCGTGTGCTGCCGCAGGTTCTTCAGGCAAGACGGCGCGGAATTCTGTTTGACTTCGGCAATGGACGTACCGCGCACTGGACCTGGGACACGGCGGAGCGAGCAATCCAACAAGGCTTTTTGCCCGATACCATTTCGTCTGACATCACGGCGGCGGGGCTGACAGATCAGGTCATAAACCTCCCCAACGTTATGTCGAAATTTCTGCTGCTGGGAATGCCGGTCGATCAGGTGATCGCCCGCGTTACTGTCAATGCCGCGCGCGCTATACCCGAGTACAAGAGCTATGGCACGCTGCGCACGGGCGCGGCCGCCGACGTAACCGTGCTGGACCTTCGTGAAGGCGATTTCGAGTTCATTGACAACTATGGCGGCAAACGGATGGGACGGCGCAGTCTGTTTCCATACGCAGTCGTGATGAACGGCAAGCTTATGGAAGCACCGCGGTAATATTGCGCTTTGGAACTTCGCCCACGGGAATGCGCGTTAGTTCCTTCATTGACTTGATATCGACCACCGAGACAGAGTTCGATGCGGCGTTGGCCACGTAGGCCGTCTTGCCGTCCGGTGTGAGCGTCACCCAGTCGGGAGAGTGGCCGACCTCCGTGCTGCCGACAAGCTGCAAGTCCGGAAGCGAGTAGAAGTAGATCGAACTGTTCAATCTGCTATTGACCACCAATGTCTTCTGATCGGCGGTGACGGCCATGCCGTGCGATTCACTCCCGCCCACCAGGAAAGGAGCCTTTCCCGGAGGAAGCGCAGGAAGCTTGATCCGATTGATCTCCTTGCGCGTTGCGAAATCCACCACGGCGAATCCGTTTACTCCGGAAAGCTGAACGAAAATCCATTTGGTGCTTCCGTCAGGATTTGCCGCGAACGCCATGGGACGAATACCCAGATCCATTACCAGAGACCATACCGGCTCCTCAGTCTTTTGATCGATCACGGTGATGGTTTTGGATTGAATGGAGCCGCTCACCACAAACTTGCCGTCCGGCGTGACGTAGGTATTGTGTACAGCCCCTTTCACCGGAATGCTCTTGACCCTTTCCTGAGAGGCCGTGTCGATGACGTCCACGGCGCCTGGCGCTACGGCGATCGATACATACACTCGCCGTCCATCTTTGCTGATCGCGATGTTGTTAGGGTGGCCAGTGAGAGGGACGCTCTTGATGACCTTCAAGGTTTTAGCGTCCGCTATATCCAGCGTGCTGTTGCCCTCGTTGCTGATGTAATAGCGGCTTCCATCAGGAGCAGCAGCCGCCCCGTGGTTCACTTCGATGCCGCGGATCTCTCCCACCACTTTGTTAGTCACAGGATCGATGACCGAGACATTATCTCCGGCGCTATTGGTCTGGAGGATGCGAACTGTGCCAGCGGTCAAGGGCAATGCGAGAAGGAATCCGAGATATTTTTGGGTCATAGTCATGTGCAAAGTCCCCTCGCAAGTGAATCAGGATTGGCTGAGAGTGTCAAGCCTGGTCTTGATCCTGATCCTAAAGGGCGGTATCCTTACCGGCGGCATGAGCATCACTGTACTGAGGACTTGTATCTTCGCGCTCACGGCCTGCGCACTTGGGGCGCAGCAACTCACCGGCGATCCGGCGCGCGGGCAGGCTCTGTTCGAAGGCAAGGGCGAGTGTTTGATGTGTCACCGCGTGAATGACAAAGGCTCCCGATACGGCCCGGACTTGAGCACGATCGGCGCCTCGCGAGGCCGCGGCGGAGGACCTAACATATCTCCCACGGGGACGGCTGCAGGAGATCCTAAAGGATTGGAGCTTGCTATGCTCGACCCCGATGCCGAGGTCGCTCTGGCGAATCGATCCGTCCGCGTGGTGACCAAGGACGGTACCGTGATTACAGGCCGGCTCCTGAATCACGATAACTTCTCGGTACAGTTCATCGATACGCAGTCGAAACTGCGAGCCTTCATGAAGTCCGACCTGAAAGAGTTTGCGGTTCTTACCAAGTCTCCGATGCCGTCCTATCAGGACAAGCTGAACGCGCAGGAAGTAGCCGATCTGGTCAGCTATCTTATTAGCCTGAAAGGACCCTCGAAACCATGAGACATCCGCTGCTGCTCGCGTCCCTTTCGGCCTCACTGTGGGGTCCTTTGTACGGCCAGGGTGTCACTTTTGACCGGATCCTGAATGCCGATAAGGAGCCGCAGAACTGGCTTACTTATTCCGGTGCCGTCAACGGCCAGCGTCACAGCGAGCTCAAACAAATCACGCCGGCCAATGCCAAGAACCTGGAGCTGCAGTGGGTGTGGCAATCCAAATCTCTCGAAAAGTACGAGACTACTTCGCTGGTGGTGGATGGTGTGTTGTATACCGTCGAGGCGCCCGATACTGTGGTCGCACTGGACGCAACCACCGGCAAGACTTTCTGGACTTTTCCGTACACTCCGGCGGCGGATGCGCGCCCCTGTTGCGGACGCGTCAATCGCGGACTCGCGATTTTGGGAGACACCATCTTCATGGGCACTATCGATGCGCATCTCATCGCCATCGATGCCGCCACCGGGAAGCAGGTCTGGAACACGGAGATTCCGACTCCCGCTGAAACTCCGGAGGCAAAGGGCCGCTATGGCGTAACGCACGCTCCCCTGGTGGTCAAAGACAAAGTGATTGTCGGCACAACCGGCGGAGACGGCGGGATTCGCGGGTACATCGATGCGTACGATGCCAAGACCGGAAAACAAGCCTGGCGGTTTTACACCATTCCTGCACCCGGCGAACCCGGCAACGAATCCTGGCCTCCGGGAGATCGTTGGAAGACCGGCGGCGGCGCAGTGTGGCAAGCGGGCGCTTACGATCCCGAAAGCAATCTGACTTTCTGGGGAATCGGCAATCCCAGTGGAACCCATAATCCGGATCAGCGCGTGGGTGACAATCTCTACACCGATAGCGTCGTTGCGCTGGACGCGGACACAGGCAAACTGAAGTGGTACTACCAATTCACGCCCCACGACGATATGGATTGGGATTCCACGCAGGTCCCAGTCTTGGCGGATATCGAGTGGCAGGGCAAACCCCGAAAGGTAATGCTGTGGGCCAACCGTAACGGCATCATGTATGTGCTGGACCGAGCCTCGGGGCAGTTTCTATCTGGAAAGGCCTTCGTGCAGGCAAACTGGCTGAGCGGGTTCGATGAGAAGGGCCGGCCGATGCGCGTTCCAGGCAAAGTCGCCACTCCGGAAGGCAGCTTCATTATGCCCACAATGCTGGGCGCGACCAACTGGTATCCGCCATCGTTCAGCCCGAGTACCGGTCTGTTCTACATTCCCGGTTGGGAGAATGCCGGGGTCATTAACTATCTCGGGAAAACCTCCAAGGACACGGGCGTCACGCCCATGGCGGACGTAAAGCTCGCGCCGAACTATCGAACGGACGCCGAAGGCTTCGGCGTGGTCCGGGCTTTCGACCCCAAGACCGGTGAAAAGAAGTGGGAGTACAAGATGGGCGATACCACCTGGGCGGGCGTCCTGACGACCGCCGGCGACGTGCTGTTCAGCGGGGGCAGGGAAGGGTACTTTTATGCGCTCAACGCCCGGACCGGTGAGATGCTGTGGAAAGTGCCGCTGGGCGGGCAGATCAATAGCGGGGCGATGAGTTATTCGGTCAACGGGAAGCAGTATGTGGCTGTAGCCGCAGGAACATCCCTGTTCGCCTTTGCGCTGCGGTAAAACGCCTACCCGATAAAGCGCCTATCCTTGTGTTTGGCGCACGCGGGCTATACAATTTTCTAGATACGTGCATTTAGGTGGTTTAGTCTCATACTGGAGGGTACAATGACGTTCCGACTCGGCGCCGCGGTAGCTACGGCTTGCGCTTCCCTGCTTACGGGAGTATTGCCCGTGATGGCACATCACTCGTTCGCTGCGGAGTACGATTCCACCAAAACAATCACGGTCAAGGGCACCATCCAGAAGCTGGAATGGGTGAATCCCCACGCATATTTTTGGGTCGATGTGAAAGATGCGAGCGGTAAAGTGACCACTTACGCCTTTGAAGCGCTCAGCCCGAACGCGCTCGCCCGGCAAGGCTGGAATCGCGATTCCCTCAAGAAGGGCGAGGAAGTGACCGTCGACGGCTACCTGGCCAAGGATGGCAAGCCGCTGGCCGATGGTTCCATCCACGCGAATTCTAAAGGCGTGACCCGAGCGGATGGCCGCAAGGTGTTTCAGGGTTCATCCGCCGACGATGCCTACACCGGCTCGGCGAAATAGGGACCTCAGGAGCTCAACGTGACTAAGCGAGAAGTCGGTTCCATGGCAGTTGCCTTGGCTGTAGCGGTCGGTGTGACTTTGGTTCCCTTAAAAAGTTCCGCGCAGTCGGATGACGCCAAGACTGACAAGGCCGGAAAGTTTGGCCCGGTAGGACCTGGCGGAGGACAGAAGGGCGGGAAGGGCGGGGGAGCCGGCAAAGGTAAAGCATCCCCATCGTTGGGACCCGCACCGCGGATGCCCGACGGCAAGGCTAGCCTTCAGGGTGTCTGGACTCCGGCCAACTTCGCCAATACGGGCGGGCCCTATCCTTTACAGCCCTGGGCGCAGAAGGTGTTAGACGAGCGCAGGGCGAATCAGAGTAAAGAAGACCCGGAAGGTTACTGTCTGCCCGCTGGTGTCCCCAGGATCTCTCCATTCCCGCAAAAGACGATTCAGACGCCCGAGGTGCTGGTCATTCTCGAAGAGGGGAATATCCACAGCTATCGACAGGTATTTCTCGATGGCCGCCCGCACTCCAAGGAGGATCATCTATGGATGGGCGATTCGATCGGTACGTGGGAAGGAAATGACGTTCTGGTGGTCGATACGACCAACTTCAACGATAAGACCTGGCTGGGGGGAAGCGCGCCTCATACCGACAAGCTCCACGTGGTCGAGCGTTTTAGCCGCCCGGATTTGGGACACCTGCAGGTCGACATCACGCTGGAGGATCCGGGCGCCTTCACCAAGTCCCACAGCTTTCAGCGAATTTTCAATCTGATGCAGAATACGGATCTTTTGGAGTATGTCTGCAACGAGTTTAATATCGATAAGGACCATCTGGTCGGCAGGCAGTAACTGGTAGCGATGAAAAAAGGAGAGTTGATGCGGAGACGAGCATTTCTGCCGGGTTGCTTGCTGATGGGTCTGGGCCTCATCGTGCCGGGGTTCGGACAGCAGGGACATCCGCTGACGGGCACTTGGAATGGCGATTTTGGTCCTTCTCCAACCCAGCGGACCCAGCTCACCATCGTCATGACGTGGGATGGGAAAGAAGTCAAAGGCACCATTAACCCGGGTCCGGATTCCGCGCCCGCGACAGTCTTCCTGGATGTGCTCAATTGGACCGTTCGGATTGAAGCCGATATGAAGGATTCGTCCGGCAAGCCGCCTCACGTTGTGGCCGAAGGGAAGCTGGAAGATATTGGCGCCTACCATCGAACTATTTCAGGCACCTGGCGCCAGGGCACAACCAATGGCACCTTCAAGCTCACTCGAGACTAATATGGCGAAGAAACACTCGGCGTTGGAAGTGTTGGTCTTAAGCTCGGGACTGCTGCTGGGAGTTTTCCTGGGTTCCGTTCCGGTCTCTGCCCAACGCGCTCCTTCCGCAAACTACGAAAGCGATAAGAAAGTAAAACTGTCCGGAATTGTAACCCGCATCGACTGGGTTAATCCAAGCGCCTTTGTCACGGTGAACGTGAAGGACTCCACCGGGATAATCTCGAATTGGGCGGTGGAAGTGGGAAATCCGCTCGATTTGCAAAAAGACGGTTGGAAAGCGACCTCCGTGCACATAGGCGACATGGTTACGGTGGAGGGCATTCCGGCAAGAGGTCCGCGCAGGCAGGCTCTGGCCACTTCCGTGGTGTTGGCCCGCACTGGCGCAAAGGTATTCGTTGTGTCGAATAAGAAGGCGGCTAAGGTAGCGAGCCAGCCTGTTCCTCGCTGGCCGGATGGCCATCCCCGGCTGGGTCCACCCCCAGGGAAAAAGGGATATTGGGGACCTCCCAGCTCGACAGTACTGGTGGAAAATACGGGCGTCGCAATTCCCATGAACCGCGACGGACTTCTGGCAAATATCTTGGATGCGGATAAGGTGGCTCCCTTCCAGCCATGGGCCAAGGCCGTTTATGAATATCGCCAGCGGACTCTGTTTAAAGACGATCCTTATAACCGCTGCATACCTCCAGGCGGGGCGCGGCACTTTCAGAGCCCGTACGGGTTCCAATTCATCGAACAGCCTACGATTGGACGGATCCTGCTGCTGTTAGGCGGCGGAGACCGCAATTGGCGCATCATCTACACGGACGGGCGTCCCATTGGCCATAAAGATGAGCTGGTTCAGACCTATTACGGCGCCTCGACGGGCCACTGGGAAGGCGATACGCTGGTGGTCGACACGGTCGGTTTCAACGAGAAGTTTTGGTTTACCAACGGTGGGCTGCCCCATACAGAAGCCCTGCACTTGACGGAGCGCTTTACACGGTCGGATCTCAATACGCTGAAGTACCAGGTGACCGTGGACGATCCGCAAACGTATACTAGGACTTGGACCGGTGGCTGGAATATCCAGTGGGTCCCGGATGAGGAAATTCAGGAATATTTCTGTGAGGAGAACGCCGAATCGACGTTCATCCGTTAGTGGATCGAGGAGATAAATATGCGGCTTAACATGCTGGTTAATATGCTCGGTGCAGGGCTTGCGATCGGTCTGATTCTTACTGGTATTCCGGCGTCGGCACACCACTCCTTCGACGCGGAATACGACTCCACCAAAATTGCGAATTTTACGGGGGTCGTTACGCACGTAGACTGGCAGAATCCACACGCCTTCATCTTCATGAACGTCAAAGATGAAAGCGGCGCGACCAAGAATATCCGGGTTGAGCTTGGTCCTCCATACGCCCTCATCCGAGGCGGCTGGAAGAAGGACACGGTGAAGATCGGGGACACGGTCAGCGTGACGAATGGAGCGCTCGGCAAGGATCCGACCCTGAATTGGGTGGGCGCCGTGGGCACCACGAAACTGGTCCTGTCTTCTGGCCAGCAGATGATTCTGCGATAACGGTGCGTCGATCCATGGCAAATCCTCGCTTGGGGACCCACACGCGGGTTGCGGCGGTCACAGCAGCGCTGGCACTCTTCGCAATGGCGATTCCGTTTTTTGCCCAGGATGGTCCCGCGCCAGGTGCCGGCAAGGGCGGCAAAGGCGGAGGGAAGGCGGCCGCACCGGCTAAGCCGATTCGTCCCGTGGAACCGACTCCTCGATGGCCCGACGGGAGAGTTAACTTGGGAGCCACCCCCGAACGCAAGGGATATTGGGAGTTGAGGCCGGGCTTCGCGGGCCGCCCCATGGGAATGGTGCCGTTCCAGCCGTGGGCAAAAGAACTGTACGCCTACCGCCAGTCCAGCCAAAAATTGACCAGGCCTCCGTACATCGACTGCAAGGCTGCTCCCGGTCCCGAGTTTTTGCTGGCTCCCGGGTTTGAAATTATAGATGCACCCGAACTCAAGAGTGTTTTCCTGCTGGACATGGGCGGGGGACACACCTGGCGCGTGATTTATACGGATGGGCGGTCGCATCCCAAGCCGGAAGATCTGCGGCCGACTTCGCTAGGTCACTCAATCGGGCACTGGGAAGGCGACACACTGGTGGTCGACAGTGTGGGCTTCAACGAAAAGTTCTGGATCATGGGATCGTATCCGACCACCAGCCAGTTGCACCTTACCGAACGTTTCACTCGTCCTACGCTGGGATCTCTGGAATACGAAGTCACGATTGACGATCCGGGAGCGTACACCGCGCCTTGGAGTGCACGCGGCGTCATCAACGAGTCCGGAGCCGCCGGGTTTGTCGCGAACGGCGAAATGTTCGAATACATCTGCGAAGACGACCGGTAAGCAGGCACATTTCCAAATAAGCAGGCATATTTCCAAAGAGGATAACAGCCATGGCCGCCACCCTTCGAAATCGAGTTGTCCTGGTCTTTTCGATCCTGCTATGCGCGGCTCTGTTGTTCGCACAAGGTCAGGACAAAGCTGGCGCCGGTAAAGGTAAAGCCAGGAAAGGTCCTCCGGGGGCAAACCATCCGGAGAGGATTCAGGTCCTGATCCTTACCGGACAGAACCCGCACGATTGGAAGGCCACCACGCCCTCCATGCGGAAGACTCTGGAAGATACCGAGAAGTTTGAAGTGCGCGTGGTCGAAGAGTTTCGCGGCGGCGGTCCGGAACTTCTAAAGCCTTACGACCTGGTGTTAGTGAACTATTACGACGGGAACGCCAAGAATCGCTGGGGCGAGCGCGCCGAGACCGGGCTAGCCGACTTCGTTCGTTCCGGTAAGGGCTTGGTTCTGTATCATCTGTCGCTGGGTGCTTTTGACGGCTGGACCGATTACGAGAAGATGTCGGGAGGCAACTGGCGTCCGAACAACGGGCACCATTCTCCCCAGCACGATTACGCGCTCGACATTAAAGATCCCGATCATCCGATCATGGCCGGCCTGAAGACGCCGCTAATGATCAAGTTCGACGAGCTATTCGCTAACCTGAAGTGGCAGCCTGAGGGCAGCTATCACGTCCTGGCGACGGCCTACGACGACCACTCGCGCTATGGCCCACAGGACAAGCAGACCAAGGTCGGTGCAGGTACCGACGAGCCGATCTTGTGGACTACCCAGTTCGGCCAGGGCCGCGTGTTCAACATAGCCCTGGGCCATGGCCCCGAGGATACCGAGAATCCGGAATTCAAAATTCTTCTGGCTCGCGGCGTCGAGTGGGCCGCGACCGGAAAGGTCACTATCCCGGTTCCGCCGGAGCTGGCGAAGTAATCCAGGTTGTTTGCGAAGTCACCGCTTGTTCTGCCGCTGGCGTTCGCCGCCGGTTTGGCCAGCCTTGCATTCTTAGCTCCCGTCCGCCAAAACCCGAAGGTGCTGGGGGCGTTTCTAGGGACGGCGGCGGCGCTGTGCGCGTGGAACGCGTTGCTGCTGATTTGGACCCGGCGTTCAGGGCGCACGCTCTCTTTCGAGGTAGTCCTGAAGAAGCAGCACTACGTGCAAGCCTGCGTGCAGGGCTCACTGCTGGCGTACTGGGGCTGGTATTGGCCTCCGGTGTACGCGTTCGCCCCCTTTATCCTCGCGCAACTTTTCTTCGCCTACGCGTTCGACATGCTGCTCGCCTGGTCGCGGCGCGATTCTTACATTCTCGGCTTCGCTCCGTTTCCCGTGGTCATCAGTATCAACCTGTTCCTGTGGTTCAAGCCGGACTGGTTCTATTTGCAGTTCATAATGGTGGGGCTCGGTTTGGCCGCGAAGGAACTGATTGGCTGGAATCGCGATGGACGGCGGGTGCACATCTTCAATCCCTCATCGTTTCCGCTGGCGGTGTTTTCGCTGGTGCTGCTGGCCATCGGCAGGAGCGACATCACCTGGGGGCAGACCATCGCGACCACACAGTTCTATCCGCCGCATATGTATCTGGCGCTGTTTCTCCTGAGCCTGCCGGGACAATTCTTCTTCGGTGTGACTTCCATGACGATGTCGGCCGTTTTGTCGACTTATGTGTTCGGCCGAATTTACTTCGCCCTGACGGGCATTTACTTCTTCTACGATTCCTATATCCCAATTTCCGTCTTCTTGGGGATGCACCTGCTGTTTAACGATCCGGCCACCTCGCCGCGCACGGAACTGGGGCGCATTATTTACGGCGCGCTCTATGGGCTGAGCGCCGTTGGGTTGTATCAGTTGCTGGGCAGCGCGGGAATGCCGACTTTCTACGACAAGCTGCTCCAAGTCCCGCTTTTAAACCTCTCAGCCAAAGGGATTGATGGCGCAGCTCGATCGCGGGTATTGCGCATGTTCGATCCGGCCGCGTTGGGCCAAACGCTAATCGCTCGCCAGCGTCACCTGGCATACATGTCGATCTGGGCGGTGGGATTTACGCTCCTAAGCATCACGCAAGGAGTAGGAGACAGCCATCCGGGGCAGTGGCTGCCGTTCTGGAGGAAGGCCTGCGGGGATGGGCGCGCATACGCCTGTCCCTACCTGGCCGATTTGGAGACCAGCTTCTGCGATCGGGGATCGGCCTGGGCATGCAACGAAGCGGGCCTCATGCATATAGCGCTGGCGCGGTCGGGCGAAGACCTCCGCAGGCTCGATCCCGCAGGAGCCGCGGTTCCTTTGAGGCGCGGGTGTGAGCTCGGGTTTTCAACGGCCTGCGACAACCTAACCGCGCTCACTAGCGGCACAGGCAAGTTCGCCAGCGCCTCGCCGGAGCTCGCAGACTATCCGATCATTTTGCAAGGCAGCAAGGGAGAGATCCGCGAAAGGGAGCCCGCAGCGCTCTATGTTCTGGCATGCCGCGAAGGCTGGCCAGGCACGTGCGGGCGGAGCGAGGCGGCGGTCCTTCGATAGTCTACTTGCCGCGGCCTTTCGGACCCTGCGCGATCATCTGGATTCCGATGATCCAGTCCTTATTCAGCGCGTTGTCTCTGGAAACCGCATACAGCGTCTTTCGATCCGCGCCGCTAAAGGTCACGCTGATGACGGGACGGGGTGTTGGGATGACCCCGAGATATTTTCCGTCCGGCGCAAATACCTGGATGCCGGAAGCCTGCGCGGTCACGTAGAGGCGTCCGGCGGAATCGAACGTGCTGCCGTCGCCCCCGCCACCGGCTTCCAGTTTCGCGAACTCGCGCTGGTTCGTGAGAGACCCATCCTTCTGGACGTCGAATACTGCAACCGTGGCGCCATTGGTCACGTAAAGGTGCTTTTCGTCAGGACTCAGCACGATGCCGTTGGTGTTCAGGTTCTCGCCATAACGGGTGACGGTGCCCTTCGAGTCCGCATGAAAGACCACGCCCATGGTGAAGTACACGCCGCCTTTGCTGTCTGCCGTCAGATCGTTAAGTGTGCCGCCCAGGCAATCCAGAGGATCACCGTTGTATTTGCTGGCCAGAGTTTTGCGCTGCGGTTCGAGCTGTTCGATGGATTGGTTCAGCCCTCGATTCAACACGAACAGGTTCTTTCCATTCGTCGCCACCGAACCTGAAGTATTCAGGCCGGTATAAGCAGTGGAGGCCTTGCCGTTCTTATCGATCTTCACGACGTTGCTGTTATCGTTCTGCGCTGTCAGAAGGCCGCCGTCCTTGGCGATAATGCCGTCGGCGTTATTGCCGTCCACTTGCCAGAACTCTTTCCATTGCTGGCCCGCGGCGATGACGCCGGGAATTCCCATCACTTTGACATCCTGGGGACCCGCGCCCGAGGGAGCCGGCCCCTTGCCTTTCGCGGCTCCGCCTTTTGCGGCGCCGCCTCTGCCCGGAGGCGGAGTCTTGCAACTCTTGATCAAGTCCGCGTACTTCGCGTCCTGAGGAGCTTGCACTCCTGGCCCCGTTCGTGGCGCGGCAGGAGGCTGCTGACATAAAACAGCCGACACACTGAACGCACCCAGCATCGTGAATATACTTGTCGATTTCAATTGAGTCCTCCAGCCTTCCGCGTTCCAGAATATCACCGTTCACGGCGAATCGTTTCGCGCAGCGAGTCCACCCGGCCCTCGGCGCTGCTAAATACATCCTCGGGAAAGCGCCGGTAGGCCAGCATGCCGGCATAAATGGCGGCGCTGTCGTCCAGGTTGAGACCGATGCCCGCCAGGTATTGCATCCGCAGGTTCCGATCGCGATTGATGGCAGCGCCATGCAACCACGGTTTGAGATCGAGTGCGCGGCCCGCATAGGTGGCAAACAGGTCTACTGGGGCATTCATGCCGACCTCTGTAAGTGACTGCGCCATCTTGCTGTCACCACGATAGTCTACGCGCTGCTCCATTCGGTCGAGATCGATCCGCAGCGGTTCGACTTCACCCAGCAAGACCATATCGTGACCCTGGCCGTGATACGGGTTGCCCCAAACGGTGCCGTTCGGAAAGACCTCGAAAAATGTGGCGAGCGAGCTTTTGACCGCATCCAGGTCGGTCTCGAAAAGCTGGATGTACATGGTGACCGTGCCGCCGGGGTTGAGATGCCGCTTCATCGCCTCCAGGAATTCCTTGGTATACAGGTTCGCCGCGCCCTTCACCCACGGATCCAGAGGATCGACCGTGATTCCATCGAACCGTTCCTCCGACTTGAGCAGGTAGTGGCGTCCATCGTCGATGCGCACCTGCACTTTAGGATTGCGAATGACATCGAAGTTCGCCTCGCTGAAGTAGTGGGCGGCAGCTTGCGGCACCAGCGGCTCGATTTCGACGATGGTTACACGTTCCACCAGCGGGTCGATGGACACCGCACCTGCCGTGATTCCCGCGCCACAGCCAATGACCAGGATGGAGCGGGGGTGGGTGGCTGCCAGCGTCGTCAGATGTCCCAGCATTCGTTGCAATCGCATATCTCGCGGCACGTTCGAAGCCTGAATCTTGCCGGCGACATGAAAAGTAAGAGCGCCGTTCGGAAAACTCATCACAGCCACCGAGGAGTTCATGCCTTCGGCCGCATGGATGACGTCGCCTTTGCCGACCCAGGTCGCCGCGTAACGCCCCTGGGCGACCAGCAATTTCGCTAGGGGCGGGACGGCGTAAATCAATAAGCAACTGACAGCCGCGCCAACGGGCACCGCAACGAACCGGCGCCGACCTACGAGCATCAAACCGGAGATCGTCGACAAGACGATGAGCACCTGCTGTGCGTGCTGCGATCCTATCCAGGCGATGAGAAGCAGGCTCGCGCCGAGAGCGCCGGCGATCGCTCCCATGGTGTTGGCGGCGTAGAGACCTGCCATTAATCGCGCGCGATCCTGCTGCTCCGGTGCGGCTGCGGCGAGCGCCAACGGAAAGCTTGCGCCCCAGAGGAGTGTCGGCGGCAGCAGAGCCCAGAATGCCCGGGCCAGATCGAGCTCGTAATTGAAGCAGATATTTGAGGAGAGCGAGGGGTTGACGGGCCAGTACGGAAGCGACGCGCTGACAGTGTAGGCCGTCCAGGCGATGGCACCCGCGCAAAGCAATTGGCACCATCCCAAAGCCACGCGGGGTCGCGCGAGGTTTCGGCCCAGCAACGCGCCGATAGCGCTACCGATTCCGAGGCCCGTTAGAAACACGGCCACGATGATGGAGAGCGTGTAAACCGAGGCGCCCAGCAGCAGCCCTAACAGGCGCGTCCATATGGATTCGGCGGCTAGCGCGCATAGGCCAGAGAGCGCGATAGCGATGTAGATGGTCGCCGAACCCCCGCCCTTACAGTCGGGAGTGGGATCGCTGCGAGGCTGGGGTGTACCGGCGAGCATGAATGCGATTCCTGCAAGGGCCGCATTGACAGCCGCCGCCACATACGTCGCTGTCCCTATGTCGTACACGCGCAGCAGATAGAAGCCGGAGAGCAGGCAGCCAATCACGGCGCCGGCGATATTCGCGCCATAAACAAACCCTAACCATGAAACGTCTTCGACCTGGCGAGCCAAGGCAGGCAGCGTCGCGCCCATCAGCACGGTCGGCGGCAGCAGGCACGCGGCCGCGGTGTAGACGTTTCCCACCATCGGCATAAGAAGCAGTACGAGCATTCCGAGAACGCCGATGCCTAGCTCGATCGCGGCGTAAACCCGCAGGGGGCGGCGCCGGACGGAAACGAAACGGGGCAGTAGCAAGCTGCCGAGGCACATGCCTCCCATAAAAGTGGCGAGCAGAATACCGACGGAGACGGCTGTCGAGCCGATGACTAATTCCAGGAGCTGGAACCAGACGATCTCGTAAATGAGCGCAGCTACGCCGCTGCCGAACGAGAGCAGGAGAATCATTGAGAGAAATAGTCTCGCTGCGATGGTGTGCCTCAGCCCTGGTATTGCAGTACGTTTAAGCCGGCGTTCCAATCGGTGACATACACGAGTCCATCGGTCGTGACCAGGATGTCGGCGGATTTCGCCGCGAGCGCAACGTTGGGACGTGGATCGATCAGCTTTTTCGGCGGTGGGGACACCCAGTAGGCGATTTCCCTGGGCGCGAATGCGTCCTTGATATCGAAAACGCGGACTCCGGCGACGTTGTAGGTTGCGAAAATCGTCTCCTCGCTGCGAAACGTACCGGGCCGGTTTTCGTGCAGGTTGTGCGGCCCGAAAGTTCCGAATCCGCAAAAGTCCTTCTCTTTAGGGGCGGGCAGAGTGGAAATCGGCACCGGGTTTTCCTCGGCCCGCAAATCCACGATGAACGTGGC
>Ga0105238_10001474_pt1 | contig 23633 bp, 10 predicted proteins | sample KBSC34metaG_FD_81526 | JGI IMG/M metagenome (GOLD analysis project Ga0105238, IMG submission 81526) | Corn rhizosphere microbial communities from Kellogg Biological Station, Michigan, USA - KBS C3-4 metaG | ecosystem: Host-associated > Plants > Roots > Rhizosphere > Soil | place: Michigan, USA...
CGCTTCGTGCCGATCCTCCGACGGCTGCGCATCGAACGGCCGTTGCGCATGGTGTACGAGGCGATGCACGCGTACCGCACGCGCGTGTGGCTGCTCGTCGGCGTTTTCGCGGTGGCGATTCTCGGGGCGCAATTCACCCAGCCGCGGGCAGACGCCGGGGCGGCGTACCAGATGATCGTGAATCCCACCAATCATGAAGGCGCGATCGAGCGCACCTTCGTGGCGCAGGCCTTCCTGAAGAAAGTGCGTAGCTGGCCGAATGGCGACGCGATTCAGCCCGTGGATCTGATCCAGGCGTCCGCGGTGCGCCACTCGTGGAGCCGCGACCTGCTCGGCCGCCCTGTCGAAGCGGTGAAGAACTACTGGGAGCAGATGATCTTCTCGGGCCGCGATCTGCCACCGCCGGAGATGGCCAGCGACGAGGACGTGGTCAGCTACGTCCTGAAGAGGCCGGGTAGCATCGGCTATGTCGCGGCGGGGACCAACTTGCGCGGCGCGCGCGTGCTCGGCGTGAAGTAGTCGTCCAGGTCCCGTGGGTAGGGGGCGCGCCACGCGCTCGGAGGACCGCCACCGGCACGACTTCCGCGCCTGTGTCCGCCGCCGAACTCATTCTTCGGCGCAGGGCGCCAGGATTCGCAGGCTCGCGCTCGGCCGCCGTGCCTCGCCCAATCTGCGCGTGGTAATGTGCCCCCCGAGATTACCCATGCGAATTTCAAAGGCGCGAACCTCCTTTTCCTCTTCGTCTTCCACCCTGGTCGCCGGGGCGCTCCTCGGACTGGGGGTCGTCATCGGCTGCTCGTCCCCGGGAGACAGCGGCGGGTCCGGTGGGATCACAACGCCGGGGTCGGGCGGTAGCTCGTCGGGCGGTAGCTCGTCGACGGGCGGGAATTCAGCCAGCGGCGGCAGCGCCTCCAGCGGCGGCCACACCGGCAGCGGCGGCGCCGTCGCCAGCTCGGGCGGTATGACCACCACCGGACAGGGCGCGGCGACCGGCAGCGGCGGGACGGGGACCGGCGGCGTCGGCAGCGGTGGCACGACCACGGGCGGCAGCGCGACGGGCGGCAGCGCTTCGACAGGCGGAAAAGGTGGAGCAATCGCCGCCGGCTCGGGTGGCGCCATCGCCGCTGGTGGGCGCGGCGGCTCCAGCCCCGCCTCGACCGGTGGCGCGGGCGGCATGTCGACCACCGACAAGGTCCCCGCCAAGCCGAGCAGCGGCTGCGGCAAGACCAGCCCTGCGGTCGGCAGCTCCAGCTCGCCCCTCACCGTCTCCGGCCACAAGTACTACGCGAAGCTGCCCACCGGCTACGACGCCAACAAGCCGTATCCCCTGCTGTTCATGTTCAATCCGACCAACAACCCCATCAGCTGGGCCGAGCAGAACGCCGGCTTCGAGACCGCCCCCGCGAAGGACGCCTGGATTCGCGTCTATCCGGATCCGGCCAGCGAGGCGAACGGTTGGGGGGCCAGCGACGTCTCCTTCTTCCAGCCCCTCTACGATCAGGTGACGGGCGCCTACTGCGTCGACAAGGCCCGGGTGTTCGCGGCCGGCGAGAGCTCCGGCGGTGACTTCTCCAGCATCCTCGGCTGCGAGCACGCCGACCTGCTGCGCGGCGTGGTGCCCTGCTCGACGAAGGACGTCAGCGCCTACCCGCTCGATGCTTCCAAGCGAAAGTGCACCGGAGAGGTGACCCCCCTCGTGATGCAAGGCAAGAACGACAACGTCGTCGGCCCGGCGAACGGCCCCAAGACGCGCGACTTCTACGCCGCCGTGAATCACTGCGGGACCACCACCACGCCGGTCCAGGGCTACACCGACACCCTCTCGAACTGCGTCCAGTTCCAGGGTTGCGACGCCAACTATCCGGTGTACTGGTGCAACCACACCGACCCGAACTACAGCAACACGAACCACGGCTGGCCGACCTTCGCCCCCAAGTTCGTCTGGGCGATCTTCTCCGCCTACTGAGACGAATTCGCCGCACCGCCCGTGGAAGGGCGGGGGGCGCAGCGAAGCGGCCAGCTCGGCGCCGACGCGCCGAGCAAACCCGGCAACGTAAAAGATCGCAACGTAAAGGAACAGCCCATGGAATACCCGACCAGCGGACCACGCGCGAACGGTGGGTCGAGCGACCTTCAGCGAGCTGCGAACGAAGGCCCTGGCCGCGTCGAGGCGGTCCCGGCATCGCGGGCGTCGATCCTGTCGCGCACCGCGCCGCTTTCAAGGTACCTCGCGGTGTGCCTCGCGCTCGCGGTGGCCGGCTGCGGCTCGAGTTCGGCGAAGTCCGACCCATCCTCGTCCGGCGGCTCGCAGGGGTCTTCGTCGGGCGGTGTCACCGGCTCCGGCTCGGGTGGGGCGTCGGACAGCGGAAGCGGCGGCGGGCAGGGCAGCGGCGGCGTGACCGCGACCGGCGGGCTTTCGGGCACCAGCGGGTCCGGAGGCGCCAGCGCGGGCACCGGCGGCGGCAGCGGGACCGCGACCGGCGGTAGCGCGGCCACCGGGGGCACGACTGGCTCCCCTGGCACCGGCGGCAAGGTCGCCGGGTCGGGCGGCGCCACTTCGTCGGGCGGCGTCACTTCGTCGGGCGGCACCACATCCTCTGGCGGGGCGACGGCGTCCGGCGGCGCGACCGGATCGGGCGGCGCGGTCGCTGCCAGCACGCTGGTCACCTCGGCGCAGAACGCCTACTGGAAGACCGGCACCTGGACCGATTCGACTTCCACCGCCACCGTCACGGTGAACGACGCGAACAGCTATCAGACCTGGGAAGGGTTCGGCGGCGCGTTCAACGAGAAGGGCTGGAGCTACCTGACCACCCAGGCCATGCAAGACCAGGCGATCCAGTTGCTGTTCGCCAAGGACGGCTGCAACTTCGCCTGGGGACGCATTCCGATCGGCGCCAGCGACTACGCGATGGATCGCTATTCGTTGAACGAGACCGCCAACGACACGTCGATGAGCATGTTCTCGATCGACCGGGACAAGATGAAGTTGATCCCGTACATCAAGGCCCGCTGGCGGTGAAGCCGGACATCCGGTTCTGGGCCAGCCCATGGACCCCGCCCACCTGGATGAAGACGGGGCCATACAACCCGAACACCGGGAAGTCGAACTCGAACTTCGATGGCGGCGTCATGAAGAGCGACGACGCTACCCTGAAGGCCTTCGCGCTTTACCTGGTGAAGTTCGTGCAGGCCTACGCCGACCAGGGCATCAAGGTCGAGGTCGTCTCGCCTCAGAATGAGCCCAACTATCAGCAGAACTATCCGTCGTGCCACTGGGACACGTCGACGTTCGTGACCTTCGTCGGCAAATACCTGGGCCCCGCGCTCAGCGACGCGAAGCTGACCACGAAGGTCCTGGACGGTACCCTCTCGAACCCCAGCGGCGACGCCGACATCGGTCAGGGAGTGCTGAAGGACGCGACCGCGAAGGGTTACGTCGGCGCCATCGGGGTGCAGTGGGGCATGTCGGACTCCGGTCCCGTCAACACCTTGAAGGGGCTCGCCAGCGGGACGTCGATCTGGCTCTCCGAGACCAAGTGCGGCGGCACCATCGGCTCGACGTCCCCGGCGCCGAACGACTTCAGCTACGGGCATGACACCTGGGGTTACATCACCTCGGCGTTGAAGAATGGTCTGACCGCCTACAACGCCTGGAACATGGTGCTGGACAAGGGGGGCCTGGGTATCGACGATACGCGCAAGTGGCCGCAGAACGCGCTGCTGGTGGCCGACAGTGGAAACGTTACGCCGACGCCGGCCTACTACGTGTTCCGACACTTCTCGCAGTTCGTCGATCCGGGCGCAAAGCGCATCGACGCCACGGGGGGCGACGCGGTCGCCTTCAAGAACCCCGACGGCAGTCTGGTCGCTGTGATGTACAACAGCGGCTCGGCGAATAGCAGCTACGTCGTGTCAATCGGCGGAAAGAAGCTGCAGTTCGCGATGCCGGCCAGCGGCTGGGCGACGGTCAAATACGTTCCCTGAATCCTTCGCCGTCCCGATATCCCAGAAAGACCATGCGAACGGACTGATGACTGTTGGGTACCACCGCGATCTTCTCCGCCTACTAGACTCGAAGGGAGAAGACCGCGTTCGGATGGCGTCCCCGTCCGGTCGGCTGCGGAGAAGATCTCGACGGAGCTGAGACGAGTCGAGGCGGCGAAATCGCCTCGCTACGCACCGGCGAGGTCGTCGTAAACGGCTGCCAACGTCTGCGCGTCCACACCGGCGGCAGCCGTGCGGCGAGCTTCTGCATAACGTTCCAGGGACGTCGTCGTCTTATCATCGAGGACGACCGAGCTGGCGGCAGCGGCGAATCCGACACAACCTGCTTGCAGCCTAGCCATGAACTTCACGCCTGCAAGCGCGTGCGCCATGGCCGACAACCAGATCCACGGCCCAAGGCCAGCGCCCCCGTCTCCGTACATCCATTCGGCACGCAGGCCCATGGCGACGCCGGCGAAGCACTGGATCTGCAGCGCCCGCGTCAGGCCGATACGCTCCTCTAGCTCGGTGTGGTCGAGATCGCCGCGCCGGTCGGGATCGATGCGAGTGGCGAGGGTTCGCATGGCCTGTCCCTGCGCGTCTACGGCATCCAGGAAAGTCTCCAATCGAATGGCACTGGCTGCTATCGCCGCGGTCCCCGATCCAGGCGCCGTCGACGAGGGTGAGCAGAGCGCCACCGCTTGAGCGAGATCGCACATCATCCGCTTGACGTCGTGACAGGGCCGGTCGAAAGCGCGCGCGAACGTCAGCAGGATGCTCCGCGCGGCGTCTCCGGCGCTCTCGTCGGTCAAACCTCGTTGACCGAGCTGGTCGAGCAGATCGACGTTCACTGCCGGCCAGGTCCGGGGGGATTGTCCCAGCCGCAGGAACTCGTAGCACCGCAGCGTCGCACCGTCCTTCGCGTCGCTGAAGTCGACCCGTCCGGCCATCAGTCGAGCGCGATGCCTGTGCCGGAGTGGCTTCACGTCTTGCTGGTTGCTGACATGCGAGTTGCCCGACATCTCCTGCAGAATCCAGCCACGATGGAACTGTGTTGGGTTCGCATAGAGGACGGTGGCTATCGTCAGGAGGCCGTTGATCTTTCCGATCAGCTCCGCCTTCCGTTCGGCGCATTTCGGACAATCGGCGTGCATCGGGTCATTGGGGACGATCATGTAGTCCACCCAGATCCCGAAATCCTCGGCAGATCCGGCTTTCACGCGCGGATTGGCCGACTTCCGGTTCTCCTCGAGCTGCCAGGAGACGTATTCGCGCACGAGCCGCTTCATGTCGGCCAGATCCTGCTCGGTCCCCGGTAGGCTGCGGGTCCGCCAGACGTGCGACACCAGGATCCAATGGCCCCACTGTCTCGGCTCTGGAAAGCGGATGCAGTTCGCTGGCGTCCATTCTTCGAGGCTCATGAACTCCTGGTAAGAGAGGCCTGACTCGGTGGGCTGGGATTCGAGCAGCTCCTTGGCGATCGGTAGCTTCACGGCGCCCCCGACCACTCCCGGGCTGGCGAGCTCGACCACGCTGGCGAGGCCGACCGTCCTGTCATCCACGGAGTATGCGAGGAAGAAACACAGCCGCCCGGAGACGAGCACGGCATGAGGGCAACCTTGCCGCGGATTGTCGGCCATCAGCACCTCGGCGATGGACATCGCGATTTCGTTGGGGCTCGTCCTCGTCTCCCGGGCCAGGGCCACGATCGCGGGATCGGCGAGGAGCTCCAGGGAAATACCCTGAGTAGGCACGGAATACCGCGCGACGCGCGTCAGGATGTCCTCGTCTCGGCTCGCCGGTGCCTTGAGCGAGGGTGGCGCGGCCCGCTCGGAATTCCATCCCGCGCCCTCCTCGGCCCGAAGGAACTCCCAGTGGGGAAGGAGGCACATCGGACAGCCGACGATCGAGAGCCGGGCGGTGAGCTCGCTCCGCTCGAATTGCGCGGCGCTCATGAATGTCTCGTTCGAGGGGTGCGGGCCGCCAAGCCACGAAGGATCAGAGCGACGGCCTCCTCGATGTGGGGTGTGCGCGCAAGCGTCTCGTTTTCGTGGCGTGTCAGACCGTTACGAAGATCGCTCGGCGTGAACCCATTGAACTCGGAGCCGGCCGTGCGGCCGGCCGCCGACGGCGAGCCCGGTATCAGCCCCAGCGCATACGCGATGGCCCGGGCGCAACCCCCGAAGCCTCCCACGACATAAAGAGGCTGACGGGCCCGCATGGCCATCAGCGCCTCCTCCACGATGCCTGGCAAGGAGCCCCGGAAGCCGCCTAAGCGGCCGCCCAGCACGATCCTTGCGTTGGATTCTCGCGCGAGCCTTTCCCGAGCGGTGGTCAAGCCCCGTCTCCAGTCGCGAGTGGTCGGAGTTCGCGCTCGAAGTTTCCTCCGCCCGCGTGGCGACAATGTCTGTCCCTCGACGTCGAGAAATTCGAGGTCCGCTACCGCCTCGACGTTTTGGACGACGTCATCGATCTCCTTCAATGACCAGCCGATGTGCACGGGCCAGGGTAGAAAATTGGTGATGGGCAAGCGCGCGTCGGAGCTGTCGCGGCGATGACGCGCCACCAACTCGATCAGCAACTCCGTGAAGCCGTGGGCCCGCAGGTCACCTGCGTAAACCAGGCGTGCGCCCAAGGCCAGCAGGTGACGCGCGATCTCACCCGCGGCGTCACGCAGGTGTCCGGCACCGAAGCCCAGACTGGTTAGATCTTCCGCCTCAGAGATCGAGATGCCCACCGTCCGGCGCACCAGCCGTTCCTCGTACGTCATCGGATGACCCCGGCCCGCCATTCGGTGAAGCTCCGCAGCTGAACGCGCGGAGCGACGGCGTGCAGCAACCGCTCTTCTTCAGCGCTGAGCGGGGGATCGGGATAGACGACGATGGCTTCTCGTCGCTCTATTGCGCGCTCGAGAATCGTGTGCCGACCCGACCGATCGGCCGAGGCGAGCAGCGAAAGCAACTCGGGTGGGCGGGCCAGAAACAGAACGTGTGGCGCTCGCCCTGCGGACGACTCGATCCGGCATCGCCAAAGCAGGTCCCGCAGTACTTCTTCGAGCAAGCGGCAGACCAGCACGTCGATGCGCGCTGGACTGGCCGCATGCAGTTGTATGATGGGCACGTTTCCCAGATAGGGAAAGCTACGCTCGTCGATGTGGCCCAGGCAGTTCGCCACGATGAATGGTACCTGGCAACGTTTGGCCTCGATGACCTCACGCCGACACCACTCGCGCGACGAGTAGCTGTCGGTGTGGATGGCCACCATGGCGCTCAGTCGAACCTCCGTCAGCAGGACCGCATCGAAGCGCAGGCCGGCCGGGATGTCTTGCACGTCGAAGAACGACGCCAGCGCCGCCTCGGCTTGTAGATGCTCGCGGAGACGGCTGGCGATGCTCTCGCCGCGATTGTCGTGCTTCGAATGACTGAGGAAGACCTTCACCTTTTGTAGGTACGCTGGCAGGCCGTCGCTGGTCTGGCCGGGGCGCTGCAGCCGGGCCAGGCAATGGCGCATGATCCTGCAGAAGCAGTTCACGAGCTCACGGATCAGCCGGGTGGTCCGGGCCCGGTCATTGCCTGCCCAGCTGTCCCATCGCAGCGCCTGCTCCTGAATGCCCAGTTTCATCCCGGCTGCGCCGATCGAGACCGGAAAGAGCCTGGCGTGAAGGCCGGTTTTGTCGGCGCGATCCGCCAGGTTTCGCACGTAGGCTATCCAGTCTGGATCCGAGGCCATGTGTTCCTCGGCCAGCAGGATGATGGCGGTCCCCTTCGCCTCGCGGAGATTGATGTCGCCAGGGAGAGCGGTGTTCTCGAGGGGGGTCGACCGGAAGAGCACGCTGATACCCAGTCCTCCCGTCACGTCGTCATAGATGTCGCGCCTGAAATACTGGCGTAGCGCCTCGGCGATATGGCCACCACCCCGGAACTTCGGGTGCCAAGCCACGTACACGGCGAACAGCGGGCCAGTCGAACCGCCGACGCTCTTGCCCATCCGCTTTGGGCGGCGGCTTCGCCCGCCGGGGCCACCGCCCGCCCCGTCAATTGCTGAACCCAGGCGACCTCCTCCGCTAAGGCTTTGTCTCTTGGCGCCTCCCGTTCCAGCCACGGCGCGGGCCATCCTATACCCGGTCCATGGGAACTGTCGCGCTGCCAATATTGGCACGGGACGTCCGCGTCATCGGGGCTATGATGGCACTCGCCATGATACGGGGGGCGTGATGCCGGGAGGGCGGGATCAATGAGTGAAATCGAGAGCGCGACACCCTTCAGGGAAGGTTCTCGCAACGTCATCGGGGCTCCGCAAGGTCACCTGTTCCTCAGTTACAGCCGGAATGACCGCACGGAGTGCCTGGCTTTCAAGCGGCTGCTCGAGCAAGAAGGCTTCCTGGTCTTTCGAGACGAGGACTCCATTCGCGCCGGCGATCGCTGGATGAGCCGGCTCGAGGGAGCACTCGACAATTGCGCCGCCTTCGTAGTCCTGATTGGACGGGACGGTATGACGCACTGGATGGAGGCGGAGCTTCAGATCGCACTTTACCGGCACATCGCTGGGCAACTTCCCATCTTCCCAGTCCAGTTGCTGCCCGGAGAACGCATTCACACGTTGCCGGCTTTCTTGCGCAACCTGCAGTCCGTCGGGTGGCAAGCGATCGAGCCGTTACCACGTTCGCTGATCGAGGGGATCCGGCAGCGCGCTGCCGATGTCCGAGAGGAACGATTCGAAGGATGTCCCTTCCCCGGATTGAGTCCGTTCGCCGCCGTGGACGCGCCGCTGTTTTTCGGCCGTCGGAAGGAGATCCTCGAGGCCATCGCCGGCCTGGGGGACCAGTCCGAGTCGGATCCGACTGCCTTCGTGGGCCGCCGCTCCGCGAGTTACACCCGCTGGCTTCAGATCGAAGGAAACAGTGGCGTTGGGAAGTCGTCCCTCGTCAGCGCCGGGCTGTTGCCGTTGTTGAATGATGGAGTCCTGTGGGCGCGCACGGGACTCTCGGCCTGCCGGGTCCTGGGCTCCCTGGTGCCGGGACCTGCGCCGATCGCCAACCTGGCGAACGTCATCGAGAGCGCGCTCGCGGCCGAGGGGCAACCGCGCGATTCCCTGGCGCGCTACCGGCAACTGCAGCTGGACGAGCGGGCGCTGGCCATGGCGATCCGTGACGTTGGTTCCCCAGACGAGGCGTTCGTTCTGGTGGTGGATCAGTTCGAGGAGCTCTTCACGATCGCGGCGCCCGAGGAGAGATCCAAGTTCGAGGCGCTGCTGGGCTGGGCACTCACCGATCCTCATACGCCACTCTTTCTCATCACCACCGTGCGCGCCGACTTCCTGGATCGATTCGAGAGCATGGGTGGGCTGGGGGACGTCTACAACACCCGCTGCAAACGATATTTCCTACGAAGCATCTCGCAGACGGGCTTGAGGGAGACGATAGATGGACCCGCCCGCCTGTCGGGCCTGGACGTCGACGGGGTGCGAGAGCTGATCCTGGCCGATGCCAGCGACGAGCCCGGCGCGCTCCCCTTGGTTCAAAACGCACTCTGGAATCTCTGGCATCGCCGCCGGGGAAACAAGCTGTCCGCCGAGGACTACCAGATGCAGAACGGCCTGGCCGGAATGCTCTCGAATGCAGCCGACGGTCTGCTCGAGCGTATCGGGCAAGAGATCCCCCAGGGACGGCGAGGCGCGCTGGAGCTTCTCTTCCGCCTGACCCGTGTCAACGATCAAGGACGCCATACGCGACAGCGCCTGACTCGTGCGGAAGCAGTGGCGGTGGCGGGGAATGGCGAGCAATGGGTAGGCGAGCGGGTCATTCAGATGTTGGCCGGCGAACGGCGCGTGGATGCCACCGGGCCCGTGGCCATGACGGCGCTGAGGCTGATCACCGTCACGGACGACGAGCAGGGAGAGCATCACATTGATCTGATCCACGAAACTCTCATTCGTGCCCGTGGCAAGGGAGCCGACGGAAAGCCGATAGCGTACTGGCCCACCCTGTACGATTACGTGGAAGCCAACAAAGACCGCGAGCTGCTGCGGCGCCAGCTCGAGTCGAGGACCGGCAGATGGCAGCGCGCCAGGGGGGCCGCACGCCTGATGCGCCTGGCGCCGTTCGCGGCCCTGCAACTCCGCGCCGTGCGGCCCTTCCCCCGGGCGCCCGAAGGTCGGTTCTTGCGCGCCAGCTTCCGGCTTCTCGGCTTCATGACCGTCCTGTTCGTCGTTGCCATCGGTTACGTCGGCCACCTTTTCTATTGGACCAGGATGAACGATCTGCCGGTCGAGGCGATGGTGCTCTTGCAGCGTTTCAAGCTCGGGTACGACCCCACGCCGAGGCTCGCGCCGGTCTCGCCGGGAAACGTTCAACTGGGCGAGCATGACGCCCGCTTTCTGGCCGCGCAGAACGAGAAGGCGAGGCGATTTTTCGGTCCGCCGGGGGTCAGCGTGCATGTGGAAGGATTCGACATGGGCGCCTATGAGCTGACCTACGACGAATACGACTACTACGTATGGCGCCAGCAACGGGCCGGGCGGATGAGCCTGCGATTTCCCGCCACCGGCAAGGGTGGCCGCGGCCGTCGCCCGGTGGTCAACGTCACCTGGGCCGAGTCGGGAGCATACGCGGAGTGGTTAGGCAGGGTGCTAGGGCGCCGATGCCGCTTGCCCACGGAGGCAGAGTGGGAGTACGCCGCCCGAGGTGGCGCGCCCTACGCGGCCTACTGGTGGGGCGAGTCCGTGCTACCAGACCGGGCCAACTGTAGCGGTTGCGGCGGGGCGGATCCCGAGAAGACGCTTCCGGTGGGAAGCTTTCAGGCGAACCCCTTCGGCCTCTACGACATGCTGGGGAATGTGTGGGAGTGGACTTGCTCGGGCTGGAGCGATCGATTCGGTCTGACCTCACGCGAGCAAAGTTGCGCGAAACCATCGGAGGACATCAGTCACGTCGCCCGGGGCGGGTCATATCGCTTCAATCCCACCGACTCGAGATTGTCATCGCGTCGCGACTTCGTGGCGACCGACAACCGACCGAACATAGGCTTCCGCGTCATGTGCGAACGGGCCGGGGGCGGGGGGTGAGATGGCTCGTTTCCGCCTAGGGCAGCCGGACTGCCGTCAGTGAGTACGGCTCGACCGTGACGGCGAAGGTGGTGCCGTTCACCTGGGTCCGCGTCGTCGCGATCGTCGCGCTAGTCTTGCCGTAGCGATACACGCTGGCCCAGCCGCGAGACGAGGCGCCCGCCAGCGAGACCGTGACGCTGTAGCGGACGCCGGGATCCTTGTTGATCACCAGCAGATTGACGTTGCCGCCGCCTTGTCGGACGGCGTGCACGGTGACCAGCGGGTTCGACGACGTCGCCTCCAGCATCGTGTCCTGGGGGCCGTGGCCCAGATAGGACAGCATTCGGAACCCGAAGTAGGCGGGCAGGGGCGTGTTGACCGGCGGCTCGACGGCGCCGGCAGGGGTGGTCTGCCCCGCCGACAGGATCCCGTAGTCACCGAAGGTGTAGTCGCCGTACAGCGCCGGATCCGTGTTGCCGTCGAACGGTCCGTTGTGCAGGGCCCACCAATCGACGTTGGCGACGCCGTTCTCGAACCAGGTCGAAAGCTGGTCGGCGAGGAAGAGCGCGTTCACCGGGCTGGTGGTCTGCTTGCCGGGGTTGTACGAGACCGAGTTCGTCTCGGTGACCATGATCGGCAGGCTGGCCGCGCGGCGGCCGCAGTACTGCGCCAGCGATGCCTTCAGGGTCGCGACCATGGCGGGGATGGAGGGCGTGAAGCTGACCGGGGTGCTCTCGCCTTGCAGGGGAGACGCGAGTAGACCGGCATCTGACTCGCCGGTGGGGCCCTGCGGATACCAGTGGATGACCACGAAGTCGATGGCGCCACAGGCCTGCGAGAGGACGGTGTCGTTCCACGGTTGCGGCGAGGCCTCGCTGATCTGACCGTCGGGCCAGTTGCCGGGGGCGGTCAGCACGGCGCCGATCCGGACAGACGGATCGACGGCCTTCATCGCGGCGCTGTAACGAACAACGCCCTGGGCATAGGTGGTCGGATCGTGAGACTTGTGATTGACCTCCCAGGTCGCGCCGTAGGTGCCGTCGCCATACAGCTCGTTGCCAATCTCCCAGTAGCGGATGCCGTAATTGTGGCCCTTCGGGCAGGCGCCCGGATACGTCGGAACGGGTCCCTTGTAGCGGGGACCGCCCCGGTTGGCGTAGCGGACCCAGTCGGCGGCCTCCTGCTCCGTGCCCGAACCGTAATTGACGGTGATCATGGGCTGCGCCCCGGTGGCCTGGACGACGGACATGTACGCGTCGAAGTTCGCGTTCTCGACGGTGCCGCCTGCCGCGGGATCGTCGGGCAAGTTCGAGATCCAGTGGTAGTTGTCGGAAGTCGAGCCTCCCGGATAGCGAAGCGTCTGCACGGCCGCGTCACCGATCAAACGGCTGACGTCGCGATCCGGCAGATCGATATCCCAGGCGGCGCTGTTCAGCCCCACGGCCAGCGATGAGAACTTCCCCAGCCCGTGCCGCGCATTCACCGTCACGATGGCCGGCGTCCCGCCCTGCACCTGATCGACCGCCAGGGCGGCGGTCTCCTGCACCTCCTCTGCCTCGGGGCGCGGCGTCTCTCCGCACCCCCCACCGACCGCCACCGCCAGCAAGACCATCGCGAATCCACCCTGATTCCGAAAATCAACGAATCCGTTCATGCTGTTCTCCTTCCACCACACCGTCATTGACGAACGACTGCCGCCGAATTCCGACGCCGGTTTCGCGAACGAACCTCGGCGACCCACGCGGCCGCGATCGGGCCAAGGACGTTGGGCCGACCGAGCACCGCACGGTACGCGGACCCGGTACGTTCCCGTCCCGGCCATCATCACGGCCACCCGATATGAGTCCGCCCTTGCTGGCGCCGGCCCATCAATCTTTTCTGCGACCGTCCACGTGAAAGAATGGCGCGCCGTGCCGCGCCGAGAGCTCGAGTCTGTCCGTTGGAGAAATTTCGCGGCAACAAACGAATAGGCGTTCCGTCCGACGTCTCTTCACAGGACAGAGCCATCGAAGGGCAGTTCCACATCCAGCGGGAGTGTGTTGCGTGGGAACCAAGAAGCGCTTGGACGGAGTGTTCGGTGTTCGCGAGCTGGCGGCGTTCGTCGCGGCAGTGCTGGCCGTTCTTTCAGTGGCGGCCTCTGGGTGCAGTCGGACGGCCGAAGCGGCGCGGGAGCCCGCGCCGCAAATGGTCTCCGTCAACAGGACCGTCCCATCCGTCGCGCCGCCCGCCGTGGGGCTTCACTTCTCTCCCCAGCCGTCAGACGCGGAATTCCTGCGCACGGGGCTCTTTCGCGAACCGCTGGTGCCGGTGGGACCGACAGGCTCCACCGAGAACCAGGCACTGGCGCAGGCGCTGCTCGCGTACAACGCCGCGATCGAACATCAGCAGGGGCGCGACCAGGTCCTTCCTCTGACGGCGTTCCTCGACGCACATCCGCGCTCGCCCTGGCGCGCGGCGCTGCTCTACGATCTCGGGGCGGTCTATCGCGAGACGGGGCACTTCTCCAGGGCCCTCGCGACATGGCAAGCGGCGTGGGACGAGACGAAGGCGCTCACGGATCGCAACGGCCGCGCGCTCGGCGACGCTTCGGTGGCGGCGCTCTCGCAATTCGAAGCCTATCTCGGCCGGAAGGAGCTACTCCAGCCGCTGCTCGATGAGATCCAGCACCGGGAGCTCCAGGGAACCGCCGCCGAGCTCGTGAGTGAATCCCGTCGCGGGATGGCGGAGATGGTCCAGAGACCGGAGATCTCGTTCCGTTGCGGGCCGATGGCGCTCGAGCGGATCGTGGAACACGGAGCAGCCAGCCCGTCGCCGCGCACCATCAAGTCGCTCCAAGAGGCTCCTTCGACGGCGAACGGACTGTCGCTGCCCGCGGTGAAGGCGATCGCCGCCCGGGCCGGGATGCGCTACCAGATGGCGTATCGCTCCCCGGGCGCTCCGGTCGTCGTCCCGGCGGTGACCCACTGGAAGGTCGGTCACTACGCGGGCCTGGTCGGCAAGGACGGAGTCAGTTATCAGGTCGAAGATCCGACCTTCGGCGAGAACATCGAGATCACGCCGCAGGCGCTCGACGACGAGGCGAGCGGGTACTTCCTGGTGCCGGCAGGAAAGCTTCCCCAGGGATGGCGAACCGTCGCGGCCGCCGAGGGAGCCAAGGTGTGGGGCCGCGGCAACACCGGCACCAACAAGGACAACAACGCCAACGGTCCCTCGGCGCCTCCGGCGTACCCTCCCAAGCAGTGCACACCGTGCACGACGTGGAACGTCGAAGCGTCGGTCGTCGGTCTCTCGCTCGCCGACACGCCGATTCGCTACACGCCACCGGTAGGTCCCGCGATCGCGTTCGGACTTCACTATTCTCACCGGGACACCCAGCAGCCCGCCACGTTCGCCTACACGAACTTCGGTCGGAAATGGACGACCGAGTGGCTGAGCTACGTCACCGTGGTGAACGCCACCTCCGCGACGCTTTACCAGCGGGGCGGAGGAGCCGAGCCGTACACCTTCGCTTCCAGCGCCGCCGCAAGCTCGGCCACGGCGGCCTTCAGCCAGGCGGTGTTGACGAAGGTGACAGATGGCACGGGCAAGCTCGTCGGCTTCACGCGGCAGCTTCCCGATGGCTCCACGGAAGAGTTCCGGCAGCCCATGGGCACGGCGCAGTTCTTCATGACGGCCTTCGGCGACCCGCAGGGCAACAAGGTCACCCTCACTTACGACGCCCAGATGCGGATCATGGCGGTGACCGACGCCGTGGGAGAAGTGACGACGCTGGCCTACGGACTCGCCACCGACCCGCTGAAGGTCACCAGCATCACCGATCCTTTTGGAAGAACGGCGACCTTCACCTATACCGCCGACGGCGCGAATCTAGCCAGCATCACGGACATGCTCGGCATCACGTCGAGCTACACGTACGGACCGGTCGACTTCGTCAATACGCTGCAGACGCCCTACGGGACCACGACGTTCGCATTCACCGACAACCCGAACACCGGCAGTCAACGAATCCTGACGGCGACAGACGCGCTCGGCCGCACCAGTCGCGTGGAGTTCCGGCAGGGTGCGCCCGGGATCGGGGACACCGATCCAGCCGGCATCCCGACCGGGATGTCAGCGAACAACGTCTATCTGGAATGGCGCAACACCTTCGTCTGGGATCCGAACCAGCTGACCGCTGCGATGAGCAGCGGGACGCTCGACTACACGAAGGCGAAGATCTTTCACTGGCTTCACACGTCGGACGGCACCTCCACCTCGCGCATTCCCGAGAGCGTGAAAGAGCCGCTCGAGCACCGCGTGTGGTTCGATTACCCCGGCCAGTCCAGCTCGATCTATGCCGGGTCGAGCAGCACGCCGCTGCACAGCGGGCGCCGCCTCGATGACGGCACGACTCAGCTTCGGACCTTCACCTACAACGCCATCGGTCGCGTCACCTCGGCCAAGGATCCTGCCGGACGGCAGCTGACCTACGGATACGCCGCCAACAACGTCGACCTGCTCTCCATCACGAACACCACCGGCGGCCGTAGCGAGCGGATCGAGACGGTGACCTACAACGCCCAGCACGAACCGCTCACCGTTGCCGGCGCGAATGGCGTCACCGCGAGCTACACGTACAACACGGCTGGACAGCCGCTGACGTTCACCGACGGACAGGGGCACGTCACGACCTATACGTATGACGGGCTACACCGCTTGATCACCGTCCAGGGTCCCGACACCGCCGCGAAGTACAGCTTCACGTACGATTCCGCCAACCGCGTCGCGACCGCGACCGATCCGGCAGGCGCGACAGTCAGCTACCTCTACGATGCGGCCGACCGACCGACCAGCGCCACCTTTCCGGACGGCACCAGCGCCACCTTCACTTACAACAAGCTCGACCTCGCCAGCACCACCGATCGGCTCGGCCACACCACGACCCTCGGTCACGATGCCGAGCGCCAGCTCACCACGATCACCGATCCGCTGGCCCAGGTCGTGATCCTCGGTTACGCCCCGAGCGGGCAGCTGGGGGCCATCACGGATCCGCTCGGCCACGTCACGACGCTGATTCGCGATCTCCAGAGCCGTGTGACCTCGAAGCAATACGCCGACGGGACGGCTCAGAGCCTTGCGTACGAGGTGTCGACGAGCCGGGTGAAGTCCGCCACGGACGCGCTCAACCAGACGGCGAACTACCTCTACAACCTCGACGACAGCCTGGCCTCTGTGACGTACACCGGCGCGCAGCACGCGACCCCGGCTGTCAGCTTCACCTACGACCCTGTCTATCCCCGTCTCGCGACGATGACGGACGGCACCGGCATCACGAAATACGCGTACAACCCCGTCACCAGCCCGGCCTCCCTCGGCGCGGGAAGACTCCTCTCCGTGACGAGTCCGGTCGCGGGAGCGACGTCTCTGACGGATGCCCTGACCTACGGCTACGACGAGCTCGACCGGGTCGTCGCCCAAGGCGTGAACGATGCATCGCAGGCGGTCACCTACGACCCGCTCGGCCGGGTGACGTCCGTGACGAACTCGCTCGATACCTTCATTTACAGCTACGCCGATGCGACGCCGCGTGTCTCCAGCATCGCCTCCACCAATGGCCCGCAGGTGACACTCGGCTATTTCGGCCCGGAGCGAGACGAGTTGCTGAAGCAGATGGACTACAGGACCTCGGCGGGTGTCTCGCTCTCGTCCTTCACCTATACCTACGACGCCAACGCCAACGTCACGAGCTTCACCCAGACCTATCTCGGGCAGATCCTGACGGCGGCGACGGGAAGCAGCACCGCGGCGACGGTCGTGGCGAAGGGCGCTACCAGCAGTCCCCCGCCGTCGACGGCCAACCCCTGCCCGCAGCCGCCCCCGCCGTCGGGTGGCGGCAAGAGCGCGAAGGAAATCCTGGCCCTGGCCACCGCGCTCGCGACGGCGCTGCTCGCCGCGCTCGCGAAGCTCGGCAAGCTTCCCAAGGTCAAGCTGCTCCTCGCGCTGCTGCTCGCGGCCCTCGTCCTCGTCCTGGTCGCGATCCTCACCAAGGCGCAGGGCGGCGGTGGTTCCGGGACGGGAGGCAAAGGCGGCGGCACGGGCGGCGTCACCCAATGCGGCACGGGCGGAGCCGGCGGCACGGGCGGTAAGGGACCCGGCACGGGCGGCGTCACCGGGAGCGGCGGCAGCACGCCAGAGGTGCCCATCACGACGTACCAGTACGACACGGCAAGCCGTCTGGTGTCGGCGACGGTCGGCAGCAAGGCGACCGCCCCGCAGTTCACCTACCAGTACGACGCCGCCTCGAACCTGACCTCGATCACTCGAAACGGGGTCACCCAGACGGCCAGCTACACGACCACCAACGCGCTCACGTCGGGAACCTACGACGCCAACGGCAGCCCGACCGATCTCGACGGCAAGCAGTACACCTGGGACGCCGCCAACCGGTTGCTGTCGGTCACGAAGGGCACCCACACGAGCCTCTTCACCTATGACGGCCTCAGCCGCATGGTGCGGATCGTAGAGCAAGAGAGCGGAACCACGACCGCTGACCGCGCCTTCTTCTGGTGCGGCGACCAGCGCTGCCTGGAGCACGACAACCTCCAGGCCGGCTCTCTCGTCACGAAGCAGTTCTTCGGTCAGGGCGTGATCGCACGGGGCGAGAGTCTCTACTACGTTACCGACCAACTCGGCAGTGTTCGGCAGCTCGTCGGAACGACTGGAACAATTCGAGCACAGTATGACTACGACCCGTACGGAAACGCGACGAAACTGACCGGAGATCTGGATAGCGATATTGGATTTGCTGGATATCTAAATCACCCGCCAAGCGGGCTTGAATTCGCGCTGTTCCGCGCCTACGACCCCTCACGCGGAACGTGGATATCCCGAGATCCGATTGGCGAAAAGGGAGGGGTTAATCTTTACGGGTACGTTGGGCGAAATCCTACAACCTTGACGGATCAGTCGGGCGAGACGCCGTTAGACTTGGCGTTTCTGGCCTATGATCTGTTTCAGTTGGCCAGAAACGCCGCCAACGGCTGCAGTATCGGCGGCGATCTGTTTGCGGTCGGGCTCGATCTGTTGGGCATTGCTAGCCCGGTTCCCGGACTGAGTCGCATTGTCAGAGCGGCGGAACTCCCCGGAGCGCTTCGTGGCGGAGAGGCGCTGACACATGTCTATTTTGGAGTTCGAGATGAACAAAGGGTATACGTCGGAATTACCAATGATCTTGCCCGACGTGCGGCCGAACACGGCGAGCGGTTCGAACTTGTTGAAATTACCAGTTCGCCGGTCACTCGCGGGGAAGCGCGAGCCATTGAACAAGCGCTTATCGAGAGAAATCCGGGATTTGAAAACATCAGAAACAGTATCAGCCCAAATCATCCATGGTACGATCAAGCCGTTGACTGGGGCGAATCCTGGCTCACTAAGAACGGTTTTTAATTAATGAACCTCGCCCTGCTACAAAAATCGCGGCGAACACCCCAGACAGGCGACATTTTTGCGATGTATCCCCCCGACGGGAAGTTCCTCTACGGGCGGGTCATCAGCACCGACGCCCCGGGGCCGATGCGTACTGGTTGCATCTTGGTCTACGTGTATAGCGTTCGTTCCGCGATGAAGATCCCGGCGCCGACGCTTCTCCGTGAACAGTTACTTATCCCCCCGGTGATGACCAATAGACTACCCTGGAGCAGGGGCTACTTCGAACATATCGAAAATAGATCGCTATTGGACACGGACCGACTCGCGCAACATTGCTTTCGCGATACGCGAGGCTGGTATTTCGATGAATATGGCTCAAGATTGCAGACCGCGACAGCTCCTGTCGGTTCGTGGGGTCTGGGCAGCTTCCGAACGATCGACGATGGCATCTCGAAGGCTCTTGGAATCCCTCTTTCCACGGATGGGTAACGCGCGGAAAGTGATCACGGCCAATTGGAGGTCGGACATGGGATCAAGCCCATCCTTGAGATGGCAGCGTCCCAGTCCGCCGGCGGTCCGGACGCGGGCAACACCGAGACATTGTCACGAGTGAGAGCAGGAGGCGGCCTTGGAGGCGTCGATCGGTCGATTCCTATCCAAAGCTTTTGGCCGCGACAACTTGCACTCGGTCGAGGAGTTGTTGCCGGGGCCGCTCAGCACCGCGCCGATTTGGCGCGGTGGAGCATGGGAGGAGACCTTCGCTCTACCCCTGGCGAATCAGCGGGCCTCGGCCTCGGGCTTTCGGGCGAGCCCGAGCGGCAGCAGCGGCGGCTCTGCCTCCGGCAGCTCCTGTTCCTTGCTCGTCTGACGGTGATCCTTGGCGAACAGCACGTAGACGGACGGAACGACGAACAGGGTAAACAGCGTGCCGATGGCCATGCCGCCCACCAGCACGATGCCGATCGAGTTGCGGGCTGCCGCGCCCGGTCCGTGAACCAGCGTCAGCGGAAAGTGTCCGGTGACGGTGGCGATGGTGGTCATCAGGATGGGGCGCAGCCGGGTCTCGGCGGCCGCCTGCACGGCGGCGACCTTCGATAGCCCCGACTCCTGCTGGTGGTTGGCGAACTCCACCACCAGGATGCCGTTCTTGGCGATCAGCCCCACGAGCGTCACCAGCCCGACCTGCGAGTAGATGTTCAGCGTGGTGGTCCATCCCTCGGTCAGCGCGAACTTCATTCCCGGGGGCCCCGAGAACTTCAGGAACGTGAAGATCATCGCCCCGAACATCGCCAGCGGCACCGATCCCGCCAGCACGACCAGAGGATCGCGGAACGAGTTGAACTGCGCCGCGAGCACCAAAAAGATCAGCACGATGGCCAGGCCCATGGCGGGCAGGAACTTTCCGCCCTCCTGGCGCAGCTGTCTCGACTCGCCCGTGTAGTCGAAGCGCGAGCCCGGTGGCAGCACCTTCTCGGCCGCGTTCTCCAGCACGTGCAGCCCTTCCTCCGTTGACCGGGGTGCCACCCCCGAGATCTTGATGGCGTTCAGCTGCTGGAAGCGATTCAGCGTGCGCGGCTCGACGCTGGTGCGGAAGGACGCGATCGACGACAGGGGGATCAGCGTGCCCCCCGGGCCGGTGACGTGCAGGGTGCCGAGGTCATCCGGCGTCAGCCGACCGGCGCGCTCGACCTGAGCGATGACCTTGTAGCTGCGGCCGACCATGTTGAAGCGGTTGATGTAGTTGCCGCTCAGCATGGTCCCCAGATCGGCGCCCACCTGCTGCATGCTCAGCCCCATCGACGCCATCTTCTCGCGGTCGAACACGATCTCGGCCTTGGCCTGATCGATCTGCACGTCCATCACCGGCGGGAACGCGAACTGACCGCTCTTGATCGCCTCGACGACCAGGGCGTCGGCGGCGCGCAGCAGCTCCTCGTGCGTCCCCGTCGACGCGATGACGAACTCGACCGGGAAGATGCCGCTGCTGGGCAGCGCCGGCGGCAGGAACACCGGCGCGCGCACGCCGGTGATCCCCATGACCTTCCCGAACACCTCCTGCTGGACCTCGAAGATGTTGCGCTTACGCTCGTCCCACGGCTTCACGATCATGCCGCCGAACCCGCCGCTCGGGAAGGTCAGCTGGAAGCTGTGGCTGAACTCCGGCGTCGACTTGAACGAACGAAAGACCTGGTCGGTGAAGGGGATGATCTGCTCCATGGTGGCGTTGGCCCCCACGTCGACCTTGCCGAAGATGACCCCCTGATCCTCGGTGGGCGCCAGCTCTTTCCCCGAGAACATGTACATGGGGATCACCAGCAGCGACAAAACGCCCCACACGATGTACACCGCGGGACGGTTGGCCAGCGTCACCGCCAGCATGCGGGAGTAGCGGTGCTTGATCCGTTCGAACACCCGGTCGACGAAGACGGTGAAGCGCCGCTCGTGCTGCTGCGGCCGCAGCAGCTTCGACGACATCATCGGCGACAGCGTCAAGGCCACGATGCCCGAGATGAGGACCGCCCCCGCCAGCGTGAAGACGAACTCGCGGAACAGGGCGCCCGTCAGCCCCCCCTGAAGCCCGATGGGGGCGTACACCGCCGCCAGCGTCACGGTCATGGCGATGATGGGCCCCACCAGCTCGCGCGCGCCCAGCATCGACGCCTCGATCGCCGAGTGCCCCTCGCGCATGTGTCGATCCACGTTCTCGACGACCACGATGGCGTCATCCACCACCAGGCCGACCGACAGCACGATGGCCAGCAGGGTCAGCAGGTTCAACGAGAACCCGAACACCTGCATCAGGAATACCGCGCCGATCAAGGACACCGGGATGGCGATCACCGGAACCACCACCGTTCGCAGCGAGCCCAGGAACAGGAAGATCACCACGATGACGATGCAGATCGTCTCGACCAGGGTCCCCCGCACCTCGTGGATCGCGTTGTCGATGTACTTGGTCGCGTCGAACGCGATCGAGCTGGTCAGGCCCGACGGCAGCTCGCTCTGCACCTTGGCCAGCTCGGCGCGCACCCGCTTGATGACGTCCAGCGCGTTGGCGTTCGGAAGCACCCACACGCCCATGAAGATGGCGCGGTCGCCCGACATGCGGACGTCCATCTCGTAGTTGTCGGCCCCCAGCACCACGTCCGCGATGTCGCTCAGGCGAACCAGCGTGTTGCCGTCCTGCTTGATCACCAGCCGGCGAAAGTCCTCGACCGACTCGATGTCGGTGGTGGCCGACAGGTTCAGCTGGATGTAGGTCCCCTTGGTCTGGCCGATCGCCGAAAGATAGTTGTTGGCGGCCAGCGCCTGCCGGACCTGGCTGGGGCTGATGTTCAGCGCCGCCATGCGGTCGGGCTTCAGCCAGGCCCGCAGCGCGAACGTCCGGCCACCCAGGATGTCGGCCTTCTGCACGCCGTCCACCGCGGAGAGGCGGGGCTGCACGACGCGGATCAGGTAGTCGGTGACCTGGTTGTCCTGCAGGATCTTCGAATCGAAGCTGAGGTACATCGACGCGAACTGAGCGTCGGACGGCTCGAGGGCGATGGCGGGCACCTCCGCCTCGGGCGGCAGGTCGCCACGCACCTGGTTGACGCGCGCGCTGATGTCGGCCAGCGCCCGGGCGGCGTCCACGTTCAGCTGAAGGCGAACGTTGATGGTGGACAGGCCCTGCTCGCTCTGCGATTCGATGTAGTCGATGCCGTCACCAGCGGCGACCGAGCGCTCGATGGGGGTGGTGATGAACCCGCGCACCAGATCGGCGCTGGCGCCCACGTAGGGCGTGCGGATGGTGATGGTGGCGCTCTCGAGCCGCGGGTACTGGCGGACGTTCAGGGTGCGAATGGCCTGCAACCCCGCGATGACGATGATCAGGTTGACGACGATCGACAGGACCGGCCGCCGGACGAATATGTCGGTGAGGCGCATGCTCAGCGATTCGGGGGGGTGGGGGTTTGCGAAGGCGAGAGCTTGTTCTCGTTGTTCACCATGACCGGCGCGCCGTTACGCAGCTTGAAGGCGCCCAGCACCACGACCTCTTGCCCGGCGGTCACTCCCTCGTCGATGGCCACGTAGTCTCCCCGGGTGACGCCCAGGCGGACGAATTGCTGGCGGGCGACCTTCATCTTGCCCCCGCCGTTCGCCCCTTTGGGGGCCTCGACGATGTACACCGAGTTGCCGTACGGCGCGCGCAGGACCGCGGTCGACGGGACGAAGACGACGTTGTTGCGCTGGGGCAGCACGATCGAGACCTTGACGAACATTCCGGGGCGCAGCTTGTCCCGGGTGTCCTTGTCGTCCTGCAGGCTGGCCCGCAGCTTCACCGAGCGGGTGACGGGATCGATGTTCGGATCGACCGCGGCGATCTTGCCGGTCAGCGTCTGCGACGAATCCGCGCCCGGCAGGACGATGCGCACCGGGGTGCCCACCGGGACGCGGCCGACCTCTTGCTGGGGAACCGTGAAGTCGATGTAGGCGGACTCCTGCGACTCCAGGACGGTGATCGGCGTGCCGGGGTTCAGGTACTGACCCAGGTTGACCGAGCGAATGCCGAGCTTGCCCGCGAACGGGGCGCGGATGGTCTTCTTCCCGATCTGCGCCTGCAGCGCCTCGGCGTCCGCGCTGACCGTCTTCAGCTGGGCCTCGTCGGATTCGAGCTGCGCCTTGGTGGAGGCCCCCCCGGCTTCCAGGCGGCGTGACCGGGCGGCGGTGGTGCCTGCCAGCTCGCGCCGCGCTCGCAGCGAGGCCAGCTGGGCGCGCTCGACGCCGGCGTCCAGCTCGACCAGCACCTGGCCGGCGCGAACCTTCGCCCCCGATTCGAAGCGGATGCTGCGAACGACGCCAGGGATCTCGTTGCTGATGGTGACGCCGCGGACCGAGGCCACGCTGCCCACGGATTCCAGCTCCGTCTCCCAGGCCCCTCCCGCCGCCACGGCCGTTCCCACCGCCTCGGGCGGTGGCCCGGCCGCCTGCGCGGCCTTGCCAAAGGCAATCAATGACGAGATCTGGGCGAACTTCGTACCGGCGAGGGCGCCGATGACCAGCAGCGAGATGCCGGCGGCTATCAAGAAACGCATGAGATTCGAGATGCCCCGCGGCGTGGGCCGGTCACGTAACTTTTCGGTCAGCGTCGTGTGATCGTGAGATGTCAAGGTAGGCGGCTCCTCTCGGCGGCGGATCTAGCACCTTACCAGCGC
>Ga0105238_10001475_pt1 | contig 23619 bp, 23 predicted proteins | sample KBSC34metaG_FD_81526 | JGI IMG/M metagenome (GOLD analysis project Ga0105238, IMG submission 81526) | Corn rhizosphere microbial communities from Kellogg Biological Station, Michigan, USA - KBS C3-4 metaG | ecosystem: Host-associated > Plants > Roots > Rhizosphere > Soil | place: Michigan, USA...
ATCTGCTCCGGGCGGACGAGATTGCGCAGCCGCACCTCGGCAGGGTCGAGTCCGAGATCGGCGGCCATCATGTCGATCAGCCGCTCGCGAAAGAAGTTCGACTCGTAGCGCCCGGGGCCGCGGAACGTTCCCGACGGCGTCTTGTGGGTGACGACGGCGCGGACCTCGCACGCGTAGCCCGCGATGTCGTATGGCCCCGGCAGGAACATCGCCGCCTTCGCGGGAACGATGCCGCCGGTCGTGCGAACGTAGGCGCCGATGTCGGCGACGAGGGCGGCGCGCAGCGCGAGGATCCTGCCGTCGCGATCGGCGGCGATCTCGAGCTCGCATTCCATCTCGCGCGAGTGATTCATCGCGATCAGGTTTTCGCGGCGGTCCTCGATCCACTTGACGGCGCCGCCGACCAGCTTCGCGGCGAAGGGGACCAGGAAGTCCTCGGGGTAGAACTCGCCGCGCGCGCCGAAGCTGCCGCCGACGTCGACCTCGATCAGGTCGACCTGCCGCTCGTCGAGCTGCAGCATCTGCGCGAGCAGGCGACGGTTGTAGAACGGCACCTTGGTCGCGCCCCACACCTGCAGGCGCTCGCTCGCCGCGTCCCAGCGCGCGACGAGGCCGCGCGTCTCGAGCGGAACCGACGAGTGCCGATGGCAGCGAAAGCGCTCCTTGCGCGTGTACGCGGCGGCGGCGAAGGCACGGTCGACGTCGCCGCGCCCGACCGCGTAGCTCGTCGCCAGATTCGATCGATCCCGGTGGACGCGAAGGCGGTCGGTCAGCGCATCGGCGATGTCGACGACGGCGTCATCGGAATCGAGCTCGACCGCAACGAGGTCGGCACCGTCCTCGGCGAGGTACGGATCGGTCGCGATCACGACGGCGATCGGCTCGCCGACGTAGCGGACGCGCTCGCGGGCGAGCGGCCATTGCAGGTAGTGCTCGAGACCGGCGATCGTGCCGACGCGGATCGGGATCGGCGTCGCCAGCCCGGCGACGTCGTCGTGCGTGATCACCCGGACGACGCCGGGCAGCGCGAGCGCCGCGCTCGCGTCGATCGCGACGATGCGGCCGCTCGCGAGTGGGCTGCGGACGACGACCGCGTGGCACAAGTTTGGCAGCTCGAGGTCGCCGACGAAGCAGCCTTCGCCGCGCAGGAAGCGCTCGTCCTCGAAGCGCTCGACCGCACTGCCCGAGGAAGGCTCGACCGCACTCATCGCCCGCTCACGTTCGTGGCTCGCCGGCTGCGTCGGGGCGCTGCTCTTGGGCGACGGCGTCGATCGCCTGAACGATCGGGATGTAGCCGGTGCAGCGGCAGAGGTTCCCCGAGATCGCTTCCTCGATCCGTGCCCGCGAGGGATGCGGGTCCTCCTGCAGCAGCGCATGCGCGGCGATCAGGAACCCGGGCGTGCAGAACCCGCACTGCAGCGCGTGGTGCGTCTTGAACGACTGCTGCAGGGCATTGAGTCCGCGCGCCGGCGACAGGCCCTCGACGGTGACGACCGCGTGCCCGTCGGCCTGCACCGCCAGCATCAGGCAAGCGCGAACGACCTCGCTGTCGAGGAGGACGTTGCAGGCGCCGCACACGCCGTGCTCGCAGCCGAGGTGCGTTCCGGTCAACCGCAGCGTGTTGCGAAGAAAGTCGGCGAGCGTGCGCCGTGGTTCGAGCTCGGCGTCGACGTGCCGGTCGTTGACGACGAGCGAAATCGGAATCGTCCGGGTCATGCGCTCAGGAAGCGGAGTGGAGGGCGTGCGTCAGCGCACGGTGCGTCAACGCTTCGACGAGGCGGCTGCGATAGCCGGCGCTGGCGTGATGGTCCGAGCGGCACGCGACGTCCGCGCGTGCGCGCGCCGCGGCAGTGCGCAACGCGCCGTCGTCGACGCGGCGGCCGCGCAGCGCTTCGACCGCGCGCGACGCCAGCACCGGCCGATCGCCGGCGCCGAAGACGACGAGGCGGGCATCGGCGCAGCAACCGGAAGCGTCGAGATCGACGACGCAGGCGATGCCGACGAGCGCGAAATCGCCGAGCCGTCGCGACACTTCCTCGAAGCCCCAGCCGCGCCGCTTCGGCCAGGGCGGGAAGGCGACGGCGGTCAGCAGCTCGCCGGCGGCGATCGCAGTCGTGAAGACGCCGAGCGAGAACTCGTCCGCGGCGACGCGACGGCTGCCGGCGCTGCTCTGCAGCACGATCGATGCGTCGCACGCGATGCAGAGCGCCGGCCACTCGGCAGATGGATCGGCATGGCAGAGGCTGCCGCCGATCGTCCCTCGGTTGCGAACCGCGACGTGCGCGACCGATGCCATCGCGCGTGACAGCAGCGGCAAGCGCTCGGCGATCAGCGGGCTGGTCTCGAAGAAGCGGTGCCGCGTCATCGCGCCGGCGACCAGCGAGCCGTCGGCGTGCGCCTCGACGCCAGCGAGCGCTGCGATGCCGTTGAGGTCGATGACGATGCCCGGCGCCGCGAGGCGAAAGTTCATCGACGGCATCAGGCTCTGGCCGCCGGCGAGGAAGACGGCATCGTCGCCGTGGCGGTCGCGAAGCGCGAGCGCCTCGTCGACGGTCGCCGGGCGAACGTAGTCGAATGCCGGCGGCTTCACGGATGCGCGCTCGCAGCGTGCACGGTCGCCCTCAGGCGTCCTCGTCGCGCTGCAGGTGCCGCTCGAAGCGATCGAGCAGCAGGTGCATCGACTCGCGTGCCGCCGCGAACTCCGAAGATGCCGCGCGCGCCGCCATGTCGCGGTCGTAGTCGGCGCGGGTCGCGAACGCGCACTCCCAGCGCACGTCGGGACCCGACCCCTCGACCTTGCTGAAGACCTTGCCCGGCGGCAGGCCGAGCCTGACGCGCAGCGCGGAGGTCCGCCGGCGCTGCTCGAGCACGGCCGCAGCCTGCCCGGGCTTGGCGTAGTAGTTGGTGATCTCGATGATCATGGCTCGCGTTCGATGCCCGCGCGAACGCGCAAGCGAGGGCGACAGCGGGTTGACAGGCGCCGCATTTGATCACAAACTGTGATCACGTGTTCGACAAACTGCGACGACGGGAAGGGAAAGCGACGTGCCAACGATCAGATCGGTCGAGACCGTCCTCGTCCAGCTGCCGACGCGGCGCGAGCACAAGTGGACCGGCCTCACCGAGACGATCGGCCGCTATCTGCTGACGAGGATCACCGACAGCGACGGCCGTGTCGGCTGGGGCGAGGCGCCGGCGCTGAAGGACTGGGGCGGCGAGTTCGGCCGCTACTTCGGCGAGTCGACGCTGATCGCGAAGACGCTGATCGAGAACTACCTCGGGCCAGCGCTGATCGGCGTCGAGCTCGGCGACTTCGTCGAGATGCACGCCCGCATGGATGCCGTCGTCAAGGGCTATCCGTACTCGAAGGCTGCGCTCGACTTCGCCGCCTATGACGTCACCGGGCGGTGGCTCAACGTTCCGGTCTACACGCTGCTCGGCGGCAAGGCGCGTTCGCGCGTCCTGGTGACGCACTCGATCGGCCTGATCTCGATCGCCGAGGCGGCGCAGGAGGTCGCGAAGGTCGCCGCCGAAGGCATCAAGACGATCAAGATCAAGATCGGCGTCGATCCCAAGCGCGACATCGAGATGGTGCGGACGATCCGCGAGACGGTCGGCGACGACGTCGAGCTGTGCGTCGACGCCAACGAGGGCTACCGCACCGCCGGCGAGGCGATCATGACCGTGCGCGCGATGGAGAAGTACCGCCTCAAGTACGTCGAGCAGCCGGTGATGGGCATCGAGCGCATCGCCGAGGTCGCGCGCGCGATCGACCCGCCCGTGATGGCCGACGAATCGGCGTGGAACGCGCACGACGTGATCCAGATCAGCGAAGCGCGCGCCGCCGAGATCGTCTCGATCTACACGACCAAGCCCGGCGGCCTGTACAAGGCGATGGAAGTCGCGGCGGTCTGTCGCGCCGCGGGGATCATCTGCAACGTCAACGGCTCGGTCGAGACCGGCGTCGGCAACCTCGCCAACATCCACCTCGCGGCGGCCGCTCCGGCGGCGACGCTCTCGTGCGTCGTCCCGGTCTCCACCCCGGCCGAGTGGCAGACCGGCCAGGTCGGCGGCATCTACTACCGCGACGACCTGATCGCCGCGCCGATGCGGCTCGTCGATGGCGCGATCGAGGTTCCCACCGGACCCGGAATGGGCATCGACGTCGACCTCGCGAAGATCGAGAAGCACCGGGTCCGCGATTGAGCGGCCGCCCAACGGACTGAAGAAGCATCCTCCATGCGCAAGGCAATCGTCGACACGCAGGTCAAGGCAATCGCGGACAACGATCTCGCGGCGATGATCTCGTGCTCTCCCGAGAACTTCGCGTACGCGACCGGCTTCGTCGTGCCGTCGCAGCCGCTCATCCGCCATCGCCACGCGATGGCGATCGTCACCGCCGACGGCAGGACCGAGCTGTTCGCGGTCGACATGGAGTCGACGACCGTCAAGCGCCGCGCGCCCGACGTGCCGACGACGATCTGGGCCGAGTTCACCGACGACGCGATGATCGTGCTCGCCGACCAGCTCAAGCGCCTCGGCCTCGCGGACTCGCGGATCGGCATCGAGATGGACTACCTGCCGGCGGGCGACCTCGCGCGCCTGCAGGCGGCGCTGCCGAGCGCGCGCTTCGTCGCCTGCGAGCAGATCCTCGCGCGGCTGCGCCAGATCAAGCTGCCCGAGGAGATCGACCTGCTGCGGCGCCTGTCGCGCATCGCCGACCAGGCGATCACCGATGCGCTCGCGGCGGTGAAGGCGGGCGACTCCGAGATGGACATCGCCGGGCACCTGACGCGCAACGTCTATTCGCTCGGCGCCGAGCACTTCAAGCTGATGATCATCGCGACCGGAGAGCGCAGCCGGCTGCCAAACGTCGGGCCTTCGGAACGGCGCCTGCAGCGCGGCGACGTCTGCCGGGTCGAGATCTTCTCGGTGATCGCCGGCTACCAGGCGGGCGTGTGCAGGACGGCCGTCGTCGGCGAGGCGCCTCCGAAAGCCGAGGAGATCTGGCAGCACCTCGTCGAGTGCAAGTACCAGATCCTGAAGATGGTCAAGCCCGGCGCGAGCTGCCGCGAGATCTACGACGCCTTCATCGCCAAGCTCTCGCAGATGAAGCTGCCGCCGATCTCGTTCGTCGGTCACGGCATCGGCCTGCACCTGCACGAAGATCCCTATCTCGGCAAGACGCCGATCCTCGGCCGCCCGGGCAGCGACGCGCGGCTCGAAGAGGGCATGGTGCTCGGCTTCGAGCCGCTCTGCTACGAGACCGGCCATGGCTTCGGGATGCAGAACAAGGACATGCTGCTCGTGACCGCAAACGGCTCCGAGCTGCTCTCCGACTATGCAAACACCGATCGGCTGCTCGTCGTGAAGGGCTGAGCTCGCCGCACCGGCGCCCGCCGATCGTCGACCCGCCGCCCGCATCAGATCGGATCCGCGCATGCGCACGCTCATCGAACACCTCGAATTCGCGCTGTTGGTCGACAAGGCCGACACCGTGCTGCGCGACGCCAGCGTCGTCGTCGACGACGACCGCATCGCCGACGTCGGAAGTGCCGCGGCGATCGCGAAGCGCCACGCGGCCAAGAGCTTCGACCAGGTCATCGACGGCCGCATGCTCGGGATCTGTCCCGGCTTCGTCGACAGCCACGTGCACCTGTCGGAGACGCTGTCGCGCGCCGTCTTTCCGGACAACCTGAACACCCGCGCGTGGGTCTTCCACTGGGCCAAGCCGTTCTACGCGCACATCACCGAAGAAGACGAGTACTGGGGTGCGCTGCTCGGCATCACCGAGATGCTGCGCAACGGCACGACGTGCTTCATCGACATGGGCTCGCAATACGACCCCGGCATCACGGTGCGCGCGATGGAGCAGACCGGCATCCGCGGCGTCACCGGCCGCCACGCCGCCGACAACCGGCCCGCCGAGTTGCCGCGCGGCTGGACCGAGGAGATGGCGCAGCACCACTTCTTCCCGAACGCCGAGGTCGCGCTGCGCGAGCTCGAGGCGTGCGTTCGCAAGTACAACGGCGCCCTCGGCGGCCGGGTGCGCTGCTGGGTCAACATCGAAGGGAAGGAGCCTTGCACGCTCGAGCTCCACGTCGGCGCTCAGCAGCTCGCCAAGCGGCTCGGCGTCGGCACGACGTACCACCTCGCGACGTCGATCGAGGAAGCGAAGATCTGCGAGGCGAAGTACGGCTGCTGGCCGATCACGCGGATCGATCGCGCCGGCGGGCTCGGCGACAACCTCGTCATCGCCCACGGCGCGGCTGTCGCCGACGACGAGGTCACGCTGCTCGCTTCGCGCGGCACCAAGGTCGCGTTCTGCCCGTGCTCGTCGTTCAAGCTCGGCAAGGGCGCGACCGCGATCGGCAAGTACCCCGAGATGGCGGCGGCGGGAGTCACGGTCGGCCTCGGCACCGACGGCGTCTCCGCCGCCGGCAACATGAACCTGATGCGCCAGATGCTCCTCGTCGCCGGCATGTTCAAGGACGCACGCTTGCAGCCCGACGTCTTCACCGCACGCCAGGCGCTGCGCGCGGCGACGATCGAGGGCGCGAAAGCGGCGATGTGGGACGACGAGATCGGCTCGCTCGAGGTCGGCAAGAAGGCCGACTTCATCCTCTTCGACCTCGACCACGTCGAGTGGACGCCGTTCCTCGACCCGCTGCAGGCGCTCGTCTACTCGGCGTCGACGGCGTCGATCGCGCAGACGTGGGTCGACGGCAGGGCGCTCTACCGCGACGGCAAGGTCCAGGGCGTCGACGAGAAGGCGCTGCGCGCCAAGGCACGGCAGCTGGCGGCGGCCGCGGTCCAGCGCGCGGGGCTGCACGACGAGAGCGTCGAGACGACCACGACCTTGTACGACGAAGGCAACTGACGCGCCGGCATGGACGACCGCGCCGACGCAGCCGCGGACGCGATCGATGCCGGCGTGGGCGACGACGCGGCAGCGGTCCGCACCTTGCGCGGTGTCGCGCTCGCCGACCGCGCCGGCCGCTTCGACATCGAGCTGCGCGACACGCTGATCGCCGACGTCCGCCCCACGGCCGAGAGCGGCGACGTGCGCTGGCTCGCGTTGCCTGCGTTCGTCAACTTCCACACCCACGCCGATCGCGCCTTCGCCGCGCCGTCGCAACGGCCGGCGTCGTTCGGCCAGGCGGTGTCCGCGGCGAAGGCGGCCCGTTCGACGACCACCGCGGAAGACATCCGCGGCCGCGCGCGTCGGCTCTTTGCGCGCGCGGTGCAGCACGGCACCGCGGCGATCCGCACTCACACCGACGTCGATCCCGTCACCGGATTGCGCGCGATCGAAGGCGTCCTCGCCGCCGCTGCCGACGTCGGCGAAGCGCTCGACGTCGAAACGGTCGCGTTCGCCGACGCGGCCGCCGATCCCGCGCAGCCGGGGGTTCGCGCACTGCTCACCGAGGCCGTAGGCATCGGAGCGACCGTCCTCGGCGCCGTGCCTGCGCTCTACGCAGAGCCGGTGGCGTCGGCGATCGCATTGCTCGAGCTCGCGGCGACGCTCAATGTCGACGTCGACTTCCACCTCGACGAGCATCTCGACCCGAGCCTCAGCGTGGTCGAACGCGTCATCGATGCGGCACGCGAGCGCCGCCTCGACGGTCGCGTCACCGTCAGCCACGCGTGCGCGCTGGCGACGCTCGAGCCCGACGCAGCGTCGCGGATCCTCGACAAGATGGCGCACGCGCGCATCGTCCTGTCGGTGCAGCCGGCGCTCAACCTGTACCTGCAGGACCGAGGCGAAGCGACGCCGCGACGACGCGGGCTGGCGCCGGTGCTCGAGGCGATCCGCGCGGGCGTCGCCGTCCGCTTCGGCAGCGACAACGTCCGCGACTGGTTCTTCCCGCTCGGCGACGCCGATCCGCTCGAAGAGTGCTATCTCGCAATGCTCGGCGCCCACGTCGAGCGCGCGGAGCAACTGCTGAGTGCAGCGTGCGGAGGCCGCGCCGGCGTGGCAGCGGGAGATCGCGCCGACGTGGTGCTGATCCCGGCGTCGTCGTTCGACGACGCGCTCGCGCGCCGGCCCGACGGCCGCGTGCTCGTCAAGGCTGGGCGACGGGTTCGCGCGCCGTCCTCCGGGTGACGTCGATCTCGGCGGCGACGAGCGAGCGGAGCGACCGCTCGATCGACGACGCCGTGAGGTCACGGGCGATGAAGACGATCCAGCCGTCGCGCGCAGACGGATCTGGCCATGCCGGCAGATGCTCGGGAGGGTAGAGCACGTGCTGCACGCCCTGGACGACCACCGGCCGATCTTCGCCGGCGACGTTCAGCAGGCCCTTGACGCGCAGGATCGAATCGCCGCGGCCGAACAGCAGCAGCTCGATCCATTCGACGAACGAATGCCACTGCACGGGTCCGGGCAGCGCGACGACGAAGGTGGCGATCGTGCCGTCGTGCACCGCTCCGGCGCCGTCGTGGTGGTGCGCGTGGCCGTCGCCGTCGCGTGCGACGAGCGGCGCGCGCCACCGCGGCTCGGCTTCGGCGAAGAGCGTCTGCGGCGCGGCGCTGTCGCGTCCCGTCGTGCACACGTCCGCGTGCGGGTTCAGCTCGTGCAAGCCGGCGACGAGCGCATCGCGCGTCGATGCGTCGAGCAGGTCGCACTTCGCGAGCACGATGCGGTCGGCGAGATCGAGCTGCTGGCGGGCTTCCCGGTGCGCTCGCGCCGTGTGCTCGAAGTTGAGGCCGTCGACGACCGTGACGACCTGGCCGAGGCGAAATCCCGCCGCGAGCCGTCGCTCGCTGAGCAATGCCTGCAGGATCGGCGCGGGATCGGCGAGGCCGGTCGTCTCGACGACCGCACGCGAGAACGGCGCGATCTCGCCGCTCCGTCGCAGCTCGTCGAGGTCGGCGAGCGTCGAGACGAGGTCGTCGCGCACCGTGCAGCACAGGCACCCCGAGCTCAGCAGCACGACGTCTTCGGCGACCTCGCGGACGAGCAGCTGATCGAGCCCGACCTCGCCGAGCTCGTTGATGATCACCGCCGTGTCGGCGAGCGCCGGGTCGGCGAGCAGGCGACGGAGCAGCGTCGTCTTGCCGCTGCCGAGAAATCCCGTGAGGACGTGAACCGGCGTGCGCGAATCCGCCGCGGCTCGAGCGACGATCGTCATCGCACCTCGAAGATCGCGTCGACCTCGACGGCGACGTTGCGCGGCAGCGAAGCGCAGCCCACCGCGGCGCGTGCGTGCCGACCGGCTTCGCCGAAGACCGCGACCATGAGGTCGGAAGCGCCGTTGATCACTTTCGGGTGATCGCCGAACTCGGGCACTGCGTTGACGAAGCCGCCGAGCCGCAGGCAGCCGACGACGTCGTCGAGGCTGCCGCCCATCGCGGTGCGCAGTTGCGCGAGGATGTTGATCGCGCACAGGCGCGCGGCCTTCTGGCCGTCTTCGATCGAGACGTCGCGTCCGAGCTTGCCGACGAACTGATCCTTGCCGTCCGCCGTGGGAACCTGGCCCGCGATGTAGACGACGTTGCCGCTGCGGCGCGCCGGGACGTAGTTCGCGGCCGGCGGCACGGCGCGCGGCAGGTCGATGCCGAGCTCGGCGAGCCGAGCCTCGTGGCCGGGTTGAGTCATGCGTCCTCCGAGAAATGACGAAGCGTTCAGCTTCCGAAGTAGAGACCGTCGAGGTTCGACGAGAGCAGCCCCACCGTCGCTTGCGAGGCCATCGCCGGAACGAGCGATCGACCGGTGTTGCGGATGTCGGTGAGCACGCCGCGCTTGGCGACGGCAGGCTTTCTCGTCTTCAGCCCTTCAAGGATCACGAAGTGCGCCGACGCGTCCCACGGCATCTCGGGGGAGAGGAGCGAGAGGTACATCGTCGGCCCGAACTGGAGCCAGAGCGATTCGATCAGCGGCATCAACACCTCGGAGCGCGCCGCTTCGTAGAGCACGAAGTGGAAGCGCTGGTTCTCCGACAGGCAGCCGAGGATGTTGCGCTTGGCGATGGCGGCGAGCAGCGCGTCGTTGATCGCCGTGAGCTCGTCGATCAGCTCGGGCGTGCAATGCCGGCACGCCATCTCGCCCGCCGCACCTTCGAGCAGCTCGCGCACTGCGAACAGCTCGGCGAGGCGCTCGGGCGTCAGCCGCGGAACGCACACCGAGCCGTTGGCGGTTTCCTCGAGCGCGCTGGCGACGACGAGGCGCGTCAGCGCTTCGCGCACCGGCATCGGGCTCGTGCCGAACGCGGTCGCGAGCTTGCGCAGGCTCATGACCTGTCCGGGAACGAACGCGCCGGCCATCAGGCCGCGCCGCAACTGCTCGAACACGCGGTTCTGCAGATGGCCGCGGACGCGCTTCTGCGACGCGGCGTCCGTGTCAGTCGCGATGGGTGCGCTTTGAGGCATCGATTGGTTCCTGCTGCGACCGTGACATCGAGCAACGCGAGTTCGCGGCGCCGCGTGGGGTAAACCCGATTGAACTAATTGTACTTGTGATCACACTATGTGATCAATGGCCTTCGAGTTCCTGTATCTTCCTGCCTGATCATGCTGGCTGCAACGACCCAGCGCCCGCGATCCTCCATGGCCGAGTCTGAATCCACCACGACCTTGCGCGACGTCGCCGTGGCGACGCCGACGGCGCCGCCGCGCCGACGACGGCAATCGAGCTTTCTCGAGCGCTACGGGTCGATCGCGTTCGCGTTGCTCATCCTCGTCGTCTGGCAGATCGCGGTGCCCGTGCTCGGCCTCTCCGAGTTCGTGCTGCCGACGCCCTGGGCGATCGCCAAGCGCATGGTGACCGATGCGGGACTTCTCACGCGCCACGCCTGGTACACGACGCTCGAGGTCGGTGCCGGCTTTCTCGCCGGCGTCGTGACCGGCATCCCGCTCGCGCTCGCGATCTTCTATTCGCGCGTCTTCGAGCGCGCGGTCTATCCGATGCTCGTCGCGCTGCAGACCGTCCCCAAGATCTCGCTCGCACCGCTGCTCGTGCTCTACCTCGGCTACGGCTGGGGTCCGAAGATCGGCCTCGCGTTCCTGATCTCGTTCTTTCCGATCGTGATCTCGACCGTCGTCGGCCTGCAATCGCTCGACAAGGGGCTCGTCAACATGGTCCGATCGATGGGCTCGACCGAGTCGCAGACCTTTTTCAAGGTCAGGCTTCCGGCGGCGATGCCGAGCATCTTCGGCGGCCTCAAGGTCGCCATCTCGCTCGCCGTGATCGGCGCGATCATCGGCGAGTACATCGCCGCCGAACGCGGCCTCGGCTACCTTCAGCTGCAGGCGAACCAGCAGTTCGACACCACGCTCAACTTCGCGACCGTCATCTCGATCTCGCTGCTCGGCGTGGTGCTGTACTTCGCGCTGACGTTTCTCGAGAGCAAGATCTCCTACCGGCGCGAGAGCGCGACATGAGCCAAGCAGCAGCGGCGACGCGCGGCCATCCCGCCGGTGTCCAGATCGAAGGCGTCTCGAAGGCGTACGAGGTGCGCAGCGGCGACGACGTCCTCGCGCTCGACCGCGTCGACCTCGACATCGCGCCGGGCAGTTTCGTCGCCGTCGTCGGCCCGAGCGGCTGCGGCAAGAGCACGCTGCTGTCGTTGCTCGCGGGTCTCATTCCGCTCTCGTCGGGCCGCCTGGTGATCGACGGCCAGGCGGTGCTGAAGCCGCATCCGAAGGCGGGCGTCGTGTTCCAGTCGGACCTGCTGCTCGAATGGCGGACGGTGCTCGACAACATCCTGCTGCCGATCGAGATCAAGAAGCTCGATCGCAGGGAGTACGTTCCGCGCGCGCGCGACCTGCTCGCGCAAGTCGGCCTCGAGGGCTTCGACGACAAGCAACCTTCCGAGCTCTCCGGCGGCATGCGGCAGCGGGTCGCGATCTGCCGCGCTCTGATCCAGGAGCCCGGGCTCCTGCTCATGGACGAGCCGTTCGGCGCGCTCGACGCGCTGACGCGCGAGCAGATGATCATGGACCTGCAGTCGATGTGGCTGCGCCTCGGCAACACGGTCCTCTTCATCACGCACGGCATCGACGAGGCGGTGTTCCTCGCCGACCGCGTCATCGTGATGTCGCCGCGGCCGGGCAAGGTCGATCGCGATCTCCTGATCGACATCCCGCGCCCGCGCCGCTGGAGCGGCGTTCACGAGAACCCGGCGTTCCAGCGCTACGTCCGCGAAGTCCGGGAGATTTTCGAGTCCAAGGGCGTGCTCGTCGCGCACTGAGCCGCCGATGAAGGTCGCGATCCTGGGCGCTGGCGCAGGCGGCACCGCCGCCGTCGCCGAGCTGACCCTCGCCGGCCACGACGTGACGCTCTGGAATCGCTCCGAGCAGACCCTCGCGCCGTTGATCGCGCTCGGTGGCGTCGGCTACGAAGGCGTGCTCGGCCAGGGCATCGCGCGGCCGCGCGCGATCACCGGCGACATCGGCGAGGCGATCGCGGGCGCCGACGTCGCGGTGGTCGCGTTGCCGACGTTCTCGCACGCGCCGGTCGCACGTGCGCTCGCCGAGGCGGGCTGGCCGAACACGCTGCCGGTCGTCCTCAACCCCGGCCACACCGGCGGCGCGCTCGAGTTCGCGCACGCCTTTCGCGGCGTCCGCCGCGACCTCCCGCCGGTGGCGGAGTTCTCGACGCTGACGTACGTCGCGCGCAAGTACCAGCCCGACCGCGTCACCGTGACCGGGCGAGCGCGACACGTGCGCGCCGCCGCGCTGCCGGGCGGCAAGAAGGCGCTCGACGCGGCGTGCGCGCTGTTCCCCGGCGCGTCGCCGGTCGGCGACGTCCTCGCGTCGGGTTTGTGCAACGCGAACCTCGTGCTGCATCCGCCGGGCGCCGTCCTCGGCGCAGCGTGGGTCGAGGCGACTGCCGGCGACTTCACCTTCTACGTCGAAGGCATGACGCCCGGCGTCGCTCGCACGATGCGGCTGCTCGACAACGAGCGCCGCGCCGTCGCAGCCGCGTTCGGACACGCGCTGCCGAACCTGATCGACGAGATGAAGCTCATCGGCACCGTCGAGCAATCGGTCACCGACACGCACGACTTCGTCGCCGCGATCGCCGGCGGCGAGGCCAACAAGAAGATCAAGGCGCCCGGCTCGCTCGAGCACCGCTACTACCGCGAGGACTTCGGCCACGGCGTGCTGCCGTTCATCGAGCTCGCGCAGATCGCCGGCGTCGCGACGCCGATCGCGCAGTCGCTGTTCACGCTCGCGCAGGGCCTGGTCGGTGCCGACTACCGCAAGGGCGGACGCACCGCCGAGGCGATGGGCGTCGCCGGAATGACGCGCACCGAACTGATCGATTTCGTGAGGCAGCCATGACGCTGGAGCAGACCGTCATCGCGATCGTCGGCGGCGACCGGCGCGAGCAGGAGATCGCGCGCTGTGCGGTCGCCGCCGGCGCCGAGGTGCGCGCCTACGGCTTCCCGTGGCCCGAAGGCGGCATCGCCGGCGTCCGTCACGCGAGCAGCGCCGAGGACGCGCTCGCCGGCGCCGACTTCGCGCTCTTCCCGATCCCGGGCATCGCGCCCGACGGCGCCCTCTTCGCACCGCAATCGGCCGAGCGGATCATCCCCGACCGCGACAGTCTCGGCGGCATGCGCAAGCCCGCGCACATCATCCTCGGCTGGGGCGATCCGAAGCTGAAGGCGCACTGCGAGACGCTCGGCATCCGCCTGCACGAGTACGAGTGGGACGAGGACCTGATGCTGCTGCGCGGCCCGGCGATCGTCGAGGGCATGCTGAAGGTGCTGATCGAGAACACCGACGTCACGATCCACAAGTCGCGCATCTGCATGGTCGGGCAGGGAACGATCGGCTCGCTCGCGACGCGAACGCTGATCGCGCTCGGCGCCGATGTCCACGTCGCTGCGCGCAACCCCGTGCAGCGCGCGGCGGCGTACGCCGCGGGCGCAGCGCCGCACGAGCTCGGCGAGCTCGCCGACGTGCTGCCGGGCACCGACATCGTCGTCGCGAGCGTGCCGGCGCGCGTGCTCGGCGCCGAGCTGCTCGAACGGCTGCCGAAGCACGCGCTGCTCGTCGATCTCGCCGCGCCGCCCGGTGGCATCGACCGCGAAGCGGCGCAGGCGCTCGGCCTCAGGTTCGTCTGGGCGCGCGGCATGGGCGCACGTGCACCGATCACCGTCGGCCGCAGCCAGTGGGGCGGCATCCGCCGCCGCATCGACAGCATCCTGAAGGAGCGGCCATGAACGCCGATCTCGTCATTCGCAACGCGCGCGTCGTCCGCCACGACAGCGAATTCCACGGCGGCGTCGCCGTCAAGGACGGCAAGATCGTCCTCACCGGCGCGGACGGCGCGCTGCCGGATGCAGCCCGCGTCATCGACGCCAAGGGCAAGGTGCTGATGCCCGGCATCATCGATCCGCATTGCCACCTCGGCGTCAAGTTTCCGTACGCCGAGGACATGCGCACCGAGACGGCGGCCGCGGCGTCGGGCGGCGTCACGACCGTCGTCCTCTACATCCGCAACCTGAAGCCCTCGTACCTGCCGTTCTACGAGGAGCGCAAGGCGGTCGGCGAAGAGCACTCGATCATCGATTTCGGCTTTCACTTCGGCATCCAGCGCGAGGAGCACATCGCCGAGATCCCCGAGGTGATCGCGAAGACGGGCGTGCGCTCGTTCAAGTGCTACTTCGGCTACGAGCCCGACAACCCGATCGGCATCGTCCCGGCGACCGACGGCTGGGTCTACGCGGCGATGCGCATCCTCAGCAAGGTGCCGGGCGGCGTCATCAACGTGCACTGCGAGAACACGCAGATCGCGACGTGGATGAAGAACGAGATGATCGCGACGGGTCGCCAGGACCTCGCCGCGTACACCGAGTCGCGGCCGGCGTTCTGCGAGGTCGAGACGATTCGCCGCATGATCTTCCTCGCCGAGCGGACGGGCTGCTCGCTGCATCTGGTGCACACCTCGGTCGGCATGGGACCGGTGCTCGCTGCCGAAGCGCAGTCGCGCGGCGTCCACGTCACCGTCGAGACGTGCCCGCACTACCTGACGCGCACCGCGTACGACGAGGACCTCGACATGCGGGCGAAGATCTCGCCACCGCTGCGCGACAAGGAAGAGCAGGCAGGCCTCTGGCGCGGGATCATGAACGGCTCGGTGTACAGCCTCGGCACCGACCACGTGCCGTTTCCCGTCAAGAAGCGCGAGGACCTGTGGACCGAGTTCCCGGGCGTCGTCTCGTTCCCGTGGGAGCTGCCGCTGCTGCTCCACTTCGGTGTCCACCAGCGCGGGCTGCCGCTGTCGCGCCTCGCGCAGCTCAACTCCGCGAATCCGGCGCGTCGCTTCGGCCTCTGGCCGCGCAAGGGCAACATCGAAGTCGGCTTCGACGCCGACTTGGTGATGATCGACCTCGACGAGGAGCGCACCGTTCGCCACACCGGCAAGGGAACGTGCATCTACGAAGGCTGGAAGCTGAAGGGCTGGCCGGTGATGACGGTCGCGCGCGGCACGGTCGTCTACGAGAACGGTGCCGTCGACGAGAGCCAGTTCGGACGCGGACGCTGTCTCTCGCTGCCGAGCCAGCGCACCGCGTGACGGCGACCGCATCTCCAGCGCTGCTCGCAAGAGAGCATGCCGATGCGTTGCAGCGCATCGTCGGCGACCTTGCGCGACGTCGCCCGCGGCCGCGACCCGAGCGCCTCTCGGGCGTGCACAACCCGTGGGGACACGCAGCGACGCTCGCCAGCGCGTGGCCCTTTCTCGACGTCTGCGAGGACCCGGCGCTCGTCGAAGCGGCCGCGCGCCTCATCGGCGCCGACGTCGTCCTCTGGGACAGCGAGCTGCATCTCGAGGCGGCGTCGTACCTGCGATTCGTCGACGACGGCCGCGAGGGCCGCTACTGGCCGGCGTCGCCGCTCGCCGGTGCGGTCGCGCTCGTCGTTCCGGGCAGCACGTCGGCGCCGACGACGATCGACGTCGCTGCGATCGCCGCCGCCGACCTGTCGGCGATCGACGCGGCGGCGCCGCTCTACGTCGTGCGCTACATGTCGGCAGCGAGCCGGTTCGACCGCAACCCGCGCGCGAACGCGAACTGGATCGCGATGGAAGAACAGCCGCTGATCAACTTCGCGACCCGGCCGCTCTGGCTCGTCAGCGGCGAGGACCGCGCCGGCAACGACTTCACGACCGGCTTCGCACCGGCGGTTCCCCGCTGGGCAGCCACGCAACCGGAGCCACACTGATGCCATTCGTCATCGTCGAATTCTGGGAAGGTCGCACCGTCGACCAGAAGCGGAAGCTCGTCAAGGCGATCACCGACGCGATGGTCGAGCACGGCGGCTGCAAGCCGGAGCACCTGCACGTCGTCATCCACGACGTTCCCAAGGAAAGCTGGGGCCGTGCCGGCGTGCTGTCGGTCGACCACACCGAGGAGAAGCGATGACGCTCGAGACTCTCGACTCCAGAACGGCGGCGCTGCTCGTCATCGACCTGCAGAACGCGTTCGTCCACGACAAGGGAACGCTCGGCATCTCCGGCGTCGACACCAAGCGGCTGTCGTCGATCGTCCCGGTCCTCGCCGAGCTGATCCCGCGCTGCCACGCCGCAGGCGTCCCCGTCGTCTGGACGGTGCAGGAGCACCTCGCCGTCGACGCCAGCCGCGCCCAGAAGAAGCTCGCCGGCCACACGAGCCGTCGCAAGCAGGTGTCGGCGCTCGCCGGCAGCTGGGACGAGGAGATCGTCGACGAGCTGAAGTCGCTCGCCGCGGTCAACCCGACGTTCGTCATCCGCAAGCACCGCTTCGGCGCGTTCTACGAGACCCGGCTCGAGAAGCTGCTCGACATGCTGGGCACGCGCACGCTCTTCGTCGCCGGCACGACGACGAATGCGTGCGTCGAGACGAGCATTCGCGAGGCGTACCTGCGCGACTACGACGTCGTCGCGCTCGAGGATTGCATCTCGGGCGTCAACGCCGACTGGGAGGCGACCGCCAAGAAGGTCTGGAAGCAGTACTTCTGCGAGATCTCCGATTCGAAGGAGATGGGCCACTGGCTGGCGGCGCAATCGTCGCCGCGGACGCTCAGCTTCGGCCACGTGCTGCTGATGGTCGACGACGTCGCCCGCTCGACGGCGTTTTACGTCGATCAGCTCGGCTTCGCGGTGCGGCCGGCGAAGCCGCTCGCCGACGGCCGCCCGTTCACGGCGTTCCGCCAGGGCATCGCGCTCGTCGGCGGCCGCAGTCCGGCGCATCGCCAGATCGATCACATCGCGTTCGAGGTGAACGACGTCCGCGGCTTGCGCGATCGGTTGAAGAAGGCGCAGGTCCAGTTCCAGGAGGATCTGCACGACGGACCGTACGGGCTGACGATCTACGTCACCGACCCGGACGGGACGCGCGTCGAGCTCTATCAAGTGGGCGCGACGGCGTCGACGTAAGGCGAGCGCGGACCGCGAATCGACGGAGCGCCGACAAATGGCCGTCAGCGTCTTCGACATCTTCAAGATCGGGATCGGCCCGTCGAGCTCGCACACGGTCGGCCCGATGCGTGCCGCCGGCATGTTCGCGCGCGCGCTCGCGGACAAGCAGCTGCTCGGTGCGGCGACGCGGATCCGCGCCGAGCTCTACGGCTCGCTCGGAGCGACCGGCAAGGGCCACGGCACCGACAAGGCGGTCATGCTCGGGCTCGAGGGCTACGCGCCGGAGACGGTCGAGATCGAACGCATCGCGGCGATCCTCGACACGATCCGCACGCGCCATCGATTGGCGCTCGCCGGCGGCGTCGAAGTGGAGTTCGATCCCGCGCGCGACCTGACCTTCCACCGGCGGGAGACGCTTCCCTTCCACACCAACGGAATGCGATTCACGGCCTACGGTGACGGCAGCGAAGCGCTCGAAAGCCGGACGTACTACTCGGTCGGCGGCGGCTTCGTCGTCGCCGACACGCTGGCCGACGACGGTTCCCGCCACAAGGCGGTGGTCGCCGACGCGACGGTCCTGCCGCTGCCGTTTCGCAGCGGCGACGAGCTGCTCGCGCTCACCGAACAGCACGGCTGCAGCATCGCCGACGTCATGCGCACGAACGAGCGCCATTGGCGTCCCGACGCCGAGACGGAAGCGGGGCTGCTCGGGATCTGGGATGTGATGCAGGCGTGCGTTCAGCGCGGCTGCAGCGTCGAGGGCGTCCTGCCCGGCGGATTCAAGGTGCGTCGCAGGGCTGCGGCGCTGGCAAAACGTCTGGGCGAGATCGATGCGACGACCCGCGATCCACTGGTCGTGATGGATTGGGTCAACCTGTACGCGCTCGCGGTCAACGAAGAGAACGCCGCAGGCGGGCGCGTCGTCACGGCACCGACCAACGGAGCGGCCGGAATCATTCCTGCGGTCCTCCACTACTACACGCGCTTCGTCGCAGGCGCGAGCGCCGCCGGCATCGTCGACTTCCTGCTGACCGCCGCGGCGATCGGGATCCTCTACAAGGAGAACGCGTCGATCTCGGGCGCCGAGGTCGGCTGCCAGGGCGAAGTCGGCGTCGCGTGCTCGATGGCCGCGGGCGCGCTTTGTGCCGTCACGGGTGGCACGCCGCAGCAGGTCGAGAACGCTGCAGAGATCGGCATGGAGCACCACCTCGGCCTGACGTGCGATCCGGTCGGCGGCCTCGTCCAGATCCCCTGCATCGAGCGCAACGCCGTCGCATCGGTGAAGGCGATCAACGCCGCGCGGATGGCGATGCACGGCGACGGCTCGCACCACGTCTCGCTCGACAAGGTGATCAAGACCATGCGAGAGACCGGCGCCGACATGATGGCGAAGTACAAGGAGACCGCGCGCGGCGGCCTCGCGGTGAACATCGTCGAGTGCTGAGCGGCGCGCCGCGATCGGTCAGAACTGATACGAGACGCCGGCCGAATACACGATCGGTCGAAAGTCGACCGTCGTCGTCAGCACCGTCGCCCCGGTCGCGACGACCTTGCTCTTGACGTCGAGCTTGGCGATGCTGGCGAACAGGCCGACGTCCTTCGTGATCGCGTAGTTGACCCCTGCCTGGATCGCGAGCCCGGTCGAGTAGCCCAGCTGGACGTCGGGCGCGAGACTCGAGTGCACGGACGTGAAGCGCGTGTAGTTGATGCCGGCACCGACATAGGGCCGAAGCGCATCCGTCGGCGAGAAGAAGTGGTAGTTCAGCAGCAGCGTGGGCGAGACGTTCTTGACCGTGAGCACCTCGCCGAGAAACGCTGCGCTTCCGGTCGCCGTCGCCTTCAGCTTGGGCGGCACGCCGATCACGAACTCGAGGCCGACGTTGGGCGTGAAGAGACGCTCGTAGACGAAGATGACGGTCGTCGCGTTGCTGACGTCGACGTCGGCTCCCGGCGGAATGCCGACGCCGGAAATGCCGTTCGTCTTCGCGTGCGTCGTGTACTCGGTGATCCCGAGCTTGACGACGTTCGCTCCTTGGGACTGGGCGAGCGCACACGGCGCAAGGCAGGCGAGGGCGGTGGCCGCGACGCCGGGCAAGGTCATCGAATGCATGGATTCCCCTTCGTTCCCGCTCAGATCCAGCCGAACGCCTGGAGCTGCGCCTCGAACGCGGCGGCGATCACCTTGTGACCGCCAGTGGTCGGGTGGACGCTGTCGGCGAACTGCCACGTGTTGACGTCGGCGCCTGCGGTCAGCCCGTTGTAGGGCGCGCCGGGGGTCGCGTTGCAGAACAGCGACGAGCCGTCGGTGACCTGGCCGCCGGTGATGGCCTGGATCTTGGCGACGTCGCACGCCGGCGTCGTGTTGTTGACGAAGCCGAACTTGGCAGGGTTCTGGTAGGCGTCCTTGAAGAGGGCGAAGGTGTCGATGATCTGCACCGGTTGACCGGCGAGGCCGTCCCGCAGCCAGACGTTGAAGTTCTGCGATAGGGCAGTGAGCACACCGCGCGCATCGGCCGGCAGCGAGTTGCCGAACGGTGTGTCGGCGATGTCGCTCAGCGTCATCACCGCGACGTACTTGCCGCCGTTGGCGAGGATCTGCGTCCGGATGTCGGTCGCGAGCTCCTGCGCTGCCTGCTTCATTCCGGCAAGCGCAGTGTTCTGGGCCGCGAAGAGCTGCCGGTTCGCCTCGTCGGCGCTGATCGTGCCGTTGGCGGCCTGCGCCTGGATCTGCGCCGCTGCGGCGGCGAACGTCCCGAACTGGGTGAAGACGTCGTTGCTGCCGGCGTACACGAAGATGAGGTCGCTCGCCTTGAAGCTGCCGAAGCGGGCGAGGTGGTTGGCGATCTGGGTCACGACCGGCACCGTGAGCGCTCCGCCGGCGTGGCCGATGCCGTTCGGGTCGGTGACGCGCGATCCGCCCTGGCCGTAGCCCGTGCACGTCGATGCGATCGCCGGGTTCGCCGCGGCCGGGCACTTGACCGAGGTGCCGCCGAAGCCGACCTCGGCCGGGGTCACGAGGATGCCGAGATCGGCGGCGACGTCCTCGACCCACACCTTGCCGAGCGGGTTCGCATCGGGAACGCCGTTGCTCGTTTCGTTGGTCGTGAACTTGCCGCCAAAGAACGGCGGCGTCCCGTTGCCCGCGAGCGAAGTCGCCGGAGCATAGGTGCCGACGTCGCTGAGGCTGTCGCCGAACGAGACGATGGCGGTGAACGTGCCCTTGTCGGTGGGCGCACCGGCGGGAGCGCCGCTCCCCGGAACATCGGGATCGCCGCCTCCGCACGCGGCGAGCAACACCGCCGAGACGGCCCACGGAACGACCAGCCGGAACGATCTCATGCGCGACTCCTCAGGACCTCCGCGCAACTTTCCACTCGCGACCGCCGCGCGTGACTCGGCATTTACCCCGGGGACGCGACACACCGCTCGAAGGTGACGCGCGCGAAGTAAGGTTCCCGTCAGAGATACGCGTCCGCGGCCTCGGTCTCGAAGCGGTCGGGCTCTCCTTCCCACGCGAGCCGGCCGTGGTCGATCACGTACAGCCGGTCGGCGTGCGGCAAGGCGAAGGTCACGTTCTGCTCGCCGAGCAACACGGTGAGGCGTGTGCTGCCGCGCAACCGGTGCAGCGCGTTCGACAGCGTCTCGAGGATCACCGGTGCGAGGCCGAGCGTCGGCTCGTCGAGGATGAGCAGGCGCGGCTCCATCATCAGCGCGCGCGCGATCGCGAGCATCTGCTGCTCGCCGCCGCTCAGCGTGCGCGCGACCTGCCCGGTGCGCTCGCGCAGGATCGGGAACAGGTCGAACAGCCAGTCGAGGCGCTCGGCGAGCGCCGTCGGCTCGAGCCGATGGCCGCCGAGCTCGAGGTTCTCGCGCACCGTCATGTCGCCGAACAGCTCGCGTGTCTCGGGGCACTGGACGATGCCGCCGCGCGCGATCGCTGCGGGCGTCAGGCCCGCGAGCGGCGCGCCTGCCCAGCGGACCTCGCCACTGTGGCGAACGAGGCCGGAGATCGCGTTGAAGAGCGTCGTCTTGCCGGCGCCGTTGAGGCCGACGAGGGCGACGAACTCGCCCTCGCGCACGTGCAGCGACACGCCCTGCACGGCGAGCGCCTTGCCGTAGCGCACCTCGACGTCGCGCACCTCGAGCAGCGGCGCGCCGTGCGCGGCCGGTGCCGCGTCGCGCGCGGCGCGGACGAGGGCGCCGCCGAGATAGACGCGGCGCACCGTCTCGTCGCGCATCACCTCGGCCGCGGTGCCCTCGGCGATCTTCTCGCCGAGGTACATCGCGACCGCGCGGTCGACCAATGCAGCGACGCTCTTCACGTTGTGGTCGACGAGCAGCACCGCGCGGCCTTCGGCGCGGAACTCGGCGATGAGCTCCGAGAACGCCGCGACCTCGGTGGCGGTGAGGCCGGCGAACGGCTCGTCGACGAGGACGAGCTTGGGATGCTGCGCGATCGCCTTGGCGAGCTCCATCCGCCGCAGATCGGCGAACGCGAGCGTCGGCGGCTTGCGGTCGAGGACGGCGCCGAGCCCGACGCGCTCGGCGATCGCGCGCGCGCGGTCGTCGATCTCGGCGCTGTGCAGCAGCATGCCGAGGCGGTCGGGGATCAGCGCGACCTTGATGTTCTCGAGCACCGTCTGCCGATTCAGCGGCCGCGAGTGCTGGAAGACGAGGCCGACGCCGAGGCGCGACACCTTGTGCGACGGCAACCCGGCGATGTCGCGCCCCTCGAAGCGCACCGCACCTGCGGTCGGCGCGTCGACGCCCATGACGCAGCGCATCGCCGTCGACTTGCCCGAGCCGTTCGGCCCGATCAGGCCGAGGATCTCGCCGCCGCGGACCGAGAAGCCGAGGTTCTTGACCGCGACGAGGCCGCCGAAGCGCTTGGTGAGTTGCTCGACTTCGAGCATCGGCGCCTCAGTCACGCCGCGACCTTCCCTGCAGCATGCCGAGGATGCCGTCCGGGAAGAACAGCACGACGAGGAGCGCGAGCAGCGAGACGATCAGCGTCGCCAGCTCGCCGAGCGGGCGCAGCGCCTCGCCCATCGCGATCAGGAAGACCGCGCCGATCGCGGCGCCGATGACGGTGCGGCGGCCGCCGAGCACCGCCGCGACGATGATCTGGACGCCGACCGAGATGTCGACGAACGTGCCGACGCTCGCGGTGCCCATGTAGAAGACCATCAGCGCGCCGGCGAGCCCGGAGAAGAACGCGCTGACGACGAACGCGAACAGTTTGTGCTTGGTGACGTTGAAGCCGAGCGCGCCGGCCTGCACCGGGTCCTGGCCGCTCGCCTGCAGCACGAGGCCGATCGGCGAGCGCGACAGGCCGTAGAGGATGGCGCCGCTCACGGCCATGAAGCCGAACGCGATCCAGTAGTTCGCGGTCGCGCTCACCGACATCACGTCGGGCACCGAGAGACCGATCTCGCCGCCGGTGAGGTCGGCGAAGACGACGACCATGTTCTGCAGCATGAGCACCGCGACGAGCGTCGTCAGGCCGAAGTAGGGGCCGCGCACGCGCAGCGCGGGCAAGGCGAGGACGACGCCGCCGATCACCGCCGCTGCCGCGCCGGCGAGCACGCACAGCCAGAGCGACACGTTGGGCGCCAGGCGCGCGTCGAGGATGCCGGCGGTGTAGGCGCCGAGTCCGATCAGGAACGTCGGCCCGAAGTTGACCTCGCCCGCGAAGCCGAACAGGAGGTCCCACGCCATCGCGAAGACCGCGGTGTAGAAGGCGACGGTGAGGAGGCCGAGGACGTAGCCCGAGCCGACGAGCGGGACGCACGCGCCGAGCGCGAGGATCACGAGCCCGGCGACGACGGGGCGCGAGCGAAGCCAGGAAGGCGGCGCCATCAGCGCCTGCCGAACAGGCCCTGCGGGCGCAGGTACATGACGACGACGAGGAGCAGAAGGGCGGGGATCGTGCGATACGCGGGCGAGATCAGGTAGGCGGTCGCGGTTTCGAGGTAGCCGACGACGTAGGCGGCGATGAGCGAGCCCGAGACGCTGCCGAGGCCGCCGAGCACGACGATCGAGAACGCGCTCGCGGTCAGCGGCCCGACGCTGTACGAGCTGACGCCGAGGAACATGCCGAGCAGGATGCCGGCGACGCTCGCGAGCACGCCGTAGATGAGCCAGACCGCGAGATGGATGCGCGACAGCTCGATGCCGAGCAGCGTCACGCCGCGCGGATTCATCGACGCGGCGAGAAGCGCCTTGCCGTGGCGCGTGCGGTTGACCAGCAGCCACAGCAGCCCGATCGC
>Ga0105238_10001479_pt1 | contig 23578 bp, 24 predicted proteins | sample KBSC34metaG_FD_81526 | JGI IMG/M metagenome (GOLD analysis project Ga0105238, IMG submission 81526) | Corn rhizosphere microbial communities from Kellogg Biological Station, Michigan, USA - KBS C3-4 metaG | ecosystem: Host-associated > Plants > Roots > Rhizosphere > Soil | place: Michigan, USA...
GCTTCCGATGCCTTCCACGCAGCGCTCGGTTTCGCCGAGGTCGGCGATGCGGTGATCCACGGCGGCAAGAAGTCGGTGCGCTATTACGCCAAACCAATCGCCGCCTGAACACGCGTCGAACGCCGCTGGCCACGAAAACAAGCCGCGGCTAATATAGCCGTTCCGCTGAGTGGGGGCGACATCATGGCGAGCAATGTCTTCCGCTTCGACGAAAGCTGGGACATCCCCGAAGGCACACCCCAAGAAGTGTGGGACGTGCTGTCGGACGCTCAGCTTCTGCCGCTCTGGTGGGGCGATGCCTATAAGGAGGTCGAGCCGCTCGACAAAAAGGGCAAGGGCGTTGTCGGCGCCCGCGCCAGGGCCAGGGCGCGCGGCGCCCTACCCTATGAGCTCAACTTCATCATCGAGGCCGCCGAGCTCGAGCCCGGCCGGCTGGTGGTCGTGAAGACCTTCGGCGATTTTGACGGGCTGTGGCGGGCCGAACTGTCGCCGTCGGGAACCGGTACGCATGTCGACCTGGTCTGGCAGGTCACGGTCGAGAGGCCGATCCTCAGACTCCTGGCGCCAATTCTGAGACCAGCCTTCGCCTGGAACCACCGCTGGACGACACCACGCGGCGAGGCCGGGCTTCGCCGCTACCTGGCCGCCCAACGAGCCGCAAAACCAGATTGATCACCAGTTGCGGTTGAGCCAGCCGCGGGCGGGCTTCTCGACTATGTAGTAGCTCCCCAGCGCGCAAGCGAACACCGCCGCCAGCATCGGGACCGGCGTGCTGCCGCGCTCATCGACGAATTTGTAGAAAGGCTGCTGCCAGAGATAGAGCGAATAGGACCACAGCCCGAGCATCACCATCGGCCGCGATGACAACAGCCCGGTCAGGTACCCGCCGGCGAAATCGAGCGTGTTGACGGCCAGCGCCAACAGCGGCACAGCGAGAAGATAGTGGATCGTGGTCGGTACCGGATCGAGGAACAGCAACACGCCGCCAACCGCGGCCGCAAGCGCCACATGCGGGCTCCGCAGGAAAGCCGGCAGGCGTCCATCGGCCTTGAGCAGGCAGATCGCGGCGGACAGCAGGATCGAGGCGATATGCACGTCGGTGCGCCAGTAGCTGGTCTCGTAGCCCATGCCGAGAATCCCGAAGGAAATGGCGCCGTTGGCCATCGCCAGCAGCGCCAGCACCACGAGCAGCCGCACGACATTCGTCCTTCCGGAAACCACCACGCTGATCAGCGCCAGGAGGATATAGGAATGCTCCTCGACGCAGAGCGACCAGATGTGATCGAGAGCGCCGGCGCGGGTGACCAGGCTACCGGCGTAATTGTATGTGAAGGTGAGCGCCGTCAGCGCCGCCTTCCATTTGAAGGCGATGTAGGTGCCGGCAAGGCCGATCATGGCCGCGATCACGAACACAAGCAGCGCCGGATAGATGCGCGAGAAGCGGCGCTTGAAGAATTTCTTCAGCGGAAAGCGCTCGATGAACAGGATTTCGCCCATCAGCCGGCCGCTCAGCACGAAGAAGAACTCGACACCGAGAACGCCAAGATTGATGCCGGGAACGGGGAAAAAATGGCCGATCAGCACCAAGGCGATCGACAGGCCGCGCCAACCGTCGAGATAGCCCAGCCTTGTCCGTGCCGCTTTGTCGGCTGTGGCCCGTGGCAGGACACCGGCGGTCGCGGAGATGTCGGTCATGCCCGTCTTTCGCAACTCGAGGTCCCGGCACGCATTGTCGTGCTGGGACCGCTTCGTCTCCCGCCGCAATTATTGTGCAGTGCAGGATATTATTGTGCAAGTGCGAAACTACAAATTCTCAGGCAATTCCCGCCAAGCCATTGCGAATACAAAAAGAAAAAGGGGCCGCGACAGCCCCTTCCTTTCACCCGGGTTGCGAGCGTTCAGGCGTTGGCCGCGGCCACCGCGCGCTTCGCCATCACCGCGATCAGATTGGCGCGGTAGTCGGCGGAGGCATGGAGATCGCTCATCAGCCCCTTTGCCGGCACTTTGAGGCCATCGAGCGCTGAAGCGTCGAAATTCTTCGCCAGCGCCGCCTCTATTTCCTTGGAGCGGAAGACGCCATCTTCGCCGGCGCCGGTCACCGCTGCCCTCACCCCGTCCTTGCCCTTGGTGACGAACACACCGACGATGGCGTAACGCGAAGCCGGGTTGCGGAATTTCTGGTAGGCGGCCTTGGCCGGAGCGGTGAAGCTCACCGCCGTGACGATCTCGCCCTCCTTCAGCCCCGTCTCGAACAGACCCTTGAAGAATTTGTCCGCCGCGATCTCGCGCTTGTTGGTAACGATCGTCGCGTCCAGCGCCAGCAACGCCGCCGGATAGTCGGCCGCCGGATCGTTGTTGGCGATCGAGCCGCCGATGGTTCCCTTGTAGCGCACGGCCGGATCGCCGATTAGCGATGCCATATGCGCGAGCGCCGGGCAGGCCTTCTTCAGCTTCTCGTCGGTGGAGACGTCGTAGTGGGTCGTCGCGGCGCCGATCGTGACCGTCTTGCCGGACACTTTGACGCCCTGAAGGTCCTTGAGCCGCGACACGTCGACGAGGTCCGACGGCGCCGCAAGCCGCGTTTTCATGGCCGGGATCAGCGTCATGCCGCCGGAGAGCAGCTTGGCGTCGCCGTTCTTGAGTTGCTTGGCGGCGTCGGCGACGGAGGAAGCGCGATGATAATTGACCGAATACATGCTCGTTCCTCCTCAGTGCTTCGCCGCGCGGATGGTTGCCCACACCGTCGCCGGCGACGCCGGCATGGCGATGTCGACGACGCCGAGCGCATCGGTGATGGCGTTGATGACCGCCGGCGGCGAACCGATGGCGCCGGCCTCGCCGCAGCCCTTGATGCCGAGCGGATTGCCCGGGCATGGCGTGTTCGAGGTCGAGACCTTGAAGGACGGCAAGTCGCCCGCGCGGGGCATTGTATAGTCCATATAGCTTGCGGTCAGCAGTTGCCCGTTGCCGTCATAATGGGCGCCTTCGAGCAACGCCTGTCCGACGCCTTGGGCGATGCCGCCATGCACCTGCCCCTCGACGATCATCGGATTGATGATGTTGCCGAAGTCGTCCGCCGCGACGAACTGGACGATCTCCGTCGTTCCGGTTTCCGGATCGATCTCGACCTCGCAGATGTAGCAGCCGGCCGGGAAGGTGAAGTTGGACGGATCGTAGAAGGCGGTTTCCTTCAGGCCGGGCTCCATGCCCGCCGGCAAATTGTGGGCGGTGTAGGAGGCAAGCGCCACCTGGAACCAGGGCAGGCTCTTGTCGGTGCCCGCGACCTTGACCTCGCCATTCTCGATGACGATGTCGCCCTCGTCCGCTTCCAGCAGATGCGCCGCGATCTTCTTGGCCTTGGCCTCGACCTTGTCGAGCGCCTTGACGATGGCCGACATGCCGACCGCACCGGAACGCGAGCCGTAAGTGCCCATGCCCATCTGCACCTTGTCGGTGTCGCCATGCACGATCGAGACCGAGTCGATCGGCACGCCGAAGCGCTGGGTGACCAGTTGCGCGAAGGTGGTCTCATGGCCCTGGCCGTGACTGTGCGAGCCGGTCAGCACCTCGATGGTGCCGACGGCGTTGACGCGCACTTCGGCGGATTCCCAGAGACCGACGCCTGCGCCAAGCGAGCCGACCGCCGCCGACGGCGCGATCCCGCAGGCCTCGATATAGCAGCTCATGCCGATGCCGCGCAGCTTGCCCTGCTTGCCCGCATCCGCGCGGCGCTTGGTGAAGCCGGCATAGTCGGCGGCTTTCATCGCCGCATCGAGCGACGCGTTATAGTCGCCCGCGTCATAGTTCATGATCACCGGCGTCTGATGCGGGAACGAGGTGATGAAGTTCCGGCGCCTGAGTTCCGCCGGCGACACGCCGAGCTCGCGCGCGGCGGTCTCCATCGTGCGCTCCAGGAGATAGGTGGCTTCCGGCCGCCCTGCCCCGCGATAGGCATCGACGGGTGCCGTGTTGGTGTAGACGGTGCGCACATTGGCGTGGATCGTCGGAATATTGTACTGGCCCGACAAGAGCGTGGCGTAGAGATAGGTCGGCACGCAGGACGAGAACAGCGACATGTAGGCGCCGAGATTGGCTATTGTGTCGACCTTGAACCCGATGATGCGGTTGTCCTTGTCGAAAGCCATCTCGACGGTCGAGACGTGGTCGCGGCCATGCGCGTCCGAGAGGAAGCTCTCGGTGCGGTCGGCCACCCATTTGACCGGAACGCCAGTCTTCTTCGACGCCCACAGGCAGACGATCTCTTCCGGGTAGATGTAGATCTTGGAGCCGAAGCCGCCGCCCACATCGGGCGCAATGACCCTGAGCTTGTTCTCCGGCGCGACATTGTAGAAGGCGCTCATCACCAGCCGCGCGACATGCGGGTTCTGCGACGTCGTCCAGCAGGTGTAGTGGTCCTCGGCCTTGTCGTAGTGGCCAAGTGCGGCGCGCGGCTCCATGGCGTTGGGCACCAGGCGGTTGTTGACGATCTTCATGCGCGTGACATGAGCCGCCGACTTGATCGCCGCGTCGGTCGCCTTGGCGTCGCCGATCTCCCAGTCGAAGATCAGGTTGTTGTCGGACTCGGCATGGATCTGCGGCGCGCCGGGTTGGATCGCCTTCGTGGCATCGACCACGGCCTTGAGTTCCTTGTAGGTGATCTCGACCGCTTCGGCCGCGTCGCGCGCCTGGCCCTTGGTGTCGGCGACGACGATGACCACGGCATCACCGACATAGCGCACCTTGTCGACCGCGAGCGGCGACCAGGCGCCCATCTTCATCGGCGTGCCATCCTTCGAATGGATCATCCAACCGCAGATCAGGTTGCCGATCCCGTCGGCCTTGAGCTCCTTGCCGGTCAGGACGCCGATGACGCCGGGCATCGCCTGCGCTTTCTTCACATCGATCTTCTTGATCTGCGCATGCGCGTGCGGGCTGCGCACGAACACGGCATGCTTCATGCCGGGAACCACCATGTCGTCGACATAACGGCCGCCGCCGGTGATGAACCTCTTGTCTTCCTTGCGCGCCACGCGGGCGCCGACGCCTTCGATACCCATTGCGGAAATTCCTCCCGAAAATAGTGAGTAGGAAAGTAGCCGAGTAGTGAATGAGCCGCCTCTTTCAGGCTGAACCACTCACCACTGACTACTCACTCGTCCTTAGGCCGCTTGCCTGGCCTTGCCCTTGGCGCCCTTCGACATCGTCTCCGATGCGGCGAGGATCGCCTTCACGATGTTGTGGTAGCCCGTGCAGCGGCAGATATTGCCTTCGAGCTCGGCGCGCACCGTCGCCTCGTCGAGGCCCTCGGGATGACGCGCGATCATGTCGGTCGCCGTCATGATCATGCCGGGCGTGCAGAAGCCGCATTGCAGCCCGTGATGCTCCTTGAACGCGGCCTGCACCGGATGCAGCTCGGCGCCGTTGGCCAGCCCTTCGATCGTGACGATGGTCGAGCCCGAAGCTTGAACGGCCAGCATCGAGCAGGATTTCACGGCGCGGCCGTCGACATGCACGACGCAGGCGCCGCATTGCGAGGTGTCGCAACCGACATGCGTCCCGGTGAGACCGAGATTTTCTCGCAGGAAATGCACCAGCAGCGTTCGGTCTTCGGCGCTCCCGCTGATCCGTTTTCCGTTCACAGTCAACGACACGTCCGACATGCAACCTCCCTGGGTATTGACCTTGGTCATCACTTTGCCGATGCCGCGCTTGTGCCTCGGCAGTGCCTTATTCGCGTACCGTACAACGGTCAAAACAGCGCTGCCAGCGCTCCAGTCCTTGTACTTTCGGTCACGGCAGGCAAGCTGTTGAGCACGGCGCCCGGCCCATTGCCAAATCAGGGATTGAGGGCAAAGATGCCCTCGACGCGAGGCGTGGCTGATATGCATAAGAAAAGACACGCATAAAATAGAAAAAACACGCAAAAGCGTCGGAGGAATTGCGGAGAAGGCAGCTGGCCAGTTCGAGCACACGCTATGCATCGGGCCTTTCGGCGCTCACCACGGATGAGCCCGACCCAAACGCGTTTGCTCGGGCCATCGCAGCCGAAGCGGCAATCGTTGAAGCCAGCTTCGCGCTTCTGTTCTTCTCCCAAAGCCTGGTCGACGCGGCAGCGCTCGCGCAAGCGCTGAAGGTCCACGCGCCATCGCTCGCCTATGCCGGCTGCTCGACCGCCGGCGAAATCACGCCGCAGGGACTGGAGGAAGGGCATATCCTTGCCCTGCTCCTGCCGTCGGCGTCATTTTCGACCGTCTCCATCATGGTCGAAAACCTCTCCTCGTCAGGTATGGACAGGATCACCGGCGAGGTCGCGGCACTTCGGCGCCTGCTGCGCGGGCGCATCGGCCACGATCGCTCCAAGGGCATATTCGCGCTCTGCTTCATCGACGGACTGTCCTATGCCGAGGAAGCGGTGACCTCGGCCATTCACTGGGGGCTGGACGACATTCCGTTGATTGGCGGCTCGGCCGGCGACGACCTGAAATTCGAGACGACCAGTCTCATCGCCAACGGCAGGGTTGCATCCGACAGCGCCATCATCGTGCTGGTCGCGACCGAGATCCCCTTCCACGTCTTCAAGACAGACAATTTCATCCCCACCGACGAGAAGCTGGTGGTGACAGCGTCCGACCCTGACCATCGCATCGTGCGCGAATTCAACGCCACCAACGCGGCCGAAGAATATGCAGCCTCCGTCGGCATCCTGCCGCAGACGCTGACGCCGCTTAGCTTTGCCTCGCACCCCGTCGTGGTGAAGGTCGGCGGCGAATATTATTGCCGCTCGATCCAGCGCATGCACCCTGACGGCTCGCTGTCCTTCTTCTGCGCCATCGACGACGGCGTGGTGCTTTCCATCGCCCAGCCGAAGAACATGGTGGAATCGACGCGCACCGCTCTCCAGGATGTCGAGCACAGGCTCGGCGGCATCGACATGATCCTCGGCTTCGACTGCGTGCTGCGCCGCCTCGATGCTCGCAACCGTCAGGTCTTCCGCGACATTTCCGAGCTCTATCGGACCAACAAGGTCATTGGCTTCGGCACCTATGGCGAGCAGTACCGCTCTATGCACCTCAACCAGACCTTTACCGGCATCGCCTTCGGCGAACGCCAGGCGGCCGAGTGAGCGAGATGCCGCTTCGCGACATCAACGACCTCGAAAAACTGAAGAAGATCAACGCAGCACTCGTCAGCCGCGTCGAGCGCTCGATGGACCAGCAGGGCAACGCCTTCTCGCTGTTCCAGACCGCTATTTCGCTGGAAAACCGGGTGCGCAACCGCACCGAGGAATTGCACGCGACGCTGCGCCGGCTCGAGCAGTCGAACATCGACCTCAGCGCGGCGAAGGAAAACGCCGAACTGGCGAACCTCTCCAAGACCAGGTTCCTGGCCGCCGCCAGCCACGACGTGCTGCAGCCGCTAAACGCCGCGCATCTGTCCGTCTCGGCGCTGTCCGAGGTTCAGACCAGCGATGAAGGCAGAAAGCTGGTGCGCCAGGTCGAGCGCTCGCTCGAGACGATGGAAGACCTGCTGCGTACGCTGCTCGACATCTCCAAGCTCGACGCCGGCGTGGTGCAGCCCGAAGTCGGCGACGTCAGCCTGGAGACGCTGTTTTCCTCGCTGCGCTCGGATTTCCTCCCCGAGGCGGCAAAGAAGGGCCTGTCGTTGAAGTTCCGCCCGGTCAATGTCCTCGTGCGTTCCGACCGCACGCTCTTGCGCCGCATCCTGCAGAACATCCTCTCCAACGCGCTGCGCTACACCCGCTCCGGCGGCGTGCTGGTCGGCACCAGGCATCGCGGTGACACCATCCGGATCGACGTCGCCGACACCGGCTGCGGCATTGCCGAGGACCAGCGCGAGGCGGTGTTCGAGGAGTTCCACCGCGGCACCGCGACGCTGGCCGATGCGGGGTTCGCCGGCGGGCTGGGCCTCGGCCTGGCCATCGTGCGCCGCATGGCGGCAGCACTCGGCCACCCGGTGACCTTCTCCTCGAAGGTCGGGCGGGGCACGATCTTCCATATCGACGTGCCGATCGGCATGGCGGTGGCCGAACCGGCGACGGCCATCGCCGACATGGACCGTCCGCGCGGCTACGGCCTGTTCGGCACTAAGGTCTTGCTGGTCGAGAACGACGCCGACGTGCTCTCCGCCATGACCTCGCTGCTGGAACGCTGGCAATGCCTGGTCCGCGCGGCGACCTCGACCGACGATGCGCTCGACCTGCTCGGCGACACCGCCTGGGTGCCCGACATCATCATCGCGGACCAGCACCTCGACGGCGGCGATCTGGGCACTGCGACCATCGCCGAAGTGCGCGATTATCTCGGCCGTCCGGTGCCGGCGCTGATCGTCACCGCCGACGGCTCCGAACCCGTCGCCAAGGCGGCGCGGGCCGCCGGCATCGAGCTGATGCGCAAGCCGCTGAAGCCGGCGCAGTTGCGTGCGCTGCTGGCGCATTTGCTGGCTTAGAGCTATTGCTCAAAACCCCGCCTGATCGCGAAACAACTCCGCATTGTCGAGCTTCGACACTTCGATCACCGCCTGCGTACGGCTGTACACATTGAGCTTGCGCAGGATTTCCGAGACATGCGCTTTCACCGTGGTCTCGCCCACCTGCAGCTCGTAGGCGATCTGCTTGTTGAGCATCCCCTGGCGCAGCATCTGCAGGACCCTTAATTGCTGCGGCGTGAGCCTGGCCAAGCGCTGCACCATATCGGCGCGGTCGGTGCTGTCGGGATCGGGCGGCTGGCCCTCGTAGTTTTCCGGCACATAGACGGCGCCGTCCATGACCGAGCGGATGGCGGCGGCGAGATCGCTCTTGCGGGCCGATTTCGGGATGAAGCCGGCGGCGCCATAGGACAGCGCCTCGGAAATGATCTTCGGTTCCTCGTAGCCGGACACGATCACCACCGGCAGTCGCGGATAGCGCGTCCTGAGCTGCAGCAGCCCCTCGAAGCCATGCACGTCGGGCATGCTCAAATCGAGCAGCGCGAGATCGAACGGCTTTGCGCCGGCGAGAAGATCGATCGCCTCGGCGATCGAGCGCGCCTCGACGGTGTCGACATCCGGATAGGCCATCTGCACGGCGCTGTGCAGCGCTTCGCGAAACAGCGGGTGGTCGTCGATGATCAGGAAGCGGGCGCGATCGTTGACGGCGGTCATTGCTTGGATTCGGGCATCGGTTCGGTTTCAGCCGGCACAGGATAGTCCCGCGACCATGACCAGATTATTGGCAAATAGTATATCGCCCAATGGTACAGCGCATTGTCATTGAAACGACAGGGCCAATGTGGGCGGGTCGTCGGAGTCTTGCCCGCCCGTCAAAATCGGCCGAAGGTGCTGACGATTCATGCCAACACAGAGACAGTCCATGCCAGAATTCGTCCTTCCGCCGCCAGCAATCGCCTCGGTCGCCGTTGCCGGCTCGGCGGAGCGCTTTGCCGTGCGCCGCATCTTTTGCGTCGGTCGCAACTACGCCGCGCATGCGCGCGAACTCGGCAATGACGAGCGTGACCCTCCCTTCTTCTTCACCAAGCCGGCCGACGCGGTGGTCGACAGCGGCGCCGAGATCCCCTACCCGCCCTTGACCTCCAACCTGCACCACGAGATCGAGCTGGTCGTGGCGATCGGCAAGCCCGGCTTCCGCATTCCACGGGCCGATGCGCTTGCCCATGTCTGGGGTTATGGCGTCGGCGTCGACTTGACCCGCCGCGACCTGCAGGACCTGGCCAAGAAGGCGGCGCGGCCCTGGGACTGGTCGAAGGCGTTCGACCAGTCCGCGCCTTGCGGTCCGCTGGTTCCGGCCGCGAAAACGGGACATCCGGACAAGGGCCGCATCTGGCTCGCCGTCAATGGCGCGGTGAAACAGGACGGCGACCTTGCCGAGCTGATCTGGCCGATCGCCGACATCGTCTCGATCTGCAGCGAGGCGGTCGAGCTTCAGCCCGGCGACCTGATCTTCACCGGCACGCCGGCCGGTGTCGGCGCGGTCCAGGCGGGCGACAGGATCACCGGCGGCGTCGACGGCATTGGTACCATGGAGGTGACCATAGGGCAGCCGAGGCGATGAGCGACCTCGTCCTCCACAATTACTACCGCTCCTCCACCTCATACCGGGTGCGGATTGCGCTGGCGATGAAGGGGCTGGACTACACCTACGTGCCGCATCATCTGCGCCATGGCGAGCACCTCGAGCCCGCCTATCTCGCGGTCAACCCGCAAGGGCTGGTGCCGGCGCTGGTGCTGGATGGCGGAGCGCTTTTGACCCAATCGCTGGCGATCATCGAGTATCTCGACGAGATCCAACCGGAGCCGCCGCTGCTGCCGAAGGATGCGCGGGGCCGCGCCAGGGTCAGGATGCTGGCGCAGATGATCGCCTGCGACATCCACCCCGTGAACAATCTGCGTGTGCTGACCTCGCTGCGCACCCTGTTCGGCGCCGGCGACGAGGATGTCGTCAACTGGTTCCGGCACTGGGTGAACGAAGGTTTCCAGCCACTTGAGAAGATTCTGACTTCGTCGCCCGAGACCGGCACGTTCTGCCACGGTGATGCGCCGGGGCTGGCCGATATCTGCCTTGCCGCGCAGGTCACCAACAACGCCCGTTTCGGCGTCGACATGGCCCCCTACCCGGTGATTGCACGCATCAGCGCCGCCTGCATGACGCTGCCGGCGTTCCAGAAGGCGGCACCGCAGAACCAGATCGATGCCGAGTAGCAAGGCCTAAAGTCCGACCCTCACCGTCGCCGCCCAAAACGCCAGCGCCGCCAGACCGATGCCGGCGCCAAGCAGGCAGACACCGTTCCAGCCCCAGGCGGCGTAGGCCATGGTCGAGGCGATCGAGCCCAGCGCGCTGCCCAGTGAATAGAAGATCATGTAGCCGCCGACCAGCCGGCTGCGGGCGGCCGGGCGCCGCGCAAAGATCAGGCTTTGATTGGTGACGTGCACAGCCTGGATGGCGAGGTCGAGCATGAGGATGCCAAGCACCAGCAGCCAGAGCGACGTGCCCATAAAAGCGATCGGCAGCCAGGCGGCAGCCATCAGCAGCAGGCCGAGGCCGGTGACCAATTGACCCTGTCCGCGATCGACGAGCATGCCGGTCCAGCGCGCGGCGAGCGCGCCGGCGACACCGGCCAGGCCGAACAGCCCGATCGCCGCATGCGACAGCGAAAACGGGGGTGCTGTAAGCGGCAGCACCAGCGGCGCCCACAGCACGTTGAAACTGGCGAAGATCAACATGGCGAGCACGGCGCGGACGCGCAGCAGCGGTTCCTCCACGAACAGAAGCAGCACCGAGCCCAGCAGCCGGACATAGGATGTGCGCGGCCGCCCGGTCTCATGGCGAGGCAGGACACGGAACAGGATCGCCGCCATCGCGAGCGTCAGCACCGCCGAGACGAGATAGACCGAGCGCCAGCCGGCGAAATCGGCGACCAGCCCCGAAAGGAAGCGCGCAAGCAGGATGCCGAGGATGACGCCGCTGGTGACGGTGCCGACCGCCCGCCCCCGCTCCGCCGGCGCCGCCAGGTCGGCGGCGTATGCGACCAGAACCTGGACCACGACGGCAAGCAAGCCAACCGCCGCGAGGCTCGCCAAAAGCACTGCGGCGCTCGGCGAAACGCCGACAAGGACAAGTGCCAGGGCCGAGAGCACGGCCTGGGTGGCAACCAGCTTGCGGCGGTCGAAAATATCCCCGAGCGGCACGATGAAGAACAGGCCGAGCGCATAACCGATCTGCGTCACCGTCACCACGATGCCGACGGCAGCGGGATCGATGGAAAAGTCGCGCGCGATCGCGTCGAGCAACGGATGAGCGAAATAGACATTGGCGACGCTCAGGCCGCAGGCAATCGCAAAGATGAGCGCGGTGAGGCGCGGCAATCCCTTCCCGGCCGTGCCTTCTCCCAACTGCTGCAGGTCGGCGCTTTGCACTTGCAGGTTCATCTCGCCCTCCATTTCGGTTTCAACTTGAAACCATTGCGAAATAGAAGGTGAGGTTTTATCTTGCAACCAAAATCAGGAGGCTGGACCAACCACATGGTGAAACGAACGAGCCATCAGAGCGCGGACTGCCTTATCGCCCGGCCGCTCGATGCCATCGGCGACTGGTGGTCGCTGCTGATCGTGCGCGATGCCTTCGACGGCATGCGGCGCTTCGGCGAATTCCAGAAGAGCCTGGGCGTTGCCAAGAACATCCTTTCGGCGCGCCTGCGCAATCTGGTCGCGCATGGCATCCTCGAAACCGTCCCGGCCCCGGATGGCAGCGCGCATCATGAATATGTGCTGACCGAAAAAGGCCGTGGGCTGTTCTACGTCCTGGTGGCGCTGCGCCAATGGGGCGAAGCCTATTTCTCCGGACCGGGCGAGCCTTACACCTTCATGGTCGACACCAAGAGCGGCAGGCCGATCAGGCGCCTGGAAGTGCATGCGCAGGACGGGCGCCTGCTTGCGCCCGGCGAGACGCGGCTGGCCGATTTCCGCCAGCAACCGCAATAGCGGATCGGTCCGTCGGTCCCGGCACTGGCAGAATCGATTTCCGGTCAACCCGCGGTGGAATCGGCTATCGTCATCTGAAAAATGCACCAATCCTGGGGAGCTTGCCGATGAAAGCAGTCGTCTTCGAAAAGTTCGGCGAGGCGCCGACGATCCAGACCGTGCCCGATCCGAAGCCGGCCGCCGACGGTGTGGTCATCAAGGTCGAGGCGACCGGCCTTTGCCGCAGCGACTGGCATGGCTGGATGGGCCATGACGACGGCATCACGTTGCCGCATGTTCCTGGTCACGAATTGGCCGGCATCGTTGTTGCCGCCGGCAAGCAGGTCAGCCGCTGGAAGGCCGGCGATCGCGTCACGGTTCCCTTCGCCGTCGGCTGCGGCCGCTGCTTCGAATGCACCTCCGGCAACCATCAGGTCTGCGAGCACCAGACGCAGCCGGGCTTCACCGGCTGGGGTTCGTTTGCCGAATATGTCGGCATCGAGCACGCCGACACCAATCTCGTGCGCCTGCCGGACGAGATGGAATACGCCACCGCCGCCAGCCTCGGCTGCCGTTTCGTCACCTCCTTCCGCGCCATCGTCGACCAGGGCCGGGTGACGCCCGGCGAGTGGGTGGCCGTGCATGGCTGCGGCGGCGTCGGCCTTTCGGCGATCATGATCGCCAGCGCCATGGGCGCCAATGTCATCGCCATCGACCTCACCGACGAGAAGTTGGAGTTCGCCAAGAAGATCGGCGCGGTGGCTACGATCAACGCCTCGACGACACCCAACGTGGTCAAGGCCGTCAAGCAGATCACCAATGGCGGCGCACATATGTCGATGGACGCGCTGGGACACCCGACAACCTCGTTCAACTCGATCGCCAACCTGCGCCGACGCGGCCGCCACGTTCAGGTCGGGCTGATGCTGGGCGAGCACGCCCGCCCGCAAGTGCCGATGGACAAGGTCATCGCCTTCGAGCTCGAAATCCTCGGCAGCCACGGCATGCAGGCCTATCGCTATCCCGCAATGATGGAGATGATCCGCACCGGCAAGCTGAAACCGGAACTGCTGGTCGGCAAGAGGATCAGCCTCGAGGAAGCACCCGCCGCCCTGATGGCGATGGGCGGTTTCGAGGGCATCGGGATCGGGGTTGTGACGAAGTTCCAGTAGGCGCGCCTACCGCGCAAACTTCTTCGCCCCGAACACGCAGGCCACCACGCCGAGTGTAACGACCACCATCATCGGGCTGACCTTTTCGTGCAGCAGGCTCGCCGCCAGCGCCAGTCCGAAGAACGGCTGCAGCAGTTGCAACTGCCCGACAGCGGCGATGCCGCCCTGCGCCAGTCCGCGATACCAGAACACGAAGCCTATCAGCATGCTGAACAACGAGACATAGCCGAGGCCTATCCACGCGCCGGAGCCGACACCGGCGAAAGACGCCGGCAGCGTCGCGAAGGTCAGCGCCAGCATGACCGGCAGCGACAGCGCCAAGGCCCAGCAGATCACCTGCCAGCCACCGAGCCGGCGTGACAGCGCCGCCCCCTCCGCATAGCCCAGACCGCACACGATGATGGCGCCCAGCATCAGGCCGTCGCCGACCGGCGAGGCGGTCACACCTTGCGCAAGGGCAAAGCCAGCGACGAGCGCGCTGCCCAGGCACGAGAACAGCCAGAAGGCCAGGCGCGGACGGTCGCCGCCGCGCAACACGCCGAAGATCGCAGTCGCCAACGGCAACAAGCCGACAAAGATGATGGAATGCGCCGAGGTGACATGCTTCAGCGCGAGCGCCGTCAGCAACGGGAAGCCGACCACGACACCCAGCGCAACGACCACGAGCGAAGCCAGATCCCCTCGCTCCGGACGCTTCTCCCGGAACAGCAGCAGCAGCGCGATCCCCAGAAGGCCGGCGATAACCGCCCGGGCCGACGTCAGGAAGGTCGGATCGAAATCCATCACCGCCACGCGCGTCGCCGGCAGTGACCCGCTGAAGATCAGCACACCGATGAAGCCGCTGAGCCAGCCGTCAAAACTCTTTTCCATCATCTGCTCCGTTTGCGCTTCCGTACGTGGCAGCTCATAGCGTTACCAGAGACAATGGAGTACAATTCCACAAAACTGTAATGGCCTTCAGGGAAGTACAGATGGACGCACCCGGCCCAAATGCCAGCGGCGCAACCCTCGTCGAAACCGTCATGGCGGCAATCCGCCAGCGCATCGCGGCGCGCACGCTGACGCCTGGAGCCCGCCTGCCGTCGATACGGGCCATGGCCAAATCCATGCAGGTTTCGAAATCGACCGTGGTCGAGGCCTATGAGCGGCTTGCAGCGGAAGGCGCGATCCGCTCGCGCCCGGGCTCGGGTTTCTATGCCGCCGGCCAGCTCGCGCCATTGTCGCTGGCCGAGATCGGCCCTCGGCTCGACCGTGCCGTGGACCCGCTCTGGGTGTCGAGGCAATCGCTCGAAGCGGGCGAGGAAATGTTGAAGCCCGGCTGTGGCTGGCTGCCCGCTTCCTGGATGCCGCAGACCGCCCTGCGCCGGGCGCTGCGAACCGCGGCCCGCGCGGACGATGTGGCGCTTGCGGATTACGGCACGCCACTCGGCCTGCCGCCTTTACGCCAATTGCTGGCGCGGCGCATGGTCGAGCATGGCGTCGAAGCCTCGCCCGACCAGATCATGCTGACCGATTGCGGCACCCAGGCGATCGACCTTTTGTGCCGTTTCCTGCTCGAGCCCGGCGATGCCGTGCTGGTCGACGATCCCTGCTATTTCAACTTTCACGCGCTGCTGCGCGCCCACCAGGCCAAGGTGATCGGGGTGCCCTACACGCCTTCGGGGCCGGATATCGAGTTCTTCGGCCAGGCGCTCGCCGAGCATCGGCCCCGCCTCTACATCACCAATTCCGGCATCCACAACCCAACCGGCGCGATCCTGTCGCCGGTCACCGCACATCGGCTGCTGAAGCTGGCCGACCAGGCGGAACTCACCATCGTCGAGGACGATATCTTCGCCGACTTCGAACATACGCCTGCCCCAAGGCTAGCGGCCTTCGACGGGCTGCAGCGCGTCGTCCAGATCGGCTCCTTCTCCAAGACGCTGTCGGCCTCGGTGCGGTGCGGCTTCATCGCCGCACCCCGCGACTGGATGGAAGGCTTGACCGACCTCAAGATCGCCACGACGTTCGGCGGCGGGCGGCTGTCCTCGGAACTGGTGCTGACCTTGTTGAAGGACGGCAGCTACCGCAAGCATGTCGAACAGTTGCGCACCCGCCTGTCGCGCGCCATGGTCGAGACCGCTAGCCGGCTGAGAACCATGGGCATCACGCCCTGGATCGACCAGCCCGCCGGCATGTTCCTATGGTGCCGTCTGCCCGACGGTATCGACGCCGCCGACGTCGCCCGCCATGCGCTCTCGGACAATATCGTGCTGGCACCCGGCAACGCCTTCAGCCTTTCGCACACCGCCGGCCGCTTCATGCGCTTCAACGTCGCCCAGTGCGAGGATCAGCGCATCTTCAGGGTGCTCGAAAAGGCGATAGCCGCGTCGCGTCGCAAAGCCGCGTAGTCTAGACCGGGTCTCAACAGACTAAGCCCCTACCCGCTTGCGGCGCTCATACATCATCACCAGCGTTTCAGCGGTCAGCGCCGGCTTCTGCTCGCCTTCGATCTCGACGGTGTTGGCCGCCTTCATGAGATACTGGCCGGGGCCGCGATCTTCCATGGAAAGCAGCGTGGTGCGCAGCCTGATGCGCGCGCCGGCCTTTACCGGCGCCAGGAAGCGCACCTTGTCGAAGCCGTAGTTGAAGGCGGCTTGCGTGTTTTCCGGCACGATGCCCATCTCCAGCGCCAGCGCGCCGATGATCGACAAGGTCAGATAGCCATGCGCGATCGTGGTGCGGAACGGGCTCTGCCGCTTTGCCCGCTCGGGATCGACATGAATCCACTGATGGTCGCCCGTGCATTCGGCGAACTGATCGATGCGCCGCTGGTCGACCGTCGTCCAGTCGGACACGCCGAGCTCCTGCCCGGACATCGTTCGCAGCTGTTCGAAGGTCGGCGGCGTTCTCCGCCGTATTTCCGTCATTCCGACTTTCCCGTCACTCTTGCCTGTCTCCCGACCATGAAGCGGCAGCCTCTGTCAATTCGCCGCTTCGCTATTTTCGCCGGTAGAGTTGATGCTTTTGCGGCAAGCCGAGAACGCGCCCCGCCTGGGCCGGTTGCATCGCATGTCGATGAATTGCATTGCATGTCAATCGATTGCATCACATGTCGATCGATGGTGGGTCCGAAACCGCCGAATATCCTATTTCTTTTCGTAGCCGGCGCGGATCTCCGCCATCGCATCCCTGATCCGGTCGCGCAGGATTTCGACCGATTCGGTGCTGGATTTCCGCACGAGGTCAGCCACTTCGCTGGCATTCTTCAGCGTCGTCTCGAACGACCTGCGGGCAAATTCGGCCTGCTTGCTCATCAGGTCCTGCGGATTGCCGGGCGTCTGGTAGTTCTGCGCCATCCGGGTGACCTCGTGCATGGCGTTCTGCACCATCTCATGCTGTCTCGCCAACACGGAAGACGCGCCGGCAGCACCTGCCCTCGCCGATTTTTCCAGGGCTTCGAGATTCTTGCGATGGTGGTCGATAATCGCCTGGACATCGACATTCGGCAGCTTGAGGTCGCGGCCGAACCTGCTGAACATATCGAGGAAAGAGTCGGAATCCGGTTGTTTTGCCATGCCCTGCCTCCCGTTTTGCCGCTCTTGCGGCGCCCTCAGAGCAATTCCAGGAAAAATGCGTAACGGTTTTCCGTCCGGAACTGCGTAAAACAAAGAGATAGAGCGGTTCGCCGTTTCCGTGGGATGGTGAACCGCTCCAGGGGAGAATAGTGCGCGCTGGGCTGGCGTCAATTGACGAGAAACAGCCGCTCCGCCGTATAGAGCGCCAGGCCGGCAAGCCCGCCGATGATCATGCCGTTGAAGCGGATATATTGCAGGTCCTTGCCGATGTTCGTCTCGATCAGCCGCGTCAGCTGCGCCAGATCCCAGCGCTTGACCTGATCGGCGATGAATTTCGACACGCCGCTCTTCTGGCTCTCGACGAAGGAGGCCAGCGCCACGACAAAACCCTGGTTCATGTCGGCCCTGATCTGGGCGTCGTCGGCCAGATGTCGGCCGACCTCGACGAACATGTTGGCGAGGTGGTCGCGGATGGTCGAATTCGGCGCATCGATGTCCTGCTCGATGAACAGGCGCAGGCTTGTCCAGGCATCGCCGGCCAGCGCCCTCACCTCAGGGCGACCGAGAAAATCGCGCTTCAGCTTCTCGGCGCGCCTTGCATATTGCTTTGAGGTCCTCAGCCGCTCGATGAAGGCCAGAGCAAAACGGTCGAATTCGGCGCGCATCGGATGGTCGGGATCGGCCCGCACCTCATCGAGCAACGAACCCGCCGAAGCGACGATCTTCTTCAAGAGATAGGCATCGGCGCGAAACAGATTGAACAGCGACGGCAATTCCTCGCGGATCTTTTCGCGCATCGTCGCCAGCGCCTGCTCGTCGTTCAGGAAACGCCCGACGACCCTGGTGAATTCGTCGAACAGCTTCTGGTGGCGGCGATCGTCGGTCAACGCCGACAAAAGATCCGCCGCGAGCGGCGCCAGCGGCACCTTTTCGATCTGCTCCAGCATTCGGCTGGTGACGAAGTCGCGCAGGCCGGACTGCTCCACCGCCGTCAGCGTCTGCGGGACCAGCCGGGCGACGAATCGCGAGAGACCAGCGGCGCGCTCGGCATCGGCCAGCCAGTCGGCGACCAAAGCGGCGAAATCGACCTCGGCGAGCTTTTCGCGCACGAGCTCCGGCGCCAGGAAATTGGCCTCGATGAAGCGACCGAGATTGTCGGCGATGCGGTGCTGGTTCTCCGGAATGATGGCGGTGTGCGGGATCGGCAGCCCGAGCGGCCGCCGGAACAGCGCCACCACGGCATACCAGTCGGCGAGGCCGCCAATGGTCGCCGCCTCGGCGAAGGCCGCGACGAAACCGAGCCATGGGTGGCTCCCCTGGAAGGACTTGGCGAGCGCGAAGACGAGGACGCAAAGGGCGAGCGCGGCGGCGGCGATGAATTTGGTCCGTCGCAGTGCCCAGAGCTTCGCTTGCGCATCGGCGTCGAATCGAACCGACGCGAGGGCCGGAGCTGACTGTGACATGGAAGGGCCGTTTCCTGTTTGCACCCGCATCTATCTAGTGGCTGCACCGGCAAAACGCTCGCTCGAAGCTTGGGAGGCATATCGGGGTCGCCACAGGCGACATGCACAAAAAGTTGACACGATTATTCAGCTATGTCGTGGTCCAGTCTGGAATTGTTCCAAACTATGGGCCATATTCGGCTCAAGCTAATATTTTCGCGAGGATACCATGCGGCTCACGCGCCAGACCAATTATGCGATGCGTATCCTGATGTATTGCGCCGCAAATACCGACAGGCTGAGCCGCATCCCCGAGATCGCCGCCGCCTATTCGGTGTCCGAACTGTTCCTGTTCAAGATCCTGCAGCCGTTGGTCGAGGCCGGCCTGGTCCAGACCGTGCGTGGCCGCAATGGCGGCGTGCGGCTCGGCCGCCCGGCCGAGCAGATCAGCCTGTTCGACGTCGTGCGCGTCACCGAAGAGAGCTTCGCCATGGCCGAGTGCTTCGAGAACGATGCCGCTGAATGCCCGCTGGTCGACAGCTGCGCCCTGAATTCGGCGCTGCGCGAGGCGCTCAACGCCTTCTTCGCCGTGCTTTCCCGCTACACGATCGCCGATCTCGTCGCGGCGCGTCCGAATGTGCGCCATCTGCTCGGCATCGACCTTCTGGAGCAGCGCGCCCCGGCGGCGTGAGCTAAGCCGCCGATTGCGGCAGCACGAATGGCACGCTTCCCGCAGGCAGCGCGCCGACCTTCAAACGGCAGTCGAAGACCTTTTCGATCAGCTCGTCGTTCATCACATCCCCTGGCGAGCCGGCGGCCGCCAACTGGCCGTCATGCAGCACGAAGATGCGATCGGCATACATGGCCGTGAGGTTGAGGTCGTGCAGGATCGCCACCACGCCGCCGCCGCGCCGGGCGAAATCACGGGCGATGTTCATGATGATGAGCTGATGCTTGACGTCGAGACTGGAGACTGGCTCGTCGAGGAACAGGTAGCGCGGCCTGCCCTCCAGCACCGGCGCCCAGACCTGGCACAGCACGCGGGCAAGCTGCACGCGCTGCTGCTCGCCGCCGGAAAGCTCCTGGTAGAAGCGGCCGGCAAAGCCGTCTAGATCGACACGCGCCAGCGCCCGCTCAGGCAGGCGCGCATCCTCTCCCGGCAGCACGCCGGAGCGTCCGCCGAGCAGGCCGAGGCGCACGATCTCGCGCACGGTGAAGGGAAAGGACAACGCCGTCGATTGCGGCAACACCGCACGCAGCGTAGCCGCCTCCACCGGTTTCATCGAAGCGAGATCGCGGCCGTTGAGCGTGACGGTGCCCGTATAGGCAAGCTCCCCGGTCAGCGCCTTGAGCAGGGTCGTCTTGCCGGATCCGTTCGGCCCGACGATGGCCGACACCTCGTCGGGCCGCGCCGCGAAGTCGACATGCGACACGATGCGTTTGCCGCCGATCGCCACCGAGATATTGCGCGCTTCGATCATCGGGACCTCACAAATCGACGATGCCGCGCTTGCGTAGCAGGATCCACAGGAAGAACGGCGCGCCAGCGACCGCGGTGACGATGCCGATCGGCAGCTCGGCCGGCGCGACGATGGTGCGGGCAACGGCGTCGGCGATGAGAAGCAGCGACGCGCCGAGCAGGGCCGACGCCGGCAGCAGGTAGCGGTTGTCCGGGCCGATCGCCAGGCGCAGGACATGCGGCACGACGATGCCGATGAAGCCGATGCCGCCGCTGACCGCGACCGAAGCGCCGACCGCCGCCGATACGCCGACGATGGCCGTGTATTTCAGCCGCTGCACCGGAATGCCGAGATGGCCCGCCGTCGCCTCCCCAAGCGCCAGCGCGTTGAGGCCGCGCGACAGGAATGGCATCGCCGACAGCGCCAGCACGATCACCGGCCCGACGGTGCCGATCTTCGGCCAGGTTGCGCCGGCAAGCGAACCGAGCTGCCAGAAGGTCAGGTCGCGCAGCTGGCGGTCGTCAGCCATGAAGATGAGGACGCCGGTCAGCGCCATGGCAAGGGCGCTGATGGCGATGCCGGCAAGCAGCATCGTGGCGACCGACGTTCGCCCCTGGCGCGTAGCGATGGCATAAAGCAGCAACGTCACCGCCAGACCGCCGAAGAAGGCCGCCAGCGGCAGCGCGAGCGTGCCAAGCGCGAGCGTTACCGGCGCAAGCCATGTGGCGCCGAGTACGATGATCGCCACTGCGCCGAGGCTGGAGCCGGCGGAAACGCCGATCAGGCCGGGATCGGCAAGCGGATTGCGGAACAGGCCCTGCATCACCGCCCCACAGACGGCGAGCGCCGCACCGATGAGCACGCCGAGCAGCACGCGCGGCATGCGGATGTCATAGACGATCAGCTGGTCGCGCGCCGCAAGCGCCGCATCGGCAGGCACTGCGCCCATGAACCAGTCGCGGATGACGCGGACGGCAGAAGCGTCGGAAGCCCCCGATGTCAGCGACAGGAAAACGGAGAGCGCCAGCGCCAGGCATAGAAGCAGGATGACAAACCTTGCCCGTGCCGAGCGGTCGCCATCGGCCGCCATCACCCGGCCCGCAGCACCAACAATAGATTGTTCGGCCATCGCCGCTCAGTCCATGACCTGGTTGCCATAGAGCGAGACGGCAAGATCGTGGATGGCTTCCGCCGTGCGCGGCCCGAAGCCCAGCAGATAGCCTCCATCCATGCTGATCGCCTTGCGGGCAGCACCCGCCGGCGTCGAAGCGATCGGCGGGTTGGCGAAGAGCTCGTCCTCCGAGATCGAGGGCCCAGCATTCCGCATGGTCAGGATCACGTCCGGCCTGGCGGTGACGATCGCCTCGTCCGACATCTGCTTGTAGCCGGAAAAGCCCTCGACCGCGTTGACCGCTCCGGCAAGCTTGATGATGCCGTCACCGGCGGTGTCGCTGCCCGCGGCAAGGATCTTGCCACCCTGCGTCGACAACACGAACAGGATGCGCTTGCGCTCCTTGATCGAGGCCGTCTGTTTCTCGGCCGCCGTCAGCTTCGCATCCATCTCGGCTGCCAGTTTCTCGGCCTTGGCGTCGACGCCCAGCGCCTTGCCGACGATACGGATCTTTTCGATGATGCCTTCATGGCTGTAGTGCTCGGGCACCTCGATGAAAGGCACGCTCGACTTCTTCAGCACGTCGACCGCTTCCCTCGGGCCGCTGCCATGCAAGGCCAGGATTCCGCTCGGATTGACCGACAGCACCCCCTCCGGCGACAACGCGCGCATATAGCCGACATCGGGAAGCTTCAGCGCCTCCCTGGGGTAGGTGCTCGTCGAATCGCGGGCGACGAGATGCCCCTCCTCGCCGAGCGCATAGACGATCTCTGTAATCGAGCCGCCGATGGATGCGATCCGCGACGCATCGGAAAACACGGCCGCGCCTTCGTTGGCGCCGGCCGGCAAGGCCGCAAGCAAAACACCGAGCATCGGCGCAAGCGCCGCGCGAAAACGGAAAACAACACGCATTGGGCCTTGCCTTATGCAGCGGTCGAATTGGGAATACGGGGCAGGTTCTCGGCCAGGAAGCGCCAATCCTCGCGTTCGCTTTCGCCTTCATGGCGCTTGCCGAAGAACTGGATGATCATCTCGCCATTGGCGTCATAAGCCTCGAGCGAGGTGACATGGCCGTCCTTGGTCGGCTTGCGCACCGCCCAGACTTCGTGGATGTGGTCGGTCCTCAGATGCAGGTGGAAGGTCTCGTCGAGCACGTTGATCCACGACCCCATCGGCTTGACCGATCTGATCGGGCCGGAATGGATCTGGATGCAGCCGCGATTGCCCACGAAGCACATGATCGGCGTCTCGCCTGACGCGGCGTGGTGGAACATGGCGCTCACCGCGTCATTGTCGAGCAGCCAGGCATAGTCCTGGCCGACCATGCGCACCGCCTCGCGGCGGCTGAGCTTCAGCGTCTTCAGCATGCCGAAGAACTGATGCACGTCGGTCAGCCGGCTCCAGCGGTCGCGCAGGTCGTCGATCGTCGCAACCGAGCCTTGGGCTTCGCCCTCGCCTTGCGCGGCGCTTGGGAGGATCGCGGCGGTCGGTTCCTGATTCGACGATTCGAGGCTCGCCACCAGTTTTTGGTAGGCATAGAGGTTCGACGCCGGCCGCAGATGCACCTTGTGCACGGCCTCGCCCGCCGCGTCGAAGAACTGCAGGCTGCGGCGGATGTCGCCGCCGTCGCGCTTCTCGACGGCGAAGCCATGCGCCCAGACCTTTGGGAAGATGCGCAGCTCGATGTTTTCGCCCAGCACCATGGCGTTGTGATTGCCGGTCACGACCTTGTCGTAGATGCCGATCTTTTCATGCACGGCGCTTTCGTTGCGGGTCAGCGCCATCACTTCGCCGACCGCCTCGAGGCCGGTCAGCAGGTCGTTGACGCGCGGCTCGACCCGCACCGCGCCAAAGCCGCATTGCGCCGCGACCAACTCCGCTTCCGAAATACCCAATTCTACCGCGAGATCGCGCTCCCGCATTTTCGGATTGTCCTGCCTTGCCCGCCGGATTTCCTCCGGCGACGGCTTCACGCGCTGGTCCATATCGTTCACCTGTAATGCCTGATGCTTGTTCACCTACCGCCTGCCGGTTCCGATCATTTGTTGAGGATCAGCTTGCCCTGGCGGGTGATTTTCAAGCGGTAGAGCGCGCCATGATGCTCGATGCCGATCTCGTGCTCGCCCTGGAACAGTGTGTTGCTGGAGAGCGTCCTGACCGCCAACGGCACCCGTTCGTAACGCATCTGCGTGTCCTCCGGACGGCGAACGCGATAGCGGAAATCGTTGGGATTGTGCGTGTTCATCGGGTCGGTCCCTTTCCTCTGACGGCCACCTTGGCCGCAGCCTCATAAAATGCCGATTCATTTCTTGACTAGAATGATCATGTTTACTAGTCAGTGCATTACCGGACTAAATGAGTCAAC
>Ga0105238_10001483_pt1 | contig 23558 bp, 22 predicted proteins | sample KBSC34metaG_FD_81526 | JGI IMG/M metagenome (GOLD analysis project Ga0105238, IMG submission 81526) | Corn rhizosphere microbial communities from Kellogg Biological Station, Michigan, USA - KBS C3-4 metaG | ecosystem: Host-associated > Plants > Roots > Rhizosphere > Soil | place: Michigan, USA...
GCGCCATCGCCGTCGATATTGCCGAAATTGCCCTGCCCGTCGACCAGCGGGTAGCGGCTGGAGAAATCCTGCGCCAGGCGCACCAGCGCGTCATAGACCGCAGTGTCGCCGTGCGGGTGATATTTGCCGATGACGCTGCCCACCACTTGGGCCGATTTGCGCGGCGGCGTGGTCGAGGCAAGGTTCAGCTCCCGCATCGCATAGAGCACGCGCCGATGCACCGGCTTCAGCCCGTCGCGCACATCGGGCAGCGAACGCGACATGATGGTGGACAGGGCATAGGCGAGATATTTCTCGCCTAGGATCGCGGCGAGTTGCTGGTCGACGACGTTGTCTGAGGACGAATCGGTCATGCGATGAATTTATCGCAGCACGCGGTCATAAGGCTATCTTTGGAAGTTTATCCCAATGTCGTCATGCCCGGGCTTGACCCGGGCATCCACGGGGTACCGCATGTACGAACGCCCGAGGTCATCGCAAAGGGAGACGCGTGGATGCCCGGGTCAAGCCCGGGCATGACGATGTGAGTGATAAATAGGCGTGAGCGTCATTCGTGCTGTGAAACCAACCGGCCATAACTCTCGACAAACCTGACCCGCGCCGCCGGCAGCGGGGAGTGCGTGGCGGCGAAGGCGACGCGCTCAAGGAAGTGGCCGGTGAGGGTCAAGCCGTCGAATATGTCGGGCGGCTCCGCCGGCCCGCGGCCGATCAGGAAGCCCGGCAGCTTCAACAGCCGGTCGCGCCACGGCTCGGCGGCGGATTCGGAGATGGCGCGGCCGGTGCGCGGGCTGACAAAGGCCAGCATGTCGTTGGTGCCGGTGGCGGCGCAGCGCTGCAGGTCAAGCCCGAAGCCGAGCAGCCCCAGAAGGCCGACCTCCCAGGCGACATAGGCGGCATCCCAGGCCGGGCCGGGCAGCGCATCGATCAGCGCCGATGTGGCTTCGTAGAGGCCGGGATGCGGCTCGCGCTCGGGCGCCGAGACGGCGACCAGGCTGCAGGCCGATTGCAACGCCACCAGCCGCAGTGGTTCGTCCATCAGCGCCGCCGCGCCGTTCGATTCGGATTCGATGGTAAAGCTGCCCAGATGCTCGGCCAGCCGGGCCCGCCAGCGCGCCACTACCTTGTTGCCGGGCTGCATCCCGCCGCCCTTGCGCCCCCGCGCAGCCTGCACGAGGCCGGCATGCGCACCGTGGCTCTCGGTCAGCAAGGTGGCGATCACGCTCGCCTCCCCATGTGGCCGAGCCGCTAAGACGATCGCCGATTCGCACCACTCAACGGACATCGGCCGAGTTTAGAAGGTTTGAACCGCAGGGTAAAACCGGCGACACTCGCCCGATGACCCTGCACACGATCGACGAAATCCTGGGCGAACCGGAACGCGGCGCGCCTGCCCCGGACCGCCTGGTGTCCGGATCACCCCAGTTCGAAACCTGGTCCACCTACGAATCCGCCGACGGCAAATATTTCACCGGCCAGTGGCGCGCCACGCCGGGCTGCTGGCGGATCGTCTACACCGAATGGGAATATTGCGAGATGCTGGAAGGCGTCAGCATCGTCACCCGCGCCGACAGCGAGGCGAAGACCTTCAGGGCCGGCGACCGCTTCGTGCTGGAGCCGGGGTTCGAGGGAACCTGGGAGGTGGTGGAGACGACGCTGAAGCGGTACGTGATCCACCTTCCCTAGCTACGCCTTCCAATCCAGCCCGATTTCCCGGAAGTGGCCTGAATCCTCCGCCCAGTCCTCGCGCACTTTTACGTGCAGCAGCAGATGAACCTTCTGGTCCAACGCCTGGGTCAGCTCCCGCCGCGCCGCCTCGCCGATGGATTTGATCTTTCCGCCGCCCTTGCCGATGACGATGGCTTTCTGGTTGGGGCGTTCGACCAGGATGACCTGGTGGATCAGCACGCTGCCGTCGGGCTTTTCTTCCCATTTCTCGTGTTCGACCGTGCTGGCATAGGGCAGTTCCTGGCCAAGCTGGAGGTAGAGCTGCTCGCGGGTGATCTCGGTGGCCAGCAGGCGAGTCGGCAGGTCAGAGAGCTGGTCGTCGGGATAGTGCCAGGGGCCGGCGGGCACGCGCTCGGCGAAGGTCTTGCGCAGGTCTTCCAGGCCGTTGCCGGTGCGGGCGGAGACCATGAAGGTGTCGGTGAAGCTGTAGGCGGCGTTGAGCTCAGCAGCCAATTCCAGCAGCCGGCTGGGATGGGTGGCATCGATCTTATTGAGGATCAGCATCGCCGGGCGCTTGCTCTCGGCCAGGTTGCCCAGGATCGCGCGGGTATCCTTGCCCAGACGGTCGAGGCTGGCATCGACCAGCAGCCCGACGAGGTCGGCGTCCCCTGCCCCGGTCCAGGCGGCTTTCACCATCGCCCGGTCCAGCCGGCGGCGCGGGGCGAAGATGCCGGGCGTGTCGACATAGATGATCTGGCTCTGCCCCTCCATGGCGATGCCCAGCACGCGGCTGCGCGTCGTCTGCGGCTTGGGGCTGACGATGGCGACCTTGGCCCCGACCAGCGCGTTCAGCATGGTCGATTTGCCGGCATTGGGCGCGCCGATCAGCGCGACGAAGCCGCAGCGTGTCGTCTCTTCGCTCACGGCTGAGCCTCCGCCGCGACGACACCCAGCCGTTTCAGCATGGTGAGGGCAGCCGCCTTCTCCGCCGCGCGTTTGGACGAGCCCTCTGCCTGGGCAGGCTCCACGCCCCTGACCTCGACCCTGACCTCGAACACCGGATCGTGCGCCGCGCCGGCCGAGCGGACGACACTGTAGGACGGCAGCGGTTTCCCGTGGCCCTGAGCCCATTCCTGCAAGGCGGTCTTGGGCTCGACAGGCTTCTCCGACACGGCGCTGACCTGGGCGGCCCAGTTGTGCCGGATGAAGCGCTCAGCCACCGCAAGCCCGCCATCGAGATACAGCGCCGCGATCACGGCTTCGGTCGCATCGGCGAGGAACTTGGGATGGCCGCGTGCGCCGGCGGCGGCGTCTCCGGCGGCCAGAACCAAATAGGCACCCAGATCGATCGCCTGCGCCACCGCCGCCAAGGCCTCGCGGCGCACCAGCATCGCGTGGCGGGGGCCAAGCTCGCCTTCCTTGGCCCTGGGGAAGGTTTCCATCAGCAACTGAGCCATCACAAGGCCCAGCACCCGGTCGCCCAGGAACTCCAGCCGTTCGTTGTCCAGGCTGCCCGCGCGGCCGTGGCCGGCGGCCGAATGGGTGGTCGCCTGGATCAGGAGGTCGCGGTCGCGGAAGCTGTGTCCGAGGGCCTGCTCGAGCGCGGAGAGGTCCGCCGCCTCAGTTGCCGTCTTCAATTCACCGGACCGAAGAACCGGCCGAAGCGGAGCGTCCAGGGCCAGCGCCAGATCTCCCACAGATGCGCCCCGGCTGTCAGCGAGATGAAGCGCCGGTCGGCCCGCCCGACCAGATTGTCGACCGGGACGAAGCCGAGGTCGAGCCGGCTGTCATTCGAATTGTCGCGATTGTCGCCCATGGCGAAGAAGTTGCCGTCCGGCACTTCGAAGACGCCGGTATTGTCGACGCGGTCCATCGAGTCTTCCGGATAGGCGATCGGCGCCCCCAGGATGCGGTGCTTCACGCCGTTCGGCAGGGTTTCGAGATACTGGTAACGGACCTCGTCGTCGGGATGGTTGTAGGTCTCGCTCCATTCATGCTCGGTATAATCCTCGACACGCTCCCGCTTCGAGGGTTCGCCGTTGATCGTCAGGATGCCGTGGACGACCTGGATCTTGTCGCCCGGCAGGCCGACGATCCGCTTGATGTAGTCTTCGCCGGTATGCGGATTGACGAAGACGGCGACGTCGCCGCGCTTGGGCAGGCTGCCGAGGATGCGCCCGTGCAGGAAGCTGGGCGAGAACGGGAGGGAGGCGGCGCTGTATCCGTAGGAAAACTTCGAGACGAAGACATAGTCGCCGGTCAGCAGGGTCGGCGTCATCGATCCGGACGGGATGTTGAACGGCTCGAAGGCGAGCGTACGGATCACCAGCGCGATCAGCAGCGCGTAGACCACCGTCAGGATCAGTTCGCCGACGCTTTCTTCTTTTTTCGCCGGAGCGGCGGTCTTGCTCATGGTCTGTTCGCTCGTATTGCTCATTGAGTGGTCTCCGCGGGAACCGCCGAGATAATGACCATCGCCTGTGCCAAAGGCGGCTCGTCCGTGATCGTCAGGTCGATCCGGGCGGTCATGCCCGGTGGAGTGATTGCCTTCAGCCGCTCCAGCGCGCCGCCGGTGAGCACCATCGTCGGCCGCCCGCCGGGCAGATTGACGACGCCCATGTCGCGCCAGAACACCCCGGCCCGCATGCCGGTGCCGAGCGCTTTAGCACAGGCCTCCTTCGCGGCAAACCGTTTGGCGTAGCTCGCATCCGCGATCAGCGGCCGGCGCGCGGCCCGCGCCTTCTCCACATCGGTGAAGCAGCGATTGATGAAACGGTCGCCGAAACGCGCGATCGAGCGCGCGACGCGGGTGATATCGATCAGGTCGGAGCCCAGGCCGAGGATCACGCTATCACCCCTCCGCTGCGTGCGAGCGCGATGCGCAGCCGCATCTCCTTGATCGCCGGCACCAGCCCGACGAACAGCGCCTCGCCGACCAGGAAATGGCCGATATTGAGCTCAACCACCTGCGGCAGCGCCGCCACCGGGCCGACATTGTCGAAGGTGAGGCCATGCCCGGCATGAACTTCCAGCCCGATCTCGTGGGCGAGCTTCGCCGCCGCGGTCAGCCGCCGCAGCTCCTCGGCATGGGCTTCGCCGGTCGTGTCGGCATACGCGCCGGTATGCAACTCCACGACATGGGCGCCGACCTCTCTCGCCGCCCGGACCTGATCCGGATCGGGGCCGATGAACATGGAGACGCGGATGCCGACCGCCGCCAGTTGCGGCACGATCCGGCTGAGCCGTTCGCGGTCGCCGATCACGTCGAGCCCGCCCTCGGTGGTACGTTCGGCCCGGCGTTCCGGCACCAGGCAGACGGCGCGGGGTGCGAGGCCGCAGGCAATGGCGGTCATCTCGTCGGTCGCCGCCATCTCGAGATTGAGCGGCAGGTCGGTCGCCGCCTTGATCCTTGGCAGGTCTGCATCGCTGATATGACGGCGATCCTCGCGCAGATGGACGGTGATCCCGTCCGCCCCGGCCTCGGTCACGGCCAGCGCGGCGCGCACCGGGTCCGGATGCGTGCCGCCGCGCGCATTCCGCAAGGTCGCGACATGGTCGAGATTCACCCCGAGACGGGGGATTTTGGGCAGGGTCATGGTGGTCGCTGCTACTGGCTGCGGGCCCGGTCGACCTGATTGATCACCGGGGTCGCCCGCAGCACCGCGATGATGTTGGTGAGATGCTTCAGGTCATGCACCTGGATATCGATCAGCAGGTCCCAGAAATCCACCGACCGGCTTACTATACGCAGATTGATGATATTCCCCCCGTTGCGCCCGATCACGGTAGACAGCGTGCCCAGGCTGCCGGGCTCGTTGGCGATGGTGACGAACAGGCGGCCGACATGATCGGTCGTATCGGCGTCGTCGCCCCATGAGATATCGAGCCAGCGCTCAGGCGTCTCCGAGAAGCTCTCCAGCGTCTCGCAATCGATGGTGTGGACGGTGACGCCCTTGCCGGTGGTGACGATGCCGACGATGCGGTCGCCGGGCAGCGGGTGGCAGCAGCGGGCGAAATGGACCGCGAGATCGGGAATAAGGCCCCGGATCGGCAGCGGCCGCTCCTTGCCCTTCAGCTTGGCCTTGGGCGGGAACGGCAGGACCTTGGTCTCGGCCTCCATCGCCTCGTCCGGCGTCTGCGCAGGCTGCTTCTCCGGCGGGTAGAGGATGACCGCGACATCGCGCGTCGTCCGGTTGCCGGCACCGATATCGGCGTACAGGTCCTCCAGCGTCTCGACATGCAGCGCCTTCAGCGCAGCCTGCAGCGCCTTCTCCGTCAGCTCGTGCCCGTCATGGCGGAAGGCCTTGACCAGCATCGCCTTGCCCAGGGTCGCGTATTCCTTGCGCTGCAGGTTGCGGACATAGCGCCGGATATGCGCCCGCGCCTTGCCGGTGACGACGAACCGCTCCCATGCCGGCGACGGCGTCTGGCTTTTCGACTGGATGATATCGACCTGGTCGCCGTTGTTCAGCTTGCTGTTCAGCGGAACGATGCGGCCGTTGACCTTGGCGCCGACGCAATGATCGCCGACCTGGGAATGGACGGCATAGGCGAAGTCCACCGGCGTCGCGCCGCGCGGCAGGGCGATCAGGTCGCCCTTGGGGGTGAAGCAGAAGACCTGGTCCTGGAACAGCTCCAGCTTGGTATGCTCGAGGAATTCCTCGGGCTTCTGTGCGTTGTCGACGATCTCAAGCAGCTCGCGCAGCCAGCGATACTGCTTGCCGTCGGATTTCTCGCTCGACTTGTAGGCCCAGTGCGCGGCGACGCCGAGCTCGGCCTCCTCATGCATCTCGCGGGTGCGGATCTGGATCTCGATGCGATGCCGTTCCGGCCCGATCGCCGCCGTGTGGAGGCTGCGATAGCCGTTGGGCTTGGGCGTCGAGATATAGTCCTTGAAGCGGCCCGGCACGGTCGGATAGCGGCCATGGATGACGCCCAGCACCTGATAGCATTCCGGAATCGTGTCGACGACGATGCGGAAGGCCATGATGTCGGACAGCTGCTCGAACGCGATATTCTTGATCTGCATCTTGCGCCAGATCGAATACGGCGACTTCTCCCGGCCCGAAACCGCGGCAGCGATCTTCTCCTGCGCCATGTCGCGTTCCAGGGCCGTGACGATCCGGCGGGGCAGGTCGCCGCCTTCCTGCCGCAGGAAAGCCAGGCGGGAGATGATGCCGTTGCGCGCGTCGGGGTGGAGCTCGGCGAAAGCCAGGTCCTCCAGCGCGTCCTTGATGGTGTGGACGCCGATACGCTCCGCCAGCGGAGCATAGATTTCCAGCGTCTCGCGCGCGATCCGGCGGCGCTTCATCTTGTCGCCGATATAATGCAGCGTCCGCATATTGTGCAGGCGGTCCGCCAGCTTCACCAGCAGGACGCGGATATCCTCGGACATCGCCAGCAGCAGCTTGCGGAAATTCTCCGCCTGCTTGGCCTGGTCGTTGGTGCCGCCCGGATCGACGTTCTGCAGCTCCATCCGCGACAGCTTGGTCACGCCATCGACAAGGCGCGCAATATCGGGCCCGAACAGGCGCTCGATATCGGTCAGGGTCGCGGCGGTATCCTCGATCGTATCGTGCAGCAGCGCCGTCACGATCGAGGCGCTGTCCAGCTTCATCTCGGTCAGGATGCCGGCGACTTCGAGCGGGTGGGAAAAATAGCTGTCGCCGGATGCACGCAGCTGGCTGCCGTGCATCTTCAGCGAATAGACATAGGCGCGATTGAGCGCGTCCTCGTCTGCGTTGGGATCGTATGCCTTGACCCGCTCAACCAGCTCATACTGGCGGATCATGGGGCGTTTTGCAGTGGTTTCGGCGGCCGCGCTCATTCAATCCCTAAGTTTGGCCGGCCGCGCGCCGGAATGGCGAAAATTCCGGTTATTCTTCATCCAGGTCGAAATTGTCGGCCGGCTCCTGGCCATGGCCGGGCAGCGATTCCTCGTCGTCGTCCAGCGCTTCGTCCAGATTGGCGTCGTCGCCCATCGACAGCTCGCCCTCGTCTTCCTGGTCGATCATGCCTTCGTCGGCCAGGGTCTGCAGCTCGCCGTCGGGGCGGACCCAGCCCTGCTCGCCTTCCATCAGGTCGATGATCTCGTCCTCGTGCTCATCGGACGGGATGACCTTCTGATGGCCGCGGACCAGCGACTCGCGCAGCTCGTCCAGGACCACCGTTTCCTCGGCGATCTCACGCAGCGCGACGACAGGATTCTTGTCGTTGTCGCGGTCGATGGTTAGAGTCATTCCACCGCCGATCTCGCGGGCGCGCTGAGACGCCATCATGACGAGCTCAAAGCGGTTCGGAATCTTGACTACGCAGTCTTCGGCGGTAACGCGCGCCATGTGTTGATGCCTCGGCGATGTTTGCTTGATCCCTAGATGTAAATCGGCATCCCTTTCAACGCAAGGGTTGCCCCCCTGAGACAGCGCGTTACATCAGAAATAAGAAACTTTAGCCGGCCCGCATTTATAGCCGGAACAAGGCCTTTCTAGGGGTGTTAACCCGCTATATTTGAGAGACATTCCATGTTTAATGAAAATTCCCCCCGGTCGCACGACGCCCATTCCGACCCCGCGGCGCGGCGCGAAGACGACGGCATTTTCTACAAGGAAGACCGGTCTGCGATCTTCATCGACGGCGCCAACCTGTACGGCGCGGCGCGGTCCCTCGGTTTCGAGATCGATTACAAGAAGCTGCTGAAATGGGGCGCGTCCAAGGGACGGCTGGTCCGCGCCTTCTATTACACGGCGCTGATCGAGGATCAGGAATATTCGCCGATCCGGCCGCTGGTCGATTGGCTGGATTACAACGGCTACACCATGGTCACCAAGCCGACCAAGGAGTTCACCGACGCCACCGGCCGGCGCAAGATCAAAGGCAATATGGATATCGAGCTCGCCGTCGACGTGATGGAGATGGCGGATCACGTGAACCACATCATCCTGTTCTCCGGCGACGGCGATTTCCGCCGCCTGGTCGAATCGGTGCAGCGCAAGGGCGTGCGCGTGACGGTGGTGTCGACCGTGCGCTCCCAGCCGCCGATGGTGGCGGACGAGCTGCGCCGCCAGGCCGACCATTTCCTGGAGCTGCAGTCGCTGGCCCCGTTCATCGCCCGCAAGCATCAGCCCCGGCCCTATAACGAGGTCGAGGAGGATGACGACGAGGGCGCCAACGCCCTGCCTGCCAACCTGACCCGTCCGCGCCACGCCGCGGAGAATTAGGCAACGCGGGAAACGATCCCGCCGCCTTGATCTGAGGACATCCCGCGTTAAAGTCGTCCGGTCTATCGGAATCGCCGCCGATACTGGGATGTCGCCATCAATGAAAACCGGCCGGGCATGATCACGACCCTCCTGATTGCGCATGGGCTGCTGGCAGTGGCCCTGCTGGGCGCGATCACCCATCAGGCCCTCAGCACGGCGCGGCGCGCATCCGCCGCGCGAACCTTTGTCGGCCGGTTCCGCGCGGTCGGCGCAGCGCATTATACCAACGCCATCGTCATCCTGTTCATCGTCACCAGTATCTTCGGCGCCCTGCTCTACCCGCCCTACCGGCTGGATGTGCGGCCGACGCTCGAGGATCTCGACATGCGGGCGGCAAACGGCGTGTTCGAGATCAAGGAGCACCTGGCGGCGATCGGTCTCGGCTTGCTGCCCGCCTACTGGTTCTTCTGGCGCGCGGCGCCGACGGCCGAGAGCCTGGTGGCCCGGCGTTACCTCACCTGGATCCTGGCCTTCGTCATCTGGTGGAATTTCCTGGTCGGCCACGTCCTGAACAATATCAGGGGGCTGTTCGAATGAACGGGCGATTTTTGACGGGACACGGGCGGTTCTCGATCTTCTCGATCCTCTTCGGCCTCGTCTATACGGCGGCCTTTTTCTTCAACGTCGCCGCCTTCAAATATTACCCGGTGGTCCACCAGTTCCATGTCGCCGACCAGCCGAAGACCGCCGGCCCGCCGATCTCGTGGTATGGCTGGATCGTAGCTGCCCTGCTGGTCAGCCTGCCGATCGCCCTGCTGGTGCCGCGGCGGCTGGCCGACCGGCTGTCGCCCACATGGGCGGGGCTCATTCCGGCCGCTCTGGTGCTGATCGTTCTGATCTATGAGAAGCGCTGGTTTTTTTGAAACCAGCTCCCCAAATTTTTGACTGAAAGGGTGATGCACTCTATAGTTGCACCATCAATGGAGGATTCAATGAAACGCCCAGTGAAACTGCTGGCTTTGGGGGGAAGCATTCTGGGGCTGAGCCTCATGGCATCGGCGCCCACCTTCGCCAATGGCGGCGAATTCTTCCTGCCGGCGCCTGAACATGGCCATGTCGACCTGGTCTATTTCGGCCACATAAAGGATACGGACGGCAACTATCTCGACGGCGTCGAAATGACGATCCATGTCGAGGGTGTCGGCATGACCTTCCCGTTCGACAACGACACGGTCGGCCATTACCGCAGCCCCGATGTCGGCGCCCAGATCAAGGACAATGGCGAGGCCATCGATCCCAGCAAGATCACGATCAACGCCGCCAAGAAGGGCTATAAGGTGGTGACGCCGAAAACCACCGCCGTGCCGCAGAAGGCCGAAGGCACGTTCGAGATCGATTTCGTCATGGCGAAGGAAGTCGCCGCGAACTGAATTCAGCGCAGCGGGGGCGCGTACATCAGGCCCCCGTTCGTCCACAGCTTGTTGAGGCCACGCTCCAGCCCGATTCCGCTGGCTGAGCCGATATTGCGCTCGAACAATTCGCCGTAATTTCCAACCGCCGAAATGGCATCCGCCGCCCAGTGTTCGCTCAGGCCCAGCGCCTTCCCGTTTCCCGGGGCGACACCGATCAATGACCTTGTGTCTGGGTCTGAAGAACTTCGTTTTTCCTCTATATTCTGTGAAGTTACACCCAGTTCCTCAGCCTCGATAAGAGCGAAGACGGTCCAGCGCACGACTTGAAAGAACCGATCGTCGCCCTGGCGAACCAGTGGGGCCAGCGGCTCCTTGGAAATCTGTTCGGGCAGGATCGCATAATCCTGGGGCCTGGCAGCATCCGAGCGGATGGCGCCGAGCATGGTCTTGTCCGCGCTGTAGGCGTCGCACTGGCCGCCGAACAGCCGTTCCTCGCCGGCGGCGCGGCTCGGCACCAGAACCGAGTTGAGGGCCAACTGGTTGGCCGTCGAATACCGGCCGAGATTGCCCGCCCACCCCTCGCCCGGATCGACGCATATGCGCTTGCCGGCCAACTGCCGGGCGCTGGCGATGCCAGCGGACTTCGGCACCAGAAAGCCCTGCCCGTCATAATAGACGATCGGTCCGAACATCAGCCCCAGCGGCGTTTCGCGGGTGAGAGTCCAGGTCAGCCGGCGCACCGCCATATCGACCGCCGCGTTCTTGCGGAAGGCGTCGACGGTCGCGACCTCGGTGAATTTGATTTTCTCGGGCGTGCCGAAAATCGCTGCGGCGACCGCGCGGCAGATATCGGTATCGAAGCCGCTATAGCGGCCGTCCTTGACGGTGGCGAAACCGGCGACGCCGGGATACACGCCGCAGCCGAGATAGCCCCGCGCCTTGATCTGCTCCAGCCGACCTGCGTGGGCGGTCTGTCCTGTAAGGCAAATGACGGCCACAACGATCAGCCCTAGGACAAGGCGGACGGTCGCCCCACCCCGCCCTACTACCGTCATGCCCGGGCTTGACCCGGGCATCCACGCGGTTCCACCGGTACTGAAATCGGTGGTTTGCGCTAACGGCATCCCGTGGATGCCCGGGTCAAGCCCGGGCATGACGGTGTGGAGGGTATTGGCGAGTACTACGCCAATCATTGGAGTCGGAGGTGGGCAGCAGTTGCCCAAAATGAGCGCACCGCCTCACTTATTCCGCATCAGCCTGGCCTTGTCCCGCTGCCAGTCGCGATCCTTCTCGGCCTGGCGCTTGTCGGCCATGCGCTTGCCCTTGGCCAGGCCGAGCTGGACCTTGGCCATGCCGCGCGGATTGAAATAGATCGACAGCGGCACGATGGTGACGCCCTCGCGCTTGATCGAGGCCATCAGCTTGGCCATTTCCTTGCGGTGAAGCAGCAGCTTGCGCGGGCGCTTGACCTCGTGCTGCAGCAGCTTGTGGGCCTGCTGGTATTCCGGAATATGGGCGTTGACCAGGAACAGCTCGCCGCCATCCTCGCGGGCGAAGGCCTCGGCGATGCTGGCCTGCCCGGTGCGCAGCGACTTGACCTCGGTACCGGCCAGCACGATGCCGGCCTCGACCGTCTGCTCGATCAGGTAGTCGTGCCGCGCCCGCCGATTCTGCGCGGCGATCTTGCCCGGCGTGGGCTCGGAAGCGGCCATGATCTCAGTTCAATATCCCGGCGAAGCGCATCGCCTCGTCGACCAGCGCCCGCGTTTCGGCCGAGGCCTCGATCAGCGGCAGGCGCAGCGACGGAGAACCGAAGCCGAGACGGCTGGCTGCATATTTCACCGGCACCGGATTGACCTCGGCGAACAGGGCGGCGTTAAGCGGCGTCAGTGCATCGCGGATGCGGCCCATCTCCGCGATGTTGCCGGCGCGCCACGCCGCCTGCAATCCGGAGCACAGCGCCGGCGCGACATTGGCGGTCACCGAGATGCAGCCGTGCCCACCCTGGGCCAGGAAGGCGCAGATCGAGGGGTCCTCGCCCGACAGCTGGCAGAAATCCGGCCCGATGGCATGGCGCATGCGGGTCGGCCGCGTCAGGTCCGCGGTCGCATCCTTGACGCCGGCGATGCGCGGCAGCTTGGCCAGCCGCGCCATCGTGTCGACGCTCATATCGACCACGCTGCGGCCGGGGATGTTGTAGATGATGATCGGCAGCCCGCAGCTGTCGTGGATCGCCTTGAAATGCTGATACAGCCCTTCCTGGCTGGGCTTGTTGTAATAGGGCATCACCACCAGCGCGGCGTCGGCGCCGAGCGTCTCGGCGGCGCGGGTCAGGCTGATCGCCTCGGCGGTCGAATTCGACCCCGTGCCGGCGATGATCGGCACGCGTTTCTCAGTTGCTTCAACGCACAAGCGGATGACATGCTCATGCTCCTCATGGGACAGTGTCGCCGACTCGCCGGTCGAACCGCTGGGCACCAGTCCGTTCGAACCTTGTTTGATCTGCCAGTCGACGAAACGCTGGAACACGGCATCGTCGATCTTGCCGTTCGCGAAGGGCGTAATGAGGGCAGTAATGGATCCGGAAAACATGCATAACCTCCGCGGGGCTCGCGCCCCAATCGGCTCGAACTTAGTCGGCGGCGCACTGCCCGGCAAGGCGAGGTTGCTGGCTGGCTCGATTGCGCTCGCGGCAATGCTCGCGGGGACCCAGGCGTGGGCCTTCACCGGCAGCGAGACCGCCGCGGCGAAGACCGCGATCCTGGATGTCGACCAGGGCAAATGGGATGCGGCCTATGCGGTGGCCGACGATGCGCATTTCCCACTTCTGACCAAGCTCGTGACCTGGATGGACCTGACCCGATCGGGCACCGGCGCGGATTTTCCCCATCTGCGCAGCTTCATCCAGGAGAATCCGGACTGGCCGCAGCAGAATACCCTGCGCCGCCATGCGGAGGATGCCATCACCGAATCGACTCCGCCCGCCGAGGTGGTGAGCTGGTTCCAGCAGTCGGCGCCGGTGGGGCCGATCGGTGCGGGCCGTTATGTCGATGCGCTGAACGCGACCAACCAGCATGCCCAGGCCGAGGCGACGGCCCGCCAGTTCCTGGTCGACGGGACGATGAACCCGGGGGAGCTGACGGACTATGCCAACCGCTACCAGCCGATGCTGCGGCAGGTCGATTTCGAGCTCAGGGCCGACAGGCTGATCTGGGCGGGCAAGTACAACGACGCCAACGCGCTGGTCTCCTACCTACCCAGTAACAGCCGCCCGGTGATAGAGGCGCGTATCGCGCTCGAGACCCAGGCCGGCAACGCGCAATCGCTGCTCTCGGCGCTGTCGAAAGACCAGATGAACGATCTGGGCCTGCTCTATGACCGCATGCGCTGGCTGCGGAAGGAGAATCGCGACAGCGAGGCGGTCGCGCTGCTGGCGATCGCCCCGCCCACCCTGCCCCATGCCGAGCAATGGTGGAACGAACGTGCCGTGCTGGCGCGCCGGGCCCTGGAGAGCGGCGACACCAAGGGCGCCTATGCGCTGGCGCGCGACCATCGGCAGGCGAGCGGCCAGGCCCTGGCCGACGGCGAGTGGCTGGCCGGCTGGATCGCGCTGCGCTTCCTGAACGACCCCAAGGCGGCCGTTCAGCATTTCCAGACCATGACCGCGTCGGTCACCACGCCGATCAGCACCAGCCGGGCCGCCTATTGGGCCGGCCGCGCGGAGGAGGCCGCGGGCGATCAGGCCGGGGCAACGCGCGACTACACCAAGGCGTCGCAATATAACGGCACCTATTACGGCCTGCTGGCGCTGGCCAAGCTCAACAGCGCATCCAGGCTGGTGCTGCCGAAGCAGCCCGAGATCGCGGGGCTGGATGCCCGCGCCTTCAGCAATCGCGAGCTGGTCCAGGTGACCCAGCTGCTGGAGGCGATCGGCATGGCGGATCGCGGCGACGCCTTCGTTCGCCGCATCACCGAGCTGGCGCGCACGCCGGAGGACGCCTTGCTGGCGATGAAGCTGGCCAAGACCAACAACTCTCTGGCCGCCGAGGTCTCGGTCGCCAAGAAGCTGATGCAGGGCGGCATGCCGGTGCTGGCCGACGGCTATCCGGTGATCGCCCAGCTGGGCCCCAATGCGCCCGAGCCGGCGCTGATCCATGCCATCATCCGCCAGGAAAGCATGTTCGACGCCGGCGCGGTCAGCCCGTCAGGCGCGCTGGGCCTGATGCAGCTGATGCCGCCCACCGCCCGCAGCGTCGCCGGCAAGCTGAAGATGAAGAAATTCAACCCGGCCAAGCTGACCGTCGATCCGCGCACCAATGTGGTCCTCGGATCGAGCTATCTCGCCGACCTCGTCGACAAGTACAGCGGCTCCTACGTCATGGCGATCGCCGGATATAATGCCGGGCCTGGGCGCGTGAACGGCTGGCTGGGCCAGAACGGCGATCCCCGGCCGAAGCTGGACGACACGATCGACTGGGTCGAGAAGATCGGCGTCAACGAGACCCGCAATTACGTCCAGCGGGTGATGGAGAACCTGCAGGTCTATCGCGCCCGGCTGGCCGGCGGATCCGCGCCCAACAAGATCGCGCAGGATCTGGTGCGTTAGGAAGACTTACAGCGCGGATTCGGGAATATTTCACCGCCATCGGCGTCTTGGCCGGAGTTCACCTCTGCCGAGATTGCGATGATGCGCCTGTCACCCCTGTTCTTCCTGTCCGCGGCCCTGATCGCGGGGCCGTTTGCCGCTGGAACGGCAATGGCGGCGGGCGAAAAGCTGCTTTACAGCTTCACCGGCGGCATTGACGGGGCGGACCCCAGCGCAGCGGTGATCGCCGATCCTTCCGGCGCCCTCTATGGTGTCACCGCGTCCGGCGGAGCAGCGCAGCTCGGCACCGTCTTCAGGCTGACACGGCCGGCCCCCGGTCAGACGCAATGGACCGAAACCGTCCTGCACGCCTTCCAGGGATTGGAGGCGGGAGACGGCGACGAGCCACAGACGGCCTTGCTGATGGACAAGGCCGGCGCGCTTTACGGCACCACCTTCACCGGCGGAACCGCGAATAACGGCACATTCTTCAAATTGACCCCGCCGGCGGGTGGCATCGGCCAATGGACGGAGGAGGTGCTCTACAGCTTCTGTCCCAAGCTCGGCGCCTGCGTGGACGGTCAAATGCCCGTCGGGATGACCGCCGGACGGAACGGCGAATTCTACGGCGTCACCGAGTTCGGGGGACCGCTGCATGGCGGCGCGGTCGTCAAGCTGACCCCGCCGGCGCCCGGCAAATCGGCATGGACCGAAACCGTACTGACGGCCTTGCCGCGAGGCAGCCAGCCGCGCACGGCGGTGGTCATCGACGATGCGGGCATACTCTATGGGACGACCAGCTTCGGCGGCGCCTACAATCGCGGCTCCGTCTTCAGGGTGACGCCGCCGGCCGAGGGCAAGACCGGCTGGACAGGGGAAACGATCTGGTCGTTCGGACGGACCGCGTCGGACGGGCGCACGCCTCAGGCGGCGGTGACGATCGGCCCGGACGGCGCCCTCTACGGTACGACGGCCCTGGGCGGCGGCAGCGCCAATGTCGGTGTCGTGTTCCGGCTCGTGCCGCCCGGACCGGGGCATTCGTCCGCGCGCGAATTCGTCCTCCACCGGTTCGCCGCTTCCGAGGGGGCGAACGCCCTTGCGTCCGTGGTGTTCGACAGCAAGGGCGCCCTCTACGGTGCGGCGGCGGCAGGTGGCTCAGCCAATCAGGGTTCGATTTTCAAGCTGGTCCCGGCTGCCGGCGGCACGGCATGGCTGGAACAGACCCTTCACTCGTTCCATGGCAAAGGCGATGCGGACGAGCCGATCGATCGCGTGCTGATCCGTCCGTCAGGGGTGCTGATCGGTGTCGCTGACCTCGGCGGAAAATTCGGCGAGGGCGCCGTTTATCAAATCGTACCTTAAGGGCTCAGCCGGCCCATTTCCGGACGGCGCCGGAATCGATATGGACGAAGTCGTCATGGGGGTAATAGCCCACGCCGCCCATCTTCAGTGCGACCGCCGCCCGCTTCAGCGAGCCGAGCCGGGTGCCGGGCATCCGGATGTCCATCGCCCGCCCCTCGATATGCATGGAATGCGCCGCGACGCCGGCCGAAGCCTCATGCATCATCGCGTTTGTCTCGGGCGAACGATAGCCGCAGACCAGATTGATGGGGCCGCGATTGCCGACATGGGATTGCAGGACATGGGCGATGTCCAGCAGGTGCTGGTCGATCGGGTGGACCTGGTTGTTGTAATGGTCGCGCATCAGCACTGAAATCGCGTGCATCGCGCCGGGGACGACCTGACCGTTATGGACGTACTCGGCGCGCAGGCGCTCGCCGGTATGGAGGTTGAGGAAGGAAAGCTCGCGGCTGGGCTTCTTGACCAGGGCATGCGCCACATAGTCGGAATGGGCGGGATGCGCGGCGCGCGACGCGTGCGCCCCCAGTGCCGCATGTGCGCTTCGCGCGGCGTGGCCGCCATGCGCGGCATGCGCCTTGTGTGCTGCGTGAGCCCAGGCCGGGATCGGCATCGCCGCCGCGGCGACCAGTCCCAACCCTGCCCTTAGCGCAATGCGGCGTGACGGCAAATCGACAGTATCGGCGTTCCGCGCTGCTCCGCGCACCCTCATCCGGTATACCCAACTTTATGTAGATGTTGGGTGGAACCTATTCAGATGTGGGGGTGGAGATCAATAAGTTTCTTTACCGATTGCACGAGTTATATCGGTAATTAGATAGCGTATACAATAACTTAGCGAATCGGGACCCTCACGAAAAACTCAACTGGCAGAAGCGGTTCGCTCGGCCACCTTGCCGTTTGCCGCGGGCTTCGTCTTGTGCAGCGCCTTCCACAAACGGGCATCGCGGCCATAGGAATCTTCGCCGATCACCAGCCGCCCGGTCGAGTCGAGCCACGTCGTACGATAGACGAGGGACACCGGAACCGGCTTCGACAGCGCGATATGCCGAGTCTCGCCTTTCTGGACCAGCGCATCGAGTCCCCCATCGGGCAGGGTCGCGATCCGGTCGTCCAGCAGCAGCGCCGCCAGGGCCGCCGGCTGGGACAGGCGGATGCAGCCGTGGCTGTAGGCGCGCAGCGCGTAGCGGAATTTCGCGACGTCGGGCGAATCGTGCAGGTAGATGTCCTTGTCGTTCGGCATGATGAATTTGTAGCGGCCGAGCGGATTGGAGGGCCCTGGCGGCTGCACCAGGCGGACATGGCCGTCCGATTCTTCCCGCGCGATGCCCTTGCTGCGCAGATAGCCGTCATCCTCGCGGATGCGCGGCAGCATTTCCTTGATGACGTTGGGCGGCAGGGTCCAGTTCGGGTTCAGCACCACCGTGGTGATCCTGCTGGCGATCATCGGGGTGGGGTTCTCCTTGCTGCCCACCACCACCGGCATGACCATGATCGGCGTGCCGTCCTGGAAGACCTTGAGCGAGTAGGAGGCGAGGTTGACCTCGACCGCCCTGCCCTGCGCCGGCACCTCGCCCCAGCGCAGCCGCTCGAGATTGACCGCCAGCTGCTGCGCCCGCGCCTCGGCCGGCTGATTGAGCGCCGCCCGCGTATCCTTGCCGATCACGCCGTCCGACTTAATCGCATGCTCGGCCTGGAAGGCTGCAACCGCCTCGGACAAGGTCCGGTCGTAAAGATCGTCGGCGCCCTTGCCGGCGAACTTGGTGCCCGCCGGCAGCCAGCCCTCGGCGATCAGGCGCTGGCGCAGCAGCGGCATCATCGGGTCGTGCGCGCCCGGATGGATCGAGCCGCCGTCTGGCAGCGGGTTCCAGCCACCCTGCTCGGCATAGCGGCGGGCCTTCGCCAGCATCGCCTTCACCGCCTGGTATTGCGGCGACTGAGGCGCGAGATGGTTCAGGAACTGCGGCAGGTCGTCCGGATCCAGCGTCACCGAGGCCGCCAGATATTGCGGCAGGCCCAGGCTGCTCTGGTGATCGTCATAGCGCTCGTCGGTCTGGCGCGAGGTCAGCTTGCCGGCGGCGACGTCCGAGGCATAGTGGATCAGGCCGTCGGTCATCAGCAGGTCGCGGTTCAGCCTGTCGACATCGCTGGTCGCGTTGGCGAGCGCGGTGATCTCACGGACATGATAATCGGCGGGCTCCAGCCCTTCCTGCCGGGCGGAGGCCAGTGCGGAATAGACTTCCGCCGCCCGATCGCACAGGCCAGCCCCGGTCCCGTCCCATGCCAGATCGTAATGCCGGTAGGCATAGAAGGCGTGGAGCATGTCCTTGTCGAGCGGCTGACCGGAAACGATCAGGTCGCCCGGCGATTCCAGCCGGATCATGGCCAGGCTTGCCCGCGGGTCGGGATCCGCCTTGGCGGCGCCCGTGAACAGCACCAGCGCCGCAATCGCGCATGAAACGAATTTCATCTTGCGTTGGACGGTTGGCCAGGACATGGATGGCTCGATCGCGGCTGACATTGGCTATGGCATATATGTAGCTCGCCACAGCCCAATTGGTTCATTTCTTTAGGAATAATCGGCCACTGTTGCAGAACGGCAACGGTTTCTTACCGTCCTGTGAACGCGGCCGGCTTCTTCTCCACGAAAGCCGCGCAACCGATCGCGAAATCGTCGGTCAGCGCGCTGGAAGCGAAGGACTCCGTCTCCGCCGTCAGCTGCTGTTCCAGGCTGTTGTCGTCGGTGGCGTTCAGCAGTGCCTTGGTGCGGGCATAGGCCTGCGCCGGGCCCTTGGCCATGCGGCCGGCCAGCTTGGCGACGGTGGCTTCCAGCTCGGCCAGCGGCACGACCCGGTTGATCAGCCCCCACCGCTCGGCCTCGGCCGCGCCGAACCGGTCGCCCAGCAGCGCGATCTCCGCCGCGCGCTTCTGACCGACCATGCGCGGCAGGAAGAAGCTGGCGCCCCCGTCGGGCGTGGTGGCGAGATGGATATAGGCCAGGGTGAATTTGGCGTTGTCGGCGGCGATCGCCAGGTCGCAGGCCAGCATCAGGCTGAGGCCGAAGCCGGCGCAGCCGCCATGGACGGCCGCGATCACCGGCTTGGGAATGGCGCGGATCAGCCGGGCCAGCCCTTGAGCATGCTCGATCATCTCGACGATGACCGGGCGGAACTTGGCGCGATCCGGGAATTCGGCCAGCTTGCGATGGAAATAGCCGACATCGCCGCCGGCCATGAAGGCGTCCCCGGCACCCTTGATCACGATGACCCGGACCGCCTCGTTCTTGGCGGCATCGTGCAGCGCCGCCAGCAACCCCTGCGACAGCGCATTGTTCAGCGCGTTCAGCACGGCCGGGCGGTTCAGCGTGACAACGGCCACGCCATCGGTCACGGAAACCAGGATCGGATTTTCTTCGGTCGTCATCGCCTACCCCTTGGAAACTGTGCCGAAGCGGTATCAGGCAGCCGGCGAAACCGCAACCGTCGGCTCACACATGGCTGGGCGCCAGGTCGGGATGGGGGGCCGCCGGCGGGATGTGCGGCGCGGACGCGCCATGGCCGGCGGCGGGCCCGTGGAAACCAGCGGCCACATACTGGCCGAAGAGCGTCAACGGCCGCGCCGTGGCGCCGGATTTCTGCAGCAGGATGTCGCTGCCGCCATGGCCGTCGTCCTGGATGGTGAATTTGTCTCCGGTAAAGGTCCCGCTCAAGGTCAGTGCGATCGTCCCGCCGCCCATCTTGTCGAGGGTCAGGGTCGAGCCTGACAGGGTGGCCTTGGTGATGGTCTGGCCGGCGATGTCGATCACATCGCCGACCTGAAGCCCGGCGATCTTGCCGGTGACCGTCGCGGTCTTCTCGATCCTGAGCGCACCGGCGGCGCCGAGGAACTTCACCGTATTGGCGTCCTTGCCCGCAAGGTCCAGCGTCGCATGATCGGCGATGGCGAGCGTGCCGCCACCGCTGACCGGACCGGCCAGGGTCAGCACGCCGCCTTTGGCCTGGAGCTTGCCCGCGGCGGCCTCGGAGATCGCGGCGGTGATCCTGCCCGCCCCGCTCAGCGAACCGCCCTTCCCGATCGAGACCGCGCCGGCCCTGGATTTCGCCGCGCCGATATTGAGCGAGCCCTTGACCAGGGTCAGCGTGCTGCCGGCGGCGATGGTGACGGTCTTCGCCACGGCGATCGTTCCGCCGGCATTGATCGTGACCTGGCCCGTACCTTTCGAGCCGATCGTCAGCCTCGGCGTCGTCAGCTTGGCCGTCGACACGGTGAGCGTGCCAGTCGACTTCGCGTTCATGCCCAGCGTGACCGAGGCGGTCGTGCCCTTCACCGTCACCGTTCCGCCCGAAAGGGTGAAGGTTCCGCTACCCCCGTTATTGCCGATGATCAGCTTGCCGTTCACCGTATGGGTGGCCTTGCCGCTTTCGGTGAAGGTCCCCTTCCCCGCATCGCCGATGGTTTCCAGGGTCGTGGTCAGCGTGCCGCCGGACAGCGTGTAGGTGCCGACCGATCCGGTCTGCACGCCGAGATCGAGGATCGCGGCGGTTCCGGACAGCTTGTTGGCGCCCGCCTTCTGGGTGAATGTGCCGGCGCCGGCATAGCCGATCAGCTCGCTGCCGGCGGCCACCGTGCCGCCATTGAGGTTGAACTTGCCGCCGCCGGCCGCGAAGGCGCCCAGGATCAGGTCGCCATTGCCGGTGATCGCATCCTTGCTCTTGGCGCCGTTGATGGTGAAGGTGCCGGTGCCGTTATTGCCGATCACCTGGCCACGGGCGCTCACCGTGCCGCCGTCCAGCTCGAACTTGCCGTTGGAGCCGACCTGGCCGCCGACGACCACCTTGGCGCCCAGCGTGCCGCCGCCCTGGATGAAGGTGCCCATGCCGTGGACGCCGACCTCGATCAGCTTGGTATCGATGCTGATCGTCGCCTTGTCACCGGCCTTGGTGTTGAAGGTGAAGGTGCCGGTCGAGTTGCCGCCGACGGCGATGTCGAAGGTGCCGCTCGTGATCTTCAGCGCCCCGGTGCCGCCCAACGCATAGCTGCCGCTGCCGTTGCTGGAATTACCCAGGAACAGCCCGCCATTGTCGATCATGTTGGTGCCGGCGGTCTGCATGACCGTGCCGGTGCCGCCATCGCCGACCACCTCGTCGACATCGGTGGCGGTGAAGGTGCCGCCCGTCAGGGTGAAGGTGCCGTCGCCACCGGTCTGCGATCCCAGTGTCAGGTCGCTGTCGATCGTGCCGGCGCCCATGGTGAAGGTGCCGGTGCCGAGATCGCCGACAGTGAGCGAACCCTTGGTCAGGGTCAGCGTCCCGGTATCGCCCAGCGCGGTATTGAAGTTGAAGGCGCCGGTCGAATTGGGCTGTGCGCCGATCGTCAGGTTGCCGGCGCTGATCGTCAGCGCCCCGGTGCCGCCCAACGTATAGGTGCCGTCGCCGCCGTTCCCATTGCCGACGATCAGGTCGAGGGTCGTCACGGTATTGTTGCCGCCGGTCTGGGTGACCGTGCCCTTGCCGGTATTGCCGATGGTCTCGGCAGAGGCCTTGAGCGTGCCTTTCATCAGGTTGAGCGCGCCGGTGCCGGCGTCGGCGACCGTGAGCGTACCCTTAGTCACGGTCGCCGTTCCGCCGCTGAGGTTGAACGTGCCGGTCGCATTGGCCTGCGCACCGAGGGTCAGCTTGCCGACGCTGACGGTCAGGCTGCCGGCGGGGCCGAGCGAATAGAGGCCGGTGCTTTTGGCGGCGCTGCCGACGATCAGGTCCGACTTGTTGACGGTGTTGGTGCCGGCGGTCTGATTCACCGTCCCGGTGCCGCTGGCGCCGACAGTCTCGCTGTTGGCCAGCAGGGTGCCCCCATCGAGGTTGAAGGTGCCGTGGGAACCGCTCATCACGCCGACGATCAGCCCCTTGCTGGTCGGCGCGTTGGAGCCGCCGGTCTGCACGAACGTCCCCGTCCCGGCGACCCCGACCTCCTCGTCGGTCGAGGCCAGCTTGCCGGCGCTGAGATTGAAGGCGCCGTCGCCGGTGGACCGGAAGCCGACCGCGATGGTGGTGCTGACGCTGCCGCCGCCCTGGTTGAAGGCGCCGATGCCCTCCCCGCCGACGATGAGGCCGGGAAAGCCGCCGGTGCCCGACACGGTCAAGGTCGCGTTGTCGCCCTTGCCGGTGTCGTAGTTGAACGTGCCCATGCAGTTCGGATCGGATCCGATGAACACGGTCTGGACGCTGAGGCTGCCGGTGCCGCCCAGCGTGTAGGTGCCGGTTCCGGCCGGCTGCGCGCCGCCGGTCAGGTCGATACCGAGGACGATCCGGTCGGACAGCGTGTTCGTGCCGCCTTCCTGGGTGAAGGTTCCGGTCCCGTTCTGGCCGATATACTCCTGGTGAGCGGTGACGGCGCCACCCTGCAGGTCATATGTGCCGGTGCCCGGAAAGCCGATGCTCATGAACAGCGCGACCGTATTCGTTCCGCCCTTCTGCGTGAACGTGGCGTTCATCCCGGCCGCATCGCCGATATATTCGCCGGTGCTCCCGACGCTGAGAGTGCCGCTGTCGAGCTCATAGGAGCCTGCGTTCAGCTCCATGAAGTTGAAGCTGTTGCCGCCGCCGTTCTGCGTAAAGGTGACGGTGCCCCCGCCTCCGCCGAGCTGCAGGCCGCTGCTCGATCCCGACAAGCCGCCACCGGTCTGGTTGACCGAGCCGTTGGTGATATTGATGCCGTTTGCGCTGATCGTGCCGGTGGTGAGCGCGAACGTGCCGGTCAGCGTCGCGAAATCCGGGCTGACGCTGCCGGTAAGGGTCCCGTCGATATTGAGGACGATGTCGTCGGTGGCTCCCGGCTCTACCGGGTTCATCGGGTCGGGCTGGTTGCCCCAGCTCGACGGGCTGCTGAGCGAGCCGCCCAGCCAGGTGAATGTGGTCATCGATCCCTCGGCACGTGCGATTGCGGCGGTTGTTCGAATTCTGCGCGATCAACAGTGGAGCGGCGGTTTCCGCCGTATCGGGCGGCCGGATGGGCGGGCCGCCGGGATGCTTTTATCGGTGCTCTATTCCTGCCCCGGCAGGCGGGGCAAAGCCCAATGCTGCCAGACAGCCACGATACGCAGCACAAAGCAGATCAGACCACCGGTCAAGGCCGCGGCGACGGGCGGGAAACCGAGCTTTCGCGCCGCGATCATGGCGACGGCGCCGGCGAGCGCGGCGGTGGCGTAGACATCGGCGCGCAGGATGACCGGCACCCGCGCCAGCAGGATATCGCGCAGCGTGCCGCCGCCCACCCCTGTCAGCGTTCCCATCAGCGCGGCAGCGAGCGGATTGATGCCGAAATCGAGCGCCTTTTCAGCCC
>Ga0105238_10001486_pt1 | contig 23546 bp, 22 predicted proteins | sample KBSC34metaG_FD_81526 | JGI IMG/M metagenome (GOLD analysis project Ga0105238, IMG submission 81526) | Corn rhizosphere microbial communities from Kellogg Biological Station, Michigan, USA - KBS C3-4 metaG | ecosystem: Host-associated > Plants > Roots > Rhizosphere > Soil | place: Michigan, USA...
CGTCCGAACCGACCTCGTCGACCTCGTCTTCGAACATGAAATCCATTCGGGTCCTATCGTCGGCTAGTAACACATGAAGGCTAGGCCCGCAAGATTAAGGCGAAATCGCCTCGACCCGCTTCGCCCTTCGAGTTAGAAGCGCATCCCGAGCTCATGCGGTACTTCGAGGCCCGGGTTGCCAAGAACGAGTCGCTCTCCGGCGGCTATTTCCGTTTGTCCCTCGCAGGGTGCCATCCCCTGGGAGCCAGTCGTCCGGGACAGTTCGTGATGCTCCGCGGCGACTGGGAGCGCGATCCCCTCCTTCCCCGAGCATTTTCGCTCCTTTCCGTGGGCGCTGACGGGGAGGCCGCCATCCTGGCCAAGACCGTGGGGCGGGGAACGGCATTGCTCGAGAGGGCGGCTGCCGGCGCCCGGATTTCGGTGCTTGGTCCGCTCGGAACCGCCTTCCCAGCTCCCTCACCGGAGTTCATCGACCTCTTGGTGGGCGGCGGCGTCGGAATTCCTCCGATCTATTTGCAGGCGGCCGTCGCCGCTCGCGCCGGCCTGGCGTCCCGCAGCGAGATTCTTTACGGCGGCCGTCGGACCTCCGACCTCGTCCTTCTAGACGAAATGAAGGCGTTCGGTGTGAGCCTGCACCTCGCCACCGAGGACGGCAGCACCGGACGCCACGGCCGCGTCACCGCCGAGCTCGAGGCGCGCCTGGCGACTCATGCTGGCAAGCCGGTGCGGATCATGGCCTGCGGCCCCAACGCCATGTTGTGGGCGGTCGGGCGGATCGCGCGCGAGCGCGACATCCCATGCTTCATCTCCGTCGAGGAGCAGATGGCCTGCGGTATTGGCGTCTGCCTCGGCTGTGCGGTGCCCGCGCGCTCGCGCCCGTTCCGTTATGTGTGCAAGGACGGTCCCGTGTTCGACGCCGCCGACATCCTCGATGTCGCGCGCGGCGACCCGGCCAGCCAGAAGCCCCCGTCCACGCCGCAGACCGGGTGTCTCACGTGAGCGCCCCGGTGACCGCAGCCCCATCCCAGGCTCCTGCCGTTCGCCCGCGCCTCGCCTTGGAGTCGGGGGGCCTGTCGTTGCAGAACCCCATCCTCACCGCGTCCGGGACGTTCGGCTACGCGCGCGAGTTCGAGTCCCTGACCGAGCTCGGGGCGCTGGGTGGGGTGGTCACGAAGGGCATCTCGCCGAAGCCTCGTTTCGGGAACGCCACCCCGCGCATCTGCGAGACGGCCGCGGGCATGCTGAACTCGATCGGCCTCGAGAACGTGGGGGTCGAGGGCTTCCGCACCGAGAAGCTCCCGTATCTGAAGACGCTCGGCACCCGCGTCGTGGTCAACTTCTTCGGCGTCACCTTCGACGACTACGTGAGCTGCGGCGAGTCTCTGGCCTCGATGGACGGCGTCGATGCCCTCGAGATGAACGTGTCGTGCCCGAACATCAAGGCCGGCGGGATCGAATTCGGCACCGATCCGCGTGTGCTGGGCGAGCTCGTGCGCGCGTGCCGCCCCGTCATTCGCAAACCCCTTTGGATCAAGCTGACCCCGAACACTTCGGACATCGTGGCGCTGGCACGCGCGTGCGCCGACAATGGCGCCGACGGGCTGTCCATCATGAACACGATCACTGGGATGGCCATCGACGCGCGGACGCGCCGTCCGAAGATCGCCACGGTGTTCGGCGGCCTCTCCGGGCCCGCCATAAAACCGATCGCCCTCCGGATGGTGCACCAAGTCTTCCGCGCCGGCGTGCCGCTTCCCATCTCTGGGATCGGCGGGATCCAGGATGCGACGGACGTCGTGGAATTTCTGCTGGCCGGTGCGTCCACCGTGCAGGTCGGAACTCAGAATTTCGCCGATCCAGACACCGCCTGCCGGATCGTTCGCGACCTGGCCGACCTCCTGGCCTCCGACGGTGTGACCGACGTGCGTGAGCTGGTGGGAGGCCTGCGCACCTGAATTGTCAATTGTGTAAATTGACGTCGCGGGACAGGGCAGAGCCCAGGTGCAAAATCGTGGATTTGCCAGAGGTTAGGCGAGGGATCGCGGTTACGAATATTTAACGGGTCAGAAACTAGCGCGAAACAATTCATCAGTAGCGTGAGGTGCTCTCATGAAGAAAATCGAAGCCATCATCAAGCCGTTCAAGCTGGACGATGTGAAGGACCGCCTGCGCGAGATTGGCGTGCAGGGCATGACCGTCTACGAGGTCAAAGGATTTGGCCGGACGGGCGGCAAGAAGGAGGTCTATCGCGGCTCAGCGTACGTGGTGGACTTCGTCCCGAAGGTGCGGATCGAAATCGTCGTGAAGGACGACATCGTCCGAGACGTGGTGGAGGCCATCCTCGCGGTGGCGCGCACGGGCCGCATCGGCGACGGGAAGATCTTCGTCACCCCCGTCGACGAGGCGATCCGTATCCGGACCGGCGAGCGCGGGGAAGACGCTCTTTAGTCGCAAGTCCGAAGTCGCCAAAAAATTTGCAGACGCGCCGGCCGCGGTGGCTCTTTGGCCTCCCGTGCCGGCGCCACGAGATCTGCCATTCGAGAACCGCAGTCAACAAAATGAAGGGGAAGTCATGACAGCAGCTGATGCCGTGAAGTACGCCGAGAAGAACGGGGCCAAAATGGTCGACTTCAAGTTCGTCGACCTGCTCGGGATCTGGCAGCACACGACGATGCCGATCGCCAAGCTGAAGGAGGAGTCGTTCAAGGAGGGCTTCTTCTTCGACGGCAGCTCGATCCGCGGATGGCAGCCGATCAACGCGTCGGACATGATCTTCCTGCCGGATCCGGACTCGGCCATGATGGATCCGTTCATGGAGTTGCCGACGCTGTCGCTGTGCTGCGACATCATCGACGCCGTGACTCGTCAGCCGTACTCGCGCGATCCGCGCACCATCGCCGCCAAGGCCGAGAAGTACCTGAAGACGACCGGTCTCGGTGACACCTCCTACTTCGGCCCGGAGCCCGAGTTCTTCATCTTCGACGAGGTCCGCTTCTCGGAGGGCCCGAACCGCGCCAGCTACATCGTCGACTCCGTCGAGGGGCGCTGGAACACCGACCGCGACGAGGGGCCGAACCTGGGCTACAAGCCGGCCACCAAGGGCGGTTACTTCCCCGTTCCGCCGACGGACAGCCTGCACGACCTCCGCGCGCGCATGGCCGTCAACCTCGAGAAGGTTGGGATCCCGGTCGAGGTGTTCCACCACGAGGTGGCGACGGGTGGTCAGTGCGAGCTGTCGATGCGGTTCAACAGCCTGAAGAAGATGGCGGACTGGACCATGTGGTACAAGTACGTCGTCAAGAACACGGCTCGTCAGGCAGGCAAGACCGCGACGTTCATGCCGAAGCCGATCTTCGGGGACAACGGCTCGGGCATGCACTGCCACCAGTCGATCTGGAAGGACGAGAAGAACCTGTTCGCCGGCGATCGCTACGCCGGTCTGTCGGAGATGGCGCTGCACTACATCGGCGGCATCCTGAAGCACGCTCCGGCTCTTTGCGCGTTCACCAACCCCGGCACCAACAGCTACAAGCGGCTCGTCCCCGGCTACGAGGCGCCCGTGAACCTGGCCTACTCGTCGCGCAACCGCTCGGCGTCGGTTCGTATCCCGATCGGCGGCGACTCCCCCAAGGCCAAGCGCCTCGAGTTCCGCTGTCCGGACCCGACGGCCAACCCCTACATCGCGTTCGCCGCGATGTTGATGGCCGGCATCGACGGCATCCAGAACAAGATTGATCCCGGCAAGCCGCTCGACAAGGACATCTATCACCTGTCGCCCGAGGAGGCGAAGGACGTTCCGCAGGCGCCGGGCTCGCTCGAGCAGTCTCTGAACGCGCTCGAGAAGGATCACGCCTTCCTCCTCAAGGGGGATGTGTTCACGCCGGACGTGATTCAGGTGTGGCTCGACTACAAGCGAGAGAACGAGCTCGACGCCGTCCGTCTGCGTCCTCATCCTCACGAGTTCGCGCTCTACTTCGACAACTGAGCAGCTCGTCGTTGCGGGGCTTCGCGCCCCTCACGAGACCGCCTCTCTCGACCGCCCTATTCTCATATGGATGGGTGGTCGGGGAGGCGGTTTTCGTTTTTTGGGGCGGGCGTTTTGACGCGGAAAACGGGAGAGAATAGGATGAGCATCTCGCGGAGATCCGCGATTTCGTCATGGGATCTCTTCCGATCAGTGATCGCGTCGCACGGACTGCGTGGCGCGTGGCTCCCAAGCGAGCCTTTACCGGGGCCGTCTCCTGGGTCGGCGGCGTCGGCCTGCCCGGGTGGGCGCGCGCGGCCTTCCTGACCCGCTTTGCGCGTCTTTACGGCATCGACACCGCCGAGGCCGCTCGGTCGCTGGACGAATACACCGATCTCGACGATTTCTTCACGCGCACCCTGCACCCCTCCTTGCGCCCGGTGGACCCGGCCCCAGACTCCATCGCGTCGCCCTCCGACGGCACGGTCGTCGAGTCCGGTCGGGCGGTCGACGGACAGTTGATTCAAGCAAAGGGGATCCTCTTCGATCTCGAAGAGCTAGTCTCCGATCCCGGCATGGCCGCGCGACTGTCGGGTGGGCCCTTCCTCATCACCTACTTGTCACCGAAGGACTATCACCGCGTTCATGCCCCGGTCGCGGGCGAGATCGTGGGCTGGCGGTACGTTCCCGGGACCCTTTTCCCGGTCAATGCGGGCAGCGTCCGTCGCGAACCAGGGCTCTTCATCAGGAACGAACGATTCGTGACCTTCATCGAGGGGGACGCCGGCCTGTGTGCCGTGGTCATGGTGGCCGCCGTGGGGGTCGGCCATGTCACCGCCGCCTACGACGCCGATGTCCGCACGCACGACAGCTCCTTCCTGCGCGCAGAGAACCGCCGCAAAGATTACGGCCAGCGACCCCGCGTGAAAAAGGGTGACGAGGTCGCCACCTTCCATCTCGGATCGACCACGGTCGTCGTGTTCGAACCCGGACGAGTGGAGCTCGCGGCGCTTGCCTCCGGCGCCAAGACGAAGATGGGCGAAGCGATTGGGCGAGCCCTGCCCGCTGGTGCTCGTCACCTGGTGAAGACCGCTTGAAGTCGAACGACCCTCGCTCTCCCGACTCGCCGCCGTCGGCGACACCTCCTCCCGTTGATCAGGCAGACGAGGGAGGTGGCCAGCGCGCCCCGTTTTCAATCAGTGACGGCGGCGACTTTTCGACCCCTCATCGTCGGCGGCGGACCATCACGCGCCCGCGCGGGCTGAAGGCTGTCGACTCTCCGTCTCCCGATCTCGTCGAACCTGGTGACGGGGGACAGGCGGGCGGAAATGAGCTCACGCCCCTTCCGAGCGACACGGCGCAGGCGCCGGCGGTCGAAGCAGCGGACCCGAGCCTGAAGTCCGCTCCGACGATGTCGGCGGTCGACGAGTTCCTCGCGTCGCCTCCCACGCCCGTACCGGAGTTGGCGACGCCTGCACCGGCCCCGCTTGCCGCCCAGCTGGCCTCCATCCGGGCCGGCGAGCTCGCCTCCGGGGCAGCCGCCTCAGGAGAGGTCGGCGCGGATGGCGACTTCTCGGGTCTGGACGACGGCGTCGCTGCGGCGATCTCGAGGGAGGATGAAAGCCTCGACGGTCACCGCACGTCACGAAGCGAGCCGGCATTCTTGACACCCGAGCCCCTCCAGGGTGCGACTCCGATTCCCGAGATCCCGATCGATGTCCAGACTGATCCTTCTGCGAGCCTATCTCCGTCCACGCTCGCGAGCCGCTCGCTGTATCGGCCGACCCCGCCTCCCATCCCGCGCGATGCGATGACCCCGGCTCCCCCTGCTGGCAACTTCGAGGAGCAGCAGCTGGCACCGCCGGACGATGCTCCGGAGTTGTCGGGTGACGCGTATGCGGAGACGACGACTTTTTCCGAGGAAGAGCCGGCCGCGTCGCGAAGGTCGCACGCGGATCGGGATGGATCGGCGTCCTCGGGACCGGTGCCCATCATCGAGAACGCTTCGGCAGGAGCTGAGATGCGGCTCGCCGCCCTCGGGGCAGCCGATTCGCAAATCGATGCCGTGGTCGACGCGGTGCTCGACGGCGAGCCTCGGCGGGACGAGGCGATGGTCGATGACCTGCTCCGGCGGGCCACGGAGCAGATGTTCGATGCTCCTGAGGCAGGGAGCGCCGCCCGAGGAGAGGCAAACGCTGCGGACGGTCAGGGTGCTGGGCCAGGACAAGACGGCCTCCCAATCCACGAGGTCGAGGATATCGCCGATCCGACGCCGGCGCCGACGGCAGCCCCCCTCGCATCTCTCGCGTCCGGCAGTCGTGCGGAAGCCGCGTCCGAGCCGATCGACGCGGTAGAGCCCATCGAGGTGATCGATTCCGTCGAGCCCATCGAGTTGCCCGCCGAGCTCCCTCCCCTCGTGGAGACATTGACGGACTTGCCGGTCACCACCGACCTCGATGCCATTGGAGCCGTCGCCGAATCCGAGACTGACGAGCCGCCCAAGGGACAGGCCGGATACTCGGTTCCCGAGCCGAGCCTGTCGCCGTTGGCGCAGACTTTGGCCCACATGGCCGAAGCTCTGCATACGGATTTCGGGGCGGACAACAACATCGAGATCGACATCGTCGATGGACCTCTCGTAAACGCTCCGCGGCGGGCCACGCCAACGGGCGCCGCGATGCCCCCTCCCGTTCCGGGGGCCGCGCTGTCGGCGGTGCAGCCGGGCGCCATCGCCGGCGCCGACGGTGCCGCCGGAGAGTCTCCGATGCCCGAGGCACTGGCGGATCGGCCCCGGCTGCCCCGTCGTTCGAAACCCTGGTACGAGGAAGTATTCGACGAGGACTATTTGCGCACACTCCCCTTCATGACGGCGGAGCAGACCTTGCGGGAGGTGGACTTCATCGAGTCCAGCCTGGCGGTCTCGAAGGGTGCGCAGGTCCTCGACCTAGGCTGTGGCTACGGGCGGCACGCGATCGAATTGGTGCAGCGCGGGCTCACCGTCACTGGCCTCGATCTTTCCTTGCCACTCCTCATCCGCGCCGCAGACGAAGCCCAGCGACGGGCGCTGTCGGTCAACTTCGTGCACAGCGACATGCGAGGGCTCGCCTTCGATCGGGAGTTCGATGGCGCCTACTGCATGTTGACCACCTTTGGGTACTTCGACGAGGAATCGAACCTCAAAGTCGCGGAAGGGATCGCCCGGGCGCTAAAGCCTGGGGGGCGTTTTCTTCTCGACGTGGTCAATCGGGACTACATCGTCGGCGACCTGCCGGCCCGGATCTGGTGGGAAGGCGAGGGATGCGTGGTGCTGGAGGAGGTCGAATTCAACTTCAACACCAGCCGGATTCTGACGCACCGATCCGTCGTCTTCGAGGATGGACGCCAGCTGGATCATGAAATCTCAGTTCGTGCTTACAGCTTGCACGAACTTGGAAAATTGTTTCGACAGACGGGGTTCCGTGTGATCGATGTCGCCGGAAGCATCTACACCCCGAGCCGTTTCTTTGGTGCCGCCTCCCGGAATCTCATCATCCTGGCAGAGCGGAAGCGCGATTGATGCGATAGGTCAGGCCTCAAAAACGCCGACGACTCGGCGATAGGCATCTTGTTTTTTTGCTTTCGCGTCACCTATTGCAGGTGGGCGGCATCGGAACACTGTCGTCCCGCTTTTTCCTCTTCATGCGGAATAACCACCTGACGAGGAACGTACTAGGAGTTGATCGTGAGCGGCGACGCGCCCGGAACCAACTGCCATGAATCACACTGCACGAAAAGCCAAACCGTCCCGAAAAACCAGAATCGGGGTCGTGGTCAAGCGTAAGAATGCCCGCTCCAGCCGTTCTGATGTGGCGGAAGCGGGAATTGTCACGCCTGCCAACGATACCGGGCTTGTGAAGGAGTCCGAGCTCGGGATCGAGGAACTCGGTGTCGAGGCGGGGGCGCTCGTCTCGACTGACGAAGGCGCTGAAGATCTGGCCGCGACTGGCGCCGAGGGACTCGGTGTGGAGGCGGAAGGCGACGCCGGTGAGGGAGAGGGTGAGGAGGAGGTGGCTCTTGCGGATGAAGACACCGAGGTGGATGTCGACGCCGACGAGGAGCCCGATACGAGCAGCGGAGCTCGCCGGACCCGGGCCGACGAGGAGCCGGTCAGCTTCCTTGGCATGTATTTCCGCGACATGGCCGAGCTGGACGTCTTGCGCCCCGAGCAGGAGTTCGAGACGGCGCGCCAGATCGAGACCATGGAAATCGAGCTCTGGAAGACAATACTCGGGTTCGTCCCGGGCTCGGAGTGGATGGCCGACACCATCGATCGAGCCGTCGGAGAACCCCTGGCGGAGCTGAAGACCTTCCGGTTGAGCGCGGAGCGTTCGCGGAAGAAGGCGTCCATTCAAGCGCGGTCTCGGTTCAGCAAGGAGATTTCGCAGATCGCCGTCAAGCTTCGAGCGATGGACATCGATCGTATCTTCCTCGATGCGGCCGTCGGCGAGGTAGCCCGAGTGGGGCGGGTTCTTCAGGGGTTGCCGTACGAGGGACAGGTGTCGTTTTCCACCTCGACGAAGGCGTTCCGGGACTACGTTCGCTCGGTCAGCGCGCAGGCGTTTCGGTTGAAGCAGGCCAAGAACGAATTCGTCAAGGCTAACCTTCGTTTGGTGGTGTCCATCGCCCGACGGTTCAACCACGGGCGCTTGCCGTTGCCGGATCTGATTCAGGAGGGGAACATCGGCCTGATGAAGGCCGTGGAGCGATACGACTACCGTCGTGGCTTCCGCTTCTCCACCTATGCGAGTTGGTGGATCCGGCACGCCATCAGTCGCGCCCTCGCCGACAAGGGCCGCGCTGTGCGGTTGCCAGTGCACATGATCGACGCCTATCACCGGATCGGGAAGTCCCAGCGCGAGCTGCAGTCCAAGCTCGAGCGGCCTCCCACGACGGAGGAGGTAGCCTCGGCCACCGGTATCGAGGTCGAAAAGCTCGAGAAGATGAAGACCTTCCTGGCCGAGACTCCGGTCTCGCTCGACCGCCCGATTTCCGATGAAGACGGACGGCGCCTGATCGACGTGCTCGTCGATCCCGATGCGGCAGACGCCGTTCCCGATCAAATGGCGTCCACGGAGACCCAGAGCGAGATGCTGAAGCTCCTCGGCGATCTGCGACCGATCGAGGCAGACATTCTGCGGAAGCGCTTCGGGCTGGAGACGGACCGTGAGCGCACGTTGAAAGAGATCGGGGACGAGTACCGCCTGTCTCGCGAGCGGGTTCGCCAACTCCAGGAGCAGGCGCTCGGCAAGATGCGCCGGGCAATGGCGAAACGGGAGATGGCCTGACGAAAGGGTCCTGATCGGGGACCGTCGGCGGAGGGCAAGACCGCGCTGGCTGGCAATGGAAACGGGCGGAGGGGGAACGATTCGTTGCCCGGCTCCGGACCTTCACCCCGCCATCATGGGGAGCGGGGACAAATGGATCGGCCGACCGTCAAGGCCTTGACTTGAGGTTGCGCTTAGGAATACAGTACAGCACTTACAGCGCCGCGTTGGCGCACCTGACACCTTCCGGAGGCTGTATGGGCGGTTCCGACAAGAGAAAGCAAAGTCTTTACTTCCCCGAGGAAATGCTCCGGGAGATCCAAGAGGAAGCCACGCGGCAGGATCGGTCGTTGTCTTGGATTGTGCAGAAGGCCTGGAAGATCTCCCGCAAGGAGATCATGAAGTACCCCTCCGTCAATGAATTTCCTGGCGAAGAGGACGAGCGCGGCGCGACCGAGTAGTGGCTGGCCGTCAATACCTCTTCGTCAGTGATGCGGTCGCGCCCCTAGTTTCGGGGGAGGGCCCGACCTGCATCATGGGACTCGCCCAGAGCCTGGCCCTCGCCGGGGCGTCGGCGGTGGTGCTGTCGCTGGGGGATCCCCAGCAGGTAGCGGCCCTGCCTGGGCTCGCACGCCGACTGCGAACGATCTCGGTTCGGGTCGGCGGGGCAGTTCAGGAGGTGGCCTTGTATGAAGGGCGCGCCCCGCAGGGACAGGCCCAGCTCATCATTGCAGGAGCCACTGGTCGCACGCGTGGCGAGTCGGCCTTGCTGTTGGCCGAAACGGCCCGGGCTCTGAGCCAGGATGGGATCCTGAAGGCGGATGTCGCGATGGGCTGGGGAGAAACTGCCGCTCCCGCACTCTCCACCTCCGCCGCTGCCGTTCGGGTATTCGTGGTACCGAGTGGTCGTGTGGGAGGTGAGTTGTCTGGAGACGACATGGAACTCCTCGGAAGCGCGGGGCTGCTGTCCGGGGCCGTCTCCCAGAGCCGGTTCCTGGCTTCGTTCGGGGCTGCCGCGGCCCACGCCGTCGTGGCGCCGAGCCCTACGGCCGCTCGGAGCCTCGAGCGAGAGCCCGGCCTGGTTGAGCGTGCTGCTGACGAACCGGTCCTCGCCGTCCGATTCGGTTGTGACGATTTTCCCCACGATCCAGGGCACGATCCAGGATTGCCGGCTACGTTTTCGCCAGCGTCGCCGGGAGGCAAGGCCGAGTGCCGTCGGGTGCTCGTACGCCGGCGCTCGCTTTCCATCGGCCCGCGGACCTTGTTGTTGGGCACCGCCCCTTTGCGACGAAACAAGGGGGGCGAGCAGCTCCTGGCTGGCTTGGCGGCGCTCGGAACGGCGGACGTTGCGATCTTGATTCCTGGCCAGGGGGACCCTGACCTCATGGATCGCGCGCGGCGCATGGCGATCGCCAATCCAGGGCGGTGGGCTTTCATGGATTCGGATCTCGCTGATGAGCGGCTCCTGTGGGCGGCGGCGGATGCCGTGCTCTTCGGAGACGCCGACGATCGGGTGGGGCGATCGGTCGGCTTGGCGCAACTTTATGGCGCTCTTCCGATCGCTTACGACCGCTCCGCGCCCCAAGACTTCCTCGTGGACTACGATCCGGGCTCGGCGACGGGATCGGCGATCCTGTACGGCTCGCACGACGCTCACGAGATCGCCGGTGCGGTCAGCCGAGCGGTGCAGTTGCGGAGCGGCGACGCGGAGTCTTCGGCACCGCTGGTGCAGGCTTTGATGCGCTCTGCCCCTCGATGGACGCGGACCGCGGCGTTGTTCGAAGAAGTGTGCGCTTCGCTAGCGTGAGCTGAGGGCTGATGCGCGGGAGACCTGCCCGCGCGAGCTGGTTCCCGGAGGATGATCTCCGGTCGTTCAGGGCCTCTCACTGCGCTCAACGCCGGGCGGTGTCGGCGTCTCCCAGCGAAGGGCGGGCCGGAATATCGGGTCCCCTCACCACGGAGATAAGACGCACGCCGAGCTGGCCCTCGACGTTGACGAGCTCTCCGGTGGCCCAGCGCTGATCCCCGACGCGAAGGTCGATTCGCGTCGGCGAGACTGCGCCGAACGTCAAGATCGACCCGATGTCGAGCGCCACGACTTCGTCGGCTCGGAGCGCGACGCGTCCGAGCTCTGCCACGATCTCGATGGGCGCAGAGGCAAGCACATCGCCATTGATTTTTTGCGTCGTGTCCTGAGACATGGTGCTCCTTACGCGAGGACTCTTGATGCGAAACGGTCCCTCGAGACGGACACAGCCGTCCGGCGCGAAGGTCGCCGCCGCTGCATACCTTCCTACGATCACCTCTAGGTCGACCGGCAGACGGGATGCAACGCCGGGCCCGGGCGAGGGGCGTTCCTCGAAGACCACCGCGTCGCCGGGGTGCGCATCGGACCAGGCAGCCGCCGAGATCGTCGTGCGGGCCAGCTCCATCGAGAAGGGGATCCGCAGATCCTGCGCGAGGAGGGCCTCCACCAGATTGTCGGTGTCGAGCCCGATGGGAATCCACGTCGGAGGGACGTCGATGAAGCCATGCTCGTGTAGCAGCGCGCAAGCGGCGGAGACCTCGATTCGCGCTAGGCGGCTACCGCTCCACTCGCCTCGCGTCGAGGTCGCCAGGCGAGTGCCGGGAGCGAAGCGCAGAACGGCCGAGATGATCGCAGCGAGAACACCGCGCTCGGTGATGCCCATCGTCCGTTGCGTGCGCGGAGCCGGGATGCCCAGCACGGTGGCGACGAGTCGTAGTCCGCTCAGTCCTGGAAGGATGAGCCATCCGCGCTCGTGTCCGCGGCGCAGTTGATAGATCGCGGCTTCGGCGGGCGGCGGGGTCGCGGCCACCGGGGAAGAAAACGTGAGGAGGAGATCGCCGAAGGGCGCCAGGGTCAGCTTCAACGATCGGTGCGAGGTTCCAAATCGCGCCAGGCCCCAGCGAGCCGCCTCGAAGTCGGCAGATGCTACCCAGGGCAGGGACGCCAGCGCGAAAGGCTCCACGTTGGCAACGGTCCTACGGCCGGAACGGCCGATCGCTTCACTGGTGGGGTGATGAGGGAGGGTGTCCGACATGGCGCTAAATCTGCGAGATTTCCCCATGGTACCTGGCGGGGCAGCGGCAAGTTGTTCTTTTCGAACCCAGTTTCCTGGGTAATAGTTGGTAACCGGTTGAAGGTGACGCCATCGAAATCGAGACGAGGATGACGGACAAGGGTGACTGCTCGGTCGGTTGTCAGCAGCTGATCAATTTCTGTCTCGACTACATCGAGGGTGATTTACCCGAGGACGTGCAGGCGGACTTTCGGCGCCACCTCGGCCAGTGCTCCGACTGCGTGAACTTCTTCGAGACGTATCGGCGCACCCCCGAGATCTCGCGGGAGGTCCTGCGGACTCACATTCCCCCGTCGGTCAAGCAATCGGTTCTGGCCTATCTGCGTGAGCGGATGACCGACGACGGAATCGTTCCGCGTTCCTGACCCACGCTGCGGTCATTGCGATCGAGATCGGCTCAGGTTGCGACCTGCGCCAGCGCGGGCGATCGGGTCGGTGATTATTTTTTTGACGGGTGTAGGCGGCGAGGTTACCTTCGCCTACATGGGTGAGGTCACTGGTACACGGGAGCGGCAGCATCGCCGGTCCGAGCGGTTCCCGAAGTTGGAGCCGTTCCCGAAATTGATCGAACGCTTCGATCCGACGGGTTCGGCTATCGGGTCGGTGGTTATTCCGTGGCCCAGCTCTCGGTGTCGGGCGGCCCGATGGAGCCTCGCAGTCTGCTCGCCTTGACCGACGCGGCTCGCTGAGACTCGAGAGGATCCCAGCAAGCCGTGTCGCCACCGAGACGGCGCCCCGAATCGGCACCAAAAGGATCGCCTGATTCCTCGTGGCCACCTCGGTTTTCTCTTTCCGCCGTTCCTGCTTCTCGGGCGCCCGAGCGGGACCCGAGATCGCATACGGCCCTGCCATGTCCTCGGGCGGCCCTCGTTCCGCAATAGTGCGGGACGAGGGCCGTTTTTCTCCGGATGCCCCCAATCGGCCCTTCCGGCTGGCTCTGTTCACCTTGACTTGATGGGTCCAACGGCGAAGAATTCGGCGCTGCCGATGATCGGGAAGAGTAGACGAGGATGAGATGAGCTCCGGTAAAACATGTCCATCATGCGGAGCGGAGATTCCGCCCGGCTTCAGATTTTGTGGCAGATGCGGGACGCGCACGGATGAAGCACCGGCCGCGGCCACAGGAGGCGGCGCTGCCAAGACCATGTTCTTCGGGGCGAACCAGGTGCCCGGGCGCGCCAAGCTGATCGTGATCAAGGGCGAAGGCGTGGACGGCGTGTCGTATCAGCTGGCGGGGAACGAGCACATCGCGGGTCGGACCGAGGGGGCCATCCTCTTTCCCGATGATCCGCTCATGTCGCCGCGTCACGCGAACTTCGTGTACCGCGATGGTCGCCTGGTGGTACGCGATGAGGGCTCCGTCAACGGTATTTTCCTACGAATCAAGGTTCCGACCACCATTCCGTCCGGCGGACTCTTTCTGATTGGAGAGCAGCTGCTGCAGGTCGAGCCTTCGCCTCCCGACCTCGGACCGCAGCCGGACGCCGAAGGGACCTACTTCTACGCGAGCCCCAAGCGGCCATCGAAGATGAAGCTGGTGCAGCGGTTGCGAGGGGGGGAGATCGGAATGATCTATCGGGCGCGCGGCGATACCATCACGATCGGTCGTGAGGGAAATGACGTGAACTTCCTCGACGATCCGTTCATTTCCGGGCGGCACGCGCAGATCGCGATCGCAAGCGATGGCCTCATGACGCTGACGGATCTCGGTTCGAAGAACGGAACGTTCATTCGGCTGGGAGACGAGACCCCGCTCGCAAATGGCGATTACGTCTTCCTGGGACAGCAGCTCTTGCGGGTGGAGATCGCCTGAGTCGGTTGGGCGCTACCGTCGAAATTGCCGCCTCAGAGGTGCGGGGCTCGAGCGCCGCCGTGGCCTCGTTGACCCTCCCCAGGCGCCGTGCTACTTGCTTCCTACCCCAAGGGGGATCCCCGTGATCACGTGCAGCCGCTGCGGCAAGGAAAACCAGGACCACTACAAGTTCTGCCTGGGCTGCGGCAATGAGATCAAGCCGTTGCCCAAGGCGGCGGGACGTGAACCTGCGCCGATCGAGACGGCCCGGACCATTCTTCCTCCCGAGCGGACCTCGCAGGGGCAAGGGGGTGGCAGCGAACCGACGCCACTTCCGGTGACCGCAGTGGCACCTGTTCCGGCGGCTGCTGGAGCGGGTGCTGGCGTCGCGAGCGTCGGTAGCGCGGGTGGCACCGCTGGGGCCGGTGGCAAGAAGAGTGGCATTCCGTGGAACGATTCACCCAAGATGCCCACCGCGGGGGCGACGCCTGCCCTTCAAAACGGTGGTGCGTCTCCGGCCGGGACCGCGGCGGCGAGCGCGTCCGCTTCAGGGTACATGGGCGGATCGGCGACGGCCGCTGCCTCGGAGTCGCCGGCGTGGTCCTCTCGACCCGCGGCGGCAGGAACGGCCGCCGCTGGTCCCACCACGGTCGAGGGGACGACGTGTCCGAATTGCGGTCGCATGGTGACGCCGGGGTTCGCCTTCTGCGGAGCCTGCGGCACCCGCATCGGGGCGCCCGCACCGGCCGTGGCGGCGGGAAGCAGTGCCCCTCCGCGCACGACCTACATGTCGAATCCCAGCGCCTCCACGGTGCCACGTGGCCGGATCATTCTCATCCGTCCCGACGGCTCGGAGGGTGGGGCACACCCCCTTCACGATGGGGAGAACTTGGTCGGGCGCGGGCAGGGGCCGCTGTTCGAGGGCGACCTCTATTTGTCACCTCGGCACGCCGAGTTTTCGCTGGGACCGAACGGCTTGACGGTGAAGGACCTGAAGAGCCTGAACGGCATCTTCGTGAAGATCACCGGCGAGGAGGTCCTCGAGTCGGGCGACATCATTCGCATCGGTCAGGAGCTGCTGCGCTTCGAGATCATCGCCCCTCCCGCTCCTCTCGAGGACGGGACGGAGGTGGCTGGTACACCGAACCCAGGGTTTTGGGGCCGGCTGTCGGTCGTGGTCGGGCGCGAGGTCGACGGATCGGCCTTCCCTCTGTTCGGGGACGCCATCGTCATGGGCCGGGAGCGAGGCGATATCTTGTTCCCCGAGGACGGCTATGTCTCCGGGACGCACGCCCGGATCTCACTGCGGAACGGCCGGGTCTATCTGGCCGACGTCGGTTCGTCGAACGGGACGTTCCTGCGCGTTCGCGGAGAGCGGACCTTGGCGTCGGGCGGATTCGTCTTGATGGGCCAGCAGCTCTTTCGCGCTGAATATCGCTGACGCCTCTCACCGTTCGGTAGGGGGCGCTCGCTTGAAGGAAGCGTCCCCGAGCCCGAGAGGTCTTATTTCTTCTCGAGCTCGATCTTGCCGGCGGCAGGCTTGTTGCCGCCGAAGAAGGCGTTGCGCGCGTTGCCGCTCTCGGTCGGTTCGACGTAGCGGAAGCCGTTGGCGATCATGAACGCCTTTCCGTCGTCGAAAGAGACGGTGACATTCACGGGGCCCTTCTCGTTGGACGGGGTCACGACCTTGATCTTGGTGGTCGAGGCGATCGTGACGACCTCCGACTTCTTGTGTCCGAATTTGACCTCGGCCTGGGTCTTTCCAGGAAGGAATCCGTCGCCGGTTATCGTGATTTCCTCGCCCCCGGCCGTCGTGCCTTGGGGAGGCTCGATCTTGTCGACCTTCATGGCGCCGCCGCTTTGCGGGCAGGCGGTGTTGAACACGAAGAGTCCGCCAAACAGGGCAAGTCGGAGGACGCGCGTCATGGGGGTCGACCTTACTTCTCGGGGTCGATCAGAGTCAAGATCGTGTTCCAAATCGCGGGGTCTTCGCAACGGGCCCCGGCCGCTGCCAGCGCGACGCGTTCGCGGCGCTGCCTTGAGGAGAGGGCGAGCCATATGACGCGGCGGCGCTCATGCAGCGCCACACGCGATTGACCTTCGGCGCCGGTCGGGATACTTTAGGCGGCCAATCCATATGTGCCTTTTGGCGTCCTATGACGCGGGAACATAAATGGAAGAGACGGCACTGAAGCGAAAAGATCTCAAGCGGTTTCGAGACGTCCTTCTTGCGAAGAAGAAGGAGATTCTTCGAAACGCACAGAAGACGCTGAATCAGGACATGGCGTTGGACGCGGACGACTTGCCGGACGAGATGGACCTGGCTTCGTCGGAGTATTTGCAGTCGTTCACGTTTCGGTTGCGAGGGCGCGAGAAGGTCTTCCTGGAAAAGATCGATCACGCGCTGGAGAAGATCCGCAACGGTTCGTTCGGGGTCTGCGAAGAATGCGACGACCCGATCTCGATCAAGCGGCTCGAGGCGCGACTGGAGACGACGTTGTGCATCCGCTGCAAGGAAGATCAGGAACGGCTCGAGAAGGCGTACGGCTGATCGATCGGGCCGGGCCCCGCGACGTCGACGCCGGTCACGGGTGGAGCCTGGCGTGGATGGGCATCCGTGCCCTGGTCGTCGCGTCGTGCGCCGCGAGCTTCGGTGGGTGTGTCGGACCGCTGGCCCTCGATGGCACGAGCCAATCGCTCGGATGGCACGCCAACGGCGCGCTCCGCCAGCCGGCGGTGTTGCCCGTCAGGGGGGACGGCTACTCGATCGGCGCGCCCTGGAGAGAGCGACAGAGCAACCACGGCACAGACGAGTTGGTCGAGCTGGTGGTCCGCGCTTCTCGGTCGGTCGCGCGCGCCATTCCCGGCGCGGTGGCGGCGGTGGGCGATCTCTCGCGCCCGGCTGGAGGCGGATCGGCCGAGCACAAGTCGCATCAGAGTGGGCGCGACGTCGACTTCTTCTACTACGCGCTTCGCCCTGACGGATCGCCCGTCGCGCCGGGCGACGTGATGTTTCACTTCGATCGCTCAGGCCGGAGCTCGAGCTGGTCGCCACCTCAGGGCCGTCGCGCGCCGGCCGAACGCGTGCCGGAGGTCTGGTTCGATGCGAGACGCAACTGGCGGTTGGTGAGGGCGCTGCTGACGGATCCCGGGGTCGAGGTTCAATGGATTTTCGTGCAGCGCGACCTGGCGGCTCGCCTGCTGCAGGAAGCGCGCGCCGGCGGGGAAGATCCGGCGCTGATCGCGCGCGCCGCTGCCATCTTGAAGCAACCCGTCGGCGCGGAGCCTCACGACGATCACATGCACGTTCGCATCTTTTGTGATCCGGACGATCGGCAGGAGGCCTGCGCCGACAAGGGGCCGGCGCGGTGGTGGAAGAAGCACTGGAAGTACATGACTGCCCCCTACGGGCGGGGCACCCGCTCCGAGGGCGCATCGGCGCTCCTCGAGCTCTTGCGCTCTCGCGATCCGCTACCGGTCGTCGGACCGAAGCTGACCTCCTGAGCCGCCGCCCGCCGCGCCCCCACCTCCGCTCACCCCGTCGGGGAGCGCCAGCTTGGGAACGGACGGCCCGGGGAGCTTTGACCATCCGGCGGGTGGTACGGGCTCGTCGAAGGTCAGCCGGTTCGCGACGAAGTCCAGGGCCGCCATGTGGACCGAGAACGCGCTGGCGCGCGCGATCAGCGTGAGGATGATGGCCTGCTTCCCCACGCTGGTGGGTCGTACGAAGTAGAGCTGTCTCAGGCGCTCCGGGCGATCCGGCGCGGCGATGTCCACGGAGAGGAACCCGCGCGGTCCGCGCTGGGGCGTGGAAGGGGTGAGCTTCTGCGCGACCAGACCCTTCCGGTTCTGATCGAAGAGCGTGGCGGGATCCGGCACGCTGGTCGGCGCGGCCGAGACCGAGATCCGACTGCCGTCCGGATGGAGCAGCAAGACGACCGTGTCGCCGTAGCCCGTGTGTTGGGAGAGCGTCCACCCGGCGGGCGCCTCGACAGCGAGGCCGTGCCGCAGGCTGGTGAGATGCCGATCATGGGGGCCGACCGCGCTCGCCTCGTCGAGGCCCGCGAATGCGAGCGAGATCGCGAGGGCGAGACTGAATCCGTAGAGGAGACGCCGCGGGGTCTGCATCGGCCTTCAGTATAGGGCTGAGGTCAGGGAGCTGGTCTCCGCGGGCGACGCGACACTCGTTGAAAGGCGTTTCGGCGGGGCGATCGGACGTGCGGCGCGATGATTTCAAACACTGAACACATTCACAGTCAGTTTTCTATTGAAGTCAATATATTGAATAGAATACATTCTGGATACTACAGTGAAGATGGCCACCAATAGTGGGCGGATTCGGCAGGCGCGGGGCGCGCGGCAGGACCGAGCCGCGGAGCCGGAGGGCGCGAGCGACTCAGCGACGCGTCTGGCACGCCCGGGAAACGAGGGGTGGCCGTCGCTTCCAAGGGCGGGCGTCGCGTCGGCCGCATCTCTCCTCGAGGAGCGTGAGATCGACGAGATCGAGCGGGCGTGGCCGAACGGTCTCACCTCGCGACAGATCGTGGATGTGTTCGAGACGCGCGGGATCCGGTTCTCGGAGGCCACGCTGCGCAAGTACGTTCAGCTCGGCTTGCTGCCCCGATCGGTGCGGGTCGGCCGTAAGGGCAAGCACCGCGGCTCGTGCGGTGTCTATCCGGCGCACGTGATCCGTCGCGTGAACGCCGTGAAGGGGATGATGGCCGATAACCGGACCATCGAAGAGATCCAGCGTTCGTTCGTCCGCTTCAAGGACGATATCGACGGGGTCGAGAAAGATCTGCGCGACCTCTTGAGCGGCCTTGAGCGTGAGGCCAAGACCGAGGCGAAGACCCCGGACTCGCAAGACCCCGATCGGCGCCGAGAGATCGAGCGCGAGATCGTCGAAGCCAGGCGTGCGGCAGGGGAGCTGGTGCGCCGCATCGCCAACCTGGAACGTCGCCTCTCGGAACGAGAGCAGGCGGCGACATCGCTTTCAACCGCCGTCGGGGGCGCCAACGATTTGTATTGACTCGGGCTCTCGACAGCCTGGGCCGTGCAGGATGAGGAGAAACTAAGATGGACGAAAAGTCAGGTGATGGGAAACCCCCTCGGGTACGGCTGCCGGTGCTGGACGCTGCCGACGAAGATCAGCCTCAGCCCGAGGTGGCACGGATCCGGCGGAAGGTGACTTCGGCCGGTGGGGATGGGCGCGTGCGGTCCAAGACCATCGCTCCGAAACGTCTGACGCGTGAGGAGAAGCGTCTCTCCGAGACCTTGGTGTACCCGGAGGATGTGATTCGACCTCGGACCCGCGAGGAATGCCGGACCGCGACGCGGCCGTGTCCGTTCGTGAGCTGCTCGCATCACCTTTACCTGGATGTCAACCCGGAGAGCGGAGCCATCAAGCTCAACTTCCCTCACCTCGAGGTGTGGGAGATGGCAGAGACCTGCTCGCTCGACGTGGCGGACCGAGGGGGGATCACGTTGGAGGAGGTCGGCGCCATCCTCAACCTCACCCGCGAGCGCATCCGGCAGGTCGAGGTGCGAGGGCTGAGCAAGATCAAGCAGCACACCGGCGACGAGCTGGGCCTGCCGCCCGACCGGGGGTGAGGCGGGGATCGGCGTTCGGCGCCGGCTCTCTGCCAGCGCGGGCCCCGGCTCTTCCTCCGCGCTTGTCGCAGGGGCGCAGACTATTTCGCCAGCCGCTGGTGATGGGGCTGGCGCGAAGGACCGCTCTTCAGTCATGATCACGAGATGACGGCTGTTCCTTCCACGACCGGCGCGGGGGTGGGCTTCGCGAGCCCCCTCGCGCAGATCGACGCGGCCATCGCGGAGAGGTTGCTGGCTGCGGCGCTGGGGTCGGGGGGCGACTACGCCGACCTGTACTTCGAGTACCGCTCGGGTGCGGATTACTTGATGGAGGAGGGGCGGGTTCGCACGGTGGGGCGCGGGGTGGCGGTGGGGCTGGGCGTGCGTGTCCTGCGGGGTGATGCCACGGGCTACGCCTACACCGAGGAGCTGTCCGACGAGCGGATGCTGGACGCGGCGCGAACGGCCGCCCAGATCGCGTCGTCGGGCGACGCGCCCGGGCCGATCGCGATCCGGCCGCTGACGTTGCCGAGCTTCTACGGTATCGAGCGCTCGTCGCTCGAGCTGGCTGGCACCGACAAGGTGGCGTTGTTGCGGAGAGCAGACGCCGCGGCGCGCGCGGCGGATCCCCGCATAGTCCGGGTCGAGGCCTCGCTGGCCGAGGAATGGCGCGAGGTCCTGGTGGTGTCGTCGGATGGCCACCTGGCGCGGGATCGCCAGCCCATGATCCGGTTCGGGGTGAGCGCGGTCGCGGAGGAAGGCAAGCAGCGGCAAGGCGGGCGCTCCGGCGGCGCCGGCCGCTTTGGCCTCGAATATTTCTTGCGCCCAGGGCAGAGCCCGGAGGAGCACGGTCGCGAGGCGGCGCGCCTCGCGATCGGCATGCTTCACGCGGTGGAGGCGCCGGCCGGGCCGATGGAGGTGGTGCTGGGCGCCGGCGAGTCCGGAATCCTGCTCCACGAGGCGGTCGGTCATGGACTGGAAGCCGACTTCAACCGCAAGAAGACGTCGAACTACACCGACCAGGTCGGCAAGGCGGTCGCGTCACCCCTTTGCACGGTCGTCGACGACGGCACCGTCGATCACGCGCGCGGCTCCATCAACGTCGACGACGAAGGCAACCCGGGGCGCCGTAACGTGCTCATCGAAAACGGGATCCTGGCGGCCTACATGCAGGATCGCCTGTCGGCCCGGCACTTCGGCCTCACCCCCTCGGGGAACGGTCGCCGCCAGAGCTTTCGCCACGAGCCGTTGCCACGCATGACCAACACGTTTCTGTCGCCGGGACAGGACGATCCCGGGGACATCATTCGCTCGGTCAAGCGCGGGGTGTACGCCAAGCACTTCTCCGGCGGGCAGGTGAACATCTCGAACGGAGACTTCGTGTTCTCGCTGACCGAGAGCTACTTGATCGAGGACGGCAAGGTGACGGCGCCCCTCAAGGGCGTGAACCTGATCGGCAACGGGCCCGACGTGCTGCGAAAGGTGACGATGCTGGGCAATGACTTCCGTCTGTCCGACGGAACCTGGACGTGTGGCAAGGATGGGCAATCGGTGCCGGTCGGCATCGGCACCCCGACGCTGAAGATCTCGGAGATCACCGTGGGCGGAACCCGCGCGGGATGAGCGGCTCTCGCTCTGAATCGGCGAGCCCGCCGGCCTCCGGCGGCGCGCCGGGGGCTCGTCGTCCCTTGCCCGATCCGCGGGAGTGCCAGCGCCACGCCGAGCGGATGCTGTCGCTGGCCAAGAAGGCGGGCGCCGATGGTGCCGAGGTGCTGGTGCGCGACGGGCGTGAGCTGTCGGTGAAGGTCCGGCTGGGCGAGCCCGAGCTGGTCAAGGAGGCGGGCAGCCGGGGCCTCGGGCTGCGGGTCATCAAGGACCACCGCGCCGCCATTACGTATACGTCCGACTTCTCGGAGGAGGCGCTGTCGAAGCTGGCGCGTGATACGGTGGAGCTGGCGCAGCTGGCCGAGCCAGAGCCGCTCGGTGATCTGCCGCTGCCCGAGGAGATGGCGCGCGAGATCCCGGAGCTGGGGCTGTGGGACGACGCGGTCCTGGAGATCGACGTGACGGAGGCGATCCGGCGCGCGCGCATCGGAGAGGACGCCGCGTTGAAGTTCGATCGGAAGGTCACGAACTCGGATGGCGCGGTGTTCGGGCGGACGGTGGGGGCCTCGGCCTTCGCGACGTCGGCGGGTTTTTCGGGGTCGTATCGGGGCACCCACGCGTCGTTCGCGGTGGAGCCGATCTGCGACGACGCCGACGGAAAAAAGCGCAACGGCGTCTACTGGACGTCGTCACGGTTCGTGCGAGGTCTGGCCGATCCGGAGGCGGTCGGGATCGAGGCCGCGCGACGGACGGTCGCCAAGGTGGGCGCGCGCAAGATTCCGACTTGTGAGGCCCCGGTGGTTTTCTCGCCCGACGCCGGCCGCGGCCTGCTGGGTCAGTTCGCGGGGGTCATGTCGGGAGGTGCGGTCTGGCGGCGCAGCACGTATCTGGCGGAGCGCGTGGGGACCGCGGTCGCGTCGGAGCTGTGCGAGGTGGTCGACGATCCCCTGTTGCCGCGCGGACCGGGCTCGCGCCCCTACGACGCCGAGGGGTTGGCTTCGCGTACCAACGTGCTGGTCGCGGGGGGGATCTTGAAGACGTTCCTTTGCGATGTCTTCGCGGCGCGCAAGCTGGGGCGGCGCTCGACGGGCTCGGCCGGGCGAGCCGTCGGTGGTGGCCCCCACGTCTCGACGTCGAACTTGATCCTGCGGCCGGGCCGCACGCCAGCCGCCGAGCTCGAGCGGCTGCCGCGCGGGTTGTACGTGACCGACCTGATGGGCTTCGGGTTCAACGGCGTCACGGGAGATTACTCACAAGGCGCGGGCGGCTTCTGGATCGAGGGCGGCGCGCGCGCGTTCCCGGTCAGCGAGATCACCATCTCGGCGAACTTCGACGACCTGTGGAAGGGGGTCGACGCGGTCGGGGACGATCTGGACACGCGATCGTCCATTCAGGTCCCCACCTTCCGGGTGGCGCGGATGACGATCGCCGGGAGTTGAGGGGCGGCGGGAGGGGGGGCGACGAGCGGCGAGGAGAAGGCGCGCTCAGTCGGCTTGCTTCGGCAAGAAGGGCGCGATCGTCTGGATCACCCGATCGTGCAGCGGTCCGTTGGACGCCACGATGCCACGCGTGTTGTAAAGATGGTCGGAGGTGTATTCGAGCGGTCGTCCGTCATAGCCGGTCACTCGCCCACCCGCCGCGACGAGGATGGCCTCCGGACCGCAGGTGTCCCAGATCTTCGTGCGCCCGCCGGTGTACACGTAAAGGTCACGGGCCGCCTCCGATACCAGCCCGATCTTGAGGCCGACGCTGCCGATGTTGATCTCGTCCACGATCTGCAAGGCCTGCTTGACGGCGTCCACGCGCGGCGTGCGGTGGGACTTCGAGGCCACGAGGCGGATGCCCGGGGGAGCCACCAGCGTCGAGGTATGCAGCTCACGTCGCACGCCGTCGTTGGAGTCGAGCCAGGCCCCGCGCCCGACCACGCCGGAGTACGTTTTGCCAGTGGAAGGCTGGCTGACCACGCCCAGGTGGGGCCTTCCGTCGACGCACAGGCCGATCATCACGCAGAACCCGGAGTCGCCGAGGATGAAGTCGCGCGTCCCGTCGATGGGATCGACCATCCACACGCGGCGGGCGCTCTTTCGCGAGCCGTCGTCGGGGAGCTCCTCGGATAGGATGGCATCCGCCGGAAAGGCCGCGGCGAGACGCGCGACGATCAGCTCGTTCGCGGCGTGGTCGGCCTCGGTGAC
>Ga0105238_10001487_pt1 | contig 23513 bp, 27 predicted proteins | sample KBSC34metaG_FD_81526 | JGI IMG/M metagenome (GOLD analysis project Ga0105238, IMG submission 81526) | Corn rhizosphere microbial communities from Kellogg Biological Station, Michigan, USA - KBS C3-4 metaG | ecosystem: Host-associated > Plants > Roots > Rhizosphere > Soil | place: Michigan, USA...
CGATCGTCTCGGGATCCTCGGTGACGAGCGGGCGCTGCTGCGCGGCGGCGGCCGCGGGCAGGCACGCGAAGACGACGGCGAGAAGCAGGCCCCTGTCCATGGACGTCTGCGGGACGCGACGCCGGCGCATGTCAGAACGCCCGGCGGCTGTCGACGAGGATCGTGACCGGCCCGTCGTTGACGAGCTCTACCTGCATCATCGCCTGGAACTCGCCGGTGCTGACGGGCAGTCCCGCAGTCCGCAATTCTCTCACGAAGGACTCGTACAGCTCGCGCGCGGCGGCCGGCGCGGCGGCGGCGTCGAACGACGGCCGGCGTCCACGCCGGACGTCGCCATACAGCGTGAACTGCGACACGACGAGAACCGCGCCGCCGATCGCCGCCACCGACTGATCCATCGGCTTCCCTTCGACGCTTTCGAAGACGCGCAGCTCGCGCACCTTGGCGGCGGTATAGGTGACATCGGCCGCGGTGTCGTCGGCCGCCACGCCGAGCAGCACGAGGAGGCCGCGTGCGATCTCGCCCACCACGCGTCCATCGACCTGGACCCGCGCCGAGGAGACGCGCTGGACAACGGCTCGCACCGACTTCGTCCTCTCGTAGCTGCAGGCCTGCAGGCCTGCCTAATGCTGGATCTGGATGAGTGACGAGGCCGCGCTCTCTTCGAGGCGCAGCGCCGCGCTGTCGCGCAGTTCGCCGCTCGGGTTGAGGCGCGTGTCGAGCAGATGCCGCGGCATCACGTTCCTCAATGCCTTCAGCATCGACTGCTTTACGCCGGGATGCTCCACCTCGAGGTCCATGATCAGCCGTTTGACACGCTGGCGCTGCAGGCTCAGGTCGCCGCAGGCGGGACAGCAGCAGCCGATGATCGGCAGCCCCACTTCCTTGGTATACAGCCGCGCCTCGTCTTCGCCCACGTACGCGAGCGGGCGAATCACCACATGGGCGCCGTTGTCCGAGACCAGCCGTGCCGGCATCGCCTTGAGCGCGCCGGCAAAGAACAAATTCAGGAGCAGCGTTTCGATGAAATCGTCGAGATGATGACCGAGCGCGATCTTCGTGGCGCCGATCTCGGTGGCGATGCGGTACAGCACGCCGCGGCGCAGCCGGGCGCACAGCGAGCACGGCGTGGCATTGGCCTCGAGGATGTCGTCCATCACGTCGCCGATGGACGTGTGCTCGATGCGGTACTCCCAGCCGCGCTCCTCGCACGTGCGCGCGATGACGTCGTGCTTGAAGTCCTTGTAGCCGGAGTCGACGTTCACCGCGACGAGCGAGAACTTGATGGGCGCGCGTGTCCGCAGGATGTCGAGCGTCTGCAGCAGCGCCCAGCTGTCCTTGCCGCCCGAGAGACCCACCATGATGCGGTCGCCGTCTTCAATCAGATTGAAGTCGGTAATCGCCTTGGTGGTCTTCTTGGCGATGCGGGCCTCGAGCGGACTGCGATAGGACATGGGTTCGTGGCTGCAGGCCTTCAGGCCGTGCCCTCGTAGGGCCGCCTTCGGGCGGCCCGACATCGTTAGTCTACTAACCGTTCGGCAATCTCGTATAACGGGGTGCCGGGCGGCACCAGCGCGTCCCGCATCACCCGCCGGAGGTGCAGCAAGTCCGCCAGCACCTTGAAGGTGCGCGACAGGCCGTATTTCGACTCGCCGAAGCGCCGAGCCCGGTGGTTCACCACCACCTCGGTCACGCGTCCGCCCAGCTGGCTGGCGATCGCGGGCAGGTAGCGGTGCATGCCTGGGCGGAGGTGCAGCGGCTTCACGACCTCGGCGCGAAACACCTTCAGCGAACAGCCGTTGTCGTGGAGCGGGACGCCCGTCACGACGCTGATGAGCGCGTTCGCGATGACCGACGGCAGTTTCCGCGTGAGCACGTCGTCCTGCCGCTGCTTCCGCCATCCGCTCACGATGTCGTGCGACGCCGCCAGCGTCATCAGCTTCGGCAGGTCGGCCGGGTCGTTCTGCAGGTCCCCGTCCATGGTGGCGATGAGCGGCGCGCGCGCGGCGGCAAATCCCGCGGTGAACGCCGCACTCTGGCCGAAGTTGCGCGCGAGACGCAGCCCCACGACGTGCGCGGGATCGGCGGCCCGCAGGCGCCGCACGTGCTCGAAGGTGGCGTCGGTGCTGCCGTCGTCCACGAGAATCAGCTCGTAGTCCGGCACCGCCGGGCCGAGCACCGCGGCCACCTCCTCCACGACGGCGACGACGTTCGACGCTTCGTCCTTCAGCGGGACCACCAGCGACAGCGACGGCGTCTCACGCATGCGCGGTCCGCTGCCGTTTACGCCAGAAGAACCAGGCGACCGCCGCCAGCACGATGATCCCGGCGAGCGCGAGCCCCACCGCGGGACCGTTGGCCCGCATCAGCTCCACGGCTTGCTGACCGTAGTAGATGGTCAGCATGCCCAGGATGCCGTAACGCAGCGCACGCGCGATGGCGATCCCGAGGACGAACTTGAGCGGCCGTACGCCCGCCAGTCCCGCCCCGAGCACGAATAGCTTGAACGGTGCCGGTGGAGGCAGGAGCGCCGGCACCATGAGCGCCAGCACACCATATCGGCGATACAGCCCCAGCGCGCGATCGACACGGCCGCTCGAGAGGCGGCGCCGCAGCACCGCCTCGCCCCCTTTGTTGGCGATCAGATAGATGACGAAGCAGCCGACCACCGAGCCGAGCGTCGCCATCGCGACGTAGAACGGCATCCGCGCCGGTTTCTCGAGCACCATCGCCACGACCAGCAGATCGTTGATCTGCGGTAGCGAGATGAACGAGGAATCGAGCGCCGCGACGGTGAAAAGCCCGGGGCCTCCGAGCGACAGCGCGAAGGCGTAGAGAGAAGCTATGAAAGAGCGCAACAGTGGGCCTGGTAGGCCTGGCAGGCCGGGCAAGCCAGGCAGCTAAAGGATAACTCTTTACTTAGCCTGCCCGCCCGCCTCGCCTGACCCGCCCGGCGCCCTAGAATCGCAACCCTATCGTGCCCTGATACGTCCACCCGCCGAGATCGATCTTCGGCCCGGCGAATTCGTCGTCGTTCGAGTCGAACGTGCCGGTGACCTTGTGATACTTGACCTCGAAGCCTGCCGCGGCGGTGCGCCCCTGCACGCGGACGCCCGCGAGCGCCACACCGCCAGTGGCCGTGCCCGAGCCGACGAAGGTTTCGTGGAACACGGTGCTGTTGTTGTTGAAGTCGATGAAATCGCCGCTCTCGCTGTAGCGCCAGGGCATCACCGAGAGACCACCGCCGAAGTAGACCTGCACCGGGGAGGACGCGCTGAGCGGCAGCACGCGCAGCGTGAGATCGATCGGAATGCGCCGCAGGTGCAGCTCCTGCTCGATCTCGTTCCCGGAATTGTCCACGCAGCAGGTGTAGACCGTCGGCACCGAGTGCGACGTGACGCTCACGCTGGCGCCCCCCTCGACGAACCTGCCGATCGGAAAAAGCCATTCGCCGCCGGCGGTCACGCTCTTGAACTCGTTCACGTGAAAGACGAGAAACGTGAGGTCTTCGACGAGCACGTCGCCGGTGACGCGCGAGTCCGCACCGCGCGGCACGAAGCCGCCGATCATGAAGTTCACGGTTTGCTGTTGCGCTGATGCTGGCGATGCAACGGCCAGAGCCGCGCTGAGGACGAGCGTCGTCCAGCCGAGGTGCGTACGCATGAATGGGTCTCCCTGAGCGGGCCACGAGGCAGGCATGCGGCCACCGGTTGCAGAGGGAATGCCAGCGGTGTCGTCGAACGTCGAGCAGGCGTAACTGCGCCACGATCAACGTATTCGCGTGAAGGAGGCCGCCGGCGGGACCGCGGCGGATTGTAACTCCTGGGGGTCAGTGCGTCCCGTCGAGAGTCCGTCCGGCCCGGCTGTCGCGGATCACCTCGAGCATCGCGTCGTGCACCCGTCCGTTCGACGCGACGAGATGGCCGGCGCGGGCGTCGAAGGCGTGGCCATCCATGCCCGTGATGCGTCCGCCGGCTTCGGCCACGACGAGCGCGCCGGCGGCCACGTCCCACGGCTTCAGGTGCTGCTCCCAGAAGCCCTCAAATCGTCCAGCCGCCACGTAACAGAGATCCAGCGCGGCCGATCCGAGACGCCGCACGGCCCGGGCGCGATGCAGGAACAGACCGAAGAGCTCGACCAGCTCGGGGCCGCGCACGTGCATGTCGTAGGGAAATCCCGTGACGAGGAGCGCGTCACCGATCGCCCCGGTGCTCGAGGTCTTCAACGGCGTCCCGTTCACGAAAGAGCCTTGTCCCTGCTCGGCGGTGAAGAGTTCGCGACGCGTCGGGTCGTAGATCGCGCCCACGATCGGGCGCCCGTCGAGCTCGAGTGCCAACGATGCGCAGAAGATCGGCAAGCCGTGAGCGTAGTTGGTTGTGCCGTCGAGCGGATCGAACACCCAGCGGTAGCGCGCGCGGGCTGCCTCTCCCGGCCCCGCGCTCAACTCCTCCGCGAGGATGTCGTGCGCGGGAAAGCGCTCGGCCAGCAGCGCGCGGCACATCTGCTCGCACGCCAGATCCACTTCGGTGACGAGATCGATCGCGCCCTTCTTGGCCACGCGGAAGCCCGACTTGCGGCCGGTCATCTGGATTTCGCCCGCGCGCAGGACGATCTCGACGGCCGTGGCCAGGAAGACCGGGTCCGGGGCAGCGTCGGAGGTCGTCGTGTGGCCGGCGGTCACGCCGGCGGCGCGGTGGCCGCAGCCCGCTTGACCATCACGACTTCCATGCCGCCCTCGGCGGCTGGCTGCAGGCGCAGTTCGTCCATGAAGCTGCGGATCAGGAAGATGCCGCGGCCGCTGGCTTTCAGCAGGTTGTCGGGATGGAGAGGATCGGGAACGCCGGCGGGGTCGAAGCCCGGGCCTTCGTCGCGCACGCGGATCGCCATGCCGGGAGGCGACTCGCGCTCGAGCGCGGTGAACTCGACGTAGACGCGCTTGCGCTCGTCGCCGCGGTTCCCGTGCTTGATGGCGTTGATGACCGACTCGCGTACCGCGACGCCCACCCAGTGCAGCGCGTCGTCGTCGAGCCCGACCAGCCGTCCGATGTGATCGCTCACGGTTTGCACGAAGTCCACCATCTCGAACGTGCTGCAGAAATCGAGGCGGACGGTCTGGCGGCTGCTGCTCATCAAGCGACGGAAATAGATACCTTTGAAAAGTATAGGGTTACGGCATGTGCCCGTCGAGAGACAGTTTCACGGTCATCGGTTTTTCGCCCGAGAGACCGATGCCGCCGACCTGCGGTCCTGACTTTCCTTCCGGCCGTTCGAACGTGACCCGGTACTGGGTCCGTTGTCGCTCGTAGGCCTGGGCCACCTGCGTGCCGATTTCGGGGAGCAGGGTCTGCAGCCGCGTCGTCGCCGCGATCGACTCGTAGCGGCCGCCGGTCAGCTTGCCGGCGTTGATGCCGATCTGGATGGCGTTGGCCACATTGGTCGTGCCCGACTGATTCGTGGGGCCCACCATCACGACGTGGGTCGTCATCGCGCGGGTGCCGAGTTGCTGAAACATCTTCTGGACCTCCCGGTCGCGGATCGAGCTGCCTTCGGCGGTGAGCGATCCGACGATGACGATGACCGGGAAGAAGTTCCCGCGTTCCTTGTCGGCGCGCTCCTTGTCGAAGCGGGCGGCGGCTTCCTGCAGCCCCTCCACGAACCGGCCGGCGCTGCTGTCCGGCGTCAGGAGATCGACGCCCTGGAGCACCGCACCTTTGTCGGTGGTCGGCTTCACGAGATAGCGCGGTTGCGGCGCCGTCGTCTGCAGCGAGAGCTCGACCCCGGCGGGCAGCGCCTTGAGCAGCCCTTTGACGCCTTCGCGCGTGTGGTTCAGGCGCTCGGCAGACCCCGTACCGTTGTCGACGAGCACCGCCACCTTGATCGGCCAGTCGATCGGTTCGATTTTCAGCACCTTGCCGAGGGCGTTGTCCTCCTGGACCTGAATGTCGGTTTCCGTGACGCCCGCGATCGGCTTCCCTGCCGCGTCGGAAAAGTGCGCGAAGAACTGGAATTGGCGCTGCGCCAGCAAGGGGGTCGTGGAGACCGCTACCGCGACGACGAAACCCGCTCCGACCAGCGTCCCGCGCCATCCGCGCATAGAATCCTCCGCTCCACCCGCCCGGGCGGAGCCTCGCGAGCCGTGCTGTTATAGTTCGAAGATGCCTCGACGGACAAGCGAGGCGCAGACGGGGCCAGACGCAGTGTTCCCTTATTACTCATGAGCGATTCTTCCATCGTGGTCGTGCAGCCGGCACGGTCGGTGCACGGGCGCGTGCGTCCGCCGGGTGACAAATCCATCTCGCACCGGTACGCACTTTTTGCGGCGCTTGCGGACGGCGCCTCCGAGCTGTCCGGCTACTCCACCGGGGCCGACTGCCGGTCCACGCTCGACTGCCTGCGCGCCTCCGGCGTGGAGATCGATGCAATCGGCCAGGATCCCGAGGGGCTGCGCCTGCGCGTGACCGGTCGCGGGCTGCGCGGACTGCGGCCGCCTGCGGGCGTCCTCGACGCTGGTAATTCCGGCACCACCATCCGCATGTTTTCGGGCGTTCTTGCCGCCCACCCGTTTGCCGCGACGATGACGGGCGACGCCTCGCTGCGGAGCCGGCCGATGAAGCGCGTCATCGTGCCCCTCGAACGGATGGGCGCGCGGATCGAGTCGGCCGACGGCGGACGCCCGCCGCTGACCGTGCACGGCCGCGCCGACCTGCAGGCGATCGAGTACGCGCCCGAGGTCCCGAGCGCGCAGGTGAAGAGCGCAGTGCTCCTCGCGGGTCTGCAGACGCAGGGAACGACGAGCGTGCTCGAGCCTCTTGCCACGCGCGACCATACGGAACGTGGTCTCAACGAATTTGGTGTGCAGATCCAGCGTGACGGACTGCGTGTCAGCATCACCGGCGGCCAGCGTCTTGCAGCACGACACCTCGGCGTTCCCGGGGACATCTCTGCCGCGGCATTCTGGATGGTCGCGGCCGGTTCGGTTCCGGGCTCGCGAATCGTTATAGACGGTGTCGGCCTGAACCCCACGCGAACTGGGATCATCGATGTCGTGCGCCGGATGGGAGCGTCGGTCACCGTCGAACCTGACGGCGGTACGGACCCATCGGCGAGCGTCGGCGAACCAACGGGCAGCCTGATCGTGGAACACCGGGGCCTCGGGTCGACTGTGATCACGCCGGACGAAGTGCCCGGCATCATCGATGAACTGCCGGTGCTGGCCGCGATGGCCACGCATGGCGGCGAACTTCAGGTCAGCGGTGCTCAGGAGCTGCGCGTCAAGGAAAGTGATCGCATCTCGGCGCTCGCGGATGGTCTCCGGCGGATGGGCGGGGATATCGACGAGCAACCTGACGGCTTCCACGTGCGCGGACGGACTCGTCTGCGCGGCGGCGAGGTGGACGCCCGCCACGACCATCGTCTGGCCATGGCGTTTGCGATCGCGGCGCTCGGAGCGACGGGCCCGACGACCATTCACGGGGCGGGTGCCGCGGCCGTCTCGTATCCCGAATTCTTCAGCGTCCTCGAGGGGCTTCGCGCCTGACTCGCGCCCACTCGTGGAGAAAGACAAGATCTATCTGGTCGGCTTCATGGGCGCGGGCAAGAGCACGATCGCCCGCGCGCTCGGCCGCCGGCTCGGGTGGCGCGTCGAGGACATCGACGAGCGCATCGAAGCGCGTGAGCGGCGGAGCGTCGCCGCCATCTTCGCCCAGCAGGGCGAGCCGTACTTCCGTCAACTCGAGCGGCAGGTGCTCGGTGAACTCCTGCCTCAGCGTCAGGTCATCATCGCGACCGGCGGCGGCACGTTCGCGGAGGCGGACAACCGCGCGCTGATGCTCTCGGACGGCGCCGTCGCCTGGCTCGACGTCCCGCTGGCCCAGGTCATGAAACGCGTGCCAAACGACGGACGCCGTCCGCTCGCCGCCGATCGAGCCGCGATGGAACAGCTCTTTCAACGCCGTCAGCTGACGTACGCGGAGGCACATGTCCGCGTCGATTCGTCGCGACCGGTACCGGAAGTGGTCGAGCTCCTGCTGGAGTGGGTCGGGTTCTGATGCGCTATCTGGTGCTGAGCGACGTGCACGCGAACCTCGAAGCGCTGAACGCGGTGCTCGAGGCCGCCGCCGGTGAGTGGGATCGAGCGCTGGTGCTGGGCGATCTCGTGGGCTACGGCGCCGACCCGAACGCGGTCATCGACCGGGTGCGCGAGCTGCCGATTGCCGCGATGGTCCGCGGCAATCACGACAAAGTGGCGGCGGGGCTGGCGCCGACCGACAGCTTCAATCACGTCGCGCGTCAGGCCATCGAATGGACCGCCGCGGCGCTGACGCCGGCGAACCTGCAATGGCTCGCGGCGTTGCCACAAGGGCCGATGGCGATCGATGCCGCTACGGAAATCTGTCACGGCGCGCCGTGGGACGAGGATGCGTACCTCTTCGACGAGCGCGACGTCGAGCGCTCGGGATCGGCCCAGGACCGTGCGCTCTGCCTGTTCGGCCACACGCACGTGCCGAGCATCTTCCGCCTGGCGCCCGTGGTGGAAGCGATGCTGCCGGTCCGCGGCGAACGGTGCCGCGTGCCGATCGAGCCCGGCGGGCGCTATCTCGTGAACTGCGGCGCCGTCGGTCAGCCGCGCGACAGCGATCCGCGAGCCGCGTTCGGGCTGCTCGATTCGGCCACGCGCGTGCTCACGATCGTGCGCACGCCGTACGAAGTGGCGGCCGCGCAGACGAAGATCCTGGACGCCGGCCTTCCGGGCGTGTTGGCGCAGCGTCTAGCGCTCGGACGATAGTCCCTGGTCCTTGTTCCGACGGGCTTCTTGCTTCTTCATCTGTGCGGCGTAGGCATCGGCCGCGGCGCGCGAGCCAAGAATCCAGCCGATGACGACGCCAATCACCAGGACGCTCGGAATGTAGAGGAAGTGCGCCGCGGTCGGCATCGGCGTTCGATCAGCCGCGTCCGCGGCGTTTGAGCTCGCCTTCGAGGCGCTGCACGTCCTGCTGCACCGCGCCCAGGCGCCGCGACAGTGACAGCACGTACGCGAAGAGCCCTCCCAGTACCACGATGTAGGCGCCGATCAGCAGCGGCGCTGCTGGGATCTGCTCCGGTGCCGGGTTGTTGCCCACCGGCTTGAATTCGTCCTGTGGTGCGGGCGGCTGCGCGGCGAACGCGTGCGGCGCCGTGCCGCACAGCAGCACCGCCGCGATACAGGCCGCCCGCATGGCGGCCATCGATCTACTCGTCAAGCGCGACATAAAGGGCATCCAGGCGCGTCCGCGCTTCTTCGAGGCGCAGCCGCATCGTCATGAGCAGCACGAACAGCAGAAGGAACGCGAACACGCAAAACCACAGCGGCACGCCCATGTCGACCGGCAGCTTCGGGACCACGGTCGTGGGCGGATGGATCGTGCGCCAGTAGTTCACCGAGATGAAGATGAACGGGACGTTGACGGCGCCAAAGAGCGCCACGCCCGCCGCCAGCTTGTCCGACCCCGGGCCGCCGTAGCGCCGCAGGATGAGATACGCCCAGCCGATCATCCAGCCGACGAGGCTCGACGTCAGGCGCGCGTCCCACACCCACCATGTGCCCCAGGCGCGGCGCGCCCACAGCGGTCCCGTGATCAGGGTCAACGCGCCGAAGAGCACCGTCAGCTCCGCCGCCGACCAGGCGCGGCGGTCATCTTCGGCGCGCCCGCGTGCAAGGAAGAGCGCGCTCGATACGCCGCAGACCAGCGGCGCGAGCAGGAACATCCATGCCGAGGGCATGTGGTAGTAGTAAATCTTGTAAACCATCCCCATCGATGATTCGTCCGGCGCCCGCGCAATCAGCACAGGCGAAATGACGAACATCAGACCGCAGAGGATGGCCGCCGGCGTGAACCACTTGGGCATCAGTCGCTCATCACGGCTTCGAACGTCCAGAGTGCCAGGACGACGAAGACGATGTCGAAGGTCACGAGCAGCAGCAGCCAGAACCGCACCAGCGCAGGCTCGAACACGGGCTGCAGCAGCGCCGCCGTGCCTTGAACTCCCGCAATGATTACCGGAACCACGACCGGATACAACAGCACCGGCAGCAGCACGTCCCGGCTGCGCGCGCGCACGAGCATGGCCGCGAAAAGCGTGCCGACGGCGGCGATGCCGACCGTGGCGGTGATCACGATGCCGAGCAGCCAGAACGGGTGGGCAAAGAGGCGCGCGCTGAACAGCAGCACGACGAGCGGGACCAGCACGAGCTCGGTGCCGGCGAGCAGCGCCACGATCCCGAGCAGCTTGCCGAGGTAGATCGCCGGCCGCGGCATTGGAGACAGCAGCAGCGCGCGCAGCGTCTCGGATTGACGCTCGCGCTCGAATGCCCGCCCCAGCGCGAGGGTGCCGGCAAACAGCACCGCAATCCAGAGAATGCCCGCGGCACCGCCCTCGGGTGCCCTGCCCTCACGTACCAGCGCGAAGGCGAAGATGAGCACGCACGACGCCGCGAAGAAGAGCGTCGTGTAGGCGATCTCCCGGCTGCGGACCTCCACGGTGAGGTCTTTGCGGAGGATGAGCCACACCGATCGTGCGAACGGCGTCGCGCCCGGAACGCCGCTCATGTCGCCGACCCGAGCGCGCGCGTCATGACGTTCTGATACGTGGACCGCAGCCCTTCCGGCCGTGCCATCGACGCTGCGACGCGGCCGTCCCGCAGAAACAGCGCGTGATCGAGGAGGCCGTCGGCCAGATCGAGGTCGTGCGTTGCCACGATCACGATGGCACCGTCGTCACGCAGTGCCCGCAGCCGCGCCAGCAGCGCGGCGGCCGACGCGTCGTCGAGACCGGTGAACGGCTCGTCGAGCAGCACCAGCCGCGGCCGATGGATCAGCGCGCGCTCGAGCGCGACGCGCTGCCGCATGCCGCGCGAGAACGCGGACACCGGGTCGTCGGCGCGCTCATCGAGCGCGGCCCGTGTGAGCGCCGTGCGTGCGGCCTCGGGGGGATGCGGCAGGCCGTGTGCGCTCGCAAAGAACTCGAGGTTCTCGCGCGCGGTCAGCTCCGGATACAGAAACAGGTCGTGACCGAGGACGCCGATGCGCGCCCGCAGCGCGGCGCCGTCGGTGGCGGTCAGCGTGCCGTAGCGAACGTCGCCGCTCGTCGGACGCAGCAGCGTGGCCAGGATGGCGAGGAGCGTGGACTTCCCTGCTCCATTCGGTCCGAGGATGCCGAGAATCTGCCCCTGGTCCACGCGGAGGCTGACGCGTGACAGCGCGCGGCGGCGGCCGAAGGCGCGCGAGACGTCGGAGACGGCGACGAAGGGGAAATCAAAGGCGTCGGCGCGCGACGCGGGCGGCGGGCTCACGCGGCGACGCCCTCGCCGCCTCCCTGCGGGGCGCCGGCGGACGCATCGAGCTCGCCGTAGATCTGCTCGAGGTCGGCCACCAGGCGCCGGCGGCGCGTGGTGAACCGCTCGGCGCTCACGGCCCCGTCGCGGCGACGGATCTCGAGCTGTGTCAGCTCCTTGAGCAGCTGCTCGCGGCGTTCGCCCAGGTTGCGTGCGGCGGGCATGTCGCCGGTGCGTATCGCCATCCAGATGCCGCCAAGCAGCAGCAGCCCCGCGAGCCCCAGTGTCACGTAGCGCGGCACGCGGCTGTGATACGGCAGGTTCGAAATCGTCACGGTGAGCGGCGTGCCGGCCGCCAGCGCGCCGCCGCTGCCCAGCGCGAACACCTTGCCGTCCTGCGTGGTGACGTCGCGCGTATCACTGAATTGCGGAGAGGCCACCGAGAGCGCGCCGATCTTCTGGACGCCCACGGTGATTTGCTGAAACGGCACCGGGAAGGGTTGGGCCAGCGTGACGGTGCCGCTGTCGTAGGCGAGGCGGTAGGCCACCTGCACTGGCGTGGTGCCCGATGCAAACGGTCCCGCCACGGTGATGCGATTGCCGGCGGCCGTCGTGGACGGCGAGGAGCCCTCGAGTGGACTGAGGCCGCTCGTGCCCGGCGGGAGGTCGATCACCAGCGGTCCGCCGATGTCCACGCGGTTGCGCGCGCTGTTGACCACTTCGAGGACGTAATAGATCTGCAAGGCGTCGTCGCCGAACTGCACCAGCACGCGGCTGTTGCCGCCGAAGACGACGGTGCCGCGCACCGGTGGCGCCGCCGCTTCCTGCGCCGCTTCGGCCGCCTTTCGTTCGGCGGCTTTCTTGATGCCAGCGACCATGATGACGCGCAGGCCGCCGCTCGACGGGATCGTGAACGGGTCGGACTGCAGCATCTCGCCATCGACCGTGGCCGCGGCGCGCCCCTGCTCCCCCACCGGCAGATTCGTGAACTGAGCCCGGCCTTGCGCGTCGGTGGTCGCGGTCCGCGTACGACCGGTGGCCGTGAGCGTGACCGCCTGATTGGGGATGTCGTTGCCGATCGACTCGCGCACGACGCGCACGGTGATGGTGCCGTCGGGCAGTTCAGGAGCCGGCAGCGCCTTGCCGTTGATCATCGACGGGTCCGGCATCTGCTGCGCCGTCGCCAACGCCGGCAAGAGCAGCAGCAGACACAGGTAGCTGCAGGTCTTTCGACCTGCATAGGCAGGACTGAAGGCCTGCATCCACGGAGTCACGCGGTCTCCAGCTTGTGGCCGCATTGACCGCAGAACTTTGCCGAAGCCAGCGCGGGCGCTCCGCACTGCGAGCAGAAGCGGCTTTCGCGTACGGCCGTCGTGTCCACGCCGGCGGCGGCCAACCGCTTCGCGAGCTCCTGTTCGATCTGCGTCGAGTAGGCGGTGCCCGCATCGAGCTGGCGCAGCAGGCCGGCGGCGCGCGTGCGCAGGCGCAGCCCCATGTCGGCGAAGTCCTGGTCCGACACTTTGCCCATCGCGTGGTCGAATTCGAGCTCCTTAATCGACCGCAGGACCAGCGTTTTCTCGCGTTCGATGGCCGCGCGTGCCCGCCCCGCCACGATCGGCACGCTCAACACGTCCCGTCCGCCGACGAACGGCAGCAGGGTCCGGAGCGCCGCCGCACCGGTGGCGGCCGCCGCGAAGATGACGAGGCTGAGAAGAATGATGGCGGCCGGCGGCTGCCCGCGCGACACGAACACGACGAGCGTCGCCCCGATCAGCCCCGCGAGCACGAAGAGCTGCCAGGCGGGAAGGTTCGGGGTCGAGCTATTCGAGGTCTCTGAGCTCATCTTCCAGGCGGGCATCGAGCTCGGGATCGATCGCCGTCGCGGCGGGTGCCGCGGCCGGACGCCGCGACCAGCGCCGCGCCGTGATGCCGATGCCGAGCAGCGCCACGACCGCCACGAGATACGGCAGCAGCCACGCCACGCGGTTGAATCCCTGGTTCGGCGGCTGCATCAGCACGTCGAGGCCGCCGTGCTCGCGCACGAAGGTGGCGAGGATGGCGTCGTGGTCCTTCCCTTCGGCGATGTACTGCTGAATCTTCTGCGTCTGGCCGGCCTTGCCGTGGCAGTTCATCATGCCGCACGACTCCACCGAGAGCCGGCAGCCGCCGCAGTTGCACATGATCTCGCTCGAGACCTGCCGTTCGAGCGGGCTCTTGAAGATCGCGGGAATCGTGTCCTGCGCCATCACGACGCCCTGTGACAGCACCACGGCGAGCAGGATGAGCGCCGTCGTCGCCGCGTTCGCAGGGATCGGCACGGAGGCAAACGCGAACACCGCATCGGGCAGCAGCGCGATCCCGACGCCCAGCGCGAGGAAGCCGAATCCCATCCACACCCAATCCACGAGGGGGTTGATGTTGATCACGACACTCGCCATCTGGGTGGGCGCGTCGAACGTCGCGAGCACGGCGTAGACGTCCTGCGCGAAACCGCGGTTGATCGCCACTTCCGTCGTGGGCGACTCCTCGTGCTTCCGGAAGATCCACTTGGCGGGGTACATCTCGGCGAATGGTTTGCCGTCCCGCATCACGGTCAGGTGCGCCGTGATCATCTGCTTCTGACCGTCGTCCGTGACGGAAAGCGCGTCGTGCCGCACCACGAAGCTGCCGACCTTCACCTGCTGCCCCGGCTTGAGCTCCGCCTCCTCCTTCTGCTTGAAGCCTTCACCGGCAAAGCCAAAGAAGATGAGCACGATACCGACGTGGACGATGTAGCCACCGTAGCGCCGCTTGTTGCGCGCCACGAGTCCGACGAGCGCTGTGAAGATGTCGGTGCCGGTGCCGCGCTGCCGCACGCGCGCGCCGCGCCAGAACTCCTGTCCGATGGTGCCGAGGACCAAGGCGGTCAGTGCGAAGCAGATTCCCGAGGCCCACACGCGCACGCCCAACGCCACGACGACGGCGCCGGTCGCCAGGCAGAGCGCAACCGGGATCAGGAACTGGTCACGCAGGTTCGCCACTGTGGACTTGCGCCACGCGAGCAGCGGACCGATGCCGGTCAACAGCATCATCACCAGGCCGATGGGCAGCATCCACTGGTTGAAGAACGGCGGCCCGACGGTCAGCCGCTCGCCGCGCACCGCCTCGCTCAGCGTCGGGAACATCGTGGCGAAGAGCACGAAGAACGCCGAGAACAGCAGGATCCAGTTGTTGACGACAAATGCCGCTTCGCGCGAAATCCACGAATCGAGCTCGTTACGCGCCCGCAGCAGCGGCAGCCGGTAGATGACGAATCCGAAGCTCACGACTACCGTCGTGACCATGAACATCGTGAAGAGCCGCGCCAGCTCGGGGTCGTCGCCGAAGGCGTGCACCGACTGCACTACGCCGGAGCGCGTCATGAAGGTGCCGAAGATGGTGAGGAAGAACGTGGTGATGACGAGCGCCACGTTCCACACGCGCAGCATGCCGCGCCGCTCCTGCACCATCACCGAGTGAAGGAACGCGGTGGCGGTGAACCACGGCAGGAGCCCGGCGTTCTCGACCGGGTCCCACATCCAGTAGCCGCCCCACCCGAGCTCTTCGTAGGCCCAGATCATGCCAAGGCCAAGGCCGATCGACAGGAACAGCCACGAGATCATCGTCCAGCGCCGCACCGCGCGCAGCCACGAGTCGTCGAGATAGCCGGTGATGAGCGCTGCCATGCCGAACGCGTACGGGATCGTCAGCCCGACGAATCCGAGGTACATCGTCGGCGGGTGAATCGCCATGTAGAAGTTCTGCAGCAGCGGATTGAGGCCGGCGCCATCCGTGGGGGCTTGCGTCAGATACGTCTGGAACGGGTTGTTGTGGACGATCATCAGGAAGAGGAAGAACATCTCCACCACTGAAATGACCGCCACCACGTAGGGAATCAGCTCGCGATGCCGCTCGCGGTTGATATAGATCGCCGCAGACCCGAAGGCCGCCAGCAGCGACACCCAGAACATGATCGAGCCGTCGAGCCCGCCCCAGTACGAGGTGACCTTGTAGAACATCGGCTGGACCGAATCCGAGTAGTGCTGGACGTACCGGATCGAGTAATCGCCGATGACGAACGAGTAGATCATGACGGCCGATGCCACCGCCATGACGGCCGCGAGCAGATAGAAGGCGCCGACGCCGCTTTCGATCAGCGCGCGCGAACGGCGCCGGGCACCAGCGACCGAGATGGCCGCCGCGTAGGCGCAGACGACGAAGGCGGCCAGCAGCAGGTAGTACCCGAGCGAGGCCATGCGGCTAGGCTCCGCCTGAGGGCGTGGCGGTGGAGGTGCTCTTCGAGGCCGGTGCAGCGTTGGCTGTAGGACTCGGCGCCGCGTCGTACTTCGACGGACACTTGGCGGTCATTTCCGTGGCGTGGAACCCGTTCTCTTCCAGAGTCCCCGTGAGGACCACTTCAGAGTCTGCCTTGAAGGTATCGGGGACGAGGCCCGTGTAGTACGCGCGCAGGACCTTGCCGTTACGCTGCAGGTCGAAGCGCCACTCGAGCGTGTTGTCTTTCTTGCCGATGGAGTTCGGCACCACGGTGCCGTGCACCTGCAGGTTCTTGCCGTGCCAGGCGGCCGGCTCGGCCATCACCTCGTCCACGTACTTGTAGTACTGCAGGCTCTCGCCGAGCGAGCTGTAGAGCAGTATGCCGAACGCGACGGCGAGCACGACGCCGGTAACCCCAATCTTCGCGGCTTTGTTGCTCATAGGTAAGGACTTTTGCCCCCTGACTCAAGTCAGGATACCTGAATTCGCGCGCTCCTGCACATCGCCTGAATGAGTCTCACGGGCAGGCCGACGACGGTATCGACGTCTCCCTCGATTCCGGCGATGAAGCCCCGCGCGCCCGCCTGAATCCCGTAGGCGCCGGCCTTGTCCATCGGCTCGCCCGACGCCACGTACTGGTCGATTTCGGCGTCGCTCAGCTGACGAAAATCGACCCGCGTGGCACCCATGTCGATCTGAACGTTCCCGGAAGGGTCGATGAGACAGACGCCGGTCAGGACCCGATGGCTTCGTCCCGACAGCCGGCTGAGCATCTCGACGGCGTGTGCGGCATCGCGCGGCTTGCCCAGCACTTCGCCCTCGAGGACCACAGCGGTATCGGCGCCCAGCACGGCACGGCCGGGGTGGGTGGCCGCGCTGCGGGAGGCCTTGTCGCGAGCAAGGCGGCGGACGTATTGCTCGGCGTCCTCGCCCGCCTGCTGGGTTTCGTCCACGTCGGCGACGGCCACTTCGAACCGGATGCCGGCAGCACGCAGCAGCTCGGCCCGGCGGGGCGACGCCGAGGCGAGGATGAGGGGCGGAAGCACGGCACACACGGGTAGACGCGGACGGTCAGGTCCGCCTAGTGCGCGGCGGCCGCGCTGCCGCCACCGCCCTGCTTGGGCCGCCGCATGATGAACACGAGCGGAATCATCACCAGGAACACGATGCCGAGCAGGCGGAACAGCATCACGAACGACACCATCGACGCCTGGCGGAAGAGCATGCCGTTCAGGATCATGTAGGCGCGCTGCGTGGCGGTGACCGCATCCGTGCCCGCCGCGATCAGGCCGTTCGTGATCTGGGCGAGCAGCGTCTGAGTCGTCGTGTTGTAGACGCTGACGTTCTCACCCATGTGCGACCCGATCTGCACGCGCTCCCGCTGCAGGATCGTCGCGGTGATGGCGATGCCGACGCTGCCTCCGATGTTGCGCATCAGATTGAACATGCTGGTGGCATAGCCCATACGCTCCTGCGCGATCGTCGCCATCGAGACGGTGGTCAGCGGCACGAACAGCAGCGCCAGCCCGGCGCCTTGAATGAACTGCGGCCAGAAGATCTCCCAGTAGCCCGCGTTCAGGTCGATCTGGCCAAGCCACAAGAGCGTGCCGCCGCCGATGCCCAGCCCCACGATGAGGAGCTTCCGCGCGTCGACGTGGCCGGTGAGATAGCCGACGGTCGGCATCATCAACAACGACCCCACGCCCCGCGGCATCATCGCCATCCCCGCCTGGTACGACGAGAAGCCAAACAGCGTCTGCAGCATGATGGGCAGCAGCACCAGGCTGCCGTACAGCACGAAGCCGAGTACTGTCATGAGAAAGACGCCCACCGCGTAGCTGCGGTCCTTGAACAGCCGGAGATCGATGATCGGGCTCTTCGAGACCAGCTGTTGGACGAGGAGCGCCGTGAGCGTGATGACCGCGACGACGGCCAGCGTGGCGATGACCGTATTGGCGAACCAGTCGTCCTGCTGCCCCTTGTCGAGCACGTACTGCAGCGAACCGATGCCCACCACGAGCATCCCCATGCCCCAGTAGTCGATGCCGCCCAACGCCCGTTTCAAGTACGCGGGGTCGAACACGTAGGCGCGCGTCATGAGCAGCGAGATGATGCCGAACGGCAGGTTGATGTAGAAGACCCACCGCCACGTGTAGTTCTCGGTGAGCCACCCGCCCACGACCGGTCCGAGAATCGGCGCGACGACGATTCCCAGTCCCCAGAAGCCCATCGCGCGCCCACGGTCCTCCGGCTTGAACGACTCGAGCAGGACGGCCTGCGACAGCGGCTGCAGCGCACCGCCGGTGGCGCCCTGGATGATGCGGAACATCACGAGCGACGCGAGGTTGGGCGCCGCGCCGCAGAGGAACGACGCGGCCGTGAAGCCGGCGGTGGACATCATGAGCAGCCGCTTGCGTCCGAACCGGGACGCGAGCCAGCCGGTCATCGGCAGGATGATGGCGTTGGCGACCAGATAGGACGTGACCGCCCACGTGGCTTCTTCCGTGGTCGCCGCCATGCTGCTCGCGATGTGCGGCAGCGACACGTTGACCACCGTCGTGTCCAGCACCTCCATGAAGGTGGCGAACATGACCGCGATGGCGACGATCCACGGATTGACTGGCTTAGTCGTCACGTGAAGGCTCAGGGCTCACGTCGCTACCGCGTGTAAACGGTCGGCGTGACCGACATGCCGGGACGCAGCAGGTGCGCGGAATCCTGCCCCGCGTCGAGCACGATCTTCACGGGCACACGCTGCACGACCTTGACGAAGTTGCCGGTGGCGTTCTCCGGCGGCAACAGGCTGAAACGCGATCCGGTGGCCGCGGCAATGCTGTCGACCTTGCCGTTGAACTCGTGATTGCCGTACGCGTCCACGTCGATCTTCACGCGCTGCCCCACCCGCATGTCCTCGAGCTGCGTCTCCTTGAAGTTCGCCGTGATCCAGACCTGTTCGAGCGGAATCAGCGTCATGAGCGGCTGGCCCGGCTGAATCACCTGCCCGGGTTCGACGGACTTGCGGCTGACGACGCCCTTCACCGCCGCCTTGACGGTGGCGCGCTCCAGATCGAGCTCCGCGCGGCCGACCGCCGCCTGCGCCTGCTTCACGCGCGCCTGCGACGACTGCGCCCGCGCCTTGATGGCCGCCACCTGCTGCGGCGCCGTCTGCGCTGTGCGCAGCTCGGCGCCGGCGACCGACTGTCCCACTTTTGCCTGTGCGATGCCTGCCTGCGCCGCCTTGATCGCTGTTTCGGCTTCGCGTACTTGCGACTGCGCGACGGCGACGTTGGCGCGCGACGACTGGGCGCGCGCCACCGCGGCGTCGTACTGCTGCTGTGACACTTCGTCCTTCGCGAGCAGCCCCTTCAGGCGTTCGGCATCGCGATCGTCGCGCACCGCGGTCGCTTCCTCGCCGCCGACCTTTGCACGCGCCGACGCGAGCCGCGCCTCGGCGGCCTCGAGGTTGTGCTGCGCCGCGTCCGACGCCACCTGCGCCTGCTCGACACCGCTCTGCGCCGTCGAGATGCCGCTGCTCGTGGACGTGGCCGTGATCGGCACGTTGGCGTTCGCGGCGGCGAGTTCGGCCTCGGCGTTGGCGAGCTCCGCCTTCGCTCGCTCGAGCGCGATCTCGAAGTCGCGCGCATCGATCTCGACCAGCACCGTGCCGGCCTCTACCGTCTGGTTGTCGGCCACTGGCACCCGCAGCACGGTGCCGCCGACCCGCGCCGCCACCGGCGTCACGTGCGCGTCGACCTGCGCGTCGTCGGTCGATTCATGCCCGCGCGTCAAATAGAACCAGGCGCCCACACCGAGCGCCACCAGTACGGCCACGCCAATCAGGATCCGAATCCGTCCACTCATCTCTTGGGGCTCCCGAGATACTTCTCCACCGCTTCTTCGAGCGAGCCAGGCGAACCGAGCACGAGCGCCCTGGCGATGTTGACGTCGTAGAGGGCGGAAATGGCCCCCTCGGTCGCTGCCGCCACGGCTTCCTGCGCCTGCACCACTTCCAGGTTGTTGGCGACGCCGGCGGCAAAGCGATCGCGCGACTGCGTGAGCTGCAGGTCGGCGAGCTCGCGCGCGCGGGTCGCCGTCTGCATCTGCTCTTCAGCGGCCTTCAGGTCGAGGAACGCCGAGCGAGTGTTGTAGTAGATGCTCGCTTTGAGATCTTCGAGCTCGTTCTTGCGCTGTGTCAGGTCGGCACGCGCCTGCGCCACCCGTCCATGCGTGCGGCCGCCCTCGAACAGGGGGACGTTCACCTGCCCCGCGACGGCGAAGGTAGGCAGCGACGTCCCGACCGAGAGCCCGATGACACCGTAGTCGCCTGTGACGTCGACCGACGGCAGAAATCCCGACCGCGCCGCGCGCAGCTCGGCCTCGGCGGCCTTGAGCCGTTGCTGCGCCGCCAGAAAATCCGGACGGCGCTCCCAGGCCTCCGCCACCACCTCTTCGAACGGCCGTAGTGGCAGCTGGAAATCCGGAAGCGTCTGCGGCAAGGTGAATTCCTGACGCAGCGGCAGCCCGATCATCCGCGCGAGCTGCAGCTTGGCTTTCTCGAACGCATTGACGGCCGCGGTGGAGCGGTACTGTTCCAGGCTGACGCGGGTCTCGGCGCGCAGGACGTCGATGCCGGCGACGGTGCCAGCCGTCTTCATATCGAGCGCCTGGTTGTGCAGCGCTCGCGCCGTCTCGAGCTGTGCGCGCGTGGCGTCCACCCGCGCGCCGGCCGCCACCGCTTCGAGATAGAGATTGGCCGTGACGAGCACGATCAGATCGCGCGCGCTGCGGTAGCTCGATTGCGCGGCCGATACGCGGAACCCTTCGGCCTTCGCGTTGTTGATCGCGCGGAAGTCGAGCACCGACTGCCGCAGGAAGACGCGGGCTTCGAACACGTCGTAGGGGCCGACCACGCGCGGGAACTCGGGACCCAGCGGGAAGCCGAACGCTTCGAGGCTCGTCTTCCGTTCGGTTTCGCTGACCGTGCCGTGCACGTTCGGCAGCAGATCGGCCAACGCGATCCGCCGGGCGCCATGCGCGCGGTCGACCGCGTCTTCAGCGCTGAGGACACCCAGGTTGTGATCGAGCCCCCGGTGGATCGCGTCGTAGAGCGACAGTGCGAGCGCCTGCGGGCTGGGGGTGCCCGTGGGCACACCGCCCCAGAACGGGCTGTTCGGCGCCGGAATGGGAACTCCGGGCCGCTCCTGCGCCATGGCGGCAGTCGCGGCAACGAAAAGCAGGAGCACGACGAAGCGGAAGCTGTAGCTGATCACGCGGTGAGACCTCGGGAGAGCGAGACGGAAGGATCGTACTTCAAAGGCTCATGGCTCACGACTCAAGGCTCAAGCAAGAAGTGATAACGTGCGGTCATGGTTCCGGTGCAAGCGTTCATGCCGGATGCGCTGGCGGCGCTGCTGCGCCTCGCGCCGCTGACGCCCGAGAAGGTGGCGTTCGCATGGCGCACGGCCGTGGGGGGCGCCGTCGATCGCGCCACGGGTGTCGAGCTTCAGGGGTCAACGTTGATGGTCGCGGTGAAGAGCGACGAATGGTGCCATGAGCTCGGGCGGTCGCTTCCGATGATCCGCGCGCGCCTCAACCATGTACTGGGCGACGGCGTGGTTTCGCGCATCGACCTGCGCTCGGAACTGGCGAGATGAGTCAGGAGCCTCGGGCGGTACTTCTTTCCGCGGTTCGGTTGCCGACCGGCCGCTTCCTCGGTGCATTGAAGGACTTCTCCGCGCCCGACCTTGCCGCGCTCGTCATTCGCGAAGCGGTCCGGCGCGCGGGTGTAGATGGCGCCCTCGTCGAGCAGTGCTACATGGGAAACGTCGTGTCGGCGGGGCTCGGCCAGGCGCCGGCGCGACAGGCCGCGCTCCGTGGCGGTCTCTCCGACGATGTGTCAGCCGTCGCGGTGAATCAGGTGTGTGGCTCCGGGCTTCGGGCGGTGATGCTGGCCACGCAGGCGATCCAGACCGGCGACGCGCGAATGGCGGTGGCCGGCGGCATGGAGTCGATGAGCCGCGCGCCCTATCTCTTGATGCGGGTCCGCGAAGGGCTGCGCATGGGGCACGGCGAGGCGACCGACTCGATGATCCACGACGGCCTCTGGTGCGCGTTCGAGCATTGGCACATGGGCCAGGCGGGCGAAGTGGTGGCGGCGGAGTATCACGTGTCGCGCGACGCGCAGGATCGCTATGCCCTGGCCAGCCACCAGAAGGCGGCCGCGGCGCAGCGCGAGGGGCGCTTCACAGCCGAAATCCTGCCCGTCACGATTCCGCGCAAAGGCCAGGCGCCGCTCGTCGTGGACGCCGACGAATCGGTGCGGCCCGACACCTCGCTCGAAGCGCTGGCGGGACTGAAGCCCGCGTTCAGGAGCGACGGCACCGTTACCGCTGGAAACGCGCCGCCGGTCAACGACGGCGCGGCGGCGGTGGTGCTGGCGTCGGCGGCATACGCGGCGGAGCTCGCGGCCACCGTGCGGGCGCGGATCGTGGCGCAGGCGTCGAGCGGCCTGCCGCCGAAGTACGTGCTGATGACGCCGGTCGAAGCCGTGCGCCGCGTGCTGGCCAAGGCCGGCTGGCAGAAAGGCGACGTGGATCTCTTCGAGATCAACGAGGCGTTCTCATCGCAGCTCGTGGCCGTGATTGCACAGCTTGGCATCGACCCCACGCGCGTGAATGTGAACGGCGGGGCCGTGGCCCTCGGGCATCCCATCGGGGCCAGCGGCGCCCGCATCCTGACCACCCTGCTGCACGCCCTCGAGGCGCGGGGGCTGCGTCGCGGCGTCGCGGCGCTCTGCATGGGCGGTGGAAACGGCCTGGCCCTCGCCATCGAGATTCCCTGAGGGAAAACTAGGAGTCTCCCTAATTGATTTATATGACAGCGGCGCTACGCTGTTGCCGATGGACGCCTTACGTCGCGAACGCTTCGATCGCATGCGCCGGCTGCGAGAAAGCTACGAAGAATGGCACCGCCTTGGCGTAGCGGCCCTCAAACGTCGCGACTTCTCCTCAGTGACCGACGCCATTCGGGCCGAGACCGCCATCATCCGCGAGCAGCAGCGCATGATGAACGCCCTCGAGGACTGACGAGCGTACGCGCACGATTCTCGAATCCCCGCCGCCTCGCCGATCGCAAAGACCGCCATCAGTGGCGGCGCATAGCGAAAGTCGCGCAAGCGCTAAGTCGTTGATTTGTCGGCCTCACGTCCCGGTGACTGCACACATTTTCGCTTGACTTTCGCTTGGCGCGTTCCTAGGATCGCTTCCGGCCGTGACCTCCCCTGTCACATAGCTCACGCATCCTGAACGCAGCAACGGACACGGCACACACGAAGGAGATTCCATGCCGCTCGAAGACCTGAAGGAACGCACCAAGGCCATCGACATGGCCGTCGGCCAGATCGAGAAGCAGTTCGGCAAGGGCGCCATCATGCGCCTGGGGCAGAAGAACGGCATCGCCCCGGTCGAAGCCATCTCGACAGGCGCCATCAGCATCGACTACGCCCTCGGCATTGGCGGGCTGCCGCGTGGCCGCGTGGTCGAAATCTTCGGGCCGGAATCGTCGGGTAAGACGACGCTGGCGCTTCAGGTCATCGCCGAAGCGCATCGCACTGGCGGCATGGCGGCGTTCGTGGATGCCGAGCACGCCCTCGACGCCCAGTACGCGCAGAAGCTTGGCGTCGAGCTCGACAACCTGCTGGTGTCGCAGCCCGATAACGGCGAGCAGGCGCTCGAAATCGTGGAAGTGCTGGTGCGGTCCAACAGCGTGGACGTCGTGGTGGTCGACTCGGTGGCCGCCCTCGTGCCCAAGGCGGAAATCGAAGGCGAGATGGGCGAGGCGCAGATGGGCCTCCAGGCGCGCCTCATGTCGCAGGCGCTGCGCAAGCTCACGGGCGTCGTGTCCAAGTCGA
>Ga0105238_10001489_pt1 | contig 23506 bp, 21 predicted proteins | sample KBSC34metaG_FD_81526 | JGI IMG/M metagenome (GOLD analysis project Ga0105238, IMG submission 81526) | Corn rhizosphere microbial communities from Kellogg Biological Station, Michigan, USA - KBS C3-4 metaG | ecosystem: Host-associated > Plants > Roots > Rhizosphere > Soil | place: Michigan, USA...
CAGCCCATGGCGCAGCAGGCGATCAGCTATCTCATCGCCGAGAAGGCGCGCGAGGGAAAGCTCGTGGCGCGGCTCAAGTGGGGCGACCCGTTCGTGTTCGACCACGGCGGCGAGGAAGCGCTGTTCCTGCAGGAGCATGGCGTGCCGTTCGAGGTGGTGCCCGGCGTCCCCGCGGGAATCGGCGTGCCGGCATACGCGGGGGTGCCAGTCAGCTATCCGGGCGGCGGCGACACCATCACGCTGGTCCGCGGCTTCGAAGACGCGAGCCGCACGCCGCCGGACATCGACTGGTCCGGCCTGGCCCAGCTCGAAGGCACGGTGGTCTGTTACGCCGGCGCGCAGCAGCTGCCGCTCATCCTCGAGGCGCTGCGCGAGAACGGCTGGCCGGAGGACGGACAGGCGGCCGTCGTGTACCGCGGCACGCTGCCCTCGCAGGAAACGCTCAGCGGCACGATCGGCGAGCTGGCGACGCTCGTAAAGGCACGACCCCGGCGCGAGGCCGCCATCCTGATTGTCGGCCGTGTGGCCGGTCTGCGCGAACATCTGCGCTGGTACGACGCCAAGCCGCTCTTTGGCCTCAAGGTGCTGGTCACACGCGCCAAGGAGCAGGCGGCGGAGCTCTCGGATCAACTCGCGGCGCTCGGCGCCGAGCCCATCGAGGCGCCGATGATCCGCATCCTGCCGCCCGACGACCCGAGCCCGCTGCTGCGGGCGGCCGGACAGCTCGACGTGTTCGACTGGGTGGTGTTCACGAGCGCCAACGCCGTGGACTCGCTGATGCACGCCGTGCTCGAGACCGGCGGCGACGTGCGCTCGCTGAAGGGGCCGCGGCTCTGCGCCATCGGATCGGCCACCGCCGAACAGCTGGCGAAATACGGCATCAAGGTCGATCTCATTCCGCCCGAGTTCAAGGCCGACGCGGTGGTGAGCGCGCTCAAGACGCGCGGGACGCTCGACGCCGTGCGCGTGCTGCTACCGCGTGCCGACATCGGGCGCGAGGTGATCGCCGAGCAGCTCCGCGAAGCGGGCGCTCTGGTCACCGACGTCGTCGCCTACCGCAACGTGCTCGACGACCCGCAGGCGAGCGGCGGGCCGGACATCTACCGGATGCTGCTCGACAACGAAATCCAGATCGTCACGTTCACGAGCGCGTCGGCGGTCCGCAACTTCACCAAGGTGCTGGGCACCGAGCAGGCCGCCGATCTCCTGAGGAAGACGATCGTGGCGGCCATCGGTCCGGTGACCGCCGAGGCGGCCGCCCGGCTCGGCATCGAGACCACTGTGCAGCCCACGACGTACACGGTGCCGGCGCTCGTTGAGGCCATCGTGGCGCATGTGGTCGCTCAGCGCAGTGCCCACTCGGCTTCGTGACAGGAATCGAAGGTATGGCTACGACCACCGCCACCCGCCTGAACCTGACGCGCCGGCCGCGACGGCTCCGCCGCACGGAGGCGATCCGCTCGCTCGTCCGCGAAACCCGGCTGACGCCGGACGTGTTCGTCTACCCGCTGTTCGTGTGCGAAGGCCGTGGCGTCATCAAGCCGATCTCGTCGATGCCGGGCGTGTCGCAGCTGTCGGTGGACGAAGCCGTCCGCGAAGCCGAGGCGGCCGCCGCCGACGGCATCCGCGCGGTGATGCTGTTCGGGCTGCCGAATCACAAGGACAGCGTGGGCTCGCAGTCGTCGGCGTCCGACGCGCCGGTCCAGGAAGCGATTCGCGCCATCAAGCGCGCGGTGCCGTCGCTCGTCATCACGACCGACGTCTGCCTGTGCGAATACACGTCGCACGGCCACTGCGGCATCGTCGAGGGCGACGAGATCGTCAACGACGCCACCGTGGAGCGGCTGGTCGAAACCGCGGTGTCGCACGCGGTGGCAGGCGTGGACTTCGTGGTGCCGTCGGACATGATGGATGGCCGAGTCGCCGCGATCCGCGGCGCGCTGGACTCGCGCGGCTTCGATCACGTCGGCATCATCGCGCACGCGGTGAAATACTGCTCGGGGTTCTACGGCCCGTTCCGCGAGGCCGCGGACTCCACGCCGCAGTTCGGCGATCGCCGCAGCCATCAGATGGACCCGGCCAACGTCGAAGAAGCATTGCGCGAGGTGGAGATCGACCTGGCCGAAGGCGCCGACATCGTGATGGTCAAGCCGGCGCTCCCCTATCTCGACGTCGTCACGCGCGTGAAGACGCGTTTCGGACAGCCGACCGCCGCCTACCAGGTGAGCGGCGAGTATTCGATGATCAAGGCCGCCGCCGAGCGCGGCTGGATCGATCACGATCGCGCGGTGCTCGAAACACTCACCGGCATCCGGCGGGCCGGCGCCGACCTGATCGTGACCTACTTCGCGCGGCACGCGGCGCACCTGCTCGCGTAACGCGGTTCGGACGCATCGCATGCCCAGCTATCGCAAGAGTCAAGCTCTGTACACGCGCGCCACCAGAGTCCTGCCGGGTGGCGTCGACAGTCCGGTGCGCGCGTTTCAGGCCGTAGGCGGCACACCGCTCTTCGTGGCGAAGGCCCGCGGCGCCACGCTCGTGGACGTGGACGGCAACCGCTACGTGGACTACGTGATGTCGTGGGGGCCGATGCTGCACGGCCACGCGCCCGCCGGACAGGTGAAGGCCATCACCGCGGCGGTGAAGCGCGGCACGAGCTACGGCGCGCCGACGGCACTGGAACACACGCTCGGCGAGCGTGTCCGGACGCTGATGCCGTCGATGGAGATGGTGCGCTTCGTGAGCTCCGGCACCGAGGCGGCGATGAGCGCCGCCCGCGTGGCGCGCGCGTTCACCGGACGCAACCGAATCGTCAAGTTCGAGGGGTGCTACCACGGACACGCCGACGCGTTCCTGGTGAAGGCGGGCTCCGGTGCGACCACTTTCGGCGCGCCCACGAGTCCTGGAGTGCCCGCCGCTGTCGTCGCCGACACACTGCTGGCGCGCTACAACGAGCTCGCGTCTGTAGACGCGTTGCTCGAGCGGCACGCTGGGCAGATCGCCGCCGTCATGGTGGAGCCGATCGCCGGCAACATGGGGCTCGTGCCTCCGGCCGAGGGATTTCTCGAAGGGCTGCGTGAGCGCTGCACGAAGCATGGAGTCCTGCTCGTGTTCGACGAAGTGATCTCCGGCTTTCGCGCCGCGGCCGGCGGCGCTCAGGAGCGGTTCGGCATCGCACCTGACCTCACGTGCCTCGGGAAGATCATCGGCGGCGGCCTGCCGGTGGGCGCCTACGGCGGGCGCGCCGACATCATGCGGATGGTGTCGCCCGCGGGACCGGTGTATCAAGCCGGCACGCTGTCGGGGAATCCGGTGGCGATGACCGCAGGGCTGTGGGCCCTGCAGCGCCTCACGCCGAAGCTGTACAAGGATCTCGCGCGCCGCGGCACGCGCCTGGCCGCCGGGTTCGCCGACGCCGCGCGCGCCGCCGGCGTACCGCTGCAGGTCAACGCTTTCGGATCGCTCGTCACGCCGTTCTTCACGGCCGATCCGGTGCGCGACTACGACTCGGCGCTGCGATCGAACACCAAGGCGTACGGCGCGTTCTTTCAGGGAATGCTCAAGCGCGGCATCTACCCGCCGCCCTCTCAGTTCGAGGCGTGGTTCCTGTCGGCGGCGCACACCGATCGCGACGTTACAAAGACGCTCGCCGCCGCGCACGCTGCGATGAAGGATGTGAAGAAAACCGTGGCAGGGTAGGCAGGGAAAATGCCTTCCCTGCTTTCCCCGCCTTGGTTACAGCGGAACGGGTGACTCGATGCGGACGCGGAGCACGCTGCCTTGCGGCAGCTCCACTTCCTTGCCTTCGGTGGCCGCGATGGTGCCGCCGCCGCCGATCAGCACGCCGGCGGCCGCGCCTTTGACGCCGCCCAGGATGCCGCCGATGATCGCGCCCACGCCGGCGCCGATCCCGGCCTTCGGCAGATCGCCCTTGATGCCCTCGCCCTCGATCGCCTGCGTCACGGTGCCGCGAATCGGATAGCTCCGCCCGTTGATCGTCAACTGGTCGAAGGTGACCGTCATCTCGGCCTTGCGCTTGAGACGTCCGGCCGGCATCACGGACGACACGACGCCGCGCATCACGGAACCGGCGGGCACAATCGTGCGGCCATCGATCACGAGGTCGGCAGCGGTCGTCGCTTCGAAGCGATCCTCCACCTGCGCGGTGCCCGAGTTGAGGATGTTCGACAGACGAACGTCGAGTTCGGTGTTCGCAGGAATCTCCCCACGGGACGCCGTGGCGCGTGGGCGCTCAGGCGGACGCGGCGCGGCGGGAGCGGCCGGCGGATCCGGATTGCGCAGGATCGGAGCAGCCGGCACTGCCGGCGGCGGCGCGGACGAGACGCGCTCGTCGCTGCGTGCCCGCGACCGCAGATCCTCGATCCGCGTCTGCACGTCGTTGTATTCGCTCTGCGCGAGCGTGCGCTCCTTGCGCAGCTTCACGCGCAGGTAGATCACCTCATCGCTGAGGTCGTCGAGCTCGCTCTGCATCTGCGACGCCCGCGCCGAGTCGCGCGACCGCAGATTCGAGACATCGCGCTCTGCGAGGTACACATTGTCCTGTAATTTCTGCACATCAGCTTGCGTGATGCGGACGGCCTGTGCCGAGGACGAGGCGGCAAACGCCAGCAAAAGCGCGGCGACGGGCGCAACTCGGGCGACGAGGCTGTAAACGCGGGGCATGAAGTGACCTCCTGGGGCCAGGAAGTGCAAGCGTCAGGCCAAGCCCAACAGAGGGGCCGGGCTAGTTACGCCAGGGCATCAGGCGCTCGATCCACGAGATGCGGGTGAGGTCGTTGTACATCACCGCAACCATCAACGCGACCAGGACCACGACGCCGGCAACGAGCACGCGTTCTTTCATCTGCACCGGGAAGTCGCGGCCCGCGACGCCCTCGAGCAGCATGATGATGATGTGCCCGCCATCGAGGACGGGAAACGGCATCAGGTTCAGCACGCCAAGGTTCAGGCTGACCATCGCGATCAGCGAGAGCAGTGGCAGCAGCCCGGCGCGCGCCGACTCGCCCGACAACTGTGCGATCCCGACCGGGCCCTGCAGCTGACGCAGCGACGTCGCGCCAGTGAAGAGCCCCTTGATGGTCTTGAAGATCAGCAGACTGCCCGTAGCGTTCTGCACGAGGCTCAGACGCACCGCTTCGACCGGCCCGGGCTTGAACGACCGGGTCTTCTCCACGATGGTGATGCCGACATATCCGCCGGTCGATCGCTTGTCCGGCGTGACCGTGAGATGCTGCGGCGCCCCATCGCGGCGGATCTCGATGTCGATCGTGTCGCCAGGGTGGGCCGCGATCGCTTCCTTCAGATCCTCGGGAAAGATGGTCCGCTTGCCGTTCACGGCGTAGACGACGTCGCCCGCCTTCATGCCGCCGCGGGCGGCCGGGTCGTTTGCTTCCACCCTTTCAGCGATCGGGCTGATGTCGGGCAGGACGCCGATGTCGCCCACCTCGAACCGTCCCTCGGCCGACGGACGGACGTCGAACGTCATCGTCTGGCCGCCGCGGTCGAGCGTCACCGGCACCGGCTTGTTCGGACGCGTGCCGACGGCGAAAGCCAGGTCCTTCCACGTGGGCACGGAGTCGCCAGCCACGGTGAGGATGCGGTCGCCGGCCATGATGCCGCTGCGCTCGGCGGCGCTGTTCATCTTCACGACGCCAACCACCGGCGGCTGATCCTCGTAGGCCGGCACTTCGGCGCCCTGCGCGAGCACGATGGCCGCGACGACGATCGCGAGCGCGATGTTCATCACCGGCCCCATGATCAGGACCTGAAAGCGCTCCCACTTGGTCTTCGACAGGAATTCGTCGGGCGCCCCGGATCGCGGATCTTCGGCCGTCTCGCCCGCCATCTTCACGTATCCGCCGAACGGGACGAGGCTGATGCAGTACTCCGTGTCGCCGCGCGTCGTCTTCAGGATTTTTGGCCCGAATCCGAGGGAGAACGTCAGGACACGGATGCCGACTCGCCGGGCCGCCAGAAAGTGCCCGAGCTCGTGCACGAAGATCAGCACGCCGATGACGAGCAGGAATGACCAGACCGTCGTTACCACGAGAACCTCAACCTATCGATTGTAGCGAGGCTTCGCCTCGCTACGCAGTGTTTAATTGCCCGCCCTCCGGGCGGGCATTGACTGCAGCGGCGGCATGCTCGCGAGCCCAGGCATCCACGCGCCGGATGAGCTCGAGCGTTACGACGGATTCCACCTCGTGGGCGTTCAGCACCCGCTCGATGACCACGGGAATAGAGGTGAATCCGAGCCCCTTTTCGAGAAAAGACGCCACCGCCACTTCGTTGGCCGCGTTCAGGACCACCGGGGCCGTGCCGCCTGCCCGCAGCGCCCGGTAGGCCAACGCCAGGCAGGGGAAACGATCGAGCGCCGGAGCCTGGAAGTCGAGACGACCCGCCTTGACCAGGTCCAGACGCGGCAGCGCGGCCTCCCAGCGGTCCGGATAGGAGCAGGCGTATTGAATGGGCAGCCGCATGTCGGTGACGCCCAGTTGTGCAATCACCGATCCGTCGCTCAATTCCACCATCGAGTGGACGATCGACTGCGGGTGCACGACCACGTCGATGGCATCGGCCGGCACGTCGAACAGCCAATGCGCCTCGATCACCTCGAGCCCCTTGTTCATGAGGGTCGCGGAATCGATCGTGATCTTCCGGCCCATCTGCCACGTGGGGTGGCGCAGCGCCGCATCCGGGCCGACGGCGTGCAGCTCGTCGAGCGACAGGTCGCGAAACGGTCCACCCGACGCCGTAAGAATCAACCGCCGGATCTCGGCCGCGGGGCGGCCGTGCAAACACTGGTGAATCGCGTTGTGCTCGCTGTCGACCGGCAGAATCGGGACGCCCTTGCGCCGCGCCGCCGCGGTGACCAGCGCCCCCGCCATCACGAGCACTTCTTTGTTGGCAAGCGCGATCGTCTTGCCGGCTTCGATCGCCGCGAGCACGGCCTCGAGGGCCGCGGTGCCGGACGACGCGCACAGCACGATGTCCACGTCGGGATGCGTCGCCACCGCGACCAGACCTTCGGGGCCACAGACGAGCGCCGGTGCGGTCCCGCCGGCGGCACGGAAGCGATCGGCCGCAACGCCCGACGCGAGCGCCACGATCGCGGGACGATACCGCGCGGCCTGATCGGCGAGCAGCGCGGCGTTGTCGCCCGCCGCCAGCGCCGCCACGCGCAGCCGGTCCGGATGCGCATCCACTACCGCCAGGGCGCTGCGACCGATCGAGCCCGTCGACCCGAGGATCGCCAGCGTTCTCATGGCAGCCCTCGCAGATACAGATAGAACAGCGGGGTGGCGAAGAGCAGCGCGTCGATGCGATCGAGCACACCGCCGTGGCCGGGGATCAGCGTCGAGCTGTCCTTCATGCCGGCGCGCCGCTTCAAGCTCGATTCGAAGAGATCGCCGCAGATGCCGACGGCGGCCATGGCGAGTCCCAGCACGGCAAGCGGCACCGGCGGCTCGCCGACGAGGACCAGCGAACCGGCAAGCGCCATGAACAACGCGGAGGCGATCAGACCGCCGGCCGCGCCCTCGATCGTCTTCTTGGGGCTGACGATCGGCGCGAGTGGACGGCGGCCGAACGCCCGCCCCGAGTAATACTGCGCCGTGTCGCTCACGACGACCGTCGCGAGCAGCAGCAGCGTCACGCGCCAGCCGGCACGCGCGTGAATCGCCACGAGCAGTCCGAGCGGACACCCGACGTAGATGGCGCCCGCCACGGCCGACGCGGCACGGCCGATGTCGTGGCCAAAGAGCAGCACTTCCAGCGCGAGCCACGCCAGCGCGAGAACGGTTGCAGCCGCCACGCTGACGAAGGCCGGCATGCCGAGCCACCAGCAGGCTGCGGCGGCCATGACGACGATGAGCGAGCGGCTGAAGTCGCGCGTCACGCCGGCGGCGGCGGCGTACTCGAGGGCGGCGGCGCCCGCGACCACGGCGGCCAGCACGCGGAGCGCGATGAGCGGCAGCCACACGATCGCGGCCACCGCGGCCAGCGCGAGCACGATGCCGCTGACGAGACGAGTCATGTGAGCGTCAGCGCGATGTCGCTGCCGCGGGCGTGGGAATGCCGCCGTAGCGGCGCTCGCGCTTCTGATAGGCGAGCACGGCGTCGATCAGATGACGCCGGCGGAAATCGGGCCAGAGCGTGTCGGTGACGTAGATTTCGGCGTAGGCGATCTGCCACAGCAGATAGTTGCTGACGCGCATCTCGCCGCTCGTGCGGATCATCAGATCCGGGTCGGGCTGCCCGGCGGTGTAGAGGAAGTCCGCGAACTTCGCCTCGTCGAGATCCTCGGCCCGCACACCGGCTTCAATCGCACGCCGCGCGGCATCGACGATTTCTGCGCGGCCGCCATAGTTGAGCGCGATATTGAACAGCATGCCGCGGTTGCCGCTCGTGCGCGCGATGGCCTCGTGCAGTTCCGCCTGAATGTCGGGCGCCAGCTCCTCACTGCGTCCGATCACGCGGAACCGGATGTCGTTGCGCAGGAGCGTGCTGAGCTCGGAGCGCAGGTAACGCTTGAGCAGCATCATCAGCGTGCTGACTTCGGACTTGGGACGCTTCCAGTTCTCGACCGAGAAGGCGTAAAGCGTCAGAACCTTGATGCCGAGCCGAGCTGCGCATTCCACCGTGTCGCGGACGGCCTCGATGCCGGCACGGTGCCCCTCGACGCGCGGCAGATGCCGCTGGGAGGCCCAGCGGCCGTTGCCGTCCATGATGATGGCGATGTGCGCCGGCAGCCGGTCGTAGGCTACCTGCCGCGCGAGCGCGGCGTCGGGATCCCCCTGGGGCATCCACGCCAGCAGTTCGTCAAGCGGCACGGCAAAGTCCTTGAAGAGACAAGCACTTAATCATAATCCACCCGCACGAGGAACAGCCCGTGCGGAGGCGCGGTCGCGCCGGCTCTGGCGCGATCCTTCGCCTCGAGAAGCGCGTTCATCTGGGCCGGATCGCGCCAGCCGCGGCCGACCTCCACGAGCGTCCCCACGATGGCCCTGACCATATGGCGAAGGAAGCCGTCCCCTGTTACTTCATACGTCAGCAGGGGGCCTGCATCACCAAGCCAAGGGCCGGCGCCGGACGTTTCGACCATGGCCGACGCCTGCAGCGTGCGCACCGCGTCGGGCACATCGGTACCGATGCTCCGGAAGGACGAGAAGTCGTGGCGGCCAAGCAGGCGCGCCGCCGCCTGCTGCATCGCGCCGACGTCGAGCGGCTGCGGCACGTGCCAGGCAAAGGCGCGCTCGAACGGGCTGGCGAGCGGGCCGTTGCGGATGCAGTAGCGATAGCTCTTGGCGCGCGCGCTGAAGCGCGCGTGAAAACCGGCCGCCGCTTCCTCGATCGCAAGCACGCGCACGTCTTCGGGGAGTTGCGCGTTGAGCGCGCGAACCAGCGTGGAGGCGTCGTGTGTGAACGAAACCTCGACGCTCGCCACCTGTCCCAGCGCGTGCACGCCTGCGTCCGTACGACCGGCGCCGTGCACGGTGACGGGCCGGCCTTCGAATCGGGCGAGCGCGTCTTCGAGCACGCGCTGCACCGAGTCGCCCTCGGCCTGTCGCTGCCAGCCGACGAGCCGCGTGCCGTCGTATGCGACCGTCAGCTTGAGAACGGGCATGTCGTAGAACTGTGCGTAGTAGAACTGTACGTCGAGGCGAACCTTCAGGTTCGCCTGCGACTGCGCCTATGCGCGCGAGCCAGGCTTGATCGCTGTCGATCCCGACGCACACATCGGACACACGTCCGGTTGATACGTGGGGAACTTCACCTGCGCCAACGATGAGTACGGCACCGACAGCCCCTGATCGCCGCCGCTGCGATCGATGATCGATGCGGCACCCACGACGACGCCGCCCGCCGCCGTGGCCACGTCCATCGTTTCGCGCGTGGAGCCGCCGGTCGTCACCACGTCTTCGACCACCAGCACGCGCGTGCCCGGCGCCAGGCTGAACCCGCGGCGCAGCGAGAGCTTGCCGTCCTGACGCTCGGCGAAGATCGCAGGCATGTTCAGCGCGCGCGCCACTTCCTGCCCGATGACGATCCCGCCGAGAGCTGGCGACATGACCACTTCGGGCTGCAGTGAGCGCACCGCTTCGCCCAGGGCCGCTCCCAGGGCCTCGGCCTCGCGGGGATACTGGAGCACCAGCGCGCTCTGGAGATACCCCGGGCTGTGGAGTCCCGACGAGAGTTTGAAGTGTCCTTCGAGGAGGGCGCCGACGCGGCGGAAAAGGTCGAGAACCTGACTACTGCTCAAGGAAGCCATTCAAGGTCCGTAGTATATCTAGCGAGGCAAGCCTCGCTAGATATCCTCTCTTTTCTTTGGCCGGCGCTACGCGCCGGCGGCGCGGGCTCCGCCCGCGCACCGCGGCGAAATGTTTGCAAGGCCGAACATCTATCCTTCACCGACCGTCATAGGATTCATTCGGAGAAGCCACTGATCATGCGCAAGAGGTCTGTCTACACGCGGCGTCTGTCGGGCCTGATGGCTCAGGCTGTGATGGCCGCCCTGACCATTCCTGGGATTTCGACGTCCGTTTCCGCGCAGTCGCTGCAGCCCGCGCAGCTCGACCTGCGCGTCACGTCTGCGATGCTCACGCAGGCGGCCACGTCGGGCAGCCAGGCGGCAGCCCAGGCCGCGGGAGCCGGGGAAACACGCCGGCTCTCCATCGACGACGCCGTCAGGCTGGCGCTCGAGCACAACCTTGGTATCCAGATCGCGCGGTTCGACCCGCAGGTGCAGGACCTCACCGTCGCGCAGGCGCGTGCGGCCTATGTGCCTTCGTTCACCGACACGTTCCTCAAGAACAGCCAGGACTCGCCCAACAACAGCTTCCTGGCCGGCTCTCTGGGCGGTAAAACGACGGCGGCGAGCTTCAGCAACTCGCTGGGGGTCCAGCAGAACACACCGTGGGGCGGCAACTACCACGTGTCCTGGGACGGGTCGCGGTCGACTACGAACAGCAGCTTCACGACCTTCTCGCCGCAGGTACGGTCAGGACTGGGGCTTACCGTCGTGCAGCCGCTCAGCCGCAACCGCAGCTTCGATTCGCTGCGCGAGCAGGTGGCGGTCAGCCTGAAGAATCGCGAGATCTCCGACGTCGACCTGCAGCAGACGATCGCCACCACCACGCGCAGCGTGCGCAACGCCTACTGGAACCTGGCGTATGCCACCGCCTCGCTCGGCGTGCAGCGCCAGTCTCTCGAGCTCGCGCAGCAGTCGCTCCGCGACACGCGCTCGCGCGTGGAGATCGGCACCACGCCGCCGATCGACATCGTCGAGGCCGAGTCCGAAGTCGCCACGCGCGAGGAAGCGGTCATCGTGGCGGAAGCGGCGATCAAGACGGCCGAAGACGCCCTCCGAGCGCTCGTATTCGATCCGTCGGCGCCCGACTTCTGGACGATGACGATCGAAGCGATCGATCTGCCGTCGTTTCAACCCGTCACCATCGACGCCGACGCCGCCGTCCGCAACGCGCTCGACAAGCGCACCGACCTGCGGCGGCAGACGAAAACGCTCGAGGTCGACGACGTCCAGATGCGCTATCTCCGCAACCAGACGCTGCCCGATGTGAACGCGCAGTTCGACTACGGGTTGAGCGGCCTCGGCGGCCTGAACCTGATTCGCGGCGCCGGCCCGTTCGGTCCCGGGTCCGGCGCGGTCATCGACACCTCGGGCCGCAGCTACTTCTCGACGCTCGGCGACCTCTTCGCGAACCGCTATCCGCAGTGGACGGCGCAGGTCAATGTCAGCTACCCGATCGGCAACAGCCAGCCGGAGGCCAGCCTGGCCCGCGCGCGCATCCAATACGGGCAGGCGCAGACACAGCTGAAGAACCAGCAGCTGCAGGTGTCCACGCAGGTGCGCGAGGCGGTGCGGCAGGTGAACACCAACCAGAAGCGCGTCGAGACCACGCGCGCCGCGAGCACGTTCGCCGAGCGCCGGCTCGAGGCCGAGCAACGCAAGTTCGCGGCGGGCACCTCCACGAGCTTCATTGTCTTTCAGGCGCAGCGCGACCTCGCGCAGGCGCGGAACAACCAGCTGAAGGCGATTCTCGACTACGCGCAGTCCGTCGTGGATCTCGAGACCGTCCAGGAAGTGCCGCTCGCCGGCGGCGGCGGCGCGGTCACTACGGCTGCCGCGACGCGATAACGAAGGCTTTGGGCTCTGGGCTTTGGGCTCTCGGCATGGAGGGCCTTGGGCCCAGAGCCTTCAGCCTCTAGCCAACCACGCCCAGAGCCCAGAGCCTAAAGCCCAAAGCCTGTAAGATCGCCTCCGTGCCGCGCGTGACGGTGACCATCATCACCAAGAACGAAGCGGCCCATATCGGCGCGGCCATCGACAGCGCGTCGTGGGCCGACGAAATCATCGTGGTCGACAGCGGCAGCAGCGACGACACGGTGGCGCTGGCGGCGGCCAAGGGCGTGCGCGTGGAGTCGCGCACCTGGACCGGGTGGGTGGATCAAAAGAACTTCGCGGCGAGCCTCGCCGCCAACGACTGGATCTTTTCACTCGACGCCGACGAGCGCGTAACCCCGGCGCTGGCGCAGGAAATCAAAGGGGTGCTCAGCACCGACCCGCCGAATGCCGCCTACAAAGTGCCGCGCGTCACGTTCCACCTGGGGCGCTGGATCCGCACGACCGACTTCTATCCAGACTTCCAGACGCGCCTGTACGACCGGCGTGCCGCGAGATGGGACGGCCGCTACGTGCACGAGTCGGTCAAAGCGATCGGTCAGGTGAGTCGGCTGTCGCAGGAACTGCAGCACTACTCGTACGACGACCTCAGCGATCACCTCGATCGCATCAACGCCTACTCGTCGCTCGCCGCCCGCAAGATGTACGAGCAAGGCCGCCGCGCCCACATCTTCGATCTGGTCACGCAGGCGCCGGCAGCCTTCCTGCGCAACTACATCCTGCGGCGCGGCATCCTCGACGGCTCCGCCGGCCTCGTGATCTCGACGGTGAACGCGTATTCGGTGTTCCTGAAGTTCGCCAAGCTGTGGGAGCTGCAGCGGAAGCCGCACTAGGATGTTCTCGCTCCATATCGATACGGCCCGCACCTGGCGAGGCGGTCAGAGCCAGGTGATGTACACCGTGATGGGCCTGCGCCAGCTGGATCAGCGCGCGGCGCTGGTGGCGCATCCGCAGGGCGAGCTGCACCGGCGCATGTCGGAAGGGTTGGACCTCGTGCCGCTGGCGCCGATGCACGAGATCGATCTCGCGGCGGCGTGGCGACTGTCGCGCGTGATCCGTCAGCTCCGGCCACAGGTGATCCAGGCGCACGACCCCCATGCCGTGTCCATGGCGGCGCTGGCGCTCTCGATCTCGTCGCCCAAGCCAGAACCGCCGCTGGTCGCATCACGCCGCGTCGAATTCAGGATCGCGCACCATTCGTTCTCGCGCTGGAAGTACGGGCAGGTGGACTGCTTCATCGCCAATTCCGCGGCGATCCGCGACCGCCTGATGGCCGACGGCATACCGCGCGAGAAGATCACCATCGTCAACGAAGGGGTGGACGTCGAGCGCATCGTCAAACTGCCCACCGCCAACGTGCACGCCGAGCTATATCTGCCGACGCACGCGCCGATCGTCGGCAACGTCGCGGCGCTCGTCCCGCACAAGGGGCAGCAGCACTTGATCGACGCGGCGGCGATCGTCGTCAAACAGGTGCCCGACGTGCGCTTCGTCATCCTGGGCGAAGGCGAGCTGCGCGAGAAGCTCGAACGGCAGATCAAGGACAAACATCTCGAGCGTCACGTGTTCCTGGCCGGCTTTCGCGCCAACGCGCTCGAGCTGACCAAAGGATTCGACATCTTCGTCATGAGCTCGGTGAGCGAGGGCATGTGCACGGCGCTCGTCGACGCGATGGCCGCGTCGAAGCCGGCGGTGGCCACCGCGGCCGGCGCCATCCCGGAAGTGATGCAGGACGGCGTGACGGGCTTTCTCACGCAGCCGCGCGACCACGTGACGATGGCCAACAAGCTGGTCGTGCTGCTGAAGGATCCGGCACTGCGGGCGCGCATGGGCGGCGCCGCCCTGGTCCGCGCGCGCGAGCGGTTCACCGTCGAGAGGATGGTGGCCGGCACGAGCGCGGTCTACGAGAGGCTCGTTTCACGCCGCGATCATCCGCACCGGTAGCCTGACGGGACCGTGGCCGATGGTGGTCATCCACGGTTCCGGATCCCCTGCCGCCTCGAAGCGGCGAATGCGCGGCAGCATGGCGGCGAACATGGCATCGGCCTCGAGCTGCGCCAGCGTTTTTCCGACACACATGTGCACGCCGGCGCCCCACCCGACCTGGCCACGCAGGTTACGCCCGATGTCGAACCGCTCGGGCTCCGGCCACTGGCGCGGATCGCGATTGGCGGCGGCAAACAACAGTCCGCAGCGCGTGCCGGCCGGAATGACGTACTCGTCGATCGAGACGTCGCGCGTCGTGATGCGGCCGGCCATCCGCGACGGCGAATCCCAGCGCAGGCTCTCGTCGAACGCCGTCCGCGTCTTCGCGGGGTCCTGACGCAGCGCCTCGTACTGCTCGGGGAACTCGCAGAAGGCGCGAATGGCCGTGCCGATCGTCATCACGGTGGTATCGGCCGCCGCGGAGAGCAGAATGCCGACGAGCAGCTTGGCTTCGGCCTGCGTGATCTCGCCGCGATCCGCGGCATCGAACATCGCCATCCCGAGACCGTCGGGGCGCAGGTTCTCCCGCTTGCAGCACTCCTCCACCCATGCCAGCACCGGAGCGCTGCCCTCCATCGCCTCGTGGAACAGCGCGTTCATCGGCCCCATCGTGGCCCACACCATGTGGCCGAAGGCTTCCATATGCTCGCGACCCTCTTCGGGCAGCCCCAGCAGGTCCGGCAGGACCTTGTAGACGAAAGGCCGGCAGATCGCAGACACGGCGTCGACCTCGCCACCCGACGCCAGCGCCCGATCGACGACGGCCGCCGCGTCGCGCGCGAAGGCCTCGGACATGTGGTTCAAGGCCTTCGGGGAGAGTGCGTTGGCGATGACCAGACGCACCTCGGTGTGACGAGGCGGATCGTCGGTCAGCAGGATCTCCGGCCTGACGGAGGACGCGTCGTGCCACGGACGCGACCGGCTGGAGAACGACCGCCAGTCGGCCAGACTCGCCGACACGTGACTGAAGCGCCCAAGGACGACGATGTCCTCGCGGCTCAAACGGACGACGGGCGCCAGTTCACGGATGCCATCGTCGACGGCGCGCGCGTCGCGTACCGCGTCGTGGTTGAAAATGTCGTCATCGACGACCGGTATTGGCTTCGGCATCAGCTCTCCTCTGCGCTCGTCGTGTCACGCTACCAGATTCCGACCACGCGTAGCGCCGCGACGACAGCGAACGCCAGCAGAAGGCCGTCGAACAGGCGCTGCGGGACTTTCTGCGTGAGCCATCGGCCGAGCGCGACACCCACGAACACCGCCGGCACCAGAATCAGATTGAGCGTCAGCGTATCCGTCCGGATCAAGCCGAGCCACACGCTGAACGGGACCTTCACCAGATTCACGATGAAGAAGAACCATGCGATGGTGCCCACCAGCTCGAACTTCGGAAGCGACACCGACAGCGCGTATAGCGTCACGACCGGTCCCGCGGCGTTCGCGAGCATCGTGGTGATGCCCGCGAGCAACCCCATTGCCCACGCGAACGCGTGCGAGTGCGGCACGTCCGCCAGCAGGTCCGGTCTGGCCATCCGGCCCACCTGCAGCGCGGTCAGCACGAGAACGATCACGCCGATCAGCGGCGAGAAGGCCGCGTCGTTCAGACGCCCCATGAGCGCGAAGCCGATGACGATGCCGACGACGCTGGCCGGCAGCATGCGGCGGATGTAGATCCATCGCGCGTGCTGCTGAAAGGCGCGCACCGCCAGCACGTCGGCGGCAATGAGCATCGGCAGGATGATGCCGGTGGAATTTCGCGCGCCGAAAACCAGCGCGAAGACTACGACGTGCACGAGGCTCATGCCGGGAAATCCGGCCTTCGAGATGCCCATGCCGAGCGCGCCCGCGACGGCGAGCGTCCACTGCAGCGGGGTCAGGGTTGGCATACGATCACCGCAGACTACATGAAGGGGCGGCTTTGATGCGCAATGCGATTCTGGGTGTAGGCGCGATCGCGACGACGTTGATGCTGACGGCCGCGACGCCGTCGGCGCAGCAGGCGGCACCGGGCGACTGGCCGCACTTCAATCGCGACTCCGGCAGCACGCGCTACGTTCCTCTCGATCAGATCAACGCGACGAACGTCACGCGGCTGCAGCCGGCCTGGACGTTCACGACCGTCGTCGAACCGCCGCCAGGTGCTGGCGCGGGACCGGCAGGGCGCGCGGGCGGCGCGGGCCGCGGACGTGGCGGTGGCGGAGGTGTCGGCGCGCAGGTCGTGCCCGTCGTCGTGAACGGGATCATGTACGTGCCCGCGGGCAACGTCGTCGTCGCGATCGACGCCGCCACAGGCAAGGAAGTGTGGCGATACACGGTGACGACGGGCGCGGCGTCGAACCGCGGCGTCAACTACTGGCCAGGCAACGGCACGGTGGGGCCGCGTATCGTCTTCACCACCCGAGGCCAGTCGATGAACTCGCTCGTGGCGCTCGACGCGAAGACCGGGACGCCGGCGGCCGGTTTCGGCCGGGACGGCATCGCCGACCTGGGCAGCGTCGGCTGGACCGGCGTGCCGGTCGTCTTCCGCAACGTGCTGGCCCTGGGCGCCAGCACGCTCGAGACGCCGCAGGATCCCAACACCCCGGGCGACACGCGCGGCTTCGATGCGATCACCGGCAAGTTGAAGTGGACCTTCCACAGCGTCCCGCGCCCCGGTGAGGTGGGGCACGACACGTGGCTGAACGACGGATGGAAGGATAGATCGGGCACCAACATCTGGAACCACCACATGACGGTGGACGAGCAGCTCGGGCTGCTCTATCTCCCGATCTCGGGCCCGGCCTCCAACTACTACGGTGGCGACCGCCCCGGCAACAACCTGTTCGGCAATTCGATCGTGGCGATCGACGGCGACACCGGCGCCTACAAATGGCATTTCCAGCTCGTGCACCACGACATCTGGGACTTCGACAACCCGCCGGCGCCGGCGCTCCTCGAGATCACGCAGAACGGTCAGCGGATCCCGGTGCTCGCGCAGATCGGCAAGTCGGGCTGGATGTTCATCCTCGATCGGCGCAACGGGAAACCGATCTTCGGCGTCGACGAGCAGCCGGTGGCCAAGGGCGACGTGCCCGGCGAGTGGTACGCGCCCACGCAGCCGTTTCCGCGCAAGCCGCGGGCGCTCGCGCGTATGAGTTTCAGCTACGAAGACCTCGTGCGACCCGAGGACACCACTCCCGCGCACGCCGCCAACTGCCGCGCGCTGCTCGAGAAAAGCGGCGGCGTCTACAACGTGGGACCGTTCACGCCGTTCCTCTACCACGAGGAAGGCACGCCGCCGCGTACGTCGCTCATCTTCCCCGGCGCAACGGGCGGCACCAACTGGGGCGGCATGGCCACCGATCAGCAGCGTGGCTATGTGTTCGTGTACACGCAGAACCAGGGGCAGATCGGCTGGGTCGAGAAGAAGAAGCCTGGCGTGAACTACGCCTTCGACGAGGCGCAGTCGAACCTGCCCTACACGCGCGCGAGCGTGAACGGGCCAGGGCCGTTCTTCACGTTCTCGGCCTCCGCGGGTGAAGGGCTCGGGAATTACCCGTGTCAGCGCCCACCGTGGGGACAGCTCAATGCGGTCGACGCAAACACCGGGGAGGTGCTGTGGCAGGTGCCGGTCGGTACCGCCGAGCGCCTCCCGGCGGGTAAGCAAAACACCGGTCTCGCCGGTGGGTTCGCGGGTCCGACGGCGACGGCCGGCGGCCTGGTGTTCTACGGCGGGCTGTCGGATCGCAAGCTGCGCGCGTTCGAGTCGACGACCGGCAAGGAGCTGTGGAGCGTCGATCTTGGTGCGACGGCGACCATGCAGCCTATGAGCTACCTCGGCTCGGACAAGCGGCAGTACATCGCGGTCGTCGCAGGCGGCACGGTCAAGACGTTCGCGCTGCCGCGCTGAGCACGCGTACGTGGCGGCCGGTCTGTAGACCGGCCGACTGTACGTAGCTGCAGGCGTTCAGGCCTGCCTGCTTATCCCAATCGAGATGCGATCGAGCGGCGTTTCCATCGTGACCTGCTGCGCGCGGGCGGGCGGGCACCGGCAGCGGTGTCAAGAGCAGAAGGGCGGCAGCAGCCGTCGTCAGCGCTCTCACGGGTGCTCTCTCTCCTCGCGTCAGCGATTGACCGGCCAGTGACACCACTTGCACCAGGTGTCAGCCGTGCTGATGTCGTGAGAACACGCGGGGCACTGTCCTGCGGGTTTGGGGGGGCGCGTTGACGCAGCGCGGGGCTCGCCGCCGCGGCGCGACGACAGCCGGGCCGCCGGGGCGGCCCGCTTGGGTGGCGCCGGGCGCGAGCCGGGAACGCGCAGGTGACAGAACGGGCAGTGTTCGGGTCCCGCTTCGAAGCTCTTGCGACAAAGACCGCAGGTGATGGTGGGCACGGTTAACAGATGCTATCCCCTGCCGTCTTGTCCTGTGAATCGAGATGCGGAGCGTCCCGGCGTCCCAGAATCCAGCCGTGATCGACATCGCGCGACTGGTCCGGAGCGCTCAGGCCGGCGACGCCGCCGCCTTTGCCCAGCTCTATCAGCGCTTCGCGGGGATGGTGCACGGCGTGGTGCTGGCCCGCATCGCGCGAACCGAGGTGACGTGGTGCAGGACGTGTTCATGGCCGCGCGATGCAGGCGTCGCCGGCCTGATCCGCCAGCCGCCAAAAACCCGCAGCAACGCGACGATGCAGGCCTGAAGGCCTGCAGCTACGGAGGTCAGCGGCCGCCGACGAAATGCTCGCCGTGGTGGTTCTCGTTGCAGATGTATTCCTGCACGTCCTCACCTGGCGCGAGCTGGAGCAAGCGACGGACTTTCCATGGCCGCGTGTAGGCACCGGGATCGTCTATCGTGATCTCCACTGACATGCGACCCAGATCGATCCGCCGATAGCGCTCGATGACGTGCAGCCGTTCGGTCTGCGGCCGATTCCCTTCCAGCCACACCTTGTCGTTGAATCCGACCGTGTCGATGACCAGCGAGTCCTTCTCCCAGCGTCCAATCGAATGGCCCAGCCACGAGGGCTGCGGATCGCGAGGATGCGCGCGTCCGTCGAGAAAGATCTGGCGCGCGGCCGGCTCGGCTTCGATCAGCGCAATCAGGAGCGTGGGCGTCTGGACGAACTTGACGAGGTCGAGGGCGTGCATGCGGGTCACGCCGCTCGGCAGGCACTGCGCGCGCGGATCGTCACCGGGGTGATCCCGAAACTTCGCCGCGGCCTCGGCCGCCCATGGAAGGAACGCCGGCACCTCGGGCTCGAGGTCCGGACCCGGATACCAGACGCCGCCCAGATCCGGTTTGCCGTCGGCGGTTTTCGGCGCCGGGCCGCTGGGCGCCGGCTTCCCGAGCCGCTCGTAGGAGAAGAAGATCTCGCCGGGTGTGCCCGCGTTCGGATTGTCACTGAGCACGGCATCGGCGTTCAGCGTCGCTCCCGCGCGGACCTCGAGATTCCGCAGAGCCAGCGTGCCGTAGCCGACGCGGCTCGCGAACACCTCGTAGTGTCCTGCCGGCAGCCGTATGGCATATTCGCCCGAGGACGACGTGGTCGTCGTCTTGACGTCGCCCGTGCCGGTGTTCTTGATCCGGACTTCGAGGCCGGCGAACGGCCCGCGCGCGGTCGACAGGATGCCTCGCAATTCGCCGGTTCCCGCCTGCGCGTGCAGCAGCGCGCCGGCAACGACGAGGAGCACGGCAAGACGGGCGGCTCTCATGGGCGACCTCTCGCCGGAGAGTCTACCGCCTACAAGATCTCTTTGAGCCGTTCGGGCGGCCGGGCCAGGATCGCTTTCGCGCCCTTCTCCACGATGGGCCGCTGAATGAGATCGGGATGCTCGACCATGAGGTCGACGATCTCGGCATCCGAGAGGTCGCGCTCGCCAAGTCTGAGCGTCTTGTAGATCGCCTCTTTCGTGCGCAGCAGGTCCCGTGGCTTCATGCCCATCTTGCGCAACAAGGCGACGAGCGTAGCGCGTGGAATGGGGTCGAGGTAGTAATCGACCGCGCTGAAATCGACGCCGCTCTCCACCAGCGCTGCATGAACCTTCCGGCACGTCGTACACGTGGGCTTCTGATACACGACGATCTTCACGGCTGAACCCTCCGTCGCACCTGGACCGCCGGGCGGCAGGCGCCACGCAGCGGGCACTGCGAATCGCGCTGCGGCTTGCCGAACCCGCACGCGTTCATCATCCCCACGTGGCAGAGCGAGAAATCGAATCGGACGGGATCCGCGGCGTCCATCTCGCGCAACGACGCCGTGATCTCCGACGCCATCTTCCATCCCGGGCTCGTGTAGCGCGTCAAGTTGAGACAGCGCCCCAGCCGGATGACATGGGTGTCGAGCGGGACCACCAGCCGCGACGGCGCGAGTTGCGTCCAGACGGCCAGATCGATTGCGTCCTTGCGCACCATCCAGCGCAGGAACAAGTTCAAGCGCTTGCAAGCGCTCCCCGCCGACGGTCGCGGAAAGAAATAGGCGACGCCAGCGCGCGTGGGACGTTTGCGACCGTACGCCGCGGTCAAATCCGTGGCGAGCGCGCGCGTCGAGAAGGAGTCGAGCGCCGCGTGCACGTCCGGCGCTGAAGGGTCGTCTCCGGCGACGAAGAATCCTTCGATCGACCCGTGATCCCGCAGCATGCGCTGCAGGATGATGAGCAGGGCGACGAGATCGCGTCCGCGAATCCACCGGTGCACGAGCGGCGCCAGAGCGGGACCATGGACGGCCGGATCGAACGAGCGTACGAACGCGGCCGGCCGCGGCCCCATGACACGCAGCAGCGCCTCCACCGACTGCAGCACGCTGGCCACGCGGCCGAAGGCGAGCGCGGCCGCGCAGAAGCCGACGATCTCGCGATCCTCGCGCGATGCATATCGGCGCACGATGTGCACCGGATCGAGCGCGGAGTCGACGTGATCGAACGTGCGGTAGATCTCGTCGAGCCGTGTAGTTAGAACGCGGTGATCGGCACGCCGGCGCGGCACAGCGGGCATGAACCAGCCTCGTGATTCTCGGGCGCTTTGTATTCCGCCAGCGCCACGTTCGGCACGCCAGCGTCTTCCACCGCTTCCATCCGATCGTAGATCTGCGCCGTGGCCACCACCGTGCCGCCGGCGGCGCGCACCAGGTCGGCGCAGCGCGCGAGGGTTTGTCCGGTGTTGCGCACGTCGTCGACGAGCAGCACGCGCCGCCCCTTGATCTGTCGCGCGTAGAACGGCGTCAGCGAGTGGCCGCCCTGCCCTTCAGGCCGGAACGGCGCGAACTGCGTCGGCGGCCGCGAGAGCGCGCGCCGGCTGTCGAGCAACCCCGCTACCGTGTGCGCCAGCAGCGCGCCGCCAGTGGCCGGGCCCGCCACGACGTCTGTCTGGTCGAGCAGTTCCGCCGGCAGCAGGTCGAGAAGATTCTGCGCCAGGCGCCAGATGATCGACGGCTGGCAGAACAGCTGATGGGGGTTGAGGTACACGCGCCCGTGGTAGCCGTTGCCGAAGTCGAAGTGGCCGTCGAGCATCAGCACGTGATGCTTCTGCAGTTCGGCCAGCGCCTTCTCGCGAATCTCGTCTCTCTTGCCCAATCCTTCTCCTGTCGGGCCGCCTAAAGGCCGGCCCCTACGAAGACATCCTGATTCACGAACACGGTGCGGCCGCCGACGATCGTCGCGGCGACGCCGCCGCGCAGGCTCCAGCCGTCGAACGGCGTGTTCTTCGATCGCGACCGCAGCTTCGACGCCTCGATCCGCACCTGCAGATCGGGCGCCAGCACGGTGATATCCGCCGGCGCGCCCTCGCTCAGCGTGCCGCCGGGAAGATTCAGCACCTTTGCCGGGTTCACCGACAGCAGCTCGATCATGCGGCGCAGCGGAATGTGACCCGCGTGCACCAGCCGGTCGAACGTCAGCGGCACGGCGGTCTCGAGTCCCACGATGCCGAACGGCGCGCGGTCGAACTCCACGCGCTTCTCATCGTAGTGATGCGGCGCGTGGTCGGTGGCGATCACGTCCACAGTGCCGTCGGCAATCCCCGCGATCATCGCGTCGCGATCGGCGGCTTCGCGCAGCGGCGGGTTCATCTTGGTGTTGGTGTCGTACGGGACAGGGGCGCCGAGCGCCTCGTCGGTGAGCGTGAAGTGGTGCGGCGCCACCTCGCATGTCACACGCACGCCGGCTTCCTTTGCCTTGCGTACCGCCCGCATCGAACCGCGCGCGCTCATGTGCGCCACGTGAAAAGCGGACCCGGTGAGCTCCGCCATCAGCACGCCGCGCTCCACGCCGAGTGATTCGCACGCGCCTGGAATCCCGCGCAGCCCGAGCCGCGACGCGTGGTAGCCCTCGTGCGCCACGCCGTCGCCCTTCAGCGTCGGGTCCTCGCAGTGCTCCACGACAGGGATGCCGAACATACCGGCGTACTCGAGCGCGCGCCGCAGCAGCAACGCCGTCGCCGTCGGATGGCCGTCGTCGGTAATCGCCACACAACCGGCGGCCTTCAGCTCGGCGATGTCCGCCAGCAGCTCGCCCTTCTGCCCCTTCGACACGGCGCCGATCGGATACACGCGCGCCAGGTTCGCGGCGGCCGCCTTGGCGAGAATGAGCCCCGTCACCGTGGCGCTGTCGTTGACGGGACTCGTGTTCGGCATGCAGGCGACGGCGGTGAACCCGCCCGCGACGGCCGACGCGGTGCCGGTGGCCACGGTCTCCTTGTGCTCCTGCCCCGGCTCGCGCAGGTGCACGTGCATGTCGATCAGGCCGGGGACCAGGACGAGCCCCGCGGGCACTTCCACGACCGTGGCGCCGTCGATCGGCAGGTCCTTGCCGACCTTTGCGATCACGCCGTTGTCGATGAGGACGTCGAATACACCGTCGCGACCGTTGGCGGGGTCGACGACGCGCCCGCCCTTAAGCAGCTTCTTCATGTTCGGCTCCGCCGGCGAGGAGATACAGCACCGCCATCCGGACCGCCACGCCGTTGGCCACCTGGTCGAGGATCACCGAGTAGGGGCCGTCGGCCACCTCCGACGCGATCTCGACGCCCCGGTTCATCGGACCAGGGTGCATGATCATCACGTCCGGCTTCGCGAGGCGCAGCCGCTCCTCGGTCATGCCGAACACCTGGAAGTACTCGCGCAGCCAGGGGAAGTAGGCGCCCTCCATGCGCTCGAGCTGAATCCGCAGCAGCATCACCACGTCGGCGGCATCCACGGCCTCGTCCACTCGGCTCGTCACCTGCACGCCGAACCGCCGCATCTCGGCGGGGATCAGCGTCGGCGGGCCGCACACCCACACGTCGGCGCCCATCTTCGTGAGCAGGTGGATGTTCGAGCGCAGCACGC
>Ga0105238_10001490_pt1 | contig 23498 bp, 21 predicted proteins | sample KBSC34metaG_FD_81526 | JGI IMG/M metagenome (GOLD analysis project Ga0105238, IMG submission 81526) | Corn rhizosphere microbial communities from Kellogg Biological Station, Michigan, USA - KBS C3-4 metaG | ecosystem: Host-associated > Plants > Roots > Rhizosphere > Soil | place: Michigan, USA...
CGACCGGCTCGGAATCCAACAGCTTCGCGGCACCCAGCGCGCGATTGTCGACCAGCAAATTGATTTTTTGTTCGCGTGCGATCCAGTCAAAGACGGACTTGAGTGGATCACCCTCAAATTTCATCGTGACGGGGATGGTCAACTGCTTCGGAATCAATGACGCCGGATCGACCGCTTTTGGATCGTCGCCAATCTTGATTGGTGCCGGTTTGATGGGTTGTTCCTGGCCATGAACCGACGTGAAGCACACGATCGACAGCAACAGTCCGGCGATGGTTTGCGAAAACATGATCGGCCGCGCTGCAGGAGTTCGTCGCATGTTTGCCTCGATCTTATAGATCTGTGAATCATTCAAAGGGAAACGGGCCGTCATTGGGACGCGGTATTACCGAGGCGATTTTTCGCTCGAGAGTTCGATTTGTGTTGAAGGGACTGAGAAGAACCCACCGCCAAAGCTACCGCCGCCCATCCCACCACCCATGCCACCCATACCACCTCCCATTCCGCCAGTGACTCCACCCATTCCGGGCTGTATCGTTCCCTCCGATCGGTAGATGTCGCCTGCATCACCATTCAAAACCTTCACGACTAGCTTCTCGATTGATTCGTGAATCTCGCGAGTCTGACTGATGATCAAAACCGAATTGGAGATGACCGATCCGTGCTGGCCGTTTCCAATGACAGCTGAACGCGAGGCAATCGCGCGAATCGTTCCGGTCGCGGCAGGACGTGCTGAAGACTTCCATGTATCGGGTTGGATGACATCCGGTAGCAACCTTTCGACATCGACCGCGATGTCTTTTGGAAGACGATAGTATTTGGTGATTAATTCTTTCGGATTGGTCTCAGTGGAAGGGCGGGGCTTCGAAGCGCGCAAGGCGGTGCGATAGCTTTCGAGCAATTTCAAGAGGTCGTTCATCGTTTTGGCATCTTGCCGTACGACCAATATTCCTGTCTTGGGCGGAATCATGGTTCCGCCCTCACCGTCGACGTCGTCCCAGCGTCCGCGGGTCTGTGTCTGGACCGCTCGCATCAAGCCGGTGGACTCACGGGCGCTATTGCATAAATCACGCACGTCGAACACTGCAGTGATGAATTCTCCATTCGCACTTTCCTCCGTCGTGATCCACATGACGCCATCGCGCAAATCCCATGTCAGCCGCTCATTCAGTAGAAGTGATTGCAGGACAGTGCTCAGAGAACGATCCGCCATTTTCAACGTGACGGGTGTTCGGTCGGAAATTTGAGCGTCAGCCAGTTCCTTCAAATCAAGTCGTAGATCAGCACCAGTCTGACGAGCCAATTCACTGATGGCGGCTTTGAGTGGCAAGGCGTCGAATTGGACCGAGACGTTTTGATTGAGTTTCTGCCGAAATAACTCGTGTTGCGGCGGATCGAGTGTGAATGTACGTCGACCGTGCTTCCTGAGCGCGGCAATTAATCCGGAGACTTTCAGATGCCCCTTGAAGTTTTGCCTGACAAAGAGAACATCACCCAGCAAAACGGCGTCTTCGTCGCTAGTCCCAGTGGTGCTGGAAATGGTCTTTAAGATCGCCTGAGCTTTGAATCCGTTGTCGAACAGGTCGCCCAAGGTATAGGGAACTGTCATCTTATGGTCACTAACGTCTTCGCTAGTGGAAATATGCAGTGTCTCATCTTCGAAATACCAGTCGAGTGTCAAGTTGCCAAGAAATCGATTGAGCAGCAAATAAAGGGACTCGTCGTCTGAATGATCCGTGATGGGTTCGCCCACTAGAACGCCCGCCTCAGACAGCTCGCGGTAGTTCACCAGGACGTTGATTTTCAGTTCTTGCTGCAGCCATTTGACGACATCTCGCAGCGGCTGACGCTCGAATTTGACGGAGACCTTCGCTGCCATCGCTGGTGGTAACAACGACGCAGGATCAATCCCTTTCGGCTCGTCAGGGATCTGAATCAGTAAGCTAGGTGGAGTCGCTTCCGTGGCAGGAATTGTGGGCCTTTCAGCAGACGCCGGCGCATCCTCAACGGCGACAGGTGCCGCATTCTGTCGCGTTCCCGTCTCTTGCTTGGGCGCCGGTCCGAACTGAGACCACACCGTATCCGGAAATAGCATCGAAAGCGTCAGGATTGAACAGAGACAAGATGGACGAATCCGAACGGATTTCATACCAGCCTCATACATAAAAATGTTGGAGTCGATTCAAATTCGGTGCGACCTGACGTAGATCTTGAGTGAGGACACGAAATCAGCGTGCCCAATTTCGTTCATAGACATTGCGTTCGAGGCCGAAAAATACAGGATGTCGCTGCAGTCTAACCCCTGGCCGATGCCCTTCGCATCGTGCTTTTTGTCTGGATAACAGAAAAGTCGCCGAATACTTTCGGTTGTGAATTGAGTCATACCTGGGCGACTCACCCGCAACGCACGAGCCGCTCCGCTATTCTGAACCCAACGCAATCGCGAACCCCGCCGACCCGCGGCCAGGTCACCCGGTGTGTTGAACGCGACATCCCGTTTCCAACGCGCGAGCGAATCAACTATTCTGAACCCGACTCAATCGCGAATCCCGCCGACCCGCGGCCGGGTCAGTCGGCCTTGTCACGTCAGACAGTTACAATCGTCCACCAATCGATCACATCTTCACATCGGGAGTTTCAACATGAGACCTTTGCCACTGGCCTGCTTCACCTTGAGTATGCTCGTGATTGCCGCTGCGCAACTTGCCGCCGAAGACAATTCCGGCGTGCATACTGGACGGCCGCGCAAAGTCTTGATCGGAGACTATTCGACCAAGACTTTGGCCGTGGTCAATGAAAAAGGTGATATCGAATGGCAGACGCCGATTCGCAATATTCACGACGCGTGGAAACTGCCCAACGGCAACATTCTGACGCAGACCGATTGGAACGAAATCGTCGAGCTCGCGCCGGACAAGAAAGTCGTCTGGAAATACGACGCGGCCAAACAGAATGGCAATGCCGGCAAACCGGTCGAAGTCCATGCGTTTCAGAGGCTGTCGAATGGCAACACGATGCTGGTGGAAAGTGGTCCAGCGCGGATCATTGAAGTCGATGCCGATGGCAAGATTCAAAAACAGGTCGCATTGAAGGTTGAACATCCCAACCCGCACACGGACACACGGCTGGCGCGCAAGCTGGACAACGGCAATTACCTGGTTGCTCACGAAGGCGACAACAAAGTGGTCCGCGAGTATGACGGCGATGGCAAAGTCGTGTGGGAATATAAAACGGGCACGAAGGTCTATTCGGCGTTGCGATTGAAGAATGGCAATACGCTGATCGGGACCGGAGATGGACATCGGGTGATCGAAGTCGACACAGACGGAAAGACGATCTGGTCGGTCGAAGAGAAGGAGTTGCCCGGCATCACTCTGGCCTGGATCACGATGGTCGAGCGATTGGCGAATGGAAACACGTTAATCGTCAACTGCCACGGCGGCGAGAGTAACCCGCAGTTGATTGAAGTCGATCCGAGCAAGAAGGTCGTCTGGACCTTCAAGGACTTTCGCCGGTTCGGAAACAGCCTGCCTGTGGCGCGAATTATCGAGTAGCGACAGCGACGCAAAGTCTTTTGGTATTAATGGCATCGGTCACGCCACCCACAAATTCGTGCGATGGGAAACGGTAGACTCCACTTTGTGGGACGCGTTCGATAAACTTGATGTGACGCGCGGGGCTGACGTTGCAGTCGGTCCCGCGTTTTTCGCGCCCCGAGGGTCCGTTGAAATCGGCTGAAGAACAACGGTGTGCTCGGATCAGACTGTTTTCCGCTCGCCGTTCGCGCTGGAAAACCTGACCTTCGGGACGGTGATTCATCCCACGCAGTCTCTATTCAACATCGTCGTCTGTTCGCGACACGTTCGTGGTCGTCGCGGCATGAATATTTTCACCGAAGGTTCGCATTGTGTCAGTGACATCAGTGGTAGGTCTGCAATGGGGCGACGAAGCCAAGGGAAAGATCGTTGATTTTCTGACCGACTCGCACGAAGTCGTCGTGCGGTATCAGGGAGGCAACAATGCCGGTCACACCGTGAAGTTCGACGGCCAGACGTACAAGTTGTCGTTGTTGCCCACAGGCATCTTGCGTCCGGGCGTTACGGCGGTCATCGGTAACGGACTGGTCGTCAATCCCGAAGCGTTGCTGAACGAGATGAAGTCGCTGACTGATCGGGGCGTGCCCGTCAGCGGCAGCAATTTGCTGGTCAGCGACCGTGCGCATGTCATCCTGCCCTATCACATTGTCGAAGACAAAGTGTTCGAGCAGCGACGGGGCGAAAACGCGATCGGAACGACCGGTCGTGGCATTGGGACCTGCTATCGCGACAAAGCCGGTCGCTCGCATGCGATTCGGATTGGAGACCTGTACCACCCCGAGACGTTCCGGACAAAACTGGTAGAAATAGTCGCGTTCAAGAACCTGACATTGAAGTCGCTCGACACATCTCTCGAGCCGCTGAATGCCGATGCGATCTATGCCGATTACATGCGCTACGCGGAACTTCTTAAGCCCCATGTGACTGACACCACCGCTTGGCTGCATCGCTCACTGAAACAGAAGCGGAACATTCTATTCGAAGGCGCCCAGGGCAGCTTGCTGGACGTCGATCACGGCACATTCCCGTTTGTGACCAGTTCGAACAGTTCGTCAGCAGGCATCCACAGTGGCAGCGGTGTCCCGCAGCGCGCCATTACGCGGATGATCGGTGTCGTCAAAGCCTACACGACGCGCGTGGGTGGCGGTCCGTTCCCCACCGAGCTTCACAATGAAATCGGTCAGCACATTCGAGACGTCGGACACGAATATGGAACGGTCACCGGCCGACCACGTCGTTGCGGCTGGTTCGATGCCGTGGCGACCGCCTATGGTGCGCGCGTCTGCGGCGTCGATGAAATCGCGGTGATGCTGGTGGACGTACTGGCCCAACTCGACGAACTGTGTATCTGCGAAGCGTACGAGATCCATGGGGAACGCACGACCGACTTCCCGTCGCATGTCGAAGACCTGCAAGTCGCTAAACCCGTCTTCCGCAAGGTCCAGGGGTGGAAGCAGGACATCACGGGGGCTCGCAAGCTGTCTGATCTGCCCAAGGGAGCACGACAGTACGTCGACACGATCAGCGAACTGCTGGCGGTACCCGCCAAGTTCATCAGTATCGGTCCCGATCGTGAGCAAACGATCCTGCTGTGATCATCAGCAACGATCACTCTTCGATCGTCGGCGTCAACGGACGCAGCGTTGTCGGCGCCTTTGTCGGATCGACAACGTACACGTCAACCTGAGGTCGCGATTGCTCGAACAGCGATCGCGGCAGCAGGAACTCATATCCATGTGTTCGTGATGTTCTGGAAAACGACTTGCCGGTATCTTGCACGATACCGTCGACCGCAACGACCAGATTCGCCGGAGACTCGGGCAGATTCTTGACCGGTATCGAACCCATGACAAAATTGGCGACGAGTGGAATCTGTGACAGGTCTTCATCGGCCATATTCGGAGTCAAAGGACGGACGACGGAGGCCGCAACCGGATGCGAATCAATTGTAAAACTGCTGATTCGTCGACCATGCCAGTCAGGGCGGGTGGCCGCACCAACCAGTGGCGCATCGAGTGGTCTGGCTCCGAACGCCTCGAATTGTCGCTTGATCGCTGCGGTGCGTTGCGGGACATCAGGTTCGATCACCGTCATGGCTTGATCGAAGTACAGCGTCTTTCGCGGCCGACGCACGGGGTTGGAAACTGGCATGCCATCGACCGGCTCGGGAAGTTCCAACTTCAAAATCTCGGCAATTGTCGGAAACAGGTCAATCGATTCGATGTTGCGATCATCAATCGCCGATTCCGTCTGGCCTGGCAGCTTGATAAACATTGGCACACTGACAATGTCGGCCAGGTTATCTGCATCAGGCAATCGTCGTGAATGTCCTGGACGAAACGAAACACCATGATCGGCAGTGACGATCAACAGGCATTGTTCCATCAATCCGGTTGCTTCGAGTCGATCAAGCATCCGTCCGATGAATTTGTCGGTATAGCCCAATTGCAGTCGATAGCGATATTCGTTTCGTAACACTGTTTCCGGATCTGACAACCAGTCCTCACCCAATTCACCCGCGGCACCAAAGGGAAAATGGGAAGCGGTCGTTTCCGCCAGATACATTTCTCCATTTGACAGGTAACACCACGGATAGTGAGGCAACACGGCATGCAGGAAGCTGAATCGCGGTTTGTCTCCGGGGTCCAGGCAATCGAGAAAATGATTCAACTGATGATCGCGGCCTTCGGTTCCCGGATAGTTGAACAGCCCATAGGGAGTTGTCGTGTCATTGGTCAGTAAGGTCGGCGCCATCCCAAACCAGGGTTTTGGAATCGGGGGCATCCAGGCGGGAATGTCGTTGGTCAGGATCAGGCGAGGATAGACGGCTCCGACGGTTTGCAGCAGATCGGTACAACGTTGCTGCAAGGTTCGTTTGGATCGTCGGACTTCACGAATGCTTCCTGGGCACAAACGTGAGATCGGCTCAAATACCGACATCCGATATGACTTCGTTGCTTCGATCACCTGAAACAGGTTGCCAGTGTGCTGCGCGGCAATCGCCGGACGATCGGTGACGGGGTAGCGGCCCGTCAGGATTGCTGGAACGGCCATCTCGGTACGAGGATGTACGGTCGTGGCATTGCGGTACCAGGTCGATTTCGCGGCGAGTCGACCGAACGCGGGAAATCGCGCAATGTCGATCTGGTTTTGTTCATTGCGCAAGGTGATGCTGTTGAATTCATCGAACACCACAAACACGACGGGAATGGGATTCTTCGCCGTCACGGCATGGTTCAGCAATTCTTCCGCACGACGAACGTCGTGGAATTTCCAGAGGAAGACCGCAGGAAAGATGACCATTCCTAGCGAGGCGAAGGTCAGCCACGATCGCAACCAGGCAGCCCGGTCATAGAGTAATAATGCGATAATGGAACCGGGAATGGCCAATGCGAACGCCAGTGGTCCCGCATTGCCGTGCATCACGAGTTTCGGGACCGCCACATACGGTCGTACCAGCGACAACAACAGAATTGTGAACAACGCAACAACGACGGTGTCTCGTCCGCGACCACCCAGTCGCCGCGACACCGCCAACACAATGCGGTCCAATACCACGAACACCGCCGGGACGAGTACCATCAGCACGACGAGTAACACACTCATTTCAGTCCAGCCGAATTGCTGGTCGTGCAGATAGACCGTTTGCTTCGCCACTGCCGTCAGCAGCGGTTGCGTGAATGCGAATGCGCACAGAGTACAAAGGTGCAACGTTCGCACACCGAATAACGGAATCTTTGTTTGTGGTGCGACAGTGGTCGTCATTCGGTAACGGCCGACGAGGTCTTGGGAACCGCATGAAACAATGTTCGCGCTCCGGATGGAAGCGGACGGCACGATGAGATGTCGAATCGTTTGAGCAACTCGGCCTCGAGCCGTTCCAGCGAATAGTCGGTGTATTGATCGCGCTTGTTCCGTAACAGCGCCTTGACCATCGAATCGTCTTTGGAAGGAAACTCGAGAATGATCTCACCGCCAAAACTGGCTAACCAATCGATGACTTCGGGTAGCGGAATATTACCCGCCAGTACCAGATGATGGATCAACCCGAGGCACATGACGAGTTCAGGTCGACCACGATCTTCCAATCGCTTTCGTTCACGGCCTCGCCAACCGAGGGCCGGAGAGGAATTCGCCAGTTCCACGCACAATGGCAAAATCGTCGATTGCTTTTTCGTTGCCAGCGTCTGATAGAGGTGTTCGATGCAGGCGTGGTCCTGATCCATCGCGACAACCAGGTCGGCATGTTCGGCGGCGATGATCGAATAGCGTCCGTCGTTACAGCCCAAGTCCCAAACCAGATGACGATGCTTGTTTCGACAGACGGCCGCTACGAACTCACTCTTTGCCTGCAGATCATCAGCGACATGCGGCAAGGTGGTGTCATAGGCAGTCCATTGAGTTCGGGCGGGCGTCCACTTCAGTTTCTCGACCAGACGAGTCAGCTTCTGCAACATGCGTTCGATCATCGACGTGTGAAATCCACTGGATCTCAAATCGCGGACAGTGCTCGTCGACAGCGACTGAGTATTGCGTTCGAGGGCCGACTGCAGCCAGCCGTTAACAAACACACCCGGCCGAAACAGATCTCGCCAACGCATCCACTGCATGAATTGTTTGGCGGAAATTCCTTCGAGCTGGGCTCGCAGCAGAGGTTGAAAATGAACACCGCGATACGATTGCAGCAGCAAGGGGAACAACATCAACTCGCAAAATTGACGGTACGCCGACCACGGTTCCCCCGGAGCCAGCTCGATCAAGGAGCCGAGATCGATGAAGACGGATTGGGCACCACAAAACTGGACGTTGTACGGCGATGCATCCTTCAGGATGAATCCACTTCGCACCGCCTCGGTCAAGATCTGCAGATGGTCCAGTGCCGCCCGTCGCAACATGCCAAAGGACCATTCGTACGGATAGCTCACGAATGGAATGCGCCGATGGCTCAGGATCGCAACAAACTCTGCCGGCAATAAGAACGAAGAAGCCTGATCCGCTGATAACTCTTCCGTTTCAACGATCAGGCCTGATGCCATCAGATTTTGCAGAAAGCTTGATTGGGCCGCTTTGTTCCAGATGGCTTTTGATTCAGCCGTCAAGGCGCGAAACACCCCGTTGTCGCGCAAGAAGACCCGTGAGGTTCGATCCCGGAATGATCCGGAATCAAATTGGATCATTAGCGGCTCGGGATGTGAACCGGGATTTCGTGGGAACTCGTCAGGGCCGGCTGAGTTGCTCCACTTCCGAGATACTGAGTCCATAAATAGCGCCCAACGACAACGATTCCTCCAAACCCTCCAACCAAGGCTTGAAGCAATAGACTACCGGCACTCGGGTCGAAATACGCAAATGTCAGATTCATGTGATGACCTTTTTCCCGATACGGCCCGTTTATCAATTTGCAATTATTATCGTCAAGTCGCCTTGACGGAGCGGATGATTGTTATGAGCGTCGAAAATCGTCGATCGCGACAGGCGTTCACACGCACATGTTCTCAATTCCACCGAGAATTGTAGTTTACGGACATGAAAGGAAGATGAGCGCAACGTGAATATGAACCAAAATCGACCCGTTTTCATCCCGAATTCAGTTTCCTGTCGACAAGTTAAACATGCAGCAATGTTCATGCGTGCTTCTGGTCACCTGTCCAACCACAACATTTGACAGATTAAAACGTTACAATTCGGTCAGATTCGATCTCCTTTTCTCTCAGAGTGGATCCATGCTCGCCGTTCGACGTGTTACGCGGTTGTTGATACTCGCGATTCTCTGTGCGATCGAATCGTCAGCTTTGGCACAATCCAAGCGCCTGAAACCACCTGCCAAAAAGTCTGCGGTACCCGCAGTCACTCAGAAACTCGCCAACGGCCTACGCGAAGTATCGTCTGCGAATTTCCATATTCGTACCGATCTTTCCGAAGAAGACTCGGACGAACTGCTGAAACGTCTCGAAAAGATGCTGTCACTCGTTGAGGCGTATTACGGAAAGCCGAACTCGCAACTCATTGAGATGAACGTCATCGAGGACAAAGACCGCTGGCCGGCCGAACTGATTCCCGGCGAAGCCATGAACTCGATTCGCGGCGGTGGCGGAATCACACTGAGTTCGACGCTATCGCTGCAGAACGCACAGGGCGAACAGCAGATCGCCTCAGCCAAGTCGGTGGTCTGGGCCGCCGCACAGCGCGGTGTTCCTCAGCATGAAGCGGTACACGCCTACTGTCATCAGAATTTCGGGCGTACCGGGCCAACCTGGTACGCTGAGGGGATGGCCGAGTTGGGAAAGTACTGGCGTGACAAGGACGAATCGGTCCAGATTGATCAGCACGTTTTGAGATATCTGACGACGTCAGATCGGAAGCAACTCACCGAGATCACTGCCGCAGGACAGCAGACAGGCGACGGCTGGCAGAACTACGCCTGGCGGTGGGCATTGTGCCAATTGCTTTCCACAAACCCGAACTATTCTCCACGATTCAAACCGTTGGGGATGTCGCTGCTCAATAATCAGAAAGCACGGTTCGAAGACGTTTATGGCCCCATGGCGAGAGAAATCTCGTTCGAGTACGAGTTTTTCCTGACGCACCTGGCACAGGGATATCGTTGCGACCTGTGCGCGTGGGACTGGAAGACGAAGTGTTCGCGGCTGCGGGGAACGGGCACGGCTCAGGCGAAAATCAGCGCCAATCGAGGCTGGCAATGTTCTCGAGTGATGTTGAAGTCCGGTGATCGAATTGCGTACGCCACGACGGGCGATTGGACGATCGAAAAAGAGGGCGAATCGCTGAGCGCAGATGGAAACGATGCGGGCAAAGGTCGGCTGGTCGGAGTCTTGTTCAAAGACTATCAATTGTCTGAACCATTTGAGTTGGGATCAACAGGCGAGTATGCGGCCGAAACAGATGGCAATCTGTTCTTGAGGTGTCGAGACGATTGGGGTGATTTGAGTAACAACTCGGGTGCGATCACTGTGAGATTTAAAGTTATCAATTAACGGATGGAACCGTTTCGATATCGAGCTGGTCGTACGGCCGGTTCAATCGACATTAAGGAAGATCACGTGGCCAGATCGTGGATGACTCGACTGAACCCCTTTGCGTGGATCCAGCGCTGGTTCACCATCGGAGCCTTTTTCTGGCTGGCCGGAACAACAACGCTCTTGGTACTGGCGTTCGTGCGTGATGGCGTCAAGGTCTCGGCGATATTCGCGCTGTACCTGCTTCTGACGGTTGCCTGCAGTGTGATCGCCTTTGTCCTATACGGCATTGACAAGCGACGTGCCATCAAGAACCAGCCTCGGATCTCGGAACGAACGCTGCACATTCTTAGCTTGTTAGGCGGCTGGCCGGGAGCGCACCTGGCCCAACGTCTGTTCCATCATAAGACTTTGAAAATCATGTTTCGGATGGTCTTCTGGCTGACTGTCCTGCTGCATCTGATGATCATCGCGTACGGAGTTTGGTCCGGCTGGCCGATCGCCGCAGTTCGATCATTGTTGGGTATTTGATGCAACGACCAGTGCGTCGTATTCCAACCGATGAAAGTAGTGACGTAACCGCGGACGCTGGCGGACGCGCGACTGACAAAGAAAAGTTCACAAATCCAATCAAATGATGCGGGTTCGCCAGGGCTTCTGTGATGATGCCGGCAAATTGTCAAATCCAAAATCGTTTCTGGTTTCCAAGTAAGACGGTATCCTATAAATTCTGGTAGATCCCAAACCTAATTCTTGACCATTGGTTGCAGATTTTTACCGAAGGCAATCCGCGCTCATCTGGTGTGGTAGGTTTCGACCGATATCGATGCCGATGCAGCCAAGATGTACCTTACGAACTTGTAATGTTCTCCACGCCGCTCAGGAGATGTGAGACGTGCCATTCAACGCGATTTGTCCGAAGTGCAGTGCCAAGGTCACCGTGAAGGAAGCCTTGATCGGGAAGTCGGTTCCTTGCTCGCAATGCCAGGTGCCATTCCGCGTGACAGATCCCGCTGACTCGACAGAGATGGATTCGGACATCGATCAGGACGACGACCTGCCGTCGCGTCCGGCTTTGGCGAATCAAAGGTCAAAAGCCAGCCGCGGCAAATCCAAAGGATCGAGTTCATCCGGCACTTCCGGATTGTGGCCGATCGCCGCTGTCGTCAGCGTGTTTGCGTTGCTATTGGGTGGGCTGACAGGTTACCTGGTGACATCGTCACGAACGAAAGCGGGATCTGCCGCCGTTCAAGGGGCAGGCGATGTTTCGGTCGCCCTCAGTCGCATGTTACAGATGTTGAAAGATGGCAAAAATCGCGAGTTTCTACGTGACTATGCTCCGATTGAAGAGTTTCACAGACTTCAAGCCGCAGAAAGCGGTAGCAGTCCGCTGCCCAAAATACCGAGCGAGATCTTGATCCCGGTGATTAAGGGTGCCATCGGACAAAAAGCCGAAATCACGTCTGACGGCAAAGCCGCTTCGTTTTTGCCAGCGTCAGGGAAACTGATCGATCCGGCGTGGCAACCCGGCCCTGGCTACGAAGGAGATGTGAAGGCCGTGATTCGGTCGGCAATCGCCGAGATTGAAAAGGGAGACATCAATGCATTTATTCGCAATACATTTCCACCCGATGCGCTACAAATCCTGTTCGCACGCAATTTAGAGAACAGCGCTATTCCATTGATCGAAAAGGACTCGGCACTGATTACGCTCATGCTGCGCGACTTGAAGGATCTGGAAAAGAAGGAAGCCAAAATCACGGAAGAAACAGCCGAATTCACATTGCCTGCCATTGATTATCCAAAAGAGCAATCGCAACTGGTTCGCCCTGGTGCTGAACACTACTCACTGCAACCGCGAGTGATCCGGTTTTCTCAGATCAATGGTCGTTGGCGTTTCTATAACGACGGATCGCTGCGAAAATCGGGAATGATCGAAGGCACAGGGACTCGATTGCAATTGGAACAGATCGGATCGAGTTGGCGCCTGTCGCGATATCCGTAGTACAACCTTATCGCAAAAACTCTGCTACCGCGCTCAGCCGGGTCACTGACGGGAACTCGCATAATGTCCTTGAAGAAAAACAAGAAGTCTCGACGCGGTTATTCAGCCGTCGATTTCATTGCAGTCATTGGTTGTCTCACGTTCCTGTTGGCCGCCTTGATGCCAGCGATCCTGCATGCTCGCGACCAGGCGCGCGATAACCAATGTAAGGCGAAGATGAAAACGATTGCAACGGCGTTGGCAACTTACAACGACAAGTTCGAAGGGTTGCCACCTGGTTGGGTCAGCCGTTATCGAGACGGCATCTCTCCGGCCGGACATGGCTGGCTGACCAGACTGCTACCTTATCTGAACCATGGTCCGTTCTATAAGACGATCAATTTTGATCAGCCGACGAATGCACAGAATGAAATCTTCCAGAAATCGCTCGAATGCTTCCATTGCCCGGCAGAACAGAACCTGCCTCTGACAAATCCGTTCCGTGGAGGGTACGGCATCTCCAGTTACTCGGGTTGCATGGGCGAGATCGCTCCGTTGCGATGGAGTGATGGCAGACTCGAAGCCCATTGGCCGGGCGCCGCTCCGACCTTCAATCTGTGGGGGATGACAAAAACGAGATCGGAGGATCTGCGCCCTGTGACGTACAACCCATACGATGGCCATGATGCTTTGAACTATTCGTCGACCGGTGCGTTTGGCTGGAATCGAAGCACCAGATATGTCAACGTGCCTGATGGAACGTCGAACACCATTTCTTTTGGTGAACGATCAAAAATCAGCGGTTGGGGCATCTGGCCGGGTGTCGGAGCGAATCGTTTTGAAAGCGACACATTGACAGACGTGAGCTTTGCTTCCGCCCTGAACAACTCGCTGACCGGGTTTTCTAGCGCCCACGAAGGCGGTGTTCATTTCGCGATGATGGACGGCTCGGTGCGGTTCATCTCCAACGCCATTGACTCAAAACCAGAAGGTGGTTTGTTGCAGTTTCTGGGCAATCGATCGGACCACCAGGACACCTCTGCTTTCGGTAATTCCTCAGAACCATAATCGACCAAGATCCACATCTCGACGATTGATGCAGCTGCGGCCCCGACAGAATCATCGACAACCGAATCACGCCTACGCGAGAACGTTCCCATGCCCATCGACGTGCGTTGTCCCGACGGCCACAAGATCAGTGCACCTGATCGTATGGCGGGCAAGAAAATTCGATGCCCCGAATGCTCTCAGTTGACACTGGTACCGGCTCCTCCGGCAACGACCAGTTCGGCCGCGCCACAGACCGTCAGTTCGGCGGCTCTACCTGCCGAACCGAAACCGGTCAAAGTCAAAGTTGAACCCAAGGTGGCAGAAGTGGCAGAAGAAGACCGTGACGATTTCTTCGATGCGAGTGCCGCCGCGCCGATTCGGCGCAAACGTCCTCCCAAGGTGCCGAAAACAGAAGACGAATCGTCTCCTGCGTTCCAGTATGTGTTAATGGGCGCTACGGTGCTGGGATGTAGCCTGGTCGGGTACGTCGTCGGCATGATCGTGGCGCCCTCAGCACGGCAAATCGTGACCGAAGTCGACGCCACTCCGGGCGTCAAGGCAGACGCGAGCAGTCCACTCGCGACAAAGTCGCACAATATGCCCGGTCGTATTTCGCTCAACCTTCGTCTGCCGATGGCAGAGCGTGACGCGAGTATCGTTGCCGCATATTCACCAAAAAAGAACGATCAGACTTCGCCAGTCAAGAGTGGGATTCAACCGGTGACGAACTCGGGACTGCCAACGCAGAATCCGGGTCTACCGTCACAGAACTCCAATCCACCTGCGAACCCGGCACTTTTGACAAAACGACCCGTTCACATCATCACATTGGCATCTCCCATACAACAGGTCGTTGTCGGCAAATCAGGAAAGCTGTTGATTGCGACGCTGCCGGATGCGAAACAGGTTGTGATCGTCGATGTGACGAAAAAACAGGTCATTAGAACAATCAACGTGCGCAACACAGATCTACTGATTGCGGCCGGTGAATCGAAACTCGTCATACTAGACCGGGTGAACTGCGTCATCAGCCGATATGATCTCACATCATTGCAACGAGAATTGACGGTCGCATGCGAACCGTATCGTTTGATTGTACTTGGCTGTTCGTCTGAAGGTCCCATCCTGGGAGTCGGGGCAGAGTTCGCACAACTGAACCTGCAAACGCTTAAGCCAAGCCGCGTGATTTCTAATAATTTGCCAGCCAGCGACGTTGGCAACCTTCTCGCCGCCGCAAATGGGCAGTCCTTCAGCGGATGGAAAACCGCAAGTCAACCATCGGGAATGATGGTACTCAAACTTGCCGGTGAAACGCTCGAGTCGACACAAGATTCCGCCGAGCTGGGACAAGTCATCCCGGGCTCAGACGGAAGTGTGTTCTATACCAGTCTCGGGCGTTACAGCGCGGACGGTAAGTCGATGGAAACCTCGGTCGACAACAAGCCCAAGTCAGAATGGGTGCCAGCTTCTACGGGACCGTTCTATCTGACGCTGAACTGTGACGGTGAAAAGCAGACAACGCCGTCGCATTTGAACCTGCACAGTCAGAATAGTGATACCACACTGGCAACGGTGAAGAACGTGGCTTTGCCAGATTTCCACACGGCAGATCAATCGACAAAACTTGTCAGTCAGCGGCAGTTCTTTTTGCCAAACGTCGACTCGTTCGTCTCGGTCGTCGACAATCAACTGTGGGTGCATCGCTTGAACGTCAAGGAGGAACTCGATCGTCCCGCCAAGCCATACCTATTTATTGTCTCGATGCCGCCGTCAACGGTCACACGCGGCGCGCAAATGTCGCACAGCGTAGAATCGTTCCCCAAAAAGCCCACGATTCAATTCGCTTTGGAGGGCGCCCCGGCGGGAATGTCTATTTCGAAATCGGGATTGATCGAATGGAAGGTTCCCGAAAGATTCCGCGAGAATGCCGTCACAGCGATGATCAAAGTTCAAGGCGACGCAGGCCTGACAGTCAGCCAACAATTCACCTTGAAGATCGTTGATCCGGCAAGAACTGGCGGTGACGGTTCTCGTAAGACTGCTGCGCAATCCACGCCAGCGAAGTCGACGGCAAAACCAATCGCGACACCGATTGATCCGAAGAGCGAACCCGCTCTACAGCCGCTACCACCACGCACCGTCGATACGATTGCTTTACCAGCACCGTTAACCCAGGTCATTGTTGGAGGGTCCGGAAGGTACCTGATTGGCATCGCACCAACCGAGAAACAAGTGGTTGTGATCGATGTCGCGCGTCGCAAGATCAGCAAGACAATCACCGTTGACGATGCCGACATCGGTCTTGCTGCAGGAGCTTCGAAGCTGATTGTGCTCCAGCGCGGCACAGGTTCGATCAGCCGATACGATTTGACGACATTGGAAAAGGAAGCGACGGTCAAGTGTGACCCATTTAAGAGCCTCGCCATGGGTTCGTCCTCTGACGGCCCGTTGCTCGCCGTGACACGCACCGGCAAATCAGAAGCGACCGCCGCGGTGATTAACCTCGAAACGTTGGAGGCAAGTTCATCATTCGCATTCCCGTACAAGCTGGATGGGACAAACTTGCTCGCCTCGGCCAATGGGAAATTGTTTACCAGTTGGTCGACAACTGTCGATCCGAACGGAATGGGTCTGCTGGAATTGGATGGCGAAACACCAAAATGGTTCTTCGAAGCCAACAGCCTTGGCCCCATTTTCCCCAGTGGAGATAGCAGGTTGCTTTACACCTTGTCAGGAAAGTTCTCCGCGACTGGCGAACCGATTGGACGACGGATCGAAACGCCACGGCTTATGCTGCCTGCAGCGATCGGACCATGGTGCCTTTCGTTGGCGTTGCCCGAATGGAAATACACGCCAGATGCCGGCCCCGTGCGCGCTTCTATTCAGTATCAATCTGACGAGGACCTTGTTCTTGGATTGTCTGACATTGACGTACCACCTGTCGCAGCCAAGACAAATGTGGCCGGCCTGTTGAGCGAAAAATATGATCAACGATTCTACTTGCTTCCCGAATCCAGCGCGCTGGCGATCTTGTCAGCGAACATGGATCAGCTTCAGATCTACAAATTCGATCTGAAGGAAGAACTCGAACGGACCGGCGTCGATTACCTGGAGATCACGTCGAATCCCACCTTAAACCTGACTCGTGGCAAGGATGTGTCTCATCAGATTGACGTCCTGTCGAAACGAGGCAACGTTCGTTTCGAATTGCAAAGCGGGCCCAACGGCTTGGTCGTGACCAAGACGGGAGTCGTTAACTGGAAGGTGCCCACCATCCTGGCGTCAAAGGAAATTCCAGTCACCGTCCTGATTTCAGACGATTCAGGCCAGGAAGTGGCTCACACGCTGACTCTCATTAATCGACAGCCCAAGAAATGATTCAAGGATCGAAAAACGCGACAACAGCCGACGCGTTGCGCCGGAGACGCCTTGATCGCCCGTGGCAATATCAATGCGTCTTGGTGCGGTCATGATCGACTGCAACACGGTCCAGACGTTTGCCATAGATGACCAGGTCGTCCGCAGGGGCGTAAAAATCGGCGATACGACACAGCGATTGATACCCCTGTTTTCGATAGAACGCCTGCGACCGCTCATAACGAGGTTGCCCGCTCGTTTCTGCGATCAGCCAATAACCTGATCGCGCGCGGACGAACGCTTCTGCATAGGCGTCCAACATCTGTGCGACGCCGCGGCCGTAATAGTCTGGCAAGATGGCGATCCAATAGAGGTCCCAAGTTCCCGCGGTTGCTGACCGCGGACCAATGATCAGGAATCCCACAATCGGATGCTCGTTGATCGTCGTCGCGACTGCGATCACACCATGGTAATCTGTTTGATCTGGATCCGCGAAGATGCCATCCAGCAGTTCGTGAGCAAGATCGAGTTCTGCTTCCGTGAAGTTCTGCGTCGCACGCAGCAGAGTATCGATCTCACTTCGATCCTCTGTCTGCAGTGGTCGCACAGTCGTCGTGAAATTGACACTCATGTTTCAACACGTGGTCCAACTGTCTCAGGGCAATCTTGCGAGTATCATTTGTGGTCCCTGAGCGATCGACAGTTCATCTGAACTTGTTGCCGAAGGTCCTCTGATCAGGAGATACGCCGAAAGCAGCGTCGATGGAATCACGATACTCCAATAAGGAACAATCCAGAGTCTCAGTGTTCGACCAGGGAGCTTCTGCTGATCAAATGCGACCCCAAACCCGAACTGCATCCAACCATTAACTACGATATGCTCGGGTTCATAATCCAACCAGAAGGTCCAATCAGAGAACCGCAAATGCGGTGGCTCACCGTCTCTCAGTTTCTCGGCACTCCAGTATTGGGCAGTACGCTCCGTCGGCCCGGGGCGAATCGAAGCCCAACCGATGCTACCGTACTTCGACACGATTCGGTGGTGCGAATCGACTCCCATAAAAACGATTTCATCCTGTTCCCCGAAGCTCTTGACCCATCCACTCGCCAACGTGATGGTCATGAGCAAAGTCACGATACCTGCTTTTCGTTTCGGTCCACGCAAGAACTTGCGCAAAATCGCCGCCATGTCACCAGGTTGGAAGAACAGCAAGTTGGCAGACAAAACAATGAGCGGCAGAACAATCAACGCATAGGGAATTGCGGCGTGCCCGAGAAGATCTCCTTTAGTGATTCGAATAGCCATCGAGTGATACCGTTGAAAGCGTTGCACTAGCAGGTGTTCCAATACCGTGTCGGGATTCGGACGTGGAGCGAATTGTGCCGGTACGAAGAAGTCCCGAACGAGCTCAACGGTGGAATAGACGACACGTTCAAATCGATTCGCGGTTCGATGTGCCGGGGTCGTCCAAAATCGCGATGGGTAAGGAGCATCTGCGACTAGATCGTCTCTTTTCCAAGAGGCCCATTCGAGTTTCCCACCCGCAGACGCAAAGCATTCATACTGCTGAAACGCCACAAACGAGAAATGGTCCTCGACAGATTGGCTTCTCACCCACGCGCCGGTGAGCAAGAGGGTCACGCCGAGCGTCACAGAGCCCACTTTTCGTCGCCAGCCATAAAAAATATCACCCATGGTCGTAGGCTGCCTCCCGGTGGAGTTGAGAGTATCCAACTCAATACCCGGGGTACAGAACAGTTTGATGGATGAGCGAGGTGTGGATCATTCGAATCGGCAAGGCTTCGACATCCGCGTCACGGCAGAATCGAGGATCATACGAATCAGTTCGCGATAGGGAATGCCGGCCAATCTACACATGATCGGCAGATCGGAATGATTGGGATTTAATCCGGCTAAAGGATTGACCTCCAGGAACTGGATGTTGCCAGCGGCATCACAGCGTACGTCGACACGGCCGGCGTCGCGGCATCCAATTCTTTGCCAGACTGTGAGAGCGATCTGCTTTGCATCTGCTGCTAATTGTCCGTTGGCGAGCTGATAGCGCACGCGCGTTTCGTATTGAGACTTATTCGCGTAGGTGTAGATGTCAGTGTCGGCCTGAGCGCCCAACAGGATTTCCATCACTCCCAGGACAGTCGCCTCGTGACCCGTTCCGACGATTCCCACCGTGAACTCACGCCCCGGCAGGAATGTCTCGACGAGGATCGGTTGTTGAAACTCGGCGAGCAGTTCCTGGCAGCGCTGGATCAATTCTTCACGCGAATGGACTTTCGAAGCCGTCGTGATTCCCTTACTCGTTCCTTCAGCGATCGGCTTGGCAAACAGGGGAAAGGACAGGCGAACGTCGTCGATGTCGGCGTTGCATCTGACGACGGCAAAATCAGGCGTCGCAATCCCCATGTCGCGAACCGCATGCTTGGTCAGCCCCTTGTGCATCGTCAACGACAGCACCAGCGGATCGGAAAAGGTGTAGGGAATGCCATATGCATCCAATAGAGCCGGTACCTGTGCCTCTCGGCCAATTCCATGCAGTCCCTCGGCGATATTGAACACCAAGTCCCATCGCTCACCGCGCACTAACCGTTCGGTCAGTTCCTGAATTCGACCGATGCGCATGCAATGACAGCCCAGCGAAATCAACGCCGCCTCGATCGCGTCAATCGCATCGACGCGATCGAACTCGGCAGTCTGTTCCTGGCTGTATCCTTCCGCGATATAGACATCGCGCAGATCGTAGGTCAATCCGACGTTCATGGATCTGGATAGCGGTACGTATTTCCCTGATAGTTTGTCAGCAATAGGTCTTGACCTTCGCGACCGACGACATAATCTGGAAGCAACGGAATTTTTCCGCCACCGCCGGGGGCATCGATCACAAACGTCGGCACGGCATATCCCGTGATCGCTCCGCGCAAACTGTGCATGATTTCCAATCCCCGGCGAACCGGCACGCGAAAGTGAGAGGAACCCGACACAGGATCGCATTGATACAAATAGTACGGTCGCACTCGCACCTTCAATAGTTCGAGAAATAACCTTTTCAAAATGGCTTCGTCATCGTTGATCCCTGCCAGCAACACCGTCTGGCTGCCCAGGGGTATTCCTGCGTCCGCCAGACGATTGCAGGCCCAGGCCGCTTCGGAAGTGATTTCATCGGGATGAGTGAAATGCAAACTCATCCACAATGGATGAAATTGTTTCAACATCTTAGTCAACCGGCGTGTGATTCGTTGGGGCAGCGCTGCGGGAACCTTGGTTCCCATCCGCAAGAACTCGACATGCGGGATTTGCCTCAATCGAGACAGCAGCCATTCAAGTTTCTGATCGGTGAGCACCAGTGGATCACCACCCGAGATCAGTACGTCGTGAATTGTGGGTGTGGCCGCGATGTAGTCGATGGCCGATTGCCATTGAGCCTGGCTGAAACGGTACTCACCACCCGGATTCCCCACCATGCGCGAGCGAGTGCAATAGCGGCAGTAAACCGGGCACGTCCCGGTGATCAGCATCAAGACTCGGTCTGGATATCGATGCACCAGGCCTGGAACAGGTTGATGTTCGTCTTCGACGAGTGGATCGTCTGTTTCACCGGGTGATCTGCTGAATTCGTCTGAGGTCATCACCACGGAGCGGCGTAACGGTTGATCAGCATCGTGTTCGCTCAGCAGACGGGCGTAATACGGAGTAATCCCGACAGGAAGCGGCCCCTGATGCCGTTCCAGCGCCGATCGCTCGCTCTCGCTCAACTGGATCAGGCGCGACAACTGTGACAGGTTCTTGATCCGGTTTCGCAGTTGCCACCGCCAGTCGTTCCATTCACGGTCGGTGACGGTTGAATAGAAACGTCGACGAAATCCGCTCGTTGGATCGTGATCGCAGACAAGGTTTTCGGCTGTGTCCGAATCCACGCGCTATTCCTACAAACCGGTAAAGCCGCGATCCAACAATCGCCAGGTCAACCCGCCGGGTTCTGCCAGAATGGTGTCTCCAAAGTAGATCTTGCCAGTTCCTTCATAGCTCAATTGGACTTTGCTGCAAAAGTCGTCGAGGTGCAGAACCAACTTGTTGTCGTCGACCTGACTGCCCCCGTACAACGCAACCCACGAGACCGGTGACGCAGGCGAATAATACACCGAATTCGGTGAGTAACACGTATCGACAACGCCGTTCATATATCGAAAATAGCCGAAATCGATGGCCTGCCACATTCCCGAAGAAGCGGTTTGCAAATTGATGCTCAGTTGCATCCGCTGGCCTTTGCCGTCGGTGATCTCGACACGATGGTCACTCATGTTCCGGCCTTTCCATGAGCGGTTGCTTCCGCTTTCTGTTCGTCATCAAATCGCTTGGCGAGAGCAATTTCCGCAGGCAGTGATTCGTGGGCAGGGATCTTCGTTTGACTCGGATCGAGACACGGCAGATCCCACGCTTCGCCTTTAAAACCTTTTTGCCGAATGTACCATCGATCTTCGTGATCCTGCTGAATCGGGAACAGGGCACACAACGATGGCTTGTACCGGTACGGATCGCCTTCGTCCGCGCCGACCTGATGCAGGACGCAGCCTTGATTGAAGAAAATGCACCAACCTCGCACGACGCGCATCACGCGCTGGCCGATGCGACGGCGATGCGGAACCAGGAATCCATCTCTCTTCGCCACCGCCTTCGCTTCCGCGCGCAGCCGTGGCAGGAATCGATCCAGATTTGTGTCGATGGTTTCGACTTCTTCCGGATAGACAGGAGGTCGACCTTCGCGGCAGCAAATGCCTTCACAACCACGCCCAAACGTGCACTCGAATCGCGCCTCTGCCAGATTGACAATCGGTAGTTCCGGAAGCACCGTCTGTCCTCCCACTTGCACCGCTCGCTCGTTCGAGCCGAAATCCCGTGGTCAACATCACTCTTCGATCACGCTTGCGTCATGCCGGACAATGGTGTCCGATTCGATGTGCGGCATTCTATCAACGCCGTTCATCGACTTCATCACGCACTCAATCTGCTTCTCATGCGTGTATTCTCGTGCAGTCGATTCCGATGTTGTTAACGCACAAGATTTTTCCCGAAGTTTGCATGAGATTTTTGTGCCACTGGTTGGCTGACCACGGACAACCAGTGGCGTGCTTCCAATCAAACACTTCACAGGGGACGGGGATTGTCTTCCAGATAAAGACGTGTACGGTGCAACTCCATTTGAAATCAGATCATTCTTGCGCGCTGGGCGAGCACTGGTTGTCCGCAGCCGGGCCAACCAGTGGCGCGTCACGCAATTCCGGCACAACTCACACCTTCAGCACAGCACGTGGCGAACAGCGTGAGAACCGTCCTGCTGACGTAGCGTGATGTTCATTGAGAACGACAGACGGTGAAAGTTGCCGAGGTGCGGTGAGACGGAATGCCAGAGGTAGCCGGGAAACAGCAGCATCAGGCCGGACCGGGGGAAAACCCGGACGTGGTCGTCGTCACCGGCTGCCGCTAGATTCGCATTGAATCTGGGATCATGCAGTACCAGTACGCCATCACCGGGGTCAAAGTAATCATCGTTTGCAGACGGGAATTCAATGACGGGATGGTCGTAACCGGTCGTGCGCGCGTAATAGATCCCGACGATATCGGCGTTGTGATTGTGGATCACCGTGTACTCGCCCTGGCGAGCATAGTTGCTGAACATCACCAGATCGACAGCGGCAGGTCGTGCCATTTCAGCCGCAGTCAGCCATTGATTCAGCCCCTCCAAAAACATGTCTCGCAACCGTGCGATTGCTGGCTCCGTCTCAACCAGGCTCAACAGATTCAGCGCATCAGGATGCATATTGAAACTGTCCCCGAACCGAATATCTCGCTGCAACAATTCGCACAAGTCTTCGTTCAGTGACTGCGTGTCGGGGAACTGAATCGTCAAAAGTCGCGTCGGGAACAGCGCGAAGTGATTCACGTCCATGAACTCGGTGCTCCGGATGATCGATCTGAACGAACACACTGATTGGCTGCATCAGCCGCCCACTGAACCTGCTGATTCACGAAACGCTCCCAAGTCCAACCCGCTTCAGTCACGGCGCGGTGCATTCCGACATCCGGCGACACTTCCGGATTTGGGTTCACGTCCAATACATGAGGGACTCCCGCCTGATTCAACCGCAAATCCAGCCTCAAATACCCGCGTGCATAGACCGCCTCCCACGTGGCTCGCGCGGTGTCTATCAACGTCCGGCGCAGATCTGGTTCGATCACGGTGTCGTAGTGCAGCAGCGAATTCTTGTAGTCGGCGCTGTCGGGTTCCCACTTGGCAGCGTAAGTGAACAACCGCAGTCCGTGCTTATATTCCACTTCGCCGATCGAAACGTGCTCCGGTCCGGACCCACCCCAGAGCGACATGACAAATTCTTTCCCTGGCAGGAATTCTTCGATAACCACAGGACCATTCACCCGTGCAACTGCCTGCTCCAATGCGGCTGCGTCGAGACAGACCGACTCCGCCGTGATCCCCGTCGAACCATCCTCATCCGCGGGTTTGA
>Ga0105238_10001491_pt1 | contig 23486 bp, 26 predicted proteins | sample KBSC34metaG_FD_81526 | JGI IMG/M metagenome (GOLD analysis project Ga0105238, IMG submission 81526) | Corn rhizosphere microbial communities from Kellogg Biological Station, Michigan, USA - KBS C3-4 metaG | ecosystem: Host-associated > Plants > Roots > Rhizosphere > Soil | place: Michigan, USA...
ACCTGCGCCTGGTCATCTCCATCGCCAAGAAATACACCAACCGCGGCCTGCAGTTCCTCGACCTGATCCAGGAAGGCAATATCGGCCTGATGAAGGCGGTCGATAAGTTCGAGTACCGCCGCGGCTACAAGTTCTCGACCTACGCCACCTGGTGGATCCGGCAGGCCATCACCCGCTCGATCGCCGATCAGGCGCGCACCATCCGCATCCCGGTGCACATGATCGAGACGATCAACAAGATCGTGCGCACCTCGCGCCAGATGCTGCATGAGATCGGCCGCGAGCCGACGCCTGAGGAACTGGCCGAAAAGCTCGCCATGCCGCTGGAAAAAGTGCGCAAGGTGCTGAAGATCGCCAAGGAGCCGATCTCGCTTGAAACCCCAGTGGGCGACGAGGAGGATTCGCATCTCGGCGACTTCATCGAGGACAAGATGGCGATCCTGCCGATCGACGCGGCGATCCAGGCCAATCTGCGCGAAACGACGACGCGGGTTCTGGCCTCGCTGACGCCGCGCGAGGAGCGCGTGCTCAGAATGCGCTTCGGCATCGGCATGAACACCGACCACACGCTGGAAGAAGTCGGCCAGCAGTTCTCGGTGACGCGCGAGCGCATCCGCCAGATCGAAGCCAAGGCGCTGCGCAAGCTCAAGCATCCGAGCCGCTCGCGCAAGCTGCGAAGCTTCCTCGACAGCTGAGCGGAAATGCAACGACACGAAAATCGAAAGGGCGCCTCGGCGCCCTTTTTGCATTTCCGGCTACCTCCCGTGCCGCTTGCCGGAGCTGCCTAACAGGAGGATAATTTCGGGGTCGGATGCATTGTGGGCGACAAGCCGGATGCCCGCCCGGCGCCGGTCGCAACGGCCAGGCGCCCGCACCGTGGCCCCGGAGGGAGGTGTGCCATGACAACCTACATCGTGCTTATCAACTGGACCGAGCTGGGCGCCAAGAATGTGCGGGAGTCGCCGAAGCGGCTCGATGCCGCCAAGAAGCTGCTGGGGGAGATGGGCGGATCGTTCAAGTCATTCTATCTGACCATGGGCGAATGCGACATGGTCGCCATTGTCGAAGCCCCGGACGATGCGGTGCTTGCCCGCTTCGCGCTGATGTTGTCGTCGGGCGGCAACGTCAAGACGCGGACGATGAAGGCGTTTCCGGAATTCGCCTACCGCGAGATCATCAGTTCGCTAGGATGAGGAGCCATCAGAGGGCGTGCTGTTGCGGAGTGCGATGGCGCGTCCGATAGTCGGGACATGCCCAAGCCGCCGCTGACCGTCTGGTACAACATACGCTGTCCGGTCTGCGCTGCCGGTATCAACCGCCAGAAGCGGCGGCTCATCGAAGCGGTCGAGGCGGGCCGCGTTGAATTCCGCGACATCAATTTCGAACCTGGGGCGCTTTCTGCCTTCGGCGCCTCGCTGGAGGATATCCGGCGCCGGCTGCACGCGATCGATGCGGAAGGGCGGTTGCTGGTTGGCGCCGACGTAGCGATCGCGGTCTGGAGACTGACGCCGGGCGAAGGGTGGCTCGCGATCCTGTTCGGCAACCCCATCGCGCTGCCGCTGACGCGCTTTGCCTATGACCGCTTCGCGGACCTTCTCTACGGCTGGAACCTGCGCAAAGGCCGCTGGTAGGCGGCTGCGCCTCGCGCATCAGCGCGACATGCCATAGGTCTTGGCGCCACCTGCGATACATCTTAAGATATATCTTGACTCCGAAAGCGATGCGTCTTACTTAAGATGTATCGTAAGATATAACTCAAGGAGTAAATCATGCACAGACACAGCCATTTCGGCGAGCGCATGTTCATGCATATGGCCGGCAAGTTCGGTGGCCGCGGCGGCGGCTTCGGCCCGTTCGGCCATGGCGGCAGGGGCGGCGGACGCGGCGGCCCGGGCGACATGTTCCGCGCCGGGCGCATGCTGGCCGATGGGGATCTCAAGCTGATCACGCTGTCGCTTCTGGCCGACGCGCCGCGCCACGGCTACGACATCATCAAGGCGTTGGAAGAGCGCACCAGCGGCGTCTACAGTCCGAGCCCGGGCGTGGTCTATCCGACGCTCACCTTCCTGGAGGAAGCCGGCTACGCCGTGTCCTCGAGCGAAGGCAACAAGAAGGTATTTTCGATCACCGATACCGGCAAGGCGCATCTCGAGGAGAACCGCGAGATGATCGACAGCGTGCTCGACCATCTCGAGCGGTTCGGCCGCAAGATGGCCGCGGCGCGCGAGTGGTTCGGCTGGGGCGATGACAAGGACGAGGGCGGCTGGCGCCGCGGCCAATCGGAAAAGCGCGACCAGTTGCGCGCGCTGCGCCACCGGCTGCGCGCCGCGCTCGGCGACATTGCCGACGCGCCGGAAGACAAGCAGATCGAGGCGATCAGCATCCTGGAAGACGCCGCCGAGGCGATCGAGGCCCTGGCACGTCGCTAGAGCGTTTCACCGTTTCATGGAAACGGCGAACCGCTCTATCCTTTGTTTTAACGCAATTCCGGACGGAAAACCGGTACACACTTTTCCTGGAATTGCTCTAGGCATTCTCATATGGAAACCCAAAAAGCCCGGATCGCTCCGGGCTTTTCGCATTCCGTCGGCGATCGGCGAGGGCAGGGATCAATCCTTGCCGACATATTCGCTGATCAGTTTCTCATTGCGCGCCTTTTCGATCTTGGCGGTGGTTTCGGCCGCGATCCGTTCGTCGGTGCGGTATTTGACCAGGTTCACCAGGCTGCCGGTGAGCAAGAGGACGCCCATCGCCCAGTAGCCCTTGGTCGCGAGGTCGACCGGCGCCAGCCACAGCGACAGGGCCAGCATGAAGTAGGCGGCGCCCACGGATACCGTGTTGAACAGAATGTAGGTCTGATTGCCGTTCATCGTATTGCTCCTTGATTCGATCTGTTTCGAGACAATTGCGGGTTCAGTTGAGGGACTTCAGGCGCGCCAGGACATCCTGGGCGCGCACCTTGGTGGCCGGCCCGTGGCCTGCTTCGGCGAGGCGTTCGCGGATCGCCTCGTGGCGCAGCTCGCCGTCGATTTCGTCGAGGATGCCGGCCTCCTCGAACGGATCGCTGCTCTCCTTGATGCGGGCGAGCAGTTCCTCGGCCTCGTTGATGCTTGCGGTGCGGCCGATCGAGCGGTTGAGGCGCAACTGCGCCTTGCGTTCGGCATCGATTGCCCGGGCTGAGATCATGCCCTGGTTGAGGTCGATGATGCGGCGATGCGCCTGTTCGACGGACAGGCGCATCCGCAAGGTCTTCTCGCCGAGGCTTTTGACCGTGGCGCGGCGGACTTCGCGCTCGTTCTCGAGCTCGGCGATTGCGGAAGCGCCGCCTTCGGCAAGCGCCTGGTTGTTGGCGGAAAGCGCGCTGAGTGTGCGGGTTTCCAGATCGGCGATGCGGCGGTCGAGCTGGTCGAGGCTGGTCTGCTCGGCACGCTGGCGCACGATCAGCGAGGCAAGTGTCTGCTTGGCGGCGGCGAGGCCCGCCTCCGCGTCGCGGATGCGCTGGGCCAGAAGGTCGATCGCGAAACGATCTTTCAGATTGTCCTCGGCCCGTGCGCTGGCGCCGTCCAGCAATGTCTTGATCAGGCTAAGCATGGTCTTCTCCTTGTTGTGTGAACAATGTTCACGAAGTCAACATAACAGGTAATGAACATTGTTCAAGGACTATTTTGAACGCTGTTCATGGAGCGTCGGACATGGTAAACGCAACGAAATGGAATGAATTCCGGGCCGGGCGCCGGCTTCGGACAAAGGAGCTGGCCCCGGACACAAGGACAGGAACGAACATGGCGCTGGACAAGGAAGAAATGAGCGAGAAGGTGCTCGCCATTGCCGAGACGCTGCTCAACGAGGGCGGCGCCGAAAATCTGAAGGCCCGTACCATCGCCGAGCAGGCCGGCATCTCGGTCGGATCCGTCTACAATCTGTTCGCCGATCTCGACGAAGTGCACCGCGCCGTCAACATGCGGTTGCTCGACCGGCTCGGCGCGACCGGCATCGCGGCCATGGCCGATCTCGAAAGGCAAGGGGTGACCGATGTCCGGCATCGCATCCTGGCGATGGCCGCAGCCTATGTGCGGTTCGTCGAGGCGCATCCCGGCAGTTGGCCGGCGGTGCTTGCCTTCAATCGCCGCCGCGCGACGCGGCCCGGCCCGGATGCCTATGACGCGCTGTTGGACGCACTGTTCGACATCGTCGCCGGCGTGCTCAAGACGGGAGATTTCGACCTCGACGACAACCGCCGCGCGCTTGCAGCCCGAACCTTATGGTCAAGCGTGCATGGCATCGTGACCAGCGGCTATGTGGCGAATTCGAACAGCAGGCAGGCCGAGGAGATCTGGCATCAGGTCGAGCTTCTGGTCGGCGTTTTCGTCAAGGGACTGGAACGCGGCGGCGCATTCGAGCATGCTGAGACAAAACCTGCGTGAACAAGGGATGCCGTGATTCCTCTTGTGTCCGTGTGAATGGGAGTTTTGAGAGATGTCTTTTCTGAAAAAGCTTTTTGGCGGCGGCAGCAGCGAGGCACCGGAGGCCGGCACTGCCAAGCCGGCGAAGCAGGTCGAGCACAAGGGATTCCTGATCAGCGCCACGCCTTACAAGGCCGAGGGCCAGTACCAGACCTGCGGCGTCGTCTCGAAGGAAGTGGACGGCGTGATGAAGGAGCACCGCTTCATCCGCGCCGACCGCTTCGCCGGGCTGGACGACGCCGTCGATATCTCGATCAAGAAGGGCATCCAGCTCGTGGATGAGCAAGGGGAGCGGATTTTCGGATAGTGCCCAGGCGATAGTTTCGGCCGCGCCAGCTCGTCGCTTTTCCCCGATCAGAACGAGACCTTGTCGCCGCCCTTGAGCTGCAGGATCTGCCGCGCCTCGTCGGGCGTGGCGATCGAGGCGCCGAGGCCCTCGATGATCTGGCGCACCTTGGTCACCTGTTCGGCGCTCGATCGGGCGAGCTTGCTCTTGCCGATCCACAGCGAGTCCTCCAGGCCGACCCGCACATTGCCGCCGAGCGCGATCGCCTGCGTGGCGATCGGCAATTGATGGCGGCCGGCGCCCAGCACCGACCAGTGATAGTCGTTGCCGAACAGGCGGTCGGCCGTGCGCTTCATATGGGCGACGTCCTCCGGGTGCGTGCCGATGCCGCCGAGAATGCCGAACACGCTTTGGACGAAGAACGGCGCCTTCACCAGGCCGCGCTCGACGAAATGCGCCAGCGTGTAGAGGTGGCCGATGTCGTAGCATTCGATCTCGAAGCGCGTGTCGTTGTCGGCGCAGGTGCGCAATATGTGCTCGATGTCGCCGAAGGTGTTGCGGAAGATGCGGTCGCGCGAACCCTCGAGATAGGGCCGCTCCCAGTCATGCTCGAAGGTCTTGAACCGCTCCAGCATCGGGAACAGGGCGAAGTTCATCGACCCCATGTTGAGCGAGGCGACCTCGGGCGCGAAGACTTTCGCCGGCCTGACGCGTTCTTCCACGCTCATCGTCGCGGCACCCCCGGTGGTGATGTTGACGACGCAGTTGGAGCGCTGCTTGATGACCTGCAGGAATGGGGCGAACGCCTCGGTCGACTGGTCGGGGCGTCCGTCGACCGGATTGCGCGCGTGAAGGTGGACGATCGCAGCGCCCGCCTCGGCCGCTTCGATGGCCGCGGTGGCGATCTCTTGCGCCGTCACCGGCAGATGCGGCGACATGGACGGGGTGTGGATCGAACCCGTGACCGCGCAGGTGATGATGATCTTGTTCTGGTTTGCCACTTTTGATGCCCTGACTTTCGCTGTTTGACCGCGCCTTATTTGACCGCGCCTTGCGTAATGCCGGAAATGAACTGCTTCGACAGCACGATGTAGAGCAGCGTAATCGGCAACGCCGCCAGTGTCAGCCCGGTGAACAGCACCCCCCAATCGGTGGTGAATTCGCCGACGAACACGGTCAGCCCCTGCGGCAGTGTCTTCAAATTGTCGGAGGTGATCAGCACCAGCGGGAAGAAAAAGTCGTTCCAGATCGGCACCGCGTTCTGGATCGCCACGATCACCAGCGCAGGCCGCGCCAGCGGCAGCATGATCGACCACATGATGCGAAGCTCGCTGGCGCCGTCCATGCGCGCGGATTCCTCCAGCTCGCGCGGCAAGGTGCGCAGGAAGCCGGTCATGATGAAGACGGCCGAGGGAATGCCCATGGCCACATAGACCAGCACCAGGCCGAGATAGCTGTCGACGAGGCCGAGCGTGTCCAACTGGATGAACAGCGGAATGATCGCGAGCTTCAGCGGCACCGTCATGCCGCTCAGAAAGAACATCAGGACGAGCGAACTCAGCCGGAACCGGTAGCGGGCGATGGCGTAACCGGCCAGCGTGCTGAACAGAAGGATCAGCGCGACCGAGGCCGCGGTGATGCCGACGGAGTTTGCCAGGTAGCGGACGAAATTGGTCTCGGTCCACACCTTCTCCAGATTGGCGGTCGAGAAATGGGTCGGCAGCGAAAGCGGCGACGAAAAGATCTCGGCATTGGTCTTGAACGACGATGCCACCATGACGAACAGCGGATAGACCATGATGACGGCATTGACCGCCAGCAGCAGCTGGATGGCGCCGTTCCTGATGGTCTCGCCGCGATCCCTCACTGCTCGATCTCGCGGCGGCGCAGATAGCGCAGGGCGATGGCGGTGACGCCGGCGACGAGGATGAACATCAGCACCGCCAGCGCGCTGCCCTGGCCGAAATCCTGGATGCCGGTGGTCGTGCTGCCGAATGCCGTGCGGTAGAAATAGAGGCCGAGCACATCGGTCGAGCCGCCGGGCGAGCCGGTCAGGCCGGCCATGACATAGGGTATCTCGAACCAGTTGAAGCTGCCGATGAAGGTCAGGATGGTGACGATGGTGACGCTTGGCGCAATCAGCGGCCAGACGATCTTCGTCATCAGCGCGTAGTCGCCGGCGCCGTCGAGGCGGGCGGCCTCGAGCACGTCCTTGCTGATGCGCTGCATGCCGGCAAGCAGCACCAGCGTGGGAAAGCCAAGCCAGTGCCAGATGTTGGCAAACAGTATGCTGCCGAGCGCGGTGTTTTCGTTGCCGAGCCACGGAATGGCGCCGATTCCGACCAGTCCGAGGAGCTGGTTCACCAACCCGAACAGCGGATGCAGGAAGAGTTTCCACAGGAACCCGACGATCACCGCCGACAGCACCACCGGCAGGAAGACAATGACCTGGTGGACCCGGTGCCCCGGCAGCGCCTTGAGCAGCGCGAAGGCGATCAGGAAGGCGGTGCCGTTCTCGAACAGCATCAGCGCCAGGAAGGCGATGACATTGTGCTTCAGCGCATTGAAGGTCCAGTCGCTGTAGGGCTTTTCGAACAGGACTTGGCGGAAGTTTTCGAGCCCGATGAAGCCGGACGGCCGCAGGCCATTGAATTCATAGAAGGCGAAGCGGAAGGCCGACAGGAGCGGCCACAGCACGAACAGCACCATGACCAGCAGCGCCGGCGCCAGCAGCGACGCAATCCAGAGCGACCGGCGCCACGGAAAAGGTTTCGCGGTGTGGCGCCAGCCGTCTGTCATCTCACTTGTCCTGGGGGTCACTTGCTCTGGAACGGCTTGTACCATTTGGCGAGGCCGTCGGTGAGGTCGGCGGCAAGCTGGTCCGGCGTGATCGATCCGGACATCATCTTGGTGATGTCGCCCTGCAGCAGTTCAGATCCCGTCGGCTTTTCGAAGCGGAAATAGACGACATTGATATGCGGCATCGCCGTCTCGTTCAACTTGGCGACATGCGACAGAAGCTCGTCCTTGATGACGACGCCCTTGATCGGCGAGATGTTGCCGAGCAAGGCCGAGAACTTGTCGCCGAACTCCTTGGTGCCCATCCAGTTGACCAGCTTGAGCGCGGCCTCCTTGTTGGCTGACTTGGCATTGACCGCGTAGCCGCCATCGAAGAATTTGGTCGCTTGCGGTGTATCGCCGGCCTTGGCCATCGGCGGGGCGACGAAGTCCATGTTGATGGCGGGGTTCTGCGAGCGGTAGGTGGCGATGTCGAAGCTGCCGCCGGCGAGCATCGCTGCCTTGCCACTGAGAAACAGCTGGCCGGCCGTCTCGTAGTCGATGCCTTCGAAGCCGTCCGGCATGTAGGGGCGCAGTTCCAGCAGTTTGCCGAGCGCGGCGACATAGCGGGGGTCCTTGAACGTGGTCTTGCCGCTGGTGAGATCGCTGACGAAGTCGGGCCCAAGGAACGGGTTGGTGAAGATGGCCACGAACATCTCGTTGAACCAGCTGGTGCCCATGCCGTTGGCCAAGGGATAGATGCCCTTCTCCTTCAGCGCCTTGCTGACGGTGATGAACTCGTCCCAGGTGGTTGGCGGCGTCAGGCCGGCCTTGGCGAAGACGTCCTTGTTGATGAACAGGCCAAGCGTCTGCGAGGCGAAGGGTAGCGAATAGACCTTCTTGTCGGCCCGGTAGGTACCGGACACCAGCGCATCGGCCGGCTGGTTGGCGAGCGACGGTACGGTGGTCATGTCCAGCGGCTCGAAATAGCCGGCCTTCACGAATTGCTCGAGCCAGCCATAGGCGTGGGTGTGAATGACGTCGCCACCCTTGCCGCCGGCCAGCGCCGTCGAGACGATGGTCGGGTAGTTCTCGTCCGGGAAGGACTCGAACTTCACGTGGATGTCCGGATTGGCCTTGGTGAAATCGGTGAACAGCTCGTTGTAGGCCGCCTTGTCTTCCTGGCGCCAGGTCCAGAACGAGATGTCGGTGGCGTGTGCTGCGCCTGCTGCAAGTCCCCATGCGAAAGAGGCGGCCGCGAGGGCCAGGCCGATCCTTCTCCTGCTCATCTTCATGATCTCCCATTGCGCGCTTGATGCGCTTTGACGGGATTAATCAAATCATAGTTCTTGCTGTCTGGAAAGATAGTTTGTAAAGTTTCCTAACTAATGTGATTTGAGCGTTGTCCGGGCCTTACGGCCCATCCGGCGAGGTGGGTTTTGGTGGATCAATTCGTATTGGCGGGAGTGGATATAGGCGGCACCAAGACGCGCATCCTGGGGCGCCGGGGGAGCGGCGTGCTGTTCGACAAGACGCTTGTGACCGATGAGTGGCGTATCCGCCAGATGGAGCCCGATGCGGTGAAGCTGGCGGCTATCGTCATGGATCTGTGCGGCGGTTCGGCGCCGGCGGCAATAGCGGTCGGCGCGCATGGCTGCGATACCGACGAGCAATGCCGGCGTTTCCAGGCGCTGCTGTCGGCCAATCTGAAGACGAGCGTGCAAGTGGTCAACGATGCCGAGTTGATGGTGCCCGCCGCCGGCTATCATGACGGGATCGGCGTCGTGGCCGGAACCGGCTCGATCGCGGTAGCGCGAACGGTCGAGGGCAAGATGCTGGCCGCCGGCGGCTGGGGCTGGATCCTTGGCGACGAAGGCAGCGCCGCGGCATTGGTGCGCGAAGCCGCCAAGGCGATCCGCCGCGCGCTCGATCGCGGCCAGGACGGCGACCCGCTGATTGGCATGCTGATGCGTGAAATCGGAACCGACGACCAGACCAAGCTCGGCATATTGCTCAACGAGACGCGGGGCGCCGCGGCCTGGGGCCGCTACGCCAACGCCGTCTTCGATGCCGCAAATGCCGGTTCGCCGCTGGCTTCCCGCGTGATCAAGGAAGGCGGGGATGGACTTGCGGCGCTTGTCCAATTGCTGATCGAACGCGGCGCCAATGCCTCACTGGTCGTTGCCGGCGGCGGCGTCATTGCCGAGCAGCCGATGCTTATGGAAGCTTTCGTCGAGGCCATGGCGTCGGTGTCGCCCGGGAGCCGCGTGGTGCTGCTGCGCGAGCCGCCGGTGATTGGCGCGGTGGCGCTGGCTGCACGCCTTGTCGCAGGCCAGAGCCGCGAGGCCCGCGGCAACGGTTGAATGGCGGATTGATGGAGCATCGAAGATGAAGCGTATCGGTTACCGCCCGGCGGTGTCACGCCAGGCCGAGAGCCTGGAATTCGGAAGACAGGCCGTGGCGAAGGCACTCGACACCTTGGACCTGTCGGGCTTTGCCGGCAGTACGATCGGCTTTGCGGGCATCGGCGCCAGCTACCAGGCGGCGCTCGCCGGCGCCTTCTATCTGCGCCGGTTCAGCAGACGGGGGTTGGCTTTCGTGCCGACCGAGCTCTATGGCCGGACAGATGCGGCCGCGGACGCCTTCGTCGCTTTGTCGGCCTCCGGCCAGAGCCGCGAAATCGCCGACGTGATGCAGGAGGCGAAAGCCTATCCGCGTCTTGCTATCTGCCGCGGCGCCGACAATCCGCTGGTTGACATCACCGGCGCGGTGATCGCGATGGAGTCCGGCGCCGACAACGGTGCAAGTTCGACCGGCTATACGGGAACCTTGCTCGCGCTCGGCATGCTGGTCGACAAGATCGCCGGAGGTTCTTTCGACTGGGTGCAACTGCCTCCGGCCGTCGAACGCCTGCTGGCCAATGGCTGGGAAAATGCCGGGCAGGCGGCAAGGCTGCTGGCCGGTCGCGCCTCCATCGACATTGTCGGGGCCGGCATCGGCTTTGCCAATGCTGGCGAGGCAGCGATGCTGATACGCGAGGCTGTCCGGATTCCCGCCTCCGGCTGGGACACGCTGAACTATCTGCATGGCCCGATGGAATCGCAGGACGCGGCGACCGGCCTGATCGCCTTCGGCGAAGATCGCGAGGTCAAGATCGCCCAGGATGTCGCCGGCTTCGGCTGCCCCTCGGTGCTGATCACGCGGAGGACCGATGTCGCGTCCGGCGAGACGCTCGCCGCGATCGCCATCCCGGCGCTGGGCAATGCGATCGCGGACGGCATCCTGGAGATCATCGCGCTGCAGATGATCGTTGGCGACATGCAGGACGTGGCCGGCCTGACCGATATCACCTTCCGCTACCGGCAGACCGACACCAAGCTGAAGCCCTGGTCGCCGACGGAGCTTTGATCTCGCCGCCGCTGTTCTTGGCCGGGAATTCGCGGAAACAACCGAAACCCTTCACAATGAGGGCTGTCGTGTTTGATTCGCGATATGCGGTTCGGCCTGAGCGCCGAGAGGGATTAGAGGCGGATTAAGCGTCGCAGATGGCTCCAGCGGACATCCCCAGCCTGACGGAAAGCGCCCGCGCCGTGCTGCGCCTGCTGGCCTCGCAAGGACCGGTGACGCGGCCGAAGCTCGGCTCGATGCTGGATCTGTCCAAGCCAACCATGTCGGCCGCCGTTTCCGAGCTCAGCGCGCTTGGCCTCGTCGCTTCGCGCGGGACGGAGCGCGGCGCCATCGGGCGCACGGCGACCGTCTATGGCATCGGCCCGGGCGCCGGCTACGTGATCGGCATCGATGTCGGCGCCGCGCAGGTGCGTGCCGTCGCCTATTCGATGGATGCCCAGCCTCTGGCCACGGTCGAGGAAAGCATTCCGGATGGAGCGGCTACCGACGAGATCGGCGCGGTCATTCTGTCGGTTGCCAAATCGATGCCGGCAAAGGTCGGCAAGACTTTCCGGATCCTGCGCAGCATAGCAGTGGCGGTGCCGCGCATCGTCTCGCACAGCCGCCTCGGCAATGGGCAGGGGAATGGTCCGGACGCCGTGCTTCACACCCTTCGCCGCAAGATCGATGTGCCGATCATCCTGGAGAACAACGTCAACTGCGCGGCAATCGGCGAAATGCACTTCGGCGCCGCGCAGGGTCACCAGACCTTCGCCTTCCTGCAGGTCGGCGTCCGGGTCGGCCTGGGTCTGATCAACGAAGGGCGACTGTTTCGCGGCGCAGGCGGTGCAGCCGGCGAAGTTGGCCGTGTGCCTTTCCCGTGGTCTGCCAGCGAGGTGCCTTTCCGCGAAGGGCTGGAGCATTATCTCGGCTCCCGGGCGCTGGTCGAGCGCAGCCGGCAGGCCTGGCCGGCGGAAGAGGGAACCCCGCCGAACTCTGCCAAGGAATTGTTTGGGCTGGCATTGGCCGGGTCGCGTCCGGCCGCCGAGGCCGTTTCACGGCATGCCGCCGATATCGGACGGCTCGCGGCGGGCTGCATCGGCATGCTCGATCCGGGTCTCATCGTGCTTGGCGGCGGCGTTGGCCGCAATGCGCTGATGACGGCCGAGGTCGAGCGCGTTGCCGGCGAGCTGGCGTGGCCGACACCGATTGCGGTCAGCACGCTGGAAGATGTCGGAACCGCACTCGGCGCCATGAAGCTCGCGCTGGACTACAGCCTGGGACTTATCCTGCGCGAGGACCGCCATCCGGCCGTGGTGCTGCCGCCATTGTAGAGGGCTGATTGCCAGGGCGAGATGCAGAAAAAGGCAGGCGCTGGCGGGCGCCTGCCTTTTCATTCCGGCATCAGCAATCAGGCAGCGACTGCGACCTGATCGGCATTGGCGGCAGCGATCGCATCGACCTTGGCGGTGGCCTTGGCAAGCGCGGCCGTGACGGCGTCAGCGCCCATGCCGACGCCTTCGACGCGAATGACCTCGACATCGGTCATGCCGAGGAAGCCGAGCACGCTGCGCAGATAGGGGATCGCATGGTCCATCTGCACCGCGGCGCCTTCGGAATAGATGCCGCCGGAAGCGAGCACGATATAGACCTTCTTGCCGTTGACGAGGCCCTTCGGACCGCTCTCGCCGTAAGCAAAGGTCTTGCCCGAGCGGGCGACATGGTCGACCCAGGACTTCAAAGTCGAGGAGATGTTGAAGTTGATGAAGCCGGTGGCAAGGATCACGGTGTCGGCCGCGAAAAGCTCGTCGAGCACGGCGTCGGAAACGCCGACGACTTCGGCCTGGCGCGGCGTGCGGGCTTCGGCCGGCGTATAGATGCCGGTGGCATAGTCAGGATCGATATGCGGCAACGGATTGGCGACCAGATCGCGCACGACAAGCGTGTTGGACGGATCGGCCGCAAGCAGCTTCTGAGCCAGATCGGTGGCGACGTGGGTGGAGTGCGAAGCAGCGCCGCGCGGGCTGGAGGTAACGAGAAGAATAGACATGGCGGTGTCCCCTTGGGGTTGGATTGAACTTTCCCCGCCAATATGGGATGACTGCCCTATCAGGATAACTGGTATAATATGTATACAATCCATCAACAAAACGGATGGAGAGCGCTATGCAGCCGAACCCGACATTGGATCAGCTCCAAATCCTGGTAGCGGTGGCCGATACCGGCAGCTTCTCGGCCGCGGGGCGCAAGCTCAACCGGGCCCAGTCGGTGGTGAGCTACGGCATCGCCAATCTGGAGGCGCAGCTCGGCCTGAAACTGTTCGAACGCGAAGGCGTGCGTGAGCCGCAGCTGACCGATGTCGGCAAGGCGATGCTTGAAGATGCGCGGCGCATGATCGGTGTTTTGCAGCGCATCCGTTCACGCGCGGACGGCTACCGGCAAGGGCTGGAGGCGGAGGTGGCAGTGTCGGTCGACGTGGCGCTGCCTTCGCCGGCGCTGGTGCGCGTACTCAAGGCCTTCGAGGCCCAGTTTCCCGCGGTCATGCTGCGCCTCTATATCGGCTCGCTCGGCCTGATCGTCGATCAGGTCGTCAACGGCCAGTCGGATCTGGGCTTTGGCGGCCTGCAAGGCGATGCCGACGTCAATCTGCTGCGCATCGGCTTCACCTCAATGGTGCCGGCTGCCGCGCCCGACCATCCGCTGGCGAAGCTGCCTAGACCCGTCGCCGTCGAGGATTTGCGCGAGTATATCCAACTCGTCGTCTCCGACCAATCGGAACGCACGCGCGGCCGCGACTATGGCGTCTTTGCCTATCGCACCTGGCGATTGACGGATGTACGCACCAAGCATGCGCTGATGCGAGAGGGCCTCGGCTGGGGCGGCCTGCCGCGCTGGCTGATTGCCGACGATCTTGCCAGCGGCCAGCTGGTCGAGCTCGATCTCGAGCCGTATCGCGAGGTGCGTTCGCCGCTCTATGCCATGCACCGCAACGACCGCAGCCCCAAGCCGGCGGCGACCTGGCTGATCGACGAGTTCAGGCGGCAGCTCGGCTGCTTCAATGAGATGGAGCCGGGCGTGTGGACGGAGGAGGGGCCGGAGACAAGCCGTCCATGAGCGCGATCAGCACCGTGCGATAATCCTCATCAGACGCGCCGGCCTCGATGGCAAGCGCGGCACGGTCGAAGGCGGCGGCCAGCAAAGCGGTCAGCGCCTCGGCCGGCAATCTGGTCATCGTTTGCGCGCGCATCGCCGCCACAAGGCCTTCGCGCAGCGAGCGGTTGCCTTGGCGGTTGTCGATCTCGTCCATAGCGGCGCGGCCGAGCACGGCCGGTCCGTCGAGCAGCAGAAGGCGTGTACGGCCGGGCGTGCGCATTGCCTGCAGATAAGCGTCCGATCCGGCGATCAGCGCGTCGCGCGCGGATAGAGATGGCGGCGAGGCATGATCGATCTCTGCCGCGACGACGGCGGCCTCCTGCTCGACGACTGCCGCGAACAGCGCCTGCTTGTCGGCGAAGTGATGGTAGAGCGCGCCGCGCGTCACGCCAGCCTCGGCGACGATCTCCGGCGTGCCGGTCTCGGCATAGGATTTTTCCGTAAACAGCTTTCGCGCGGCGCGGATCAAATCGGCGCGCGTGGCTTCGGTGCGATCGCGGTTCGAGCGGCGTCCAGACTCTTGTTGCATACATGCAGCCTGTATGTTATTTGCATTTACATGCAGACTGTATGTTGGATGAGAGGAGAAAGAAAGATGAAGACGACGAGCTATTATCCGGTGCTGATGACTGGCGATGTCGCGGGCACGGCGGCCTTCTATGTCAGCCACTTCCGTTTCGAGCCGCTGTTTGAGAGTGACTGGTACGTGCATCTTCGTTCGGCCGAGGACAGGCGCGTCAATCTCGGCATCGTTCAGGGCGACCATGAGACCATCCCGCAGGAGGGACGGGGACGCACGTCAGGCCTGCTGATCAATTTCGAAGTTCGCGACCCCGATGCCGTCTACGAGCGCGTCGTCGCTGCCGGCCTGCCGATCCTGCGCACCTTGCGCGACGAGCCCTTCGGCCAGCGCCATTTCATCACCCGGGACCCCAACGGCGTCTTGATCGACGTCATCAAGCCGATCCCGCCGAGCGAAGAATTCCTGGCGCAATATGCCGAGGGGGCGGTCGGAGGTTAGGCCGGACGCGCGGGTCTCAGTTCGTCCGCGCCACCGGCATCACCGCCACCTGGCTGACACCGGTGCGGCGTACGACGGTGCAGAGCGTCTCGCGGCCGATGCGTTCGGCATCGAGCATGCGCACGAGATCGTCAACGCCGGTCACCGGCCGGCCGTCTATTGCCGCGATGATGTCGCCCTCCTTCAGGCCAGCCTTTGCGGCGGGGCCGTCCTTCTCGACGCTGCGCAGACGCACCGCCGTGTTCGTGGTCACCTGTGACAAGAGTGCTGCGCGACGCGGCAGGTTGGTCGTGTCCGCCGACACGCCGATGAAGGCGCGACGCACGCGGCCGAAGCGGATGATCTCGGAGATGACGAAATTGGCGGTGTTGGAGGCGACCGCGAAGGCGATGCCTTGCGCGCCGTGGATCATGGCGGTGTTGACACCGATCACCTCGCCGGCCGACGACACCAGCGGGCCGCCGGAATTGCCGGGATTGAGCGCGGCGTCGGTCTGGATGACGTCGTCGATCAGGCGGCCGGTCGACGCACGCATCGAGCGGCCGAGCGCGGAGACGACGCCGGCGGTGACCGTCCATTCGAAACCGAGCGGATTGCCGATCGCGATCGCGATCTGGCCACGGCGCAGGCGCTTGGAATCGCCCAGCGGCGCGATATCGGGAAAACTGCCGTCGGCGCGCACCAGCGCGATGTCGGTATCGGGATCGCGGCCGAGCACATGGCCCTCGCGCGCGGCGCCGTCGGGCATGGTGACGCGCACGGCGCGCGCATCGCCGACGACATGGAAATTGGTGACGACCAGCCCGTCCTGGGCAATGACGAAGCCGGAGCCGTGGCCGCCTGCGCCGATGCGCTCGATGCGGCACACGGCCGGGCCGATGCGATCGACGGCCTCGGCGACGGATGCCGAGTAAGCGTCGAGCAAGGTGTCATCGGATTGCAGTTTTTCGGCGGCGAAGGCCATCGGCGGAGCTCCGTGTCATTCGATAAAGCAATGCATCTTCTCTCATGCGTGTCGTTGTCCCAAAACCGCGCGGCACTTTTGGGCGACACGCACTATATGTGCGGAGCGGGCATGACGGCCGCGACCTGACCATGTGGCCAGTCCGGCCCGTGACTAGCCGTCAGGCGAGTACCCCCGGCGGCGCTACGGAGCGATATCTGGGTCACCGAACCCAGGAGACATTCTTATGAGCGACTTCAACCTCAGTGCCTTTTCCGATGCGATCGCCGATATCGCGGCCGCTGCTGCTCCGGCAGTGGCAAGTTTCGTCACGCATCATCATCGCACCGCGAGCGCTTTCCACTGGCGCGACGGCTACTTCGTCACCGCCGAGGAAGCGGTCGAAGCCGGCGAGGAGATCGAACTGACGCTGGCCTCGGGTGAAACCGTCAACGCCGAGCTCGTCGGCCGCGATCCTTCGACGGGCGTTGCCCTGCTGAAGCCTGCTTCCGGCGCTGCCGGTCTACCGCAATTGACCCAGGCTGCTGCCGTTCGGGCCGGCCATGTGGCGATCGCCGTTGGCAACAGCGAAGGCGCCGCGCTTGCCGTGTTCGGCACGGCCGGCGAGGTCGGACCGGCCTGGCGCTCGATGCGTGGCGGCACGATCGACCGGCGCATCAACCTCGCCATCAACGCCGGCGGTCGCTTCGAAGGCGGGCCGGTGCTCGACGCCAAGGGTGGCCTCATCGGCATGCTCCTGTTCGGACCGCGCCGGCGCGCGCTGGTGATGCCCTATGAGACGATCGAGCGGGCGGTGGCGACGCTGCGCGAGAAGGGCCATGTCGCGCGCGGCTATCTCGGCGCCGGATTGCATCCGATCCGCAATGGCGACACGAAGGGCGCCATGGTGATGAGCCTCGATGACAACGGTCCGGCAAAGGCCGCCGGCCTGCATGTCGGCGACATCATCGTCGCCTGGAACAGCGAAGCGGTGCACGGGCCGCGCGAGCTGATCCGCAAGCTCGGGCCCGACAGCGCCGGCACGACCGTGACGCTTGGTGTTTCGAGCGGCGGCGCTGAGCGCGACGTGTCGATCACCATCGGCGAGAAGCCGCTGAGCTGAGGGGATCGATGGCGAGCAGCGCAGCACAAACGATTGCGAGACCGGAGCCGGCGATACACCGGCTGACGGTGCTGATCGCGCTCGGCGATGCCCATCGCGCCGAGCAACTGGCCGACCAGCTTGCGGCGAGTGACGATCTGCTGCCGACGCTGGCCGGAAGCAGCACGGGTGGGGCTGCGGATGTCGCCGTGACCGACGACACGGCTTTGGAAAGCCGGGCCGTCGGCTCGACAATGCCCGTTGTCCTGCTTTCCCGGCATATTGGCAGTGAACGGCTTTCCGGCAACGTGGTTGCCGTGCTGCCGCCGTCGGCGGATGGGCTGTTGATTGCCGCCGCGGCGCGATTGGCCGCTTCCGGCTATCACATCAGCAGGTTGGGATCGTCGGAGGTCGCGCATGGCGATTTCCATGATGGGTTAGCCGAAGAGGACGTGCCGGACGACAACCATGCTCGCGCAGCTTTGTCGCCGCGCGAGGCGGAAGTGCTGGCGCTGCTGGCAGAAGGCGCGCCAAACAAGGTGATCGCCCGACGGCTCAACATTTCGGTGCACACGGCGAAGTTCCATGTCGCCGCCATCCTGATAAAGCTCGGCGCCGCCAATCGCACCGATGCGATCGCCATTGCCATGCGGCAGGGCCTGGTGCTGGTCTAGGCCTCTCCCGGCGCGACGTAGCGTAATCTTGTTCTGCCGCCTTGGCCCTTGCGCCGCGCCCGCCTGCCGCGCAATTTGCCTCCTACATCGAAGAGGGAGGCGAGGATGTCGCTCAACGGAAAGACGCTGTTCATCTCGGGTGGATCGCGCGGCATCGGGCTGGCAATCGCGCTGCGCGCGGCGCGCGACGGCGCCAATGTGACGATCGCGGCCAAGACCGCGGAGCCGCATCCAAAACTGCCGGGCACGATCTACACGGCGGCCGAGGAAATCGAGCAGGCTGGGGGCAAGGCGCTGCCGGTGCTTTGCGACATCCGCGATGAGGCTCAGGTCGTCGACGCCGTTGCCAAGACTGTGGAGCGGTTTGGCGGCGTCGACATCTGCGTCAACAACGCCAGCGCCATCCAGCTCACCGGCACGCTGGAGACCGACATGAAGCGCTACGATCTGATGCACCAGATCAACACGCGCGGCACGTTCCTTGTTTCGAAAACATGCATTCCGCACCTGAAGTTGGCCAGCAATCCTCACATTCTGAATCTGGCGCCGCCGCTCGACATGAAGGCCAAGTGGTTCAAGAACCACGTCGCCTACACCATGGCCAAGTTCGGCATGTCAATGTGCACGCTGGGCATGAGCGCGGAGTTCGCCAAGGATGGCATCGCGGTCAATTCGCTGTGGCCGATCTCGACCATCGATACCGCAGCCGTGCGCAATCTTCTGGGCGGCGCGACGGTGGCGGCGATGAGCCGTTCGCCCGACATCATGGCCGATGCGGCGCACGCGATCTTCATGCGCTCGTCGCGCGAGGCGACCGGAAATTTCTACATCGACGAGGAGGTGCTGCGCGCCGAAGGCGTCACGGACTTTTCGGTCTATGCGCCGGGTGCCAAGGGGCCGCTGGCCGGTGATTTCTTCGTGCCGGACGAGGTGTTCGCCAGGTCCCAGACAGACGTCAAGACGATCTACTGACGCGATGTCAGGGATCGCTTACTCTTCCATCTTCTTGCCCTTGGCCAGGGCCATCACGCGGTCGATATAGGCAAGCATGAGTGCCGAAACGACGAAAGCGAGGTGGATGATGGTCAACCACATCAGCTGGTCGGTCGTGTAGGACACGGAATTCAAGAACACCTGCAACAGGTGGATGGAGGAGATCGCGACGATGGTCGAGGCGACCTTGACCTTCAGCGAGCCGACATCGATCGTTCCCAGCCAATGGACCTCGCCGTCCTGCTCGTCGAAGCGGCTGACGAAGTTCTCGTAGCCCGAGATGATCACCATCACCACCAGCGAGGCGACAAGGGCGGCGTCGATCAGCCCGAGCATCTTCAGGATCGTGTCCGTGTCGCCGAGCGTGAAGGCGCTCATGACGAACTCGTAGAGCTTCTTGCCGAAAGAGAGCGCGTAAATCGCCAGCGCGACGCCGAGCCCGAGATAGAAGACGACCAGCAGCCAGCGCGAGGCCAGGATGACGGATTCGATGGCGAGCTCGAGACGCTTCATGAAATGGTTCCGGCCTGTTTCAACTCTTTGTTTTCATGCAATCCCGGGCGGAGGGCCATGGCGAGGCGCCAACCTGACCGCCAGATACTTTCCTGGAATAGCCACAGGTCGTATTTCGGTCAGATAGGACCGGTTTTCAAGACAAAAAACCCCGCCGGAGAGGGGGTCCGGCGGGGCTCAGTATGTCCCGCTGGAGTCGGGACAGGGGCAGGGAACGCCCTGACCAGAATCTGGGTGTCGCAATGCGGCGATTCAATGAGCAGAGCGAGGCAGGCGGGACAATTCTTCTTGAGCCGGCAAGAAAAAAGGCCCGTCCGGAGCGGACGGGCCTTCATCTTACGCGCTGATTCCAAAAATCCGGTCAGGACATTGAAATCATACGCTCATTGCTGGTCGCTGTTGCTCGCCACCGGCGCCACCAGCGAGGTGATGCGGCGGATGGCGACGCGGCGGTTCTCACGGTTCGGACCGGGCGTGTTCACCTTGAGATACTCCTCACCATAACCCTGCGTGGTGAGGTTCTCGGCCGGAATGCCAAAGGCATTGGTAAGTGCCTCGGCGACCGCTTCAGCGCGACGGTCCGACAGAGCAAGGTTTGCGTTCGGCGTGCCGACGGCGTCGGTGTGGCCTTCGATCAGGAAGGTCTCGGCCGGGTTTTTCTTCAGCAGCTTCTCCATGGCGCTGGCGACGCCATCGAGCTTCTGCACCTCGGTGTCGGAGATCGTGGCCGAGCCGAAGTCGAAGTTCAACGTGTCGAGATCGATACGCCTGGCGATGTCGCGCACGCGGGCCGACCGCTTCACCTCGTCGATCGAGTAGAGACGCTGCACCCTTTCCACCGGCGGCTGCTCGAGGAAGGTGTAGTAGTCGTCGTCGCTCTCGACATCCTGGGAATCCAGGATGTAATCCCGCCGCGGGATGGTGAGCCGCATCGGTGGTAGGTCGTCGCCCGGATCGCGCCAGTCGCCGTCATCCCGATATTGCCGCTCGTCGACATAGCTGAGGATGTATTCCCGGCCATCCGGCATGACGCGCGAGCGCTGGATGACATCGCCATAGCGGTTGCGGATGGTGACGACGCGGACGCCGTTGCCGCGTTCGACCGTTTCGCGGGTGCGGCCGCCCGACAGATCCTCGTAATAGACATCCTTGGCGCCGCGGGTGATGCGAGGCGCCTCGTTGCTTTCCACGAACGTCTGGTTGTTGAACTGGATGATGACGCGGTCGCCGAACTGCTTGACGACGTCCGCACCCTGCGGCCGGCGGCGATCGCGGGCAAAGTCTTCGGGCGTGCGGTCGATCCGCTTGCCCTTCTCCTCATCCACGGGGACGATCTTCTCGGGCTTGATCGCCTGCTGCGCCGACTTGTCGTCGGTGGGCGGCGGACCCTGATCGACCGGAGCCGGCTTCTGCGCCTGCTCACCTTGCTGCTGTCCGGCTCGATTCTGGCCATTGCCGGCCTGGCCATTGTCGTTTTGAGCACCACCGCTCTGGGCCTCGCCGTTCTGGCCGCCATTGTTGCGACCTCCCTGGCGCTTGCGCACGGCGTCCTTCTGGCTGTCCAGAACAGGGGCTTCGTTCGGATTGGCGGTTTCGCCCTGAGCGGCATTGCCGCCATTGGCCGGCTGGTTGTTGTTCGCCGGCTGGTTGCCATTGGCGGGCTGCTCGCCGGTTGCGGGTTGCTGCTCGCCGGTGAGTGGCTTGCGGCCGGCTTTCGGTTGTTCGCCGGTTTTGGGTTGCTCGCCCGTCGCAGGCTGCTCGCCTGTCGCAGGCTGTTCACCTGTTACCGGCTGCTCGGCAGTCGGCTTCTTGCCGCGCTTCTTCTTGTCGAGAGTCTGCTCGCCCTGGGCCGGCTGCTCGCCATTTTGCAGCGGCTCGGCCTGCGGCACAGGCTCGCCTGCCGGCGAGATCTTCTGGGCCGGCTCGTTCGCCGGTGCCTGTTCCGCCGGGGTGGTCCCGTTCTGCTGGTTCTGCCGGTGCTTCTTCTTGCCTTGGTTGCCGCCTTGCTGGTTGTCATTGGCCGGAGCGGTCTGCTCGGTCGGCGTGACCTGCTCACCTGCCTGGCCGGCGGGCGCACCTTCGGTCTGTTGCTGATCGTGCTTGCGCTTCTTGCGGCCCTGGTTGCCTTGCTGTTGATCGCCCTGTTGCTGGTCGCCTATGGCAGGCGCGACCTGCTCCGCAGGCTGTTCGGCCGGTGCCGCCTCGATCTGCTGCTGGTTGCGCTTCTTCTTGCGCGGTTGCTGCTCGTCGGTCGCGGGCTGGCCGCCCTGGTCAGCGGGCGCGGCCTCGATCTGCTGTTGTTGGTCGCGCTTCTTGCGTGGCTTGATTGGCTGCTCGTCGGTCGCAGGCTGGCCACCCTGGTCGGCGGGCGCGGCCTCGATCTGCTGCTGTTGATCGCGCTTCTTGCGCGGCTTGAACTGCTGCTCGGCCGGGGCAGCTTCCCCCGACTGGCCATTGTCCATTTGCTGCTGCTCGTTCCGCTTCTTGCGCGGCTGTTGCTCAGTCTCGGCGGGCGCGGCTTGCTCGGCTGCCGGCGCCGATTCGCTTTGCTGCTGCTGCTCGCGCTTCTTTTTCCGTGGCTGTTCGCCACCCTGTTGGCCGGCTTGGGCGCACTCCTCGGCCGACTGGCCTTCGGCGCAAGCGGCCTGGGCCAGGACGAGCGGCGCGCCATACAGGCTGCCGGAAGCGACACCCCCCTGCAGCGGGTACGCGCCCAACGGCGCGGATGCCATAAGCAGGCCGATTGCCGTGCCCGCCAGAATCCGTGGTTGGCGTTTCATATCAATTTTCTCCTAGTGGGGTCCCATCCCTGCCCAAACTTTCATTAACCGCAATTGGTTCCTTCGGGCATTGGCGCCAACCAAGGATGCCCGGCCGGCCTTTTGAAGGCAATTTCGTGTTTTTCTAATGTTGATACCGGGTCACTGTGACAGCAGCGCTTGACCGGAAGGCCGCGGAGGGCCAAATCCACCGAAATGACAGCACCATTCTGGAAAACCAAGACGCTTGAGGCGATGACCCCGGCCGAATGGGAATCGCTTTGCGACGGCTGCGGCAAATGCTGCCTGTCGAAGCTCGAGGATGAGGATACCGGCGAGATCTTCTGGACCAGCGTTGGCTGCCGGCTGTTCGACGCCGAAAACTGCCGCTGTTCCGACTACGCAAACCGCCTGGCGCGGGTGCCCGACTGCGTCGGGCTGACGCCGCAGAATGTGCGCACGATCACCTGGCTGCCGAAAACCTGCGCTTATCGGTTGATCGCCGAAGGCCGCGATCTTTATTGGTGGCACCGGCTTGTTTCGGGAAGCGCGCAGACCGTGCACGAAGCCGGCATTTCAATCCGGGGCAGGGTGAAGGCCAAGGAAACCGATCTGGCCGAGCCGGACGACTATTTCGATTACATGCTGGATGACGAACCCTGACGAGTTCGCATCTGGATGATGAACCGTAACCGGTTCGCATCTTGAGGGCGAGCCCTGACGGGGACGAGCGACGAACCCTGGCGGGCTCGCGCTTTTGACGGCGGGCGACGAACCCTGGCGGGTTCGCGCTTTTGAGGACGAGCGACGAACCCTGGCGGGTTCGCGCTTACATGAACCGGACATGAATGGCCGGTTCGCGGAAAGTTCAGACACAACAAGGCATTTTCCAATCATTGGTTCGCCAATCAACGGCGTGAGGGGGCGAAAGCCCACAACAAGGAGAGAACACGATGTTCACCACGATCAAGACGGCAGCCCTTTCGGCCCTTGTCGGCCTCGGCACTTTAGCCGCCATCCCCGCGCATGCGGACAGTCTCTATCTCGGCTTCGGCAACAACCACGACCCGCGCTTCGGCGTCTACACCGGGGATGACGATGACGGTTATCGCCGTGACTGGCGCCGCGACCGCGATTGGCGCCGCGACCGCGACTGGCGCGGCTGCTCGCCAGACCGCGCCCTCGACAAGGCCGAGCGCATGGGTCTGCATCGCGCCCGCATCGTCGACATCAGCCGCCGCACCGTGAAAGTGGCCGGCCGCCAGTATGGCGATCGTGTCGTGGTGGTGTTCGCCAACGAGCGCGGCTGCCCGATCATCTATCGCTGAGGCTGAAAGGACGATCCTCTTCGCGGATCGCCTGTAAGGACAATCCTCTCCTAGGATTGCCTATGCGGATGATCCTCTCCGAGGAT
>Ga0105238_10001492_pt1 | contig 23480 bp, 26 predicted proteins | sample KBSC34metaG_FD_81526 | JGI IMG/M metagenome (GOLD analysis project Ga0105238, IMG submission 81526) | Corn rhizosphere microbial communities from Kellogg Biological Station, Michigan, USA - KBS C3-4 metaG | ecosystem: Host-associated > Plants > Roots > Rhizosphere > Soil | place: Michigan, USA...
GCCTTCGCGAGCCCCGCGTGGATGGCCTTGCGCGCTTCCTCACCGAAAAGAATCTGTTTTGCCATGTGTAAATTTACTTAGTGCTATTAACTATTTGATGACCGCCAACACCGACGCCTCCGTGAGCACGAAGTAGTCTTCTCCATCTACCTTCACTTCGTCGTATCCGTACTTTGAAAATATGACCTTGTCGCCCACCTTGAGCGTCATCGGTACGAGCTTGCCGTCCTCAAAGCGGCCGGGGCCGACCGCGACCACCGTGCCCTTCGCGGGCTTCTCCTTACTAGCGGTGTCCGGGATGATGATGCCCGATACCGTCTTCTCGCCCTTCTCTACGGGCTTTACTACTACCCTGTCTGCAAGCGGACGTATTGAGAGCGTTTCAGTCTTCGCCATAGTTTGAAAAATATTCTGCTAAGCGCACCTGCCTTGGTGTGGATAACTATAGAGAAATCAGCTCACCCCTGCAAGCGCAGCTTGACAATATTATATTTATTCATAGAATTGTTATTGAAAGTATCCCGCAGCCTCGGGATAAATTGTGTATCGGCTTAGGCTGTAAGCCCGATAGGAGAAGCACGATGAGAGGAAAGACGGTAGCCATTGGAGCTGTCATCGCAGTACTACTTGCGGCAGCTGCCTGCGGTGATTACTGGCGAGGCCAGCACACTACCTCAAGCAATATGGGTCAGGTGTATTGTACCTATCACCCAACCTTTAATGCTGACCGGCAGGCAGAGGGTGAGGGCTCATTCCGTTGTTCAGATAACACTGATCACAGCGGGCGTGAGCTTTCTTTCTCGAACAGCGCTGGCCCGGTGGACTGGAATGACGTACGGCTCGATGACGGTGAGGAGACCGCCTGCGAAAAAACTCTCCACCACGGATATGGTCTGTTCTTCGAAAAACAAGACTGGGCCACCTACGACTGTACCTACAACTTCTAACGACGAAATGCCCTCGGCGCGCGCAGGAACACCACCTGCCGCGCCGAAATCTTTATATACAGGGTGGGTTGCCCGGGGCCCCGGCCCGTGGTAAGGTAGTCCGTACCAATGCAATCGCTTACGGCATCCCTGCCCTACATAGAAATCGGGCTTTCCCTCCTCCTCATCATAGGTATCGTCCTCCAGCAGCGGGGCGCGAGCCTCGGAGGTGCGTTCGGCGGCGATAACTTCGCTTCCACCTTTTATAAGCGCCGCGGCGCCGAGAAGTTCCTCTTTAATGCGACCATCGTCGTCGCTATCCTCTTCGTGGCATCCGCTATCGTCTCGTTCGTTATATAACCTCTCCTATGCGGGACTTTCTCTCGCGCACTCGTTCCATACTCGCTCGCACATTCCGCGTAGGCATACTCGACCGGCTTTCTTCGTACATGCGTTCCCTCTCCGAGGGTGACCGCACCATCGCGACCGCGCTCGCCGTGCTCGTGATATTCGCGGGACTCCTTTCTGTATACGGTCTCGAGCAGCACTTCCTCGTCACCGAGCCCGCGTACTCGGGCGTGCTGCGGGAAGGCGATGTCGGCGCGCCGCGGTTCGTGAACCCGCTTCTCGCGCTCTCCGACTCCGACCGCGACCTCACCGCACTCACTTTCGCGGGCCTCATGGGTGAAGACGGCAGCGGTTCCCTCGTCCCGGTGCTCGCGCAGAGCTATACCGTCTCTCCGGACGGAAAGACGTATACGTTCACACTGCGCGCGGGCGCGAAGTTCTCTGACGGCACACCGGTCACCGCAGACGACGTGGTCTACACGGTAGAGAAAGCGCAGGATCCCGCTATCAAGTCTCCGGAATACGCGAACTGGTCTGGCGTCGCGGTGCAGGCGGTGGATGCGCGCACGGTACAGTTCACGCTTAACAAGGCATTCGCGCCATTTCTCGGGAATACGACGCTCGGCATCCTACCCTCGCACTTGTGGAAGAACGTTTCCGACGACGACTTCACGTTCTCTCCTATAAACACGAACCCGGTCGGCGCTGGTCCCTTCGCGGTCTCATCGGTCGGGCGCGATGGCGATGGCGTGATCCAGTCGTTCAACCTCAAAGCGAATCCGAGTTATGCGCTCGGCCGCCCGTACCTCGCGGGTATCGACTTCACGTTCTTCTCCCAGGCATCCGACCTGCAGTCAGCACTGCTTGGCCACCAGGTAGATAGCGCGTACGGCATCCCGGGCAAAGACACGCTCGAGGCGCCGTACTCGCGCGTGTTCGGGGTGTTCTTCAACGCTGCACAGGAACCCGTGTTCGCACACAAAGAAGTCCGCGAGGCGCTCTCGCTCGCTATCGACCGCGACACTATCGTGAACCAGGTGCTCGGCGGGTACGCGACGCCGCTCATGGGCCCCGTGCCGCCAGGTAGCGGCGTGCCGGCGATTCCTCTTCCCGATCCAGCGACGCGCATCGCAGACGCGGCGAAGGTGCTCACCGACGCTGGGTGGACCTACGACAGCAGCGCACGTGCATGGAAGCTCGCCAAGTCGAGTGAGACGCTCTCGGTCACGCTCAAGACTTCAAACGTGCCCGAACTCAAAGCAGTCGCGACAGAGATCCAGTCCGACTGGGAGCAGCTCGGCGTGCCTGTGGATATCGAGCTCTACGAGCCCGGCGACCTGACCCAGAACGTGATACGTCCGCGCGCGTACGGGGCACTCCTGTTCGGCATGGTAATCGGGAACGACCACGACCTCTACGCGTTCTGGGACTCCGCGGAACGCGCAGACCCGGGGCTCAACATCGCTATGTACTCCAACAAGACCGTGGACGCCCTCTTGGAGAAAGCGCGTAGTGAGAGCGATCCGGGAGCGCTCACCGACGACCTCACGCAGATAGACACCGACATCGCGGCCGACTATCCCGCTGCCTTTACGCATGCACCCGACTTCCTGTATACTGTACCCAACGGTTTACAGGGCGTCGTGCTGCCCCAGATAACTTCTCCGTCCGACCGGTTCGCCACCGTCACTGGCTGGTACCTCGATACGGAACGCGTCTGGCCGTTCCTGGCACGCGCTCGGCAGTAGTTCTCTTTTTTGTACGGGCTCGGAAGCATTCATATGAAATCGCTTTCATCCGAATTATTACGATTTAGCAATTAGTTAGAACAATATGACACCAGCACCAGCGCCGGCTCCGGCGCCTCGCGAGGCAAGTGGGGACGGCGAACGCCGGCCCGACCACGGCCCGCGCACCAATAACTTCCGCGATGGCGGAAGGCGTCCGCGTGGCGGAAGAGGCCGCGGAGGCAATAGCCGCCCGGGTCGCGCAAGCCGCGACATCCGCCGCATACTGCGCCGCCCAGGAGGCCCGAGCTCCGGCGCACCCCAGAAGCGCGTAGAAGATTACTCGCCCGCAGCACCGACCGAGAACATCGTCCGCGTAATTCCGCTCGGCGGAGTCGAGGAAGTCGGCCGCAACATGTTCGTCGTGGAGACGAATGGCGACATCTTCGTGTTCGACGCGGGATTCCAGTTCACGAGCGAGGACGAGAGTCCGGGCGTGGATTACATCCTCCCGAACACTCGCTACCTCGAAGAGAACCAGGACCGTGTCCGCGCGGTATTCATTACCCACGGTCACCTCGACCACATCGGCGGCATCCCGTTTCTGATGGCCCGCTTCGGCAACCCGCCTATCTACACGCAGAACCTTTCTGCCGTGATGATCATGAAGCGCCAGGAGGAGTACCCGGACATGCCGAAGCCGAACATCGTCGTGGTGGAAGCGGGCTCGACCCACACCATCGGACACACGAAGGTTCACTTCTTCCCGGTGACGCACTCTATCCCGGACTCGATGGGTATCTCCGTCGAGACGCCGTACGGCAATGTGATAGTGACAGGCGACCTCAAGGTCGAGCACATCGACAACGTGCCCGTGCCCGAGGAAGAGAAGAAGTGGAGCGCGCTCGGCGCCCAGAACAACCTCCTCTTCATCGCAGACTCGACCAGTTCCGAGATCGACGGATTCTCCGTCCCGGAGCAGAAGGTCCGCGACACACTCGAGGACATCATCAAGACAGTGAAGGGCCGCCTCATCATCGGCACCTTCGCGTCGCAGTTCGACCGCATGGTCAACATCATCCGCATCGCAGAGAAGTACAACAAGAAGATCGTGATGGAGGGCCGCTCTATCAAGACCAACCTGGAGATCGCGCAGAAGGTCGGCCTGCTTACCCTCGATAAGGGCACGGTCATCCCGGCGCAGGAGATGGGCGACTACCCGCCGGACAAGATCGTGATCCTCGCCACGGGTGCGCAGGGCGAGGAATTCGCCGCGCTCATGCGCATCGCGACCAAGCAGCACAAGTCGATCACGTTCAACGACCGCGACACGGTAGTGCTCTCGTCGTCCGTCATTCCGGGTAACGAGCTCTCCGTGCAGAAGCTGAAGGACAACCTCCTGCGGAGCGGCGTGAACCTGCTTCACTACCGCTCGAGCGACGTGCACTCGGGAGGCCATGCACGCTCGGCAGAACTCGTGTGGATCAACAAGAAGGTCAACGCGAAGTTCTTCATGCCGGCGTACGGCTACTACTCGATGACCGCATCGCACGCGAAGGCGGTCGAACAGGGCGGGCGCGCGAAGGACACTATCGTCATCGCCGACAACGGCATGGTGATAGACATCGTGGACGGCGAACGCCTCGACATCCACAAGCAGAAGGTGCCATCTTCCCCGCTCATCGTGGACGGCTTCTCCATCGGCGATATGCAGGAGGTCGTGATACGCGACCGCCAGATGCTCGCGAAGGACGGCATGTTCGTGGTCATCGCGACCGTGAACCTGAAGACCGGCAAGCTCCGGAAGTCTCCGGACATTATCAGCCGCGGATTCGTGTACCTGCGCGAGAGCCAGGATATGCTGAACCAGGCGCGGCTTCTCATCAAGAAGACGGTGGAGGACTCGACCCAGGGCATGAACCCTATCGACCTCGATTACGTGAAGAACACGCTCAGCGACACGCTCGCAGGGTTCCTCTTCACCCGCACCAACAAGGCTCCGATGGTGATCCCGGTCCTTATCGGGGTCTAAGCTCTCTTTTCAGTAAAACCCCGCAGATACGGCGTATCTGCGGGGTTTTACTATGTATTGACAATATGTAAATATAAGAGTATAGTTATGAGGAACACATTGTCCGGCAGTACTACTGCCTAACCAGAGGGCTGGAGGAATCCAGTAGATATCGTGCAGAAAATCCTAAACGCCTGGCTCAGGCGCCGAATCGCACGAGAAATCGTGCGCAGTCTCTTCGCAAAAGGTATCCTTACCAACTTCATGCAACTTGAAGGCGGCGTTCGAAACGAACGCATGCGGCAGCTCAAAGGTACGTCGGCCTTCATAGACATCTACGGCGACAAGCGAGAATGGGACGGACCTGAATCGCTGCGCGAGGATCAACGCGACGAAGCACATACGATTCTCGGAGCACTCTTGATTCTCACGAACGACGAGATCGTCCAGGCGCTCGCGGACCTGCGGTCCGATCCAGCGTTCGCTAGTCGAGACCTGCGCGGCACCTTCGGATACGGATGGGAAATCATCCCCAAAGTGCCCGCATAGCCGCCACGGCGGAACGAATGACGAAAGTCGCTCGTTCCCACCGGGCGGCTTTTGTTATACAAAAAGGCCGCCTCGGGGGACGGCCTTTTGTAGTCTTGGTCAGTTGACCGAACCTCGAAGAAGCGAGTCGGCGCTCATGAGCGGAATGTCCGCGAACACGCGTTCGACCGGCATCTGTTTTAGTGCAAGGAGACGGTTCATAAGTTCCCCCTCACTATCGAAACGCTCGGGACGTGGCCAGCTCGGCGTGAAGCCGCAAAAGGGACAGGATTCGTTGTCGGGTTTGGAGACGTAGAAGCTTCCCGTCTCCGCGACCACAAGAATCGTACCCACGGTCTGCCAGAGCATCTCGTCGCACTGCGGGCAAAAGTAACCTTGAGATTTGTAACAGGAATGGAACGTTAGTTTCTCTTTCATCGGGACCTCCTGTTCCAATACCAGTATAGCGCGGTGCTACAATTCCCCTATCATGCGCCCACGGCTCACGCTCGCAGTAGGCAACTTCTTCGCGGTCGCGCACTTCTACCTCGTCATCTATATCTTGACCCCGTACCTGGCGACCTTCATGCCGGAGGAGTACACCGGCCTCGTGGTCTCGGCCGGCGCGCTCGGCACGCTCGCGCTCCTCCCGTACGCGCCGCGCGCGGTCGCGCGCATGGGCGGGCGGCGCCTCGCGATCCTCCTTGCTGGTATTGAGTGCATCGTGCTGTTCGCTCTTGCGCTTGCGCCGGTCGCGATTGTAGCGCTCCTTCTCGCCGCTATCGCCTGCGCTGTCTCCCCCATCATCGCGTACTGCCTCGACCTCCTGCTCGAGGCTACCGTGCAGACGGAAGACTTCACCGGGCGCGTGCGCACGGCGTTCCTTACGAGCGGGAACGCCGCGCTCTTTCTTGCGCCGCTCGTAATAGGGCTCGTGCTCGGCGCGGGAGACGCGTACGAACGCGTGTTCCTCGCGGCGGCGGTGTCGCTCATCCCGCTCGTCATACTCTTTTCTCTCCAGACCCTCCCCGAAGGAGCACTGCCGCGGCTCGTGCGCACGAGCGAATCGCTGCGTGCCGGGTTCCGCGACCCCGATGTGCGCTCCATATTCGTCGCGTTCTACCTGCTCCAGTTCTTCTACTACTCCGCGCCGCTTTATGTGCCGCTCTACCTGCATAGCGTAATCGGTATTCCCTGGAGTACGCTCGGCTGGGTGCTCGCGGTGGTGCTGATCCCATTCGTGCTCATCGAGTACCCGGCAGGGCTCGCTGCCGACCGCTGGCTCGGAGATCAGGAAATGATGCTCGCCGGATTCTTCATTGGCGGAATCGGCGTCATACTCTTTGCATGGGTGACCGCAGCCACCCCGCTCCTCGTGATCGTCGCGCTCCTGGCTGCTACACGCGTGGGCGTGGGCCTTATGGAAGCGATGACTGAGGGCCATTTCTTCCGCAGGGTGACGGAAAAGGACGCCGGTATGGTGAGCGCCTTCCGCATGGGTCGGCCGTTCGCCGCGCTCACCGCACCTATCGTGGCGAGTATCCTGCTCGCGCTCGGCGGCTACTGGTGGCTCTTTATGGGCTGCGGGCTCGTCGTGGCAGTACTCGGGATGATCAGCGCGCTCGGCATCCGCGATGTGCGCTAGCCCGGGAGACCGAACTTTCCTTTTTTTAGTACGATCAAGCCCTCCTTAGTGAGGCTCGCGAGCGCGCCCTTCATCTGCTCCTCGCGCTCACGTCCGAGCAGCATGGTGAGTTTCTTTGATGGCATCGGCCCAACTGCGAGCGAGCGCAGCACGGCGCCGCGCGCCTGGCGGAACGAACCATCGAACTTAGCCTGCTTCGCATACCCTTTCACTCTCGCATTCGTTTTCACTCCAGCACGTTTGAGGGCTGCGCCATAGTCCATAAGCGCCCAGTTCCACTCACGTGCTTTATCTATTGGTGCTGCTGCTTTGAGTGTCCTTTCTATTTCCTTATCTGAAACTGTTTTCTTGCGCGGGAAGAAATGCTGCATCGCAGCCGTGCGGATATTCGTCTCTATTAAAATGTCGTGGGTGTTGTATGCGAACGCAGCCACTGCGCGCGCTGTGTAGGGGCCGACGCCCGGGAGCTCCTCCAGCTCTGTTGCAGATTTGGGGAACTTGCCACCGTGTTGCTTCACTACCGCCTTCGCTGCTTCATGGAGCATCTTCGCGCGGCGGTTGTATCCCAAGCCCTGCCACGCCACGAGCACCTTCGCGAGCGGGGCCTTCGCGAGCGTACCCACGTCCGGGAACGTACGTATGAAATCCTCGTAGTACGGGATGACACGCTCCACCTGCGTCTGCTGGAGCATCACCTCGCTCACCAGTATCTTGTACGGGTCGCGCGTCTTTCTCCACGGCAGACTGTGTCTGCCATATTTCTTGTAGTACTCCCAGACTGCGCTTCTAAAGCTCGTAGATGACATCCTTGCGCTCCACTACCACTTTCCAGCCGCGCTTACGCGCGTGCTCGAGCAGCTTCTGGTTCGGGTTGAATGCTATCGGCGTCTCCACCTCTTCGAGCATCGGGATGTCGCTCTCGGTGTCTCCGACGCCGATCGAACCCTCAAGCGTCAGCTCTTCCTTGCGGACTGCGCGCTGGAGTATCGCCGCTTTGTTGCGCATCATATCCTCGTCCTGGATGGTGCCCGTGAAGTTACCGGACGGGCCGGTCTCGTACCAGAATCCGTACGTCTTATCGAACCCCGCCTCGAACCCGAACCCTTCTGCGATGAACCGCGGCGAGTGCGAGATGGCGAGCAGGAAGTAGCCCTGCTTCTTCAGGTCCTTGATGAGGTCGCGGGTGTAGCGGTACACGCGGTCTTTCTTCTCTTCTATCACTTCCCCAGCGGCGTTCGCCACGTCTTCGAACGGCACACCCTTGAGCTGCTTGCCGAATACGCCGACCGCATTCATGACGTACGTCTGATAGTCGCCCTTGCGGTCGAGCCACTTCACGCGCGCGTCCTCGTACGCGTCGCGGGTCTCCTTCGGGAATATGCCGTTCTCGATGAGCTTATCGACGAGGTCGAGAAACAGTGACCAGCGGAATACTGTCCCGTCGATGTCGAACACGGCTACGGGTCTCTTCTCCATACCCCTATGGTAGCGCCTTATTTGGCCTTGGGCCAACGGGTGGCCGCAGGGGGCCAGAGCTTCGTGAGGGGGTGCTCTGCGCAGTCGTGGGGCCGCGCCGGGCAGATATAGCGGCCGTAGAGCACGAAGCCGTTATTCACATACTTCCAATCCTTCTTCGGGATCATGGCTTCCAGGTCCTTCGAGATCTTGGTGAGGTCGGTCTGGTCCGTGAGGTCGAATCGGATAGCGAAGCGCTTCACATGCGTGTCGGTCGGGATGCCCTCGTAGATACCGTAGAGTTCACCCATGACCACATGCGCGGTCTTGTACGCGATACCCGGAAGCGTGACCAGCTCTTTTTCTGTTCTCGGCACTTTCCCGCCGAAGTCGTCCCGGACCTTGCGCGCAGACGCGATGATGGCTTTTGCCTTATTGCGATAGAAACTCACCGAGGAGATTTCTTCCGCAAAAGTTGCGAGGTTTGCGTCGGCGAAATCATCCACACTCTTATATTTCTTGAATAGCGTCTCGGTGACCTTGTTCACCTGCTTGTCGGTAGTCTGCGCGGAGAGCATCACCGCAGTCACGAGCTGGAACGGCGTCTTGTAGTGGAGTTCGGTCTTGGGCTCGGGGTACATCTTTTTGAGCTTCGCGACGATCCTGCGCGCGCGCAGCTGTCGCTCCTTGTTTACCCCGGGCTTCATGCCGGGCAGTATACCAAAAGCGGCCGCATTCAAAATGGTGGCCGCTTTTTCTTTTTCTCCTTTTCTCGAGCGTGTCTGGCTTTCGCACGTTTGGCGAGGATTTTATGCATGCGCTCTTCCGCTTCGGCGATAACCCGCTTTCGGCGTTCAAGAAGCCATGTATATTCCTCGTCCGTCAAGAACTCGTACGGACTTTTGAGCATGTTCGCCCTCCCTCTCCCTTCTATGTACTCCTGAAACGCGAATTATTCAATATTGAGGACATCCTCGTCTCGTGGGAATGCGAAGCGGTAGAAGAGCGAGACCAGCGTGCCGCAGGCCGCTGCGAGGAGGATGAGCGTGACGAGCCAGCCTATCACCGGCACGAGCGAGACGATGGAAATGGCGAGCATGCCGAACACCGCATCGCGCCACAGGAACAGCGGGCGCTTCACGACGGTACGCGCGAGCGCGCTCCCGGCGATCACCGCAGCATAGAGATACGAAAGCAGCATGAGAAGCAGGTACGCGGCGCCGAGTACGAACGCGATCATAGCACCAGCAAAGGACGCGAGGAGAAGCAGGATGAACACGGGCGTTGCGACCATGACCCCGAACCCGAGGAGTGCAAGAAGTATGAAACGGCTCGAGGAGCGCGGGAGCGCGCGGTCGACGACCGCCTGCGCGAGCCGCGGGAAGAGACCGCCGATGAGCCCGGCTGCGATGATGACCGCGAGTACGCGCACGAGGAAGAATATGCCAGCGCCCGCGACCGCGAATGTCTTGGCTTCCTGCGTGGTCGGCAGGAATGACTTCCCCGTATAGGAGACGCCGCCATCGACCACGGCATCGGTCGGGATGTCGGCCTGCTGCGGCGCATCGTAGCGCAGTACGCCGTGGATGACCGTGCCGTTCGCAAGGCTCACGCCATCGCTTGCGACCACATCCACGTCTCCAGCGAAGGTACCGGCGAGCGTGACGGTACTGCCGTATATGGTGACCGGCCCGCTCGCTCCGTGGGTGAATGAGACCTTCGCGCCTGCCACCCAGGCGAATGAGGGCGTCGCGTCTACGGTGACCGTGCCGCCTGCGGCGAGCAAGTCGCCCGCGACCGCATCTTCGATATGGATGCTCGCGCCCGCGACACGCGCATCACCCGCGATAGGTTTCTTCGTGTTCACCGTACCGCCGAGGAGGAGCGCGTCTCCTGATACCGGTGCCGACACGGTGAGCGTGCCGCCGACCGCAGAAAGGTCGCCCGTCACGGGTGCGGTCACGGTGAGGTCGCCGCCGTAGAGATAGGCATTCCCCGCCGGAGGTTCGGACACCACGAGTGAACGGGAGCCTTCAAGAGTCGCCGCGTAGAGCCCGAGCGGCGCGAGGGCGGAGATGAGGAGCGCGATAGAGAGTGCGCGCATAGGTATCAGGATACCACGGTGCCGGCGGGTATGGACGGCTCTGCGGGTGGGCGCTCCCTGCGCCAGAGCACGAGCGCGATGGCGAAAATGGCGAGGCACAGGACGGCGGAGCCGAGGCAGTAGATACAGATGGCCTTGATAAGGAACACCTGGATAGCCTCGAATATGATCGACGCGATGATGCCTACGACTCCAAGGACGAGAAGCCACACCCGGGTCCACGCTACGCTGCGCCCGATCGCGAACGCCGCGACGAGTATGAGTACCCCGTAGAACCCGATGCCGTAGACGCCGAGCGGGATGCCGAAGAGATGCGAGTACACGCTCTGCGCCACGACGTTGCAGCCGTCGATGTTATCGATGCCGCAGACGAGCGGCGTGCCCGTAAGCGCGCTGTCGGCGAGGTACCACGAGTCGGCGAGCCCAAGCACGGAAAGCACGAGGATAAGCCACTTCATGGCTGGTGCGGTCATGCGCTTATCCTACCCTGCTGAAAGGCCTACGACAACCACATGTATGGTATGCTTTACACATATGGAACACACCGAACCTATGACAGAAGAAGAGATCAAGGCGAAGCTCACGCCCGAGGAGTACCATGTGCTCCGCGAGCAAGGCACCGAGCGTCCGTTCACCGGCGAATACGTGGATAACCACGCGGACGGCATGTACACATGCAAGGTCTGCGGACACGACCTCTTCTCATCGAGCGCAAAGTTCGACTCCGGCACCGGCTGGCCGTCATTCACCGATCCCGCAGTCGCAGCCAATGTCGGCGTGCGCCAGGATAAGGACGGCTACCGGAACGAAGTCTACTGCAAGAACTGCGGCAGCCACTTGGGCCATGTGTTCGACGACGGTCCGGCAGACAAGGGCGGCAAGCGCTACTGCATCAACTCGGTCTGCCTCGCGTTTGAGGAAGAAAAGAAATAGGAAGGGTCACCAATCGTATGGAGTTCCCTAAATTCCACGAAGCAAAGAATGCGAGTATTGAAGAACTTGATGCAATACACGCGGAAGTGCAGCAAGAGATCGCAGCGCTACCGAAAGCGGAGCCATTCGTAGGCCAGCCGCTGCCCCACGAAGAGGCGGCAGCTCTCTGGGACCGACTTAAAGACGAAGAAGGCCGCTTCACTCCCGAGCAGCATGCACTGTATCGGGAAGGCATAGAACGCATGCGCGAGTCTGCACGCACCCAGATGAATGAGACTATGGAGTTTTTCATTGTCAGGGAAAATGGCAGGGCGTTCTGGAAGACGCCCAATGCTGAAGATCTTACGTTCACGGAAGTCCTTGATGGTTCAGGTAAACAGTTGGGCGTGATAACACGAACCTCAAACGAAATAGATGAGGAAGTCAAAACAGAAGCTCTGCAAGGAAACTCGCGTATCTACCTTCTCCACACACACCCCACCCGGCTCGCTGCTTCTCTCGGGGTTAGCGCCGAATTTGCACGCCAGACTCCACCGAGCATACCCGATCTCGAATTCATGATCGCACGCAATATTGCCTTGGATGGCACAGATAATTCTTTAAGCAGCCATGGTTACCACCAAGTAGTTACCGAGGCAGGTGTATGGAGCTATGGTTCACGCGATTATGCGTCTCTGCAGAAGTACTTCGAGACAACAGATGCGGTAACCCCGGTTCTTAGCTTGCTGCGGACAATCTATAAAGGGCCCATGGACTCGTGGGTCGAATGGTTGAATGAAAAACCTGAGCGCACGGGAGGTAGGCATATTACCGCAGAAGAAATGGAACAAAGTATTATAGGTCTATATCTCCTTCCATCAGAAGTGGTCAGGATGGCAGCACTCGCAAATCGCGCGGTGAGAGGAAATCCAGATATGCCACGCGACGCGCGCAAATTCGCTGTTGGATTGATCGAGGCCAAAAACACCTATCTAGAGGCACTCAGGAAAATAGACCCGACTGTTGACGAGCGGATTGCGAATTCGGTGCCACGAACAGATCCTAGTGAATATACCGAGAGATGGGGACGGCTTGGAATAGATATTTCATTCAAGCCTCACGAGTAGTGATTACGGCGCCATCCGCTGGAAGTATGGGTCGGAGAGCATAGCGCGGAGCGCGTCGAGGCCGTCGCCGCGGATAATGACGTCGGAGCAGTTGTAGCTCGTGCCCATCGCCGGAGAGTCGAAGTACACGATCGCCTTGAGGTCTGGGAAGGTCGTAGACGCCTCGTCCTCAAAGCCCTTGAACCAGACCGCCTGAGCGCTCGGGTTGAGACCGGTCGTGTATCCGCACGACTGCGGATCGGGTCCGAGCGCGCCAGTCTCAGAAAGCATCACGGGCTTCCCCGTCGCCGACGCTTCATTGTAGAAGGTCGTGAATGCCGGTTCGTCCTTCGGGAGCCTGTCCGTGAGGCTCTGGTTATACGCCTGCGTGCCCAGGTAGTCGACATACGCGTCCCCCGGGTAGAAGTACTTCCAGTCGGTGCTCCCCTTGCCTTTGGAATTGGTGTACACGTCGCGGCCCGGCGAGAAATCCCACTTCACGTTCGTCGCGCCGTTCGCGCGCATGAGCGTGACGATGTGCTGCCACGCGGGGATGAGGAGCTTCCCGGCTCCAGCGTGATTAGTCGCTGGATCAAATCCGTACAAGCACGGCGTGAAGGTATCGAACGCCGGGAACAGGCGGATAATGATCGGCGCGTTGAGCGATGCGAGTTCGTGCGCTTGATCGATGAGCTGCGCGTCCCACTTGCCCGCAGCGATGTCGGCTGCCGTCGCGCAGGTCTTGCCGCCGGCTTCGTCATAGATGCCGCTGAACCAGGAGATCATCGGCGTGCGGCCGTTCGCCACATCCCACTTCGCTTGCACAAGCGGCTTACTCGTCGAGAAGTCGTCCCACTTTGCGTACGTGCTATCGATTGCGATCGGCTTCCCCACCGCGTTCTGGAGATCGATGAACTCTTTCTCGCTCGTGGTGGCGTCGGCGAACGTCGCCTTCTTATCTACGTCGGCGTGCGCGCCGAACATCAGCACCGACCCCGGCGGAGAAACGGGTCCCAAGCTTCCTCCCGAAGCGGGAACTGAAGCAATGTGAGGTTTATAAAAATAGTACGCGTACGCACCCCCGATCACGATGATGATAATGATTGCGAGCAGGCCATACCAATACCTGCGTGTCATAGTAGAATCATACTATATGGAAACAGCGATATTCGGCGGCGGGTGCTTCTGGTGCACGGAGGCGGTGTTTAAGATGCTTAAGGGTGTACAGAGCGTGACGCCCGGATACGCGGGCGGTACCACCCCCAATCCCACCTATTGGAGTCTTCATTCCGATATGGGAGATCATGCGGAAGTGGTGCAGATCGTATACGATCCGAGTCAGGTGAAGTATCGTGACTTGCTTACCATCTTCTTCGCATCGCACGATGCGACGCAAGTCGACGGCCAAGGATATGACGAGGGCCGTGAATACCGTTCACTCGTGCTCTACACGACCGATGCGCAAAAGGCAGAAGTTGAGGCATTTATAAAAGAATTGAATGCGTCGAGTGCTGAGGGAGATCCTATTGTCACAGAAGTCGCGCCCCTCACCCAGTTCTACCCTGCGGAGGCAGAGCACCTGAATTTCTACGAGAAGAATAAAAACGCTCCGTACTGTCAGATAATCATTGCCCCTAAATTACAGAAGGTTCAGAAGCAATACGCTGAGCTTTTGGCCCAGAAACCTTAACCAAATATCCATAGTTCTAGGGGTAGAAGGTCCTTCACAGAGGGCCTATGTGCATATAGCGCCGTCGTAGACAGCGCGGCAGAACATTCGTTTTGCCTTACCATTTACACCCGCTCGTATGCCCATATTCTCTGCCATCGGTCTCGGAATCCTGATCATTATGCTCAAGATGCTCGTACCCGCGATCTTTGCACAGCTTTCATCGACTATCATCGCGTTCCTCCATGGAGCGCAAGTATCAGCCGATGTTGCCTCGCAACTCGCCGCATCTGCAGCATCTGCAAAATTCCCGACCCACTAACCGGACGGACCCATTTCGGGTCCGTTTTGTTTTGCAGGCTAGAAGCGATTAGTGCCGCCGCGCTCGCGGGTGCGCACCTCTTCTTCATGTAGGCCGAAGTGGTGCCCGAGCTCGTGCCACAGGGTCTCTCGGATGGCTTCGCGGATAGCGTCTTCCGGACTTTTGAAATCTCGCTCGTGCATGAGTTCCGTTGCTTCTTCGAGTATCGGTATGCGAAAAAGCGTGATGGTATCGGGAAGCGTACCGCCGACGCCGTATCCCGCGCCCCGCTCGCTTTCCGGGATGCCGTGGTAGAGGCCGAGCAGGGTCTCGTGCTCGCTTAGGTGTTCTTCTTTGCGTGTCAGCTCGCTCGGCTCGTCTTCTATAAGGAGCACGACGTTATCGATGCGCTTCTCCCATTTCTGGGGCACCTCGTCCCACACGGTTCCTGCGAGCGCGCGGAATGCGTCGTCCGCCATATCGAGGCGTTCAGTCATGCTTAAAAAAGCGCTTGCGCAGGTGCTCGTACATTTTATGTAGGCGTGGATTCAGCGCCACGAGTATGCTCCCGCCCACGAACGCCACGATGGTGAAGAACACGATGTGGCGCACAAGCTCGAACGTCGCCACGAACGGCAGGAAGTGCGCGCTGAAGTGCCACCCCAGCCAGGTCATGAGTGGTACGAATATCACGAGCGCTGCGAGGTCCGCAGCGATGAACCCGAGCCACGAAGCGTCGTTGAACCCGGCAAATATGGGCGAGATAAGCCGGATACCAGTCACGAAGCGCAGCAGGAACACCGCACGCAGCGGGCGTTTGGGGTCGAATATCCAGGTGTTGTGGAGGCCCGACTCGACAAGGCGCGTGTGGATCTTCTTGGCGTAGGGCGCGCCGAACTTAGCGAGCGCGAACAGGAACGTGTCGCCGGTAAGGAGCGCCGCTATCGCGACGGGTATCGCGCGCGTGATCATCATCACGCCGATAGCCGAAAGGTAGCCCGCGGTAAGCAGCGTGAGCTCTTCCGGCACCGGTGCGATGATACCGGCGCCAGCAAGGAGCACGAACATGCCGGCGTAGGAAAGCTTGTGTACGACGAAGCTCGTGAACATGATCAGAATCCTGGGAGGAGCTTGCGCACGCGCCCCACGAGCTCTATCGCAGCAGGGCTGTGCATGTCACGCGGGCGCGGCAGATCTATCGCGATGCGCTCCTTGATGCCGTGGTCTGCGACCACGAATATCTCGTCTCCGAGCCGTACCGCGTCTTCTATCGAGTGCGAGACCATGAGCATGGTCATGCCTTTTTCGGTCCGCAAACGCTCTACCTCTTCCCCAAGGTGTTCCGAGGTCTCCGCGTCGAGCGCGGAGAACGGCTCATCGAGCAGGAGGAGTTCCGGCTCCGAGACCAAGGCCCTCGCGATACCGACGCGCTGACGCTGCCCGCCCGAGAGGTCGCGCGGATACGCGTGGACGAATTCATCTATGCCGAGGTCACGCAGCGCAAGCCGGGCGCGGTGCTCCGCATTGTGATGCGTGAGGCGCATCCCGGTCGCGCCGAGGAGTACGTTGTCGAGCACGGTGCGCCAGGGCAGGAGCGCGCCTGATTGGAATATCATGCGCGTCTTGGCGTGGAGCTCTATCTCGCCTGCATCCGGCTTCTCGAGCCCCACCGCGAGGGAAAGAATGGTCGACTTCCCCGACCCCGAAGGGCCCACGATGACCGTGAAGGAACCCTTCGCGAGCGTAAACGAGATATCGCGCAGCACCTCCGGAAGGTGCACGTCGTACCGGTAGCTCACGCCCTTGAATGAGAGTATCGGTTCCATATCACTCGAATTTATACCGCTCCGCGCGCGCGAGGAGCGGCTGCCAGAGGAACACGTTGATGGCCGCGATGACCGCGACCAGTATAAGGAGCGCATAGATGAGCGTCGCGTTGTCGCCGTGCGCGCCCGCGGTCACGAGGATGCTGCCGATACCGAAGAGATCGCCCGCATTCGCACTCGCCGGCGCGTACGCGTGGAGCGCCTCCGCTACGATCACGATGTTCCAGCCGTCGGCTAAGGCGAGGATGGATCCCGTCACGAGTATCGGGAAGAGCGCCGGAAGCTCGACGGTGAAGAGGCGCTGCATGCGGGAGAGCCCGAACACCCTGCCCGCGTTTATCACATCGCGCGGGATGACCTTGAGCCCGCCGATGGTGCTGAACGCGATATTCCATACCATCGAGAAGACGAGGATGAAGAGCGCTGCTCCCTCGAGCGACCCAGAACGTACGAAAAAGAGGATCACGACCGGGAAGAACGCGAGCACCGGGATCGACTCGAGCACGTCGTACACCGGCAGCAGGAACGCTTCCAGTTTCCTGTTCCCCTCCGCGATGAACCCGAGCGGCACGCCGATAGCGAGCGAAATGAGATACGCCACGAGAAGCCGTACCACCGACGCGCCGAGCGCCGCGATGAGCGTCCCCGTCTCGAGCGTGTAGGTGGGCGCGAACGTCGCGCCGCCCGCGACTATGGCGGCGATCACGAGTAGGATGAATGGCACCAGAAATCCGCTGAATATGCGGTGCCAGAGAGTGATCGGGTGCGCGTGGCGCCCCCGGTGGCTGTAGTAGTGCATGCGGGCCATGCGCCCAGTTTAGCACTGCCTAGCTCTGCCGTTTCCCGTGGAGGAGGAGCTCGACCGCGTGCTCCATCGAGCCGGCCGGGGTGAGCGTACCGCCGTTCACGAAGAATATCTCGTCTGCGTTCTGGATCGTATTCAAGCGGTGCGCGATGATGACCTTCGTCGTCTCCGCCGGAAGCTGCTTCAAGATATCTTCGAGGAGCTGCTCGGTGACGGTGTCGATATTCGCGGTCGCTTCGTCGAGTATGAGGAGCTCAGGGCTGCGTAGCGCCGCGCGCATGAATGCGATGAGCTGCTTCTGGCCGAGCGAGAGCGAACCGCTAGCTTTCACCTTCGTATCGAGTCCTCCGTCGAACCGCTCCACGAGTTTCTCGAGGTGCGCGTTGGAAAGCGCGGCGGCTAGTTCCGCATCGGTTGCGCCCGCGTATTTCTCATTCCCGTATACGATATTGTCGCGCACGGTGCCGGTGAACAGGAACGGCTCCTGTAGGATGAATCCGATCTTCTTGGTACGCTCGGCAAATTCGTACGAGCGGATATCGCGCCCATCGAGGTAGACCGCGCCCTCGGAAGGATCAAAGAGGCGCGCCATGAGGGACGCGGTGGTGGTCTTGCCGCCGCCGGTCGGGCCCACGAGCGCGTACGTCTTCCCTTTCTCCAGTTTGAAACTGACATCGTTCAGCACCTGCTTGCCGCTCGGATAGTGGAAAGACACGTGGTCGAACGCGAGGACGGCGTCGGCGTGTTTCGGAGCATCCGCCGGTATCACTTCCAGGTTGGATTTGAGCGAGAGCACATCCTGGATGCGGTCGAGTGATGCGAGCGCGAGCTGGAGGCTCGACCACACGGTCGCAAGCTGGCGGAGCGGATTGTAGAAATTGTTGACGTAGAGGATGTAGCCGATGAGAAGACCGATGGTGAAATGCCCGGTGAGTATGAGGTAGAGACCGAACGCGAGCACGGTGAGCTGGCCCAGGTTACTCGCCAAACCATAGAGCGGCGCGAATACGCCCGACGCGATGCCGGAGCCCACCGACGCAGCGTAGTTCGCTTCGTTCGCTTCCTTGAACTTCTCGCGGAAGTAGTCCAGGCGGTTGAAGGCCACGATGACCTTGAAGTTGTCGAGGCTCTCCTGTATCTCGCCGCTCATAGCGCCGAGGCTCTCGAGTCCAGCGCGGCTCTTGCGCTTTACCCAGCCCGATATGATCTGGGTCGTCACAAAGACGAGCGCTGCCGGCACGAGCGCGGCGAGCCCGAGCTTCCAGTTGAGCGCCACGAGGAATATGCCGGCCCCGACGATGAGGAAGATGCTGCCCACGAACTGCATGAGCGCCTGTCCGAAGAACTGGTTCAGCTTATCCGTGTCGTTGTTGATGCGGGAGACGAGATCGCCGACCTTGTTCTCGTTGAAGAACGCTATCGGGAGCTCCTGGATGCGGTAGAACAATCGGTTACGGAGGTTGAACAGCACGCGGCGTCCCACCCCACCCATCCGACGCGTCTGGAGGAATCCAGCGACGAACACCACGGCATAGATAGCGAGGAGGATCGCGGCGGACACGAGCACGCCGTGCAGGTCCTTGTTCGCGATGTACGAGTCGACCGCGCGCGCGATCACGAACGGCGCCGCGAGCGTGCCTATCGCGTTCGCGAGCATGGCGACGAGCGCTACGAGCAGGTTCCCGCGCTCGTCGTAGAGCAGGGGCGCGAGACTCTGCCCCGCTTTCCTAAGCGTGCCCTTGTCGCCTGCGGATGCGGTCTCCGGAAGCGCGTACGAGATGTGGGTGTCGTTAGCCATAATTTTCTGTACTCTTCTGCGAATCATAGATCTGTACGTATTCGGGCGACGCGTGCATGAGCTCTTCATGCGTTCCCTTCGCGAGCACCTCGCCTTCCATGAGAAGCACGATCTGGTCGTAGGACTCGATGGGCGCGATCTTCTGCGTGACCGAGATGAGCGTGATGCCCGGATAGTTGCGCGCCACGTTCGCGAGGATCTTGCGCTCCGTGTTGGTGTCGACGCGCGCGGTGAAGTCATCGAGGAGCAGTATCCGCGGATTTATGGCGAGTGCGCGGGCGAGCATGATGCGCTGCTTCTGCCCGCCCGAGAGCGACGTACCGCGCTCAGACACTATCGTGTCGAGTCCCTGCGGCAGCGCGCCGATGAAGTCGTGGAGTTCTGCCGTGTCTATCGCTTTGGCGAGGTCATCGTCGCTGACGGAATTGCTGAACGCTATGTTCTCGCGCAGCGTGAGGTTGAATATGATGCTGTCCTGGAATACGAACCCGATCTGGGAGTAGAAACTCTGCTTGGTGTATGCGGAAAGCGGCTTTCCGTCGTACTCCACGCTACCCTCGCTCGCGTCGAGAAGCCCGGTGAGCACATAGAGAAGCTGCGTCTTCCCTGCTGCTGTAGGACCGATGATGGCGTTACGCGTGCCGGGTCGGGTCAAGAACGAGACGTCTTTGAGCGTCGCGTGCTCACTCTGCGTGAGCGAGATGCCTTTCATGGCGATGCTTCCCGTGAGATCGGCGGCCGCAGTGCCCGGGTCCTTCGGGTCCTCGGCATGCAGGAGGTCCACGATGCGCGCGTAGGAAGCGCTCGCCTGCGCAATGACGTTGCTTACGAACCCGATGATGAGTATCGGGAAGATGAGTATCAAAAGATAGTTGTTGAATGCGGTGAAGTCGCCGAGCGACATCGTGCCGTGGATGACGAAGTAGCCGCCCAGCGTGAGGATGATGAGCGTCGCCAGGTTCGAGATGAACGTGATCATCGGAATGAGAAGCGAGAAATAGGAAATGATCTTGAGACCTATCTCCCGGGACGCTGCCGCAGCCTTCTCGAACTTCACCTGCTCGAGCGCCTCGGAATTGAGGAGGCGTATGAGCGCCGAGCCGAGGATACTCTCACTGATGACCGCGTTCAGCCAGTCGATGACTTCCTGCCCCTGCTTGAAGAGTTTCCTCACCTGCCCGAGCACGAGGAAGAACGTGACGCCGATTACGGGCAGTACCGCGATGACCGCGAGCGCGAGCTTCCAGTTGATCATGAGGAGCAGCACCGATGCCCCGATGATGAGGAAGACCGACGAAATGAGCGAAGCGATAGCTTGAGATACGAAGGTCTTCACTGCGTCTACGTCGGACGTGAGGTTAGTGAGCAATTTAGCCGGCGTCATCTTATCTATCGAGGCGTACTGCTGCACGCTGATTTTCGCGGAAAGCCGCGCGCGCAGGTCGCGCGCGACGCGCTCTGATGCCACGGTCTGCACCACCGTCTGCAGGAACGTGAATAGGAATATACCGAGTGCGACGAGCGCGAATTCGATGATGAGATTCGGGATGACGAGCGTCCCCGCGCCGTACGCATCGATAGCGTGCGCGGTGAGCTGCGGCACCACGAGATTGAGCCCGTTCGCGAGTATGGTGAGCACCGACAGAAGCGCTATCCATCCCCAGTAGGAAGAGAGCAGATTTATGAGGCCGGGGTGGTTGTTCGGAGGCATACGTGATTTATCCCATCGACATGGCTTCCGCTGCGTGCTCGGGCGCTACCTCCTCTTCTTCCCCGCTCTTGGTGAGAAGCAGTGCGGCAGCGAGCCCGCCTACCACCATCGCGCTTGCGGCGTAGATGAACACGGTACCGTAGGACATGAGGTCGGCCTTGAGGATGATGAGTGCGGTGCCCTGTGCAAGAATCTGCTGGGTCGTGCCGAGGATGTTCGAGTTCTGCGCGATGGTGAGGATATGCTGCTCGATGTTCGTGTTGAGGAGCGTGCCGAAGATAGCGATGCCGAACGCGCCGCCCAGGTTACGCACGAGGTTCAAGAGTCCCGACGCGATACCCACTTCGTTCGCCGGCACGGCGGTCGTCATCGCGGTCGTCAGCGGTGCGAGACCGAGACCGAGGCCCGCACCGAACAGCGCGAGCGGGATGATGAAGTCCGCCATGCCCATGCCGGGGTCGAGGTTGCGCAGCATGAAGAGCGCGAACGCCGACATGAACATGCCCGCGGAGACCACGTAGCGTACGGGTATCTTGAGCGCGAGCCTTGCTCCGAGCGGCGCGGCGACAGGGAGCGCAAGACCGAGCGGTATGAAGAGAAGCCCGCTCTGGGTCGCGTCATAGCCGAGGAAGGTCTGCGTAAAGACCGGTAGGAGGAACATAGCGCCCATCATGCCGCCGAACGATATGAAGGACACGATAAGTATGGAAACGACGCTCGGATTCTTGAAGAATTTGAAGTCGATGATCGGGTGTGCCTGCCTGGTCTCCCACCAGTAGGTCAGGAGCCCGGAGACGATGGTGATGGCGTAGCAGATAAGCGCATTGGTCGAGCTCCAGCCCCAGTCCTGTCCGCGGTCGAGCACGAGGACGAGCGGTGAAATAGCACCCGCAAGGAAGACCGCGCCCGGCCAGTCGAACGCGCCCGAGTCCGCTGGGCGGTCCTGCGCTATGAAAAGCAGCGTCATGATCAGACCCGCGATGCCGATAGGAAGGTTGATGAAGAACACCCAGCGCCACGAGAAGTTGTCGACCAGGTACCCGCCGAGGAGCGGCCCGATCACCGCTGACACGGCGAACGACGACGACCAGATGCCGAGCGCTTGCGCGCGCGCCTTCCTATCCGCGAACGACTTCACGATAAGCGACATGGCGGTCGGATACACCGCGGCGCCGACGAGCCCCTGCAGCACGCGGAATGCCACGAGCGAAGAGAAGTTCCAGGCGAACCCGGCGAGCACCGAGAGGATGATGAATCCCACGAAGCTCCACAGATAGATGACGCGATTGCCGTAGAGGTCGCCTAGTTTGCCGAACACCGGCACGAACACCGCGTTAGAGATGATATACCCCGTCGCCACCCACGCAGCGGTAGAGACAGAAATGCCGAAGTCGCTGATGATGCTTGGCACCGCGAGGTTCACCACGGTACGGTCGAGGCCGATGAGGAGCGTCCCCACCATCACGGTCCCGAGGACGAGCCAGGGGTTGCCGAGATTACTATTGGTGTCGCGCTCCGCCATGACTACTTGGTGTAGATCGTGAGGCGGGCGGACATGCCGTTCTTGAGTTCCGGATGCGCGGCCACGTCGAACCGCACCTTCACGTCGAAGGTCTGTGTCTGGCGCTGGTCGGAGATGTTGAACACCACGCCGCTTGCGTGCGAGGTCGGGCTCACTTCATCGACGACGCCGGTGAACTGCTTGCTCCCGAACGCGTCCACGGTGAAGGTCGCGCTGTCGCCGACCGCGATGGATGAGAGTCCCTTGTTCTCATCGACCTGTGCGACGACGCGCAGCTGCGTCGGGTCGATCATGGTGACGACCGCAGTACCGGGCGCGACCGAGGCGCCGATATCGTTATCGGTATTGATGACGAGCCCGCCACTCGTCGAGCGGATGAGTTCCGTGCCCACTTCCGCGACGACGGTGCCCGCGGCCACGGTGTCGCCCGGAGCTACGTATACTTGCATGAGCGTGCCCGGGACCGTAGGACCGAGAACCGTCTGCGGCGCTTCCACGTCTGCCTTGTCTATCGAGACACGATTGCTGTTGACCGCGAAGTACGCCGCTCCCGCGATACCGCCGCCGACCACGATGATGAGCGCTGCTGCCACATAGAGCGGCATGCGGCTCTTCGGTGCCTCTTTAACTTCCGTTGCTGTAGTTTCGTTTGCCATAAGTATAGTGATTGCGAGCTAGTAGTTGCCGGCGACCGCAGCGACGCTGTCCCCCTCCGAGATGCCGGAGATGATTTCCGTCGAGGTCGCGCCGATGAGTCCGACCGTGACCGGCGTCTTCACGCCCTTGCCGCCCTGGTCGACGAGCACGTAGGTCTGATCATTCTCAGTGATGACCGCGCCCTTGGGCACGATAAGCGCGTCGGTCTTCGCACCCGCGTGGATGGTCGCGCTCGCGTGCATGCCAGCGGCGATACGAGCATCGTCGGTGGTGAAGATGAGCGTGACCTTGTAGCTCGGTACGCCGTTCACGATGGTCGGTGCCTTGTCCACGGTGCCGACCGTCGCTGCAAACGGCGTACCGGTGCCGTACGCGTCGAGCGTCACGTCTGCAGTATCGCCCGCGATGACTTTCGCGACGTCGATCTCA
>Ga0105238_10001496_pt1 | contig 23442 bp, 15 predicted proteins | sample KBSC34metaG_FD_81526 | JGI IMG/M metagenome (GOLD analysis project Ga0105238, IMG submission 81526) | Corn rhizosphere microbial communities from Kellogg Biological Station, Michigan, USA - KBS C3-4 metaG | ecosystem: Host-associated > Plants > Roots > Rhizosphere > Soil | place: Michigan, USA...
ATTGTCTGGGCCGGCGAATTCGGACGCACTCCTATGAAACAATCGCCTGGGGCACTGATCGGACGCGATCACCACCCAAAGGGATTCACGATTTGGATGGCCGGCGGCGGGATCAAGCCTGGTGTCAGCTACGGCGAAACCGACGACTTTGGCTACAACGCGGTGGTGGATCGAGTTTCGATTCACGATCTGAATGCTACGGCTCTACACTTACTGGGGATCGACCATAAGAAGCTCACCTACAAATTTCAAGGTCGGAATTTCCGGCTGACGGATGTAGAGGGCGAAGTGGTGCATAAGCTGATTGCTTGATCCTTGCAGTCCATGAATCATAGACGAGGTCTTACTTTCTTCCTGGCGGGGATCGTCACGCTTGCTTCGGTTTTGTGTGCGCAGCAGATGCCGAAGCTGGTAAAGGTCAAAGACGACCTCTACGTGATCCAGAACATAAACGCCAATCTGGCGGAGATCATCAGCCTGGGCGGCAATATTGCCGTGTACCTCACTGATGACGGCGTGATTCTGGTCGACAGCAAGAACGAACGGCTGCACGATGATGTGGTTGCGAAGGTGAGATCGCTTACTGACAAGCCGATTAAGTATGTGATCCTCACCCATAATCATGACGACCACGCGGGCGGGGCGGAGAAGATGGCTGCGATGGGAGCAACCGTGATTATTTCGGCGAGCGATCGCGAAAACATGGCTCGGGTCGCGAATCGGCGCTGGCTCCCGCAGTTCAGTTATGTCGGGCGGGCTCAGGTGCGTTTGGGCGGAAAAGAGGCGCAACTCTACGAAGTCCGTGGTCACACAAAGGGGGACACGCTGGTCTATTTTCCGGCGGCGCGCATTGTGTGCGGCGGTGATCTTTTTGCCACTGTCGAGGAATTGCCGTTTATCGTCAACTACGCCGACGGTGGGAATTGGATGGACCTGAGCGATGCGATCGACGAGCTGCTCAAGCTGGATTTCGATTCGCTGATACCAGGCCACGGGCCGGTGATTACGAAAAAACAAGTCGTGGAAATTCGCAACAAGGTGGTTGCTATCCGAGAGCGTTTCCGCGCATTGGTAAGGGCAGGGAAGAATCAAGAAGAGATCAGCCAGACTCTGGTTAAGGAGTTCAACTGGGGGACGGGTCCTGCGGCGGGTAACTTGCCGGGGATGATGCAGGAGCTGCGTTAGTCGCGTCAAGGAGAATCGAGCCTCATGAGAAACAAGTTGATTGCCCGCGCAGGACTGGCTTTATTGATCGCGACGCCGGGTTGGGCTGCGGGCGACTGTAAAAACCCTGGTACGCCGGCGGCGAATACCGGCTTGGTGAAGAACTTCTACAAAGCGTTTAATACAAAAAACAAATCCTTGCTGGATACTACACTGACGAGCGATTGGCTCGACATACCCTTGGCGCAGGGGCAGAAACCGGGCCTGGAGGGAATGAAGGGCGTGATGGACGTTTACTGGGCGAGTTTTCCGGACTTGAACGTTGTTAATGAAGAATTCATTGCTCAGGGGAACAAAGTGGTGGTGCGGTCGACCGTAAAGGCGACACACAAAGGTGATTTCGCGACGGTGAAAGCGTCGGGAAAGCCGATCGCGATTCTCGCCATCGATATCCATGAAGTGTGCGACGGGAGAATCGTGAAGACCTATCACGCTGAAGACTGGCTGTCGGGGCTGTTTCAGATGGGCAGACTACCACTGGCGAAGTGACAGCTCTCAAAACTCGAGGCGTTCTTTGAGCGTTTCCACTTTCATGGGGTCCACACCGGGAACCTTCTTTAGGTCTTCCAGCGTCTTGAAGCTGCCGGCTTTTTCGCGATAGCCGATGATGGCTTCGGCATCTTTGGATGAAAGGTCTAGCGAAGACGCGAGCTCTTTCGCGCTGGCTTTGTTCACGTTTACCTTTGCCGCGGGAAAATTCTTGGAGAGATATTCGACGATCTTGTCGCGGTCTGACTGAACGACGTCGGGTTCCTCTTGAAGCATCTCGAGGACTTTAGCGGTCCATTGCGGCTTGGTCCAGGACTTTCCGACCACATGGTCTGGGGCATGGCAACTGCTGCAGACAGCCAGGAAGACATCTTTTCCGGGTCCGTCAGGAAAGGACTGCGCCGAGAGAACTCCTGAAAAGACTGCGAACAATGTCAGGCAGAACGTACTTGGTTTGTGCATCCGCTTTGGTCTAGGTCCAAAGTTTTGGAATCAATAGGCCGGCCGTGCCAGTGGGCCGCTCTGCGCGGCCGTTGTGCATGTAGGTAGTTTTTAGGTGATCCAGGCCTAGTAAATACAGAATCGAGGCGTGGACGTCGTGGACGTGATGCGGTTCTTCGGCGGCGCGCAGTCCGATTTCGTCGGTGCTGCCGATGGTCTGGCCGCCTTTGACTCCGCCGCCCGCCATGAAGATGGAAAAGCCCCACGGGTTGTGATCGCGGCCGTACTTTTCAGAAGACTGCCCGTCGGTTGCCTGCGAGAAAGGTGTGCGGCCGAATTCGCCTCCCCACACCACCAGCGTGTCTTGCAACATGCCACGGGATTTAAGATCCGCCAGCAAGCCGGCTACAGGCTTGTCGGCGGCGCGGCAATTTTGAGTGTGGTTGGTGGCGATGTCGCTGTGGGCGTCCCAGCGCGATCCCGATCCGCAGTAGATTTCGACGAAGCGTACGCCGCGCTCGACCAAGCGGCGGGCCATGAGGCAGTTCGTGCCGTACACCGCGGTGTCAGGCTCATCCATGCCGTAGAGTTTTTTGGTGGCTTCGCTTTCGCTGCTCAGGTCAACGGCTGCCGGCGCTGCTGCTTGCATCTGGTAGGCCAACTCGTAGGAGCGAGTGCGCGCGTCTAGCTCGGAATCATCCTGCTTATCTTGCGAATAACGCTCGTTCAACTTTTTAAGGTATTTGAGCTTGCTGCGTTGCTGGGCGTCGGTGGTGCCCGCGGGCGGTTTCAGATTGAGAATGGGGGTGTCGCCTTGACGGAACAGTGTGCCTTGGTAGGTGGCGGGCAGGAAGCCTGAACTGTAGTTCTGCACACTACCCAAAATCTCCTTGTCATCTTGCATCACGATGAACGTGGGCAGATTGCGTTGCGCGCTTCCCAGGCCGTAGGTCACCCAGGCACCCATGGAGGGGCGGCCGGCGAGAATATCGCCGGTATTCATCTGACAGACGCCACCTACGTGATTGATGGAATCGCCTTGGCAGGAGCGGATCACTGCCAAGTCATCGGCGTGTTCGGCGATGTTGGGCAGCCAATCGGAGATCCACAAACCGCTTTGACCGTGCTGCTTGAAGGGGCGGCGCGTGGGGAACAAGCCTGTTCCCTGCAGGCTGCCTTGGGCGGTGAGAAGTGTTTCGGGGTGGAACGAGGCGGGGATGGGCTCGCCGGCGTGTTTGTCCAACTCAGGTTTGTAATCGAACAAGTCCACGTGGCTGGGGCCGCCCTCCATGAAACACCAGATCACGGACTTGGCTCGCGGTGGAACGTGCGGCGGCTTGGGGGCGAGAGGGTCGACGGGCGCTGCGTACCCGTCCTCCTGTAACATCGCGGAGAGTGCGACGGCGGCCAAGCCACTGCCGGCGCGTTCGAAGAACTGGCGGCGGTTGGAAACTCCCCAATGGTGCTTGAGTTTGTTTAACATCTGTCTTCCCTCAATTGATGTAGAGAAATTCGTTGGAGTCGAGCAGCATTTGCGATAGATCGACTAAGGCTGCGGCCCGCACCGGGTCCATTCCCGCAGGCATATTGGTGGGCAACGGTGGTTTTTGTTTTTCGCTGTCGGCGAAGCGAGCGGCCAGAATCGGCATTTGCTTCGCGATAAATTCAGCGGCGTCCTTTTGCTCTTCGGCGCTCGGCTCTCTGCCGTAGGCGAGCTTAAAGGCACGCTCGATTTGAGTGGCGGGAGTCAACCCGCTATCGTTCAGCACGCGGCCGGCAAAGGCGCGCGCCCAGTCGAGCACCAAATCGTTGTTCATCAGATCGAGTGACTGGCTGGGAGTAACGGTATTCTTCCGGTAATCGCAGCTCTCGAAAGTGTTGGCCGAGTCAAATTCCTGCAGCATGGGATAGCGCAGGTTTCGCTTCACGAAAATGTAGACGCTGCGGCGGTTGTTTTGCGCGGGGTCCTTCTCGCTCTTCCAACTGCCGGCCGCGGCAATGGACACCAGCTCCGAAACAGTTCCGGCAGGCACAGGCGGGAAAACGCCGGGGCCGCCCATTTGCGGATTCAGTAGACCGCTGGCGGACAGCATGGAATCGCGAACCGCCTCGGCTTCCATACGGCGGCGACCGTAGCGCCACAGCAGCTTGTTATCGGGGTCGGCTTTCGCAGCCATTTCCTGATAATCGGCGGATTGCTGATAGGTGTTGGAGAGCAGAATCATGCGGTGGAGTTTCTTCATGCTCCAACCGTTCTGCACAAAAGATGTGGCGAGGTAATCGAGGAGTTCGGGATGCGATGGGCGCGCGCCCATGCGGCCGAAGTCTCCAGGCGTAGCCACGATTCCGCGACCGAAATGATAATGCCAGATACGATTGACCATCACTCGCGCCGGCAGAGGATTCTGAGGATCGGTGAGCCATGCCGCCAGAGCGCTGCGCCGGCCCGTCGAATTCACTCCGGGCGGAGGAGAGAACTTGGCGTCGCCGGGGTCGAGAATCGATAAAAACCCTGGCTGTACTTCTTCGCCCTTGGCGTCGGTGTTTCCGCCCTTCAGCACATAGACGGGGGGCGCGTTGGGGCTGAGGTCCGTCATGAATTGACCTTCGACCTGCGGGGGAGGCTTCAATGCATCAAACTCCGCCAGTTGTTTTTTAAGATCCGCGTAGCGTTTGCGTTCGTCGTCCTTCAGGGCTAGCAGGGCCTTGGCATCGGGCTCACCGCTGTATAGGATTCGCGGCTCGGAGGTTCGGTACATCATCGCCTGAAAGGGAGTGCGCTTGGCGGGGTCGAGCAGAATGGCCGCTTGGACTTCGGGTTCGAATACTCGCATGCCGGTTTGCAGCTTCTGTTTGCGTACCGGCTCCAGAAGCCGTTCCATCTCGACGCGAATGTCTTTGGTTTTCGAGTCCCACGTGGCGTACTGCTCTTCGTACTTGCGACGTTGGGCGGCGTCGGCGATGGGCAAGGGGCCGTCGCCGTAGGCGGTGTTGGCGAAAAAGGCTTGCAGGCGATAGTAATCCTTTTGCAGGATGGGATCGAATTTATGATCGTGGCAGCGCGCGCAACCGAAGTTCAATCCCAGGAAAGCTACGCCGGTGACGGTGGTCATGTCGTTCAATGTTTCCTGGCGGCGCAGGACCATCGCGGCTGCGTTGCTTTCTTCAATCCAGTGGCGGTTGAAGCCCATGGCGACTAACGCATCGGGATCGCCGGGATACAATTCGTCGCCGGCGATCTGCTCGCGGACGAAACGGTCATAGGGCTTGTCGTCGTTAAAAGCCTTGATCACATAATCGCGATAACGCCACACGTGGGGGCGCGTCTCATCGCCACGGAAGCCGTTGCTGTCGGCATAACGGGCCACGTCCAGCCAATGCCGCGCCCAACGCTCGCCGTATTGCGGGGAGGCGAGGAGACGATCCACAACTTTTTCCCAGGCGTTCGAGGACCGATCACTGAGGTATTGCTGAATCTCTTCTTGAGTAGGCGGCAATCCTGTCATGTCGATCGTGGTGCGCCGCAGCAAGGTGAGTTTGCCGGCGCGCGGGTTGGGCTGCAAGTTCTGGGCTTCGAGTTTTTGGAGGACAAATGCGTCGATCGGGTTTTGTACCCACTGCTGGTTCTTGACGGCAGGCGGTGTGGGCTTAGCGATCGGCTGGAATGCCCAGTAATTTTTTTGAGCCGGAGTAAAGGTGTGGACGTCCGCCGATCGCAGCGCGACGGTAGCCAAACCGAGTACCAGGAACGACAGATACACAGAACGCATCGCACCTCCAGTGCTAATTCCGTGGGCAGAATAACATTAGCGCCAACAGGCGTCAAACGGCCCTAAAGGGCCATATGCCAATAAGGTAGCGACTGTTAAACTATCGCAGGACTATCACTAGGGAAAACTGACTATGCACACCTGGATGAGAGTTGTGAGGAGCGTGATTTTCGCTGTGGCGCTGGTGGTTCCGGTGTTGCAGATACGCTCGCAGCAGGCGGCCAAAGTGGTAGATTTCCAGACGGATATCCAGCCAATTCTTAGCAAGAACTGCCAGAGTTGCCACCAGGGAGGCGCGGCCCCGGCGGATTTGCGGTTGGACTCGCCGGAAGGGATTTCTAAGGGCAGCATCTCGGGGAGAGTCATCGTTCGTGGCAAGTCTGCGGAAAGCTTGTTGGTGCAGCGGATTACTGAACAGAGTGGAGTACGGATGCCGCTTAACGGGCGTCCACTATCTGATGACGAAATCGGTTTGATTCGGACGTGGATCGACCAGGGCGGGAAATTACCGGAGTCATTGAGTACTGAGCGGCGCGTTGTGGTGAAACACTGGGCCTATTTAAAGCCCGTGCGGCCGGCGCTTCCGGACGTGAAGGACGCGTCCTGGAGCCGGAATTCGATCGACCGGTTTGTGCTGGCTCGCCTGGAAAAGGAAGGGCTGAAGCCTTCGCCGGAAGCTTCGAAAGAAACTCTGATTCGGCGAGTGAGCCTGGATTTAATTGGGCTGCCGCCGACGCCGGCGGAAGTTGATGAATTTGTCAACGACAAGCGGGCCGACGCTTATGACCGTCTCGTCGATCGGTTGCTGGCCTCGCTGCGTTATGGAGAGCGATGGGCGACTCCATGGCTGGATCTGGCTCGCTATGGCGACTCGGATGGTTTGCGGGATGACCGGCGACGCGTGGCTTGGCCGTATCGCGACTGGGTGATCAACGCTCTCAACAAAAACATGCCGTTCGACCAATTCACGATCGAGCAACTCGCTGGCGATCTGCTGCCGAATGCGAGTGTCGAGCAGAAGATCGCTACGGGCTTCGTTCGAAGTTCCACGCTGCAGACGGAGGGGGGCAGCGATCCGGAAGAAAATAACTGGAATGCGCAGGTTGATCGCACCAGTACCGTGGGGACGGTATGGCTCGGTTCCAGCATCGGGTGTGCGCAATGCCACAACCACAAGTACGATCCATTTACGCAGAAGCAGTTTTATCAGATGGTGGCGTTTTTCAACAACGCGGCCTTCGTGAACGAGACTAAGGATCCCGGACAATTGCAAAACGCTTTTTCGTATGCCAAGCAATGGACGGAGCCGCGGCTGGACTTGCCGACTCCGGATCAGGCACAAAAGCTCGCTGCCATCGAAGGCGAACTCAACGGGTACGAAAAGCAGTTAAACGACGCGTCGCCGGAATTCCGGAAGCGCCAAGCGGATTGGGAACGACAGATTCTGGCATTTGAGAAGGAGTGGCAGGCGGTTCGCCCTACTGGGTTAAAGTCCGCCAACGGAACCATCTTGACCGTTTCTCCGGACTCTTCGATTCTGGCGTCGGGGACGAACCCGGATGCGGAAAGTTATGTTTTGGAGGCCAAGGCGCCTCTTGGGGAGATCACAGGTATCCGGATTGAGGCGCTGCCGGATCCGAGTTTGCCCGCGGGCGGGCCGGGCCGCGACTACTACGGCAATTTCATGCTGCAGGACGTGCGGGTGGAAGCGGAACTACCCAACCATCAGTTCTCGAAAGTGGCATTCAAGGAAGTTCTGACAGACACCGCCGTTCCGACGATTCTGGGCGCGCAGGCCAAGAGCAAGCAGCTATGGATCGTCGACGCCACGACTACGGGGGCGGAACCGCGGGTTCGATTTCAGTTGCTGCTCCTTCCGGAAAAACCTTTGAAGACCGAGGGCGGCACGCTGCGAATCAGCATCCTGCAGAATTCCGAAGTGAGCGGCGTGAACCTGGGCCGGTTCCGGGTGTCAATCACGGCGGCGGCGAATCCGAAGCTGGCTCTCGACATCCCTGCCGAGTTACGTCCGCTGCTGGACGTTGCGGCTAGCGATCGCACTCCGCAACAGGCGGAAAAGATGGCCGCGCATTTTCGTGGTGTGGACGTGGAGCTTGCGCCGGTGCGCCAGAAGATCGCTGAGCTGAGACGCCAAATCGACGATCTCCACATTCCGAGGGCGCTGATCATGGCGGAGAACCTAACGATCTCGCATCCGTCCACGTATATCCGCATGCGCGGGGCGTTTGTAAGCAAGGGCGATCTGGTGGAGGCGGATGTTCCTGCTTTCCTGGGAGCGTTACCGGCGGGTGCGCCGCCAAACCGGCTGGGGCTGGCAAAGTGGCTGGTGAGTGGAGAGAATCCGCTGACCGCGCGCGTCGCCGTGAATCATTTTTGGGAAACGATTTTCGGGCGTGGGATTGTTGAGACTACCGAGGAATTTGGAAGCCAAGGTTTTGCGCCATCGCATCCGGAACTGCTGGACTGGTTGGCGGTCGAGTTTACGGAGCGAGGATGGGATATGAAGGCCATTCAGCGGCTGATGGTTACTTCGAGTACTTACCGGCAGTCGTCTAGAGTGACACCGGAGTTGCTGGATCGCGATCCCGCTAACAGCTTGCTCGCTCGCGGACCGCGCTTCCGCGTCGAGGCGGAGATGGTTCGCGATGTTGCGCTTTCCGCGAGCGGTCTTCTCAGCGCGAAGATGTTTGGTCCGCCGGTGATGCCTCCGCAGCCAAATGGATTGTGGAATGGATTTGTCGGGGGTCCCGAAAAATGGGAAGTGAGTGCGGGCGAGGATCGTTACCGGCGAGGTCTCTACACGGTTATCCGGCGGAGTGTGCGGTATCCGAGTTTTACGGTGTTCGATGCTCCCTCGCGCGAATTCTGTACGGCACGGCGCACTCATAGCGACACCCCTTTGCAGGCGCTTACGACGCTGAACGATCCCGCGTTTTTCGAGGCTGCCCAGGCGATGGCCAGGCGCATTGTCGCTGAGGGTGGAAGCAACGCGTCCGCGCGCGCCACTTACGGCTTCCGACTGGTGACAGCGCGCAGGCCGGGGTCGAAGGAGCTGGACACGCTGCTATCGCAATTCGAGGAAGACCGGCGTTATTTTGAGCGCAATCCTAAGGAAGCGCAAGCGTTGTCTGGGAACGCGGACTCGGAACTCGCTGCGTGGACAATGTTTTCGAATGCGCTCCTGAATCTGGATGAGGCCTTAACCAAGGAATGAGCTGATATGACGAAGCGACAACAGTTGGATGTGACGCGACGGCACTTCTTTGAGCAAGCCTTCGGTAAGGCTGTGGGAGTCGGGATCGGCTCGTCTGCGCTGGCCAGTTTGTTGCAGGCGCAAGGCGCGCCGCAGCATGTGCTCGATTTTGCACCCAAGGCGAAGCACGTCATCTATCTGGAGCAATGCGGGGGGCCGCCCCATATCGACATGTTCGACTTCAAGCCGGAACTGATCAAGCGGGACGGCGAGTCGACACCGGAGAGTCTGATCAAGGGCGAACGATTCGCCTTCATCACGGGCACGCCTACGCTGCAGAAGTCGCCGTTCTCGTTTAAGCAATACGGGAAATCGGGTGCGACGCTGTGTAATCTTCTGCCGCACCTGGCGGAAGTGGTGGACGATGTTGCGTTCGTCAAGTCCATGTACACGACGCAATTCAACCATGGCCCGGCACAAGTCTTTCAAATGACGGGTCACCAAATTCCCGGGCGTCCGAGTTTCGGTGCGTGGCTTTCCTACGGCATTGGCAGCGAAAGCAAGGAGCTGCCGGCATTTGTGGTCCTGCTTTCCGGCGCCGCGAATCCCGATGGTGGAAGCGTGTGCTGGGAATGCGGATTTCTACCCACTATGCATCAGGGAGTGGCGTTTCAAAAGACAGGCGAACCGGTCAACTTCGTTTCGAACCCGGAAGGGATGACCGCAGAGACGCGGCGGCGGTCACTCAACATGATCGGCAGACTGAATCAAGATCATCTGGAGACGATGCAAGACCCGGAAATCTCCACGCGCATTGCTGCGTATGAGATGGCGTTCAAGATGCAGACGAGTGTGCCGGGGCTGATGGAGATCGCGAGCGAGCCTGCTTCGATTCACGAGTTGTACGGCACCACGCCGGGACAATCGTCATTTGCAAATAATTGCTTGTTGGCGCGGCGCTTGGTGGAGCGTGGTGTGCGGTTTGTGCAGCTCTGCCACCGCAACTGGGACATGCACGGCCTGAACTATAACGAGGACGTGATCAATAAGGCGCCCTTGGCTTGCCGCGAGACTGATCAAGGGTCCGCCGCATTGATTAAGGACCTGAAGCAGCGAGGCTTGCTGGAGAGCACGCTGATTATCTGGGCCGGCGAATTTGGACGCACGCCCATGCGGCAGGCAGGTCCTTTTCTCGGACGCGACCATCATCCGAAGGGATACACGATATGGATGGCGGGCGGCGGTGTTAAACCGGGGATCAGCTACGGCCAGACCGATGAGTTCGGATATAACGCCGTCGTCGACCGTGTTTCGGTTCACGACTTAAACGCGACGGCGCTGCACCTGCTAGGCATCGATCATAAGAAACTCACCTATCGCTTCCAAGGGCGAGACTTCCGTCTGACCGATGTCGAAGGCGAGGTCGTCAAACCGTTGCTCGCCTGAACCGAAGGCTAGAACACTAGTTTCAGGCTGAACTGAAGCTTGCGCATGTCGATTCCGCTCCGCGTATTTGTGATCACGCCGAAGGTGCCTGTGCCGGGGATCGCGAAACCGTTGGCGTCCTTCTGATTCAGAGCCAGGCTGCTGCCGGGGTCGCCGAAGTTCGGATGATTGGCGCAGTTAAAACACTCGAAGCGGAACTGCAAATAGGTACGCTCGCTAAAGTTGAAATTCTTCAGTGTGGAGAAGTCCCAAGCGAAAATCCCCGGGCTGATGATGGTGTTGCGGCCTAGATTGCCGAAGGTGCCGAAGGTCTGAAGCTTCACCGATTTGATATTGAACCACTGCGCCGTGTTCGGGTCGGGTACCGATGAGGAGGCGCCGAAAACTGCATCGGGCCGATCCTGGCCAACATTGGTATTGGCTTGATTTACGCCGTCCAGAATCATGACGGGGAAGCCGCTCGACTTGCTGATGATGGAGTTTATTTGCCAGCCGCCCAGAATGTGGCTGGCGAAACCGTGATTCAGGAATGGTTTCCCCCTCCCGGCCGGTAATTCGTAAAGGATGGAGCCAACAAACCGGTGTCTGGTATCGAAATCCGACAGTCCGTATTCACAAACAGCGCACCATCCGTTCGCGGCTTGCCGGACCACGTTGGCGCCGTTTTGCGGGCTGATCCCGCTGCCTGCGTCGAGCGACTTCGAGTAGGTGTAGCTGAGCAGGAAAGACAGGCCGCTGGAAAGCCGGCGCGTGAGCTTGACGGCGCCAGAGTTATAGCTGGAATAAGAATTCCCGCTGGTCATTTGAATGACTGAGAATTCCGGAAAATCCTGGCGGGAGGCATTCGTCCCGGTGGCGCTGGGAACCGAGCCGTTGTACGACATAAGGCGTTGCAGGTTGCTGCCCGTGGAGCCCAAATAGCCAACTTCTAAAACTGTCGAGTTGGATAGCTGACGCTGGATGTTGAAGGTGTACTGATGGACGTAAGGCGTCCGGCGGTCGGGATCGTTTGCAAAGCCGAGTGGGCTAGTTATGCAAATGTAGGGAGGGCTGGGAACTCCGCAGACCGAGGAGCCCACGCTGGTGTTGTAAGGATGTTGCCAGGTGAGATTGTGCGTCGTGACGTCGGCGAAATCATCGGTTCTGCCAGCCAGGCTGCGGGCACTATCGAAAAACGTATTGTTGGTGTCCTGGGCGTAGAACATTCCATAGCCGGCGCGTACGGTCCACTTCGCGGTGGGGCTCCAGGCCAAGCCAATGCGCGGCGCGAAGTCGTTCCGGTCGGCGTGGATGAGCGTGGAGTAGCCATAGCTGCTATCGCAAACCGTTTTGATACCCAGGTCGAAGCGGAGAAAAATCTCGGGAGGATAGAACGTGTTCTGGCCATAGGCGGCGCAATCGCGCGCGTAAAAGGGATGCAGCGCGGCCTTTTTAGCAGGGTCGTTCAGAATGAGTGCGGGATCGCCTTGATAAGGGACGATGGTGTTGACCAGGCTGTCACCCCTGCTGTTAGCCGGGGGCGTGTACTCGTAGCGCAAGCCCGCTTCAATGGTTAGGTTGGGCAGAATCTTCCAGCTGTCGTTGATATAGTATGCCTGGCTGGTGGTCCGTAACTGAACGTTTGCGAAGGCAGCCGTTCCGGAGTTTCGCTGAATGTAGCCGAGCATATAGTCGCCAAAGCCGTATCCGGTGGCCTGCGTCTGAAACTGTATTCCGCTGCGGGTATTCTGGTTGCCGAATTCGTTGTAGCGATCGCGACGAATTTCGCCGCCGAATTTGAAGGAGTGAGCGCCATGCGTCCAGGAAACGCCGTCGATGAACTGGAAGGTATGGTCGGCGGCCGCAAACGGCCCCTGGATGCTGTCACCGAAGGTGCTGTAACCGGCAACGGTTACGTTGGGTGTTCCCCACCCGATCGGCGGCGGGTTAAAATAGAACGGGATTTTGAGTTCTTCGATCAAATTCCTCTGAAATGCAAGCTCAGTTGAAAGAGTATTGTGATAGCCCAGATAACCGGCCCTAAACTCATTGACGAGTGTCGGTGAGAAAAGACGGGTATTGGAAATCACGATCTGTTTGACTTGGTTGTTCACGGTCAATCCGTTACGATAGAGACCCGCCGTGTATGACGTATCGTCCTGCCAGCTATAGCGGCCGAACCAGCTGGATTTCGAACTCTCCACAAAGTCAATACGTTGCGTGAATTGATCTTTGTTGGAGAAGTTGTTCTGTAGTGACAAATAGTTGTTTACCAAGCCGGCGCCGGCGATGTTCGGTAGCGGGTAGAACTCCAGCAAGCCCACGGAAACCGGATTCAACCGTGGCCCGGGAATGATGTTGCCGTTGAAAGGAAGATTTTTATTTGTTGGATCCGTGATGGCTAACTTCGGCAGCAACTCCGAAAAATTGCCGGTGCGCATGGCCGCCGAGGGCACGCTATACAGTTGTTGGGCCTGATTGCGCAGTTTGAAACCTTCATAATTAGACAAGAAGAAGAGCCGGTCTTTGCCATTAAAAACTTTCGGGATCTGCACCGGGCCCCCCAGCACGAAGCCATACTGGTTCCACTTGAAGGGTGCGGAAGCGGGTACTTTGCTGGTGAATGCAAAAGGGCGGGCGTCGAGTTTGTTGTTACGGAGGAACTCGAACACCGTGCCATGGTAGCCATTGGTGCCGCTCTTGGTTGAAACGTTCACCTGGGCTGCTTCCCGTCCGAACTCGGCTGAGTAAATTCCGGTCTGCACTTTGAACTCCTGCAACAGGTCGACGGAGGGCAAGTAAGCGTAGGTATTCCAATCAATGTCCGTGTTGGAGATGCCGTCGAGAGTGTAGTAAGTGTGTTCCCGGCGCAGGCCGGAGATGGAGATGGATACAGCAGCGCGTTCACTGCCTCCACGCGTGCTGGCGAAACCAGTGTTCGAGGTCTGGCCGGTGACGACGTTGGGGCTCAGCGCGATCAGTGAAATGAAACTGCGGCCGTTCAAGGGGAGGTCCTCAATGCGTTTTTGCTCGATTACGGTCCCGATTGTGGCGTTCTCGGTATTGAGCATGGGTGCGCCGCCGGACACCTCCACCGCTTCCGTGACGGACCCGACATTCAGCTTGAAATCGATGCGCGCCGTCTGCTGCACCTGCAATTGAATGCCTGTGTGGATTTCACTCTGGAAGCCTTGGCGGGCAGCCTTGACGTCGTAGAGCCCCGGCGCCAAGGATGCAAAGGTATAGTTGCCGCTGCTATTGCTGGAGGCACTGCGAGTGAAATTGGTTTGGGGGTTGGTGACTGTCACGTCGGCGCCTACGACGACGGCTCCGGATGAGTCGGTAACCAGACCACTGATCTCGCCAAAGGTTTGACCGAAGGCTCGCGTAGACAAGACAGCAAGCAACAAGAAAACGAGCAGCAGCGCCTTACGCATGGACGTGTCCTCCTAGCTAAAAAACATAGGGCTAGGTGAGTAAATGCGTTGTTCGCCCCACCCCGGGCCCGGACCAAATCCCCGTCTCAGAATCCTCGTGACTGGCGGCTAGTATATGCACGCTGGCTGGCAGGGTAAATAGCTATTTAGAGCCCCCGGAGGTTCGGGCGAAGCGGCCGTACTCGCAAGACGCATGCCTCGGCTATTTCGTTTTTGGCGTTACTACTTCTTGGTAAATCGCCATCCAGTTGCCTTCGCTATCCGGGAAGTGTGTATACTTCGCATGAAATACCGTATCGTTGGTGAGCGGCTCGGGAAGGTCGACTCCGCGGGCTTTCAGTGTGGCGTAGGCTTTATCTGCGTCCGCGACGGAAAAGACGATGTGTGCCCAGCCTTGGGCGAGGAGATGATCTTTCGGAGCGCTGGCTCTGCTGGAACCTTTGCGCTGGAGTAAATCGACTCGATAGCCGGGCACTGTCATGATGGCAATTTCGGTGTTGGGGTCCAAGGCTCGCCTCTGCGCCATTTTGAAGCCGAGTTTATCCTGGTACCACTTGATGGCGCGATTTAAATCGCCGACCGAGGCGGTGGCGTGATGCGAGGTCAACTTCAGCGGGTCGTCAGGTGTTTGCGCGGAGAGCGCGCACGTTGCGAAGACGCTTGCGGCAAACAGCGATACTCTTGCGATGTGAATCATGGCTATTTCTTTGGCTGTTGCGCGCTCAGATCCTGGTAGATCTCCAGCCAGTTGCCTTCACCATCCGGGAAGTGACTGGTTTTTATGTGGAGCGCCTCATTCGTGCTTACGGGCTCGGGGAGGTTGACTCCACGGGCCTTCAAAACGGCATAGGCGCGGTCGGCGTCGGGAACAGCAAAGACAATGTGAGCCCAGCCCTGGTTCATCACGTGATCCTTCTGGTCGGGGACCTTAGCGGATCCTTTGCGTGCGATCAAGTCGATGCGATTGCCGGGCATGGTCATCCAGGCGATTTCACTATTTGCATCCAATTTCCGGCGGAGCGCTACTTTAAATCCGAGCTTATCCTGATACCATTTGACGGCTCGGTCTAAGTCTCCTACCGACGCGGTGGCGTGGTGGAGTGACAGTTGTAACGGCTCCGCGGTCGATTGCGCGCTGAGGGTGCATGCTGAAGTACCGATTGCCAGGAGGGCAAACCATTGCGTTAGATTTTTCATAACTATTACTCGAGGGCGAAGACCATTAGGGTTCCACCGACGTTCGTATAATCGGCGAGCGACGCCGTCAGTCCTACGGCGCCCAGTCCTTCAGTTCCTTTTGTCAGGCCCTCTGCGAGACCGATCGCGGCCCATCCGCCGACGCCGCTCAGCACCGCGACGTACTGCTTGCCCTTGTGCGTATACGTCATCGGATTTCCGATGATCCCGGAGGGAGCGTGGAATTGGTAGAGTATTTTTCCGTTCGCTGCGTCGACCGCCTTAAGCCAGCCATCCAGAGTGCCATAGAAAAGCACGCCACCATCGGTGGTCAAGGGGCCGCTGTAGTCTTGAAACATGTCATTAATCGCCCACTTCGTTTGTCCGGTGACGGCGTCAAAGGCGATGAGCCTGCCGCGAACATTTCCGTGGTCCGCGGGGAACATGCTCACAATGGCGCCGACGTAGGGGAACCCGCTCTTGTATTTCACGCTGAAGGCCTGGTAATCCATGCAAATGTGGTTGGTGGCGACGTAGAAGAGTTTGGTCTTGGGATCGTAGGAAGCGGGTTGATGATTCTTGGCTCCCTGAGCGGCGGGACAGATGTCTTTGACGTTTACATCTTCCTTGGTCATCTTGTCCGGGTTCAACACGGGGCGGCCCGTTTTTAGATCGATCTCACTCGCCCAGTTGGTGGAGGGGTCGAATTTATGCGCTCTTAGTAGCTTTCCGTTGCGCCGGTCGACCAAGTACGAAAAACCGTTGCGATCGAAATGCGTCAGTGTCGGGACGGTGTTTCCATCGACGACGCTGTCCGTGAGTATGCTTTCATTGATGCCGTCGTAATCCCAGGCGTCGTGAGGCGTCATTTGATAGGCCCAGGCCGCTACGCCGGTGTCTGGATTGCGGGCGAAGAGCGTGGTTGACCATTTGTTGTCGCCTGGCCGTTGCCCAGGATTCCATGTACCGGGATTGCCGGTTCCATAGTAGAAGAGATTGAGTTGGAGATCGTAGGTGTACCAACCCCAAGTTGTACCGCCGCCCAATTTCCATTCGTCGTTTTGCCAAGTCTTCAGACTCGAGTCCTTACCGACGGGTTGTTGAGTGGCGCCGTCGATGGTTTTGTTGGGATCGACTAAGATGTCTGCGTCGGGACCGACGCTGTAAGCCCGCCAGGCGAGTTTGCCGGACTTAAGATCGTACGCGGAGATGTGGCCGCGAACACCGTATTCTCCGCCCGCGATTCCGACGATGACTTTATCGCGGACCACGAGGGGCGCCATGGTCATGGTCTGGCCGAGCGCAGGGTCGCCATTTTGTGCGCTCCATACAACTTGACCGGTCTTAGCGTCGAGGGCATATAGGTGCGTGTCCAACGTCGTCACCAGAATCTTCCCGTCGGCGTAGGCTACGCCGCGGTTTACTAGATCGCAACAGGCGACGGACGGCGCGAATTTGTCCTGCTCCGGCGCGAATTTCCAGGCGATTCGTCCGACGTTGTCGAGATCGAGGGCGTACACGAAATTGGGATAGGAGCTTTCGAAATACATCATGTTGCCAATCACCAACGGTTGGCCCTCCTGCCCACGGAGGGTGCCGGTGGACTGCGTCCAGGCGACCTGCAGCTTCGCGGCGTTACGAACATTGATCTGGTTTAGCTTGCTGTGGCGAATCGCACTGTAACTGCCCAACGGCAAGACCCATTGATTGGGATCCTGAGAATGGGTTTCGAGCGATTCGTCTGCAGCAAATAGAATGGGGGCAATGGCGATCGCTGTACAAAGGGAAATCGCCAGGCAACGGAGTGGTTTTAGGTGTCTCATTGAAGTCTCCTTGTAATGCTTCAATCCGCTTCTGAAGGGGGTCTCCCGGATGGCACAAGATCCAGGCTCCGTCCCTTCACATACTGGTAAATCTGATTCACTTCCTGCTCGCTGAGAAATCCGGCCCAACTCGGCATGCCCTTGTCTTTTCTACCAGCCATGGATGTATTGAGAAACTCCTGGTGGGTCATATTGGCCGTTAGTGAGCGGCGCAAGTCGGGCGCAAGCTGACCGCCTGTGGCATCTTGCCCATGGCAGCGAAAGCAATACGAATTAAACAATTCGTATCCCCGAAAAACAGACTTGGTGACTTTGGGGCTGGCGCCTTCGGCAAAGAGAGGGAAATCTAACTGTGCGGTCTTGCCGTCCTTCAAGGTGTATGAGTACAGCTTGGTTTCTGTCTGCGTCCCCGGGTCAGAGGTCGATTGCAGAGAGAGAATCCAGGCAACAATCGCGCTGCTTTGTCTCTCTGTCAAGTCTTTGTGTGACGGCATGGCTATAGTGCCCCAATTGCCGGAACTTCCTTCGCGAATTCTGGTAGCCAGTTTCGCCGGCGCGTCGTTTTGCCTCGCGTAACGTTTCGCGATTGCATCGTAGGCAGGTCCCACAATTTGCCGGTCTACGGCGTGACAGGAGGAGCAGTCACTTCCCTTCACAAGGGTTTCTCCCGTTTGTGGTGGGGGCTGGGCTATCGCTAAGACAGCGGACACAAGTATTGGGCCGATCATTGCTCGCCCAAAGTCTTTGCCGGCTACATTCGTCACTGGTCGCCTTTCGCGTGTTACTGCACGGGTGTATACAACTTCACGCCGCTCTCCGCTAGAATCGCTGCGAGTTCGGTTTCGTGTTTTCGAATCACGTCATCGAGCCGTTCCTTCAACGCCGTATTGCCGGCGCGAACTCCCATTGACATGGGAAAGGCATACTGCTCCGGCGATCCCAGGGCACGCTCATTCGGAACAGCCACCACTTCCAGGTCTGAATTGTTGCGCAGGAAGTAACCAATCGCCGGCTGCCAAGTGATCAGAACGTCGATTTTCCCGGTCTTCAAAGCATCCAGCATGGCGGCGGGCGACTGCTCAGTGTCCTCCGCTATATCGAAGCCGACAGCTCCGGGAAGCATGCTGCGGATCTTCAAAGCGGTTTCCACCGGTGTCTCCCGCTCGAACCCGATCTTGACTCGCTTGAGCGCGGGCGCATCCATGCTCTTAATGTCGTAGTTCCTGGACTTCGCAAACACGAATACGTACGACGAGACATAGTAGGGCCGCGTAGTGAGCTCTTCGCGGCTTCCATACGGAATGTTCATGACGACGTCACACTTATTCGCGTCGAGCGTATTCGCGAGGAACTGGGGAAATCCTCCGTGACCTCGAGAGTTTGCAAAGGTGTATTCCACCTTTTCGCCGAGCGCGGCTGCAATTGCTTCCGCAATTTTGTTTTCGAATCCTTCTCCAGCGCGGTTCGAGAAGGGCGGATAATCGGGATCTGCGCAGACGCGCAATGCCTGCAGGGGAGGTGGTTGCGCAAGCAGGCACACGCCCGCTATCGCCAGCGGAGCTAGCATGGTCTGCAAAACGCCTAGCGGGTGGCGACTACTCTTCATGTTTGCCTGCGTGAGTATAAGGCGGCGAATAGACCGTGTCAAACCCCCTGCAGGTTGAGGGAGCTGTTGAGGAAGGGGCTCTAAATGGCCATTTACGCATTGGTTGGGAGCAAATATACTCCCCATGTTCTTATGAGGCCAGGAGCTGAGTCCTTCTATGTCCAGTGCTGTTCGACAACTTCTTGATAGCCGCTCAAGCTTGCGGAAGCGCTCTCTCGTAAAGCCAGAACTGAAAAAGCCTGGCTATGATTTGGAGAAAATCTCAGGCGAGATCGCTTGGTACGAAGAGCAAGCCCGCAACAGCGCTCGACTCACTTTGCAGTACAAGTTGGAAATTGGCAAGAGACTGGTACGCGCCAAGGAACTGTTGCCGCATGGCCAGTTTCTTCCGTGGGCACAGCAGCAGTTTGGTTGGACGCCACGGCACGTTCAGAATCATCTCATCCTTGCGGAGAATGCGAAACGTGTTTCGCATTTGCCGGCAGGGGCCAGTTTACGGCTCGCGTTGGCCTCTATTAGAAAAGCCGACGCGGCACCTGTCTCCTGCGGGAAAACGCTTGAGGTTGTTAAAACGGTTCAGCGTTTGCACCTGATCGGCGAGATTCGCGAAGGGGCGCTTGATGCCGAGCGCTTCCTGATTGAGATGGAGCGTCTCGCCGCACAATTCGGCGCCCCGGACTCCAGATGGAAAGCTCGCTGGGAGATTTCCAAGGATCCTAGCGGCGCGTAGCTCTAACGACTATTTCTCCATTGATCAGGACCGGGGGCTCGAAATGGCTATTTACCCTTGCGCGATCCGCGCATATACTCGCCCCCGACCTTGGGTTTTCTTCTGAGGTGTGAGTCTGCGGGGTTTTCTTGGGGGAAGGGAAGCGGGTGACTTATGCTTACAAGACTAGCATTGCTATTCGGCGTGCTCGGTATTTTGGCTCTGCCCTCATTCGGGCAGACGGCCGGCGAAATCAGCGGCGTGGTTACAGACTCGAGCGGCTCGGTTATCGCGGGCGCGACTGTGAGTGTCACGAATCCTGAAACGAATTTCACGCGGACTGGCAACAGCAACGCGAGTGGCAATTACACCTTCCCATCGCTTCCTCCGGGGCTCTACAACGTTCGGGCGGAGAGGCAAGGATTCCAAAGCGAAGTACACAATGCAATCGAATTGCAGGTTCAGCAAACCGCCCGCATCGATTTCCGTTTGAACGTCGGCGCGGTTACGGAGACTGTCGAAGTTACCGGCGGGGCTCCTCTCCTCAACACTGAGAACGCGACGCTGGGAACGGTCATCGAGCAAAAACGCATCGAAGATTTGCCGATAAACGGCCGCAGTTTCGTCTCGCTGATCGCGCTCAGTCCCAACGTTACGACGGGGCAAACCTCCACGGGCGGCATTGCCAGCGCGCGTAGCGGAGGGGAGCGGGGTGGTGTGTCGTTGTCTATCGCGGGCCTCCGCCGGGTTTACACCCAATTTAGTCTGGACGGCGTTTCCAATACAGACATCGACTGGAACACTTATGCGTTTCTTCCATCGATTGACGCTCTGCAGGAATTCAAAGTGCAGACGGGTGTCTATTCGGCGGAGTTTGGCCGGCAAGCCGCTCAAGTGAATATTTCTACGAAGAGTGGCACCAATTCGTACCACGGGACTGTCTTTGAGTTTTTACGCAATAACAAACTTGATGCCCGGCCTTACGGTTTCACAACGAAAGTGCCGGTTTCCGCTCCCTTCAAGTGGAACCAATATGGCTTTACTCTAGGCGGTCCGGTGCAGATCCCAAAAGTCTTCGACGGCAAGAATCGCCTGTTTTTCATGTCAAATTATGAGGGCTTCAAACTGCGCGCCGAGGCGCAACAGACTTTCAGTCTGCCTTCGGCGGCCATGAGGACTGGGAATTTCTCGGAACTGCTTCCGGGCATCGTCATCAAAGACCCGACGAAAAACAACGCGCCTTTCACAGGCAACATCATTCCCAGTCAGAGATTCCATCCCACTTCGATAGGCTTGCTCGAGTTCTTGCCAATCCCCAATATCCCCAGCGCTGGATTGGTCAATAACCACTTGGCGTTGTTGAATAATACTTCCGACAAAACCCAGTTCAGCCAGCGCATCGATTTTGTGGAAAGCCCGAAATCAAGTTGGTTTGGCCGCTATAGCTGGCAGGACGACGCGGTGTTCACTGCCGGTCTCAAGTTAAACGGCAAGACCGTGGGCGATCAAGTAAAGCAGGTTGTTATTTCCAATACGCGAATCCTCACGCCGAACTTGGTGAACGAATTCCGGGCCGGGTATTTGGGCTTCCACAACCAGAATTTGTCGCAACTGGCATTTCAAAGAAACATCGTCGATGAGCTCAAGATGCCGCTCTATCTGAATCCACCGCCGAACGCTTGGGGAATCCCTAATGTGACCATCCAAGGGTTCACTGGGGGCGGCACTAGCGGGGGAACTTTTGGGGACAGCATTCAAGCGCCATGGATTGCCAATGATCACACGTTCCAGTGGATCGACGGCGTTTCTTGGACGCATGGCGCCCACTCCCTGAAATTCGGCGCCGAAATTCGGCGAGATCGCTACAACGAAAACGGCAACCAGAATCCGCGAGGAAGTTTCACTTTCCAAAGTCAGGCCACGGGCTACGGCTTCGCCGACTATATGCTGGGCTACATTCAGGCGGATTCAGATATCGGTGCGTTGGCTGCCGCCCAACTGCGGGCTACCAGCCAAGCCTACTATGTCAGCGATAACTGGAAGGTTCGGCCCAACCTTACGATTGAAGCGGGCCTGCGCTACGAATACACGCCGCCTTGGACCAGCCGGGGCGACAACCTGGCGAACGTGATCATCCCTCAGCTTCTGATCGCGCCCGGCCCCGGCCCCCAGCCTTTCATGGCTCGCGATTGTGCCGCTTACGGGCAAAACAATTTCTATTATCCGGAGACGCCGGTAATTCGCCTGGACCAGGCGCTCTTGCCGCAATGCAACAGCAGCTTCGGGGGGACCACGCTGGTCCGCGATGACCGGAATGATTTTGCACCTCGCCTAGGCATTGCTTGGAGCCCCACAGCAAAATGGACCATTCGCGCAGGCGCCGGTGTCTTCTACGTGCAGGACGAGACCAACACTTATTTCGACATGGCGCGGAACCCTATTGGGCGCACCAGCGACGTAACCGACATTACCACTCACAATCTGACTTGGGATCGCCCGTTCAATACGGTTGCGGGTTCGAACAAGTGCGGGGTTCCGGTGCCTCCGTTTATCTGCATCACGAATCCTCTAGGATTTTCAAACGAGACAGACCGGCGGACTCCTTACATTTACGAATATGAATTAAACATTCAGCGCCAATTGAGTAACTCAACCGTTTTGGAGATTGGCTACCTGGGTTCGCAGGGACACAGGCTGCAGGGCGCCATGTTGTTCGGGGCCGCCGTTCCGAGTGCCACGGGCACGATTCTTTCGCGCAACCCCTATCCTGCGTTTTCCACCATCCAACAAACGACAGGCAATGTTCACTCGAACTATGAATCGGGATCTCTCAAACTGACTCGGCGGCTTTCTCATGGACTTTCGTTCCTGGCGGGTTACACATTCTCGAAGTCTCTCGATTCGCAGAGTGCGATCGGCTCAGAGAATGGAGTTGCGCCGCGGCAACCGCAAAATGGCTGGTGCCGCAGATGTGAATACGGCCTGTCGGACTTCGACACCCGGCACCGCTTCGTCGCCTCCGTGCTATACGAGCTGCCGGTTGGCAAAGGGAAACAGTTCCTGAACCGCGGCATCGCTTCCACCCTGCTGGGCGGATGGCAGTTGAATTCCATCATCACGAAATCCAGCGGGTTCCCGGTGACCATCCTTGACGGTGTGAACCAGACCAACAGCAATACGAATATCGACCGTCCCAACGTTGTTCCCGGGGTTTCACCAAAACTGGACAACCCGACTACAGCCCAATGGTTCAACATCGCGGCTTACAAACTGCAGCCCTTTGGCACGTATGGCGATGCGCAACGAAACTCGGTCATCGGGCCGGGAATTTTCAGCTGGGATTTTTCGACACTGAAGAATTTCAACTTTTCGGAACGCGCCTTTCTGCAGTTCAGGTTCGAATGCTTTAACTGTGCGAATCATCCGAACTTCGCTGACCCGGGCGAGCGCCTGTCCTATAACAAGCTCGACGCCAACGGTTTCGCAATCCCCGGCACCGGGACATTCGGCGCCATCACTGCGACCCGCACTGGAATCGATATGCGGCAATTGCAGTTCAGTCTGAAGCTGGTCTTCTAGGGGGGAGACCGGCCGCTCCCATAACTCCTGGATTTGAGCCTCTGGGGGCTCTAAATGGCCATATATTCAACGTGTTGGTCATACGTATACTGTGACCGGTAGGAAACGTGCGTCTCGGCACGGAACGGGGAAACGCCTTATGCAAATGGCTCGAAGATTTGAGATTGGTTTGGGCTTTTCGCTCTTGCTCGCGGCGAGTTTAGGGGCACAGGAAGCGATCCCGCAAACGATTCAATTCAATAGAGATATTCGCCCCATCCTATCCGAGAACTGCTTTACATGCCACGGACCTGATAAGAGCCATCGTACGACCGTTTTTCACTTCGACATTGAAGAGTCGGCCAAGCAGGATTTAGGGAAAGGCCACTATGCAATCTTCCCAGGAGATTTGGAGAAGAGCGCCCTGATCCAACGCATAACCGCCCCGGACGAGCGGAGGCGGATGCCGCCGGCAGCGACTGGCAAGAAACTTTCAGAGCATCAAATTGCGCTTTTGAGCGCGTGGATCAAGCAGGGAGCGCCTTGGGAAAAGCATTGGTCCTTTGAGCC
>Ga0105238_10001498_pt1 | contig 23429 bp, 14 predicted proteins | sample KBSC34metaG_FD_81526 | JGI IMG/M metagenome (GOLD analysis project Ga0105238, IMG submission 81526) | Corn rhizosphere microbial communities from Kellogg Biological Station, Michigan, USA - KBS C3-4 metaG | ecosystem: Host-associated > Plants > Roots > Rhizosphere > Soil | place: Michigan, USA...
TGTCTCGCTGCCAGTCTCTCGAGTCGAGCCCGAGCCCGACTAAATTTAATCCTTGCTACCTTCGCTCTGCTCTCAGATAGTTGGTGTTGTTGCACCTCTTTGTCGCGCAAGACGATTTCCGCTTCGCGTTGCGAAGCCTGCTCTTCCAAATTGTTAATTGCAGCTTTGTGGCTTTTCTCCTGCTCGACCATCAGCGGCAGCCGTGAGAGCTCCCCTTCGAACCTTGCCACTTCTGTCTTGCTATTGTGCATATTAGTCTCGGCAAGTCGCTCCAGAGATAGAAGCTCTTTGAATGCAGTCTGATATTCATCTGTGCGGAGTAATGGATTGAACCGAGATCTGCGTACTGCCTCAGTGTCCAAAAATGCTGACACCATTTCCCCCTGAGGCACACCCACAACGTTCTTGAATAACTCTTTGAGGTCGGTTTCCTTTGGTAACAACATGGCAGCGCATAGGAAGGCTTCAACATCTTCTACGCCGGAAGCCACCTGCTGGCCGTTTTCTGTATCAGTGACTGTCCATGGTCCGCTTCCATTTGGTGTCGTCAGCCGCCTACGCACTGCGCAGGTACGGCCATCGTTCAGCTTCAACATCACACAGATGGTAGCCGCTTTGGTACCTTCACGGATGTAATCTCTTGCCCGACCATCACAGTAGCCAAATAACGTCAGACCAATAGCTTGAAGCAGTGATGTCTTGCCTGCGTAGTTCTGTCCGCAAATTGCGTTTCTTCCTCTCTTAATAGGTACAACGCTGTGCTCATGTGATTTGAAGTTATCGAGGCGAATCTCAAGCAGTTGCATCCGGCACCTCCCTGTGCGTTGAATCCAGATCCTGGCTTTGTATCTTTGTGACTTGCGCTTCAAGCATGGCAAGCACCTCCGAGGGAGTAAACTTGGTTTGAGCGACGTCCTTTATCTCCGCGGTAAGGGACGCCCAAGCCGAAGCCTGAGACGCATATGGCTCCCGCTGTGCGAATAGGCTCGATAGAATGCCATGTTCAATCTCAGAGCGTGTCAGTTCATCCGATGGTTCACCACTTGGGCTGGCGGCACTCGGACTGCTTGTTTTATTGCGCACTGTTACACTGAGGACCTCAGAAGAGTTTTCCTTAACAGCATCCGAGTCAACCTGAATCTTGCCGAAGGTGGTCTGTCCGACGATCTTAACATCAATAATAGGAGTGTCTTCGGATTGCTTTGCTGCCTCGGTTACCAAGGATTTAACGGATCGTTCGAGGTCCTCATTTGTGGTAAAGTCGCCCGCATTTATCTCGATGCAGGCCCAACTGCGGCGAACGCTTTGTATGTACGTCGTGCGATGCTTTGGGTTAATGGATGTATCCACATCCACGATAAAGAATCCATGGTCAATAAGTGCTTCGTCGACGCCACAAGCTTCCAGAGATCCCGGATTGTATAGCCATTCGTCTCTCTCGAAGCGTCGATGGATATGCCCGGTAGCGACATAGTCGACGAACGGTTGTACGATTGAGAATTCTTCTTCGGTGATGCATCCTGGGGCGTGAGGAACGACTCCCTCAAGCCCTATGTGACAGAGATATATCGTGTAAGGCCTTCTTGAGGCGAGCATCAAATGAGGTGCCATATCGGACATCCGGTCGGCTGCAGCAGCCCCAAGGAATGGTTGCCCTACAATTCGCACATCGCCGATATCAGTGTAAACTCCGCATGATTCGGTCGTGTGAGGCTCGAACTTGATACTCCGAGAAGTCATTGGGCTTAACAGGATTAGCAGGCCGCTATAGTCAAGGAACTCCATCCACGACATGCCGTCAACGTAAAGCGCTCGGTCATGGTTTCCTTCCACGGCAACAGCTGGTATCCCAGCCCCACGTAGCATGTCGAGTCCTTCTTGAGCCTGCACGAGAGCGCGTGGTTCGACACTCCGCTTCTCGAATAAATCACCAGCGATTATGACAAAGTCAACTCTCTCGGCTATACATCTGTCGACGGCGCTCAGCCAGGCCCTACCGAAGTCATTAAATCGCTCGGGCATTCCATACTGCTCGTTGCCTAGATGTACATCGGCGATGTGTGCGAAGCGTGTTCTCACAATTCGCTCCTTTCTTCATCATCACGTTCGATCATTCGCAATCTGCATGGGGTAGGGTGCACTGAGACGAGAAGAGGACGCGCAAAGCTGGTTACTGAGACAATCGCCTGTCCAGCTGCTAATCCCGACAGCTTCCCCCACAAACTGCGGTCAATCCCACTAACTGTTCGTTGGAGCCTGCTTATGACACCGTCATCGCTGATCTTGTGCAGAATGAAGTTGTTAACTAGACCAAGTACTTCGTCAGGAAGGTGCTGAGGAAGCTGTGTTACAAACATCAATCCGAGCCAGCGTTTTCGGCCCCTGCGAGCGATCCGCGCGACTTGCTGGAATAATACCGGCATCTGTTTGATCCGCTCACGAGATAGAAACTCATGCGCTTCTTCAATGACTACGACTGTGCGGCGCAACGCTCCTTTCTTATCCTCGTACGATTTGTAATTTATATCTTGCTGCTCATGTACCCCACGGAGCAACTCGGCGATTACGAGATTATTGATCTGTGGAGAGTCCGTTCCTGAAAGGTCGACAATGGAAACCATTCCCGGGCGAGTCAGCAGGGCGAAACTCAATGGAGCTACCGATGCACCATCGCGATTCTTATCGCGTGTGACATCGAATATTCCGAGGCGATTCAGCCTACCTAGCCGCCCGAGTACCGCCAGCCAAGACGGGAAAGATCCGGGCATATCCTTGGCGAACTTTTCGAAGCTAACTTTGGCTGCCGTCGGATCGATGAAGTCTTGATTCGTGAATACAATCTCTTCCCCTCTGTTGGTTTTCCGTGCGCAGTTGTGCACAACTGAATATAACTGCGATAATCGCATTTTCGGATAACCACGCTCCATCTCGTCTACTTCAAAAAGTGCTTCTTCATCTTTCTTATTGGCTGGATATACCTTCAAGTCAGCCATCATCCGCTTCGTCAGATCATAAGCGTAGCGAAATCGATGATCTTGAGGTTCGTTCAGTTCCAGGATCTCTGAAACCATGTAGGGTGACAACTGCTCAAACGGCAAGGAAAATGCCTGTAGGCGTCCATGATGTCGGTTGGCGGGTTCTCTTCCGACTAGATGATACAGAACGGTTTGTTCGACTCCCCCAGGCTCAATGTCTCGTTGCCGCAACAATTCAAGCATTTTTGGATCTTGGGTCGGCTCGTTCATCATCGTGTACTCGCCCTCTGTGTCGATGAGGACAACTGCAGTTCCCGTTTGCTGCAGTCCGCGGATCAATCCTGAAACAGTCGTGCTCTTGCCACCTCCAGTGGTTCCGAGCACGGCTGTGTGACGTGGCAGGACATCCATCTTGGTCGCTGGTATATTCACTTCCAAAGCCTTGTGCCCAACGGCCCATCCAATCGGGATCGACTGCCCAATGGGCATAATTTTGAGCGCTGCGGCAGTTTCCTCTTCAGATAGCGCGAAGACGGGACTGTTCGGGAGCGGGCGAAACCGCGGAGGCACGAGCCCGTTTTTCGTTTTCTCACCGAGTAGCTCCACTTGGACACGACCATGATACGGTGGCATATACATCATGCCCTGCACACCAATAGTTACGACTATGGGAGAGTCGGCGCGCAGGCCGTCAGGCTCAGCAAACGGGCCTTCCACGACTACACCAAGATAGATCAGGTTGTCATTGATGCTCCTGATCTCGACCAGCGACTGCGTTGGCAAAGCACTTATTCCTGTAGCGGGAAAAACTAGAGTAACCAGGTTGTCTTTGCTGTTTGGTAGGTCGAATGTGGTTCTAGCGACCGAACCGATGTACCGAGGGTCGTCCTTAAACTCGCCGCCACTTGCCTCCGCGATTTGATCAAGTGCGGCCACGGCATAGGCTGGTACGTCTTGGGGCTCAAAGTCCGAGTGTTCATCTGTTGGAATCGATGTAGGTTTTCCACGAGAACCTGAAGACGGATTTGGAGCGAGAGGCTTCATTGCTCGGCTGCTTCTTGGGCGGCTGACGAACGATGCACTGTTGTTATCTTCTATCTGATCCATAAGAATTGGTCCTCTATAAATTCAGTTACGAGCGGGTCAGACGCTCTCCCTGGTACAGGAATGGAGCGCCAGCCTTCGTGAACGCCGTTTTTACGGCATCGTCGAAGATGTCGTTACCGAAGGCAAGGCTGCAGATACGATCAGCGAGGTCGATGAGTAAAGGAAAACCTCGATGGGGCTGCAGGAGTGAGTCAGCCATCGCGATTAGGGCTGCCTCGTGACAATGATCCTTATGCGAATAAAAGACATAAGGAGGCGTCTCAAATGACGTCCTGTAGACGCCGATGACGATCTCCGGCCCAACTTCGTTGTAGAAACCCTCAGCGAAGCGACGGTCTTGCGGATTGTATTTGCCGCCATCTACGATTTTTTGCATGCTTTGACGAGCGTTAACGACAATTGCATATTCGCCAGCACGGAGGGCTCCACCGAGAGTGAGGATGCGTTTATCAACGATCTCGGAAGGGATAAATACGAATCGTTTGTGCTCAGTCACCAGTTGTCGGACTGCCGTAAGCCCCGCTCTCAGCAGGTCATGGCTACCCGAACCTGTCAGCAATTCGTATGGAGCCGGGTTGCCATGGCCTAGCCTCCACGGCGCGCTGGATTCTGTTAGTAGGACAATTCGCTCTGCGTATGTCATGATGCCGCGACGCATAAGGATCGACGGAGATCGCTCATTCGAATAGCCACTTTCGCCTGCCCTAAGGTTCAGGAGCCTGTACACGTCATCCAAGCCAGCGCCGGCTTCCCGAAGTTCGCGCTGGAACATTCGGTGCTCAAACGTCTGTTGATTGCCCCGGTATGAAGTAAGACAGACGCCGATCTGAGTAATAGTAAGAGGAAGGGTAGGGAATTCCTTGCGTGTTGCGTCGCATCCGTCCACACCGCCATTGAACAGAGCCTTACGCCAAACCTTGTTGATCGTATCGCTGCTGACACGATATACTCCAATATCGGCAGGGATTCCCTCGCCGCGTGCATGAGCCATTTGCGGAAATATCTCCGCACGAATCGTTTTGGATCGCTCATCTTCCCGGCGGTTGGCATCTTCTACCTCTTCAGTCATACGGCCGACAAGTTCCGCAAGACTGGGCTGTCGTGACCAGGTATCAATATTCAGGACGTCGATCAGCGCCTCCCCGTAAGCCTGCTCGAATTCTTTCGTGTCTATTAAGTCTGGTATCTCGGTGTCTGTGTCCATAATCGGTTCCGAATTAGTATTCCTGTCCCGTAGATAAAAGTTCGACGCCTCAGAAAATGCTTACTATGAAAGCCCTAGCCAGAACTTGCTATCGGGGACCGACCACTTAGAGAAAAGAGTTCGCGCGTAGCCTGAGGCGATTCGAGTAGGTAGGCCGAATCGACTGACAAGTACGCGTTCAGTTTCCTTCGTGAAGACTTCGCAGTTCATCTCACTTGGTGTACCTACTAACTCCAGAATTGCGTGCGAAGGGGACAACAAGTGGAGAGCGAGTTCGTCTGCCGCCAACTCGATTTCTTGGATTGGAATGTCTCTCAACCGGCCGTCCATGTCCCGTTCAAGGTAATTTAGGTAAGTGCCGAGCGGCACGTCGGTAAGCATTCCACTAAGCCTCTCGTTGCTTGTGGGAGAGCGAACCCCGTCTAATACTTCACAAATCGATTCGCCGAATATCGAGATGGCGTGTCGTCGTGGGATCTCATAGTCAAGTGCGAAATGAGCAAGCTCGTGAGCAATTGTAAAGCGTTGTTCGTTTTCGCCGTCGTTAGGATCCAAGAAGATTACAGGAATGCCTTGATGTATTACAATGCATCCCCTGAGTTGGCGGTCTGTGCACTGTGGGATCTCTGCCCAGCCATGCGCTTCGAGCCACTCCGCGACTTTCGAGTATGTCAGCCATGGAACCGACATCCATAGCGGTCGTACCGTGTATCGCGCGCGCTCCTGTATGTCGACCGGATAAGATACCGTTCGATTGCCGAGTATGATGGAAGTCGCTTGTTCGCGTATGGCTGGACTCATCTTCTCGACTCGATTGCATCGGGCGGGTCTTCGGGGCGCGATAGTGAGATGGTTCCGTCACCAGCCTCTTCGCGGTCCTGAGCCGCGATCGCATATGACTTGCGGATAGAGAATGTGGTCTTTGCGCCTTCCTGAGAACTGACGAAGAAGCGCGCATTATTGATAATATCAGCAAGTTGACTCTTGGATATCTGAAACTCGGTTGAGAGTAATTCCACATCCTCCTCGAATCTGTGTTCAAAGCCGGGCACTCCAGGGGCACGGCAGACGCCGAGCGAGGTCATTGCGTTCTCGTCGCATCCAAGAATGAGCGCAAGCTCTGCTTGTGTAACATTTCTCTCGGCGCAATAATGGCTTAAATAGAACCCGAGGTGAAACGGATCTTCGGAAAACCTTCTCGCGGCTCTTCTCCGCAACCTGTCCATCTCCTGATTTTGGTTCTCGGCAGTCATTGCAGTTTTTCTCCTAATCGCCTCAATCGTGTAATCAAACGGTCCTTGACTTGCTTGACCTTCTGTTTTCTCTTGTCAGAGGGCCAATCCTGGATCCCTAAGGCCTTTGCATAGTGGTCGGTTTCCCGGACTCCTTCCTGCCAAAGGTCGAATATGGCTCCAAGCTCAGGAGCGTTTCTGATGGTGTTAAGTGCTTCGATCAGCGATTCTGGATGTTGCCCTTCGGGAACGTATTCGAGAAACGCTGGCCACACGGCATTGATTGCCTGAGTTTCTATAGACTCATTCCGCTCCGCCGGCTCGAGTTCGACATCGTCGAGCGATATCATGCAACCGGATCGCTTGGTTGCCGACTTCGCCAAGTTTCGAATGTCCCCATGAGCATCCATCAACAGGTAGTGCCAAAGACTTCCACGTGCCGGTTCGAAACGTCCCACGTCCTTACCGAATCTGCACAGCGTGTCGATTACGACGTCGTCGACAATATCGTGTAGGCTATGATGAGTGTAGACAGATTTGAGTTTCTGAACCATCGGGAAAAGGAAAGCACGAACTAGGTGATCCTGTGCCCTCGGATGGCCCTCAACAAGCATCTGATAGATCTGAGCCTCCCGCTCGCGTGTTGGCTTTGGCGCGTAGTCGTCTTTCATCCTTCTACCCTCGGCTTTCTCAGCACGAGCACGTACTCCTTGCGCATGCGGCTCGCTAGTTGTGTGCCGGCGTTCATATAGGGGAGGATTCGCCGGTTGTCATAAATGGTCCGTTCAATCACGGCTATCTCGCCCATTTGCTGGTCCCGAGGCAAACGATTTGCAAGTGCCGCAAACGCTTGATGCCAAGTGATGGGGATCCTCCGAATATTCGACGGACACACCACCACTACGGCATAGCCGCCAGGAGCCAATATTCGGCCTGCTTCAGCCAATACGCTCTGCATATCTTGGAAATACGTAGCAACCAGGCGGCCTCGCTGCGGGTCGATGTTGCCTATCTCGTCACTAATCGTATCCACTTCTGCAATGCCGACCGGTTCCGATCCGCGCCCGAATTGTCCTCGCTCGCTGCCAATATACGCGCGGCCCCGGATCACGTATTCATTGAACGTAATCGCCAGCACGTCCGCCAGCCAAGCGACTGCGAATCGATGAGCCCGAGTGTAGTCAAGTGCATTGCAATACGGAGGTGACATCACGATTAGATCAACGCTACCGGCCGCAAGAGGGATATTGCGGCTGTCGTTGCAATGAATGTCGGCATAGCCCCGGCGAGGAACCGTTCCCCCCTCACTGTATGCTCGCATTTGACGCTCTACCTGACGTAACCTACGACAGAACCGATCAATTGGATCCGGTATCTGTTCGTGACGGAAGTGGTGATGTCGTGAGTGGACGATGTCCCGAGCATTCGCAACGCTGTTCTTGGCGAGAATCAAGGAAGATACGACGACATACCAGAGCCTTTTGACGGCCGGTTGCGTTTCGAATGCCCGGATCGCTCGCTTAAGCAATGTGAGTCCAACTTGCACTTGCGGCGTGAACCAGTAATCCAGATTTGGTAGCTCGGGGCGACCGTCTACTTCAAGCCACCCATCTGGAAATACACCGGTTTCAATGTTCATCCGGAAGCATTCACTTGCGGTTTCGATTTCCCTAACTAGTCTACGATTATGTTCGGACAGGAGACCGACCTCAATGGGAGTTGACTTTGCTTGTGCGATCAGACACGCAAGAGGGTCTATATCAAACCCAATCCCGCTTCGTCCAAGGCGCCAAGCTTCTACCAAGGTCGTACCACTGCCTGCCATTGGATCGCATACAGTTTCTCCTGGCTGGCTGTACTGTTCGATCGCCCAACAGGCAAGCTGGGGCGGAAACTTCGCTGCAAATGGATGAAGCGCGTGAGTAGAATGTGATGTATTCTGGTCATGAAAGTCTAATACTGGAAGAACGCCTGGTTGCATGTAACAGTAGTTATCCAGATATTGCAAATGTCCTTCGTCTTGGCACTCCCGTTCGTAAAGTTTCTGCCTGTGTTTGATGTCGAACTTCAGGGAAGCAATGAGGAATTGATTATATAGAGGACCGAGCATATCAGCAACTTGAGCTCCTCGATCCAGGAGGGAATTTAGCTATGGCAACTTTTGATGTGGCACATATCCGCCAGCAGGGTGTGGATTTGATTATCATCCCCCTTACATCTTCATTCGGACACAAGACTAGCAACGAGCAGAAGAGCATTGTTGTTGCGCTCCAGGCAGCATCTCGGTCCGCTGGGCTGGCTGGAACTGTGGTTCCGGTATGGGATGCCGGTTTTGGACGAATGGCGTTCTTGGCACCACGCCCGTGGCACTCATTTTTTGCAAGCATCAATCTGATGTTTGTTTCTAGTAATATTAACCGACAGTTGATTTGTAATTAGTTGGATCCTGTTGTTCTCATCGACCTTGGTTATCGTAGCCGCCATGAGGAGCTCGATCAGATCCTCTTTGAAGAAGCCGATTTGACGATGATCCATCCCGTTCATGGCGGCCAGGAAACCGATCCACTTCAACTTATGTCACGCGGCAATTATCTGATACTCAACCCAATACTGCATTCTATGTCATGGGTGACAATCGAGACAATGCCCTGGACAGTCGCGAGTATGGCCCCATTCAATTCGCATCTATCGTGGGAAAGGAAGCAGCCATCATCGGTCAATCCACTGTTCCGGCTGCGAAGCAGCCCGATGGCAGTCACTGATTTGTTGGGCGTTGTCTTTCCTACCTGGGCCAGGTAGATGCACGGCGCACGACGGTTGAATGCAGGCAGGCTTGCATGTTGACGGCGTCTCCCTGGAGAGCGCGTATCAGCATACGCGCCGCCTCCTCTCCCATCGCTTCCAGTGGCGGGCGAACCGATGTCAATCCGCGTTCGCTTGCTTCCGGGATATCGTCGAAGCCGAGCAGGCCGAAATCCGTGCCCGGCTGCAGCGAACGTGATTCCGCCATATCTATGACACCCAGGGCCGTATTATCGTTGATTGCAATGACCCCCGACGATGTAAGCAGTCCCTCGTCGAGCGTCTGAGCGCTACATGCGTAACCGGCGGCGCGTTGATCTACATCAGGCCTTGGCGATTGATGCGCCCCCGAGTATACGCGCAGGACAGCGTCGGGTAGGTTCGCCTGCTCTACTGCCAGCCTGGCTCCATCCAATCGCTCTTCAACCCATCGCGCGGTAAAGGGAGCAAGGAACAGAAGCTGCCGGTAGCCGCAGTGCAGGAGATGTTGCGCGGCAAGGTATCCTGCCGACCGTTGTTCGTAATAGACGTGGGGAACGGGCCTGTCCAACGGCTCCGATGTAATGACAACAACGGGATGAGCCAGATGGTCTATTGCCGATATCGCCTCCGTCACGACACTCCAATCCTCGAATAACGCGACGATGACCTGAGCATCCACCCTGGCTGACTGTGCTGCCGTGAGCGCCGGGATCGCCCCTCCGTAATGGTACCAGTTATATAACCTGCTCGCCGATCCGGAACGGGCCAGCGCATTCTCCAGGGCGGATATCGTGGCGCGCCGCCAGATGGCGTCCTTATCCTCAGGGGCGAGATGTAAGGCTGTGCCTGCCGCAATACCCACCATGAAGTGAGTGGCTATAGGGGAAACAGGAGCGGCTGAGCCCGGCATCAGAGGAGAAGTGATATTGTTCGGCAGGATATCGGGGGACGATGCTTTAGCACCCCTGGCAACTATAGTTCCCCGCCGTGGACTGGCTTGAAGCGTGCCGTCGTCAACCAATGCCGAGATGGCGCGTTGAAGTGTGTTGAGATCGACGCCGTACTCCGTGGCAAGCTCACGGCGGCTGGGCAGGACTGCGCCCTGCAGCCACTGCCCTTCAGCGATGCGGCTGCGAAGGTCATCCTCGATCCGGCGGTATGCGGGAATCGTGAGATGCCGCTTTGAGTTGTTTACCGATTCAGACAATGCCGTTGACATCCCTCAGTTGACTTCATATAATAGGAAATACTCATACACAGTGTTGTATTATCTTTATTATATCCGACCCTGCAAGCGCTCACAAGGAGTTCTATGTATCCCCGTGAACAAATCCCCGTTTCGTCGCTAAATTGTCGTGCCGAGTCTCGGCATGCTGATAATAAGACCGCCAGGCGTAGCGCTCGTCGGATGCGCCCGGTCAGATGGGCGAGATCATCAGCGTTTCTCAGCCTGTTATCCGTTTGCGCGCTGGCATGCGGCTCTACAATCACGTCGCTGGGCAGCCCTGCCAGCGGTGTTCAGGGGCGGCTGCATGGCGAAACAAAGCCGTCTTATGTCCATGCGAGGGTTGCTTCATTGCATGGCGGACCGCCGGTTTCGTCGCATGCGACTGGTAAGCCAGTTGAGACCGCGCCGGGCTTTGCCGATTTCGACAGGCGCGCGCGGGCCGGCGCTCATCTGAACGTCGTGTTTTTCGGCGCATCGCTCACCTGGGGCGCGAACGCCAGCGATCCGCAGCGAACGTCTTATCGGGCCAACGTTGCCAGACGCTTCGAAGAGCATTATCCCGACGCCCACTTCCGCTTCTTTGACGCGGCCATCGGCGGCACGGGATCGCAGCTTGCGGTATTCCGATTGGAACGCGATGTGCTGCGCTATCATCCCGACCTGGTCTTTCTCGATTTTACGGCCAACGACGAGATCACCCTGGCCGATCCGGAAACACTCTCATCGTATGAGTCTCTGATGAGACGTATTATTACGCAGGCGAACGCTCCTGTCGTTCAAATGATCATACCGTTTGAGTGGAATGTGCGTCAGGGCAATCTGGACGCCTTTAAGCGGCGCACGGCGCATCTGCAGCTGTCACGCGCGTATGGCACGGCGGTAGGGGATGCGGTTGCGCTCGCGATCGATCGGGTCCGGACGGGAGTGATGCCCATAGAGAAACTCTGGCCGATCGACGGCGCGCACCCGGGAGACGCCGGCTATGACTTGATTTCCGATGCTGCCTGGAAAGGATATTCCGATGGCGTGTCTCGGAACCTGATATGCCGTGCTCCCGGCAAGATGATCTACGCAGACACATACATGACTTCGCTGCGCAGTCCCCTGTCTGCCCTTCCGTCGCTTCCTTCCGGATGGTCTGCCGGGCAGCCTAACCGTGTCTCGGCCTACTATGACATGCTTATGTCGCGGTGGCTGGACTCGGAAATTGTTGCCACCTATAAAGGAAGCAATCCGCAGCCGCTGAAGCTTCGGTTTCATGGATCGATGGCTATGGTATTTGGCGAGGGAACGATGCAAACAGGACGCTATCGCGTCACCGTGGACGGCAAGGCAAAGGATTACGATACCGGCGCGCTGGCGCGCGGAGCGCGTGGCAATACGCATCTCGTCCAGCTGCTCGCTTCGGGCCTCGATCCGGCTGCTGAGCATACCCTCGTGATCGAACCGCTCCTGGAAGACGGCCAGGAACTGCGTTTCGAAAGCCTTTGCGTCGCAGGCGGACGGCCTGAAGTCATCGAGGCCCCATAAACTTATGCAGAAACGGGCTGCCGGGCAAATGTCCGGCAGCCCGTTTCTGCTTTATGCCTACGGCACGTTCATCGTCTTCGTGAGCTGGTTGTTGCTCTCATTGGTTTCCGCGAAGCGATTGAGATCGTCGACCCACGCCATGATCGAGTGTGAGCCGGAAGTGGCGGGCCAGTAGTTGACGCCGCTATGGCCTCCCGTTGCCGTCTCAGTGCGCGATGCTCCCGGGGCGAGCGATGATACATCAGTATCTTCCCAGATGAGTCCCACGCCGTCCACCCACCAGCTGACGCCCAGAATTGTGCCGGCCGGAGTTGCCGCCGCGCCGATATTCTTGACGACTGCGCTGAAGACGACATTACTGCCTGCCACCGGGCTTGCGGGCGTCCAGGATGTCGAAGCGACGATCAGATCCGGCGCTGTGCCGGGATCGGCCAGCGTTTCGCCGGAATATCCGCTTGCGCCCACGGCATTGACGGCTTTCACCTTGTAATAGTATGTCGTGCCGTTTGAGAGTCCTGTGTTGACATATGTCGTCGCCGTGATGCCCGTCGCAATGGCGGTTGCGCTCTCTCCTCCCGCGCTGGTTCCGCGGTATATGTTGTAGCTGGCAGTTCCCGGCGATGCGCTCCAGGACAGTGAGACCTGCCCGTTTCCGGCAACGGCATTCAGCCCTGACGGAGCCGGAGGCGCTGTGCCGACGACGATCGTGCCGTCCATCGCCCCGCTGCCGGTGATCTCCGCGATCGAGTTCGCCCCGTCGACACGCCAGCGGTGAACGCCGCTGTGGATCATTTCGTCGCTCTGGTAGACATACAACGTGCTGCCCACCTGAACCAGGCAGGGGCTGAACGCGTTGCTTGCAAATCCCGCGGCCGGGCCGTTATTTGGGAAGTCGATGCCGGCTTTGGTCACGCCGAACTGCCCCACGAAGAGGCCATCGTCCCAGAAGTGCATAAACTGGTTCATGAAGTTGCTGTACTGGCCGTTGTAGTTGTAGAGCACATTGCGGCCTGCCGTCCATGCCGTCGTTCCATCCCATCCGCCGAAGCTGTCGCCGTCGGTTGAGTAGGAGCCTAGACCGTCCGGGCCGCTGCCGTCCACACCGCCTGTCGTGTAGCCGGGAGCAGCGCCCCAGAGCCACTGAGATGTATTTTCTTTGATCCCGCCCAGGTGCATGCCAAGGTTGCCTCCCGCGCCGCCGCCGGAGCTGTCGAAGGAGATCACGATACCGGTGGATGTGCTTGGGAAGCGTGGGCCGTTATCTCCGGTGTATCCAGGGTGGGGAACAGGATCGCTTGCTCCGGCGGATGCCGTCGCCAGTGTCGTGGCGGCGCCCCAGGTCGGGGTTCCGGTTCCATCGTAGGTTACCTGCCGCCGCGTGACGGTGAGGACGCCTCCCGTGATGCTGTAGTCCCGTATGTCGCCGTTGGCATAGAGAGAGGATGAGCCGCTGAAGGTGATGCCAGTCATGTGCAGACCGCCCGACTGCAGTTCCGCAATTTCCCTAAGGCCGTCGGAGCGGTTGACCATGGCCCAGGTGCGCCCACTGTTCAGGGTGACCACCGTTTGCAGCCCATTGTCGTCCAGCCCGTTATCCGTGTACGGCGAGCTGAGGCCGCTGCCCCAATTTTTAACGAGCTTCCAACAGTTGTTTCCGCCGGTCGCGGTCGGATCGCCCGGTGTCAGTGTCTTGGAGTAGTCGACCTGATACTCGATCCAGCCATTAAAAACTCGGGTGGGAGCATTGAGGTCCACGGAAACCGTCCGGACATACTGACTGTATTGTATTTGTCCCAAATAGGCGCGAGCAGAGGAGAAGTGGAGCGAACGCATATTGCCTTCGTCGCCGACCCAGAACGAGCCGTCGGATTGGAAGGCGAGGAAAGCGCCGGAGCTGCCGCCGGTGCTCTTGAACCAGAACTTGGAGCTGGTAACGGCCGGCCCGTTGGATGCATAACCGCCCGCCGTTCCGTAGGGTGTGGACCAACCGGAAGCGGCCGTGCCTGTGCTTGTGTATCCTTTTATCTGCTGGCTCGCGCCGCCGTCGGCAACGAGGACGATATCGTTGTTTGACGGGTGAACGGCGACGGCTAAGGGGGCTGAGAACCCGCTGATCGTCGTGGCGAGCGTGTTGCTCGATCCGATACTCGTGTATCGCTTGACGGTCGTGCCGGTGATGACCCAGAGATCGCCGCTTGGCGCAAACGACATCCCCTGCGGATTGGTGACCGTGAAGTTGCCCAGGCTTGCTCCGGTACCCTTGTCGTAGAGATAGACTTTGTTATCCGCTCCTACTGCGACTGCCAGGACGCTGCCGCTCGATTGGACCGCAAGTCCGCTGACGCCTGGCTGCGTGCCGACCTGAAGGGCGCTCGGGTAAACGCGATATTGGTGCGCATCGCCCCAACCGAGGTCGTCGTTCGGGCCGCTTGGGAGCTGCTGGCCCGCCGTCGTAAAGTTGGCCACGGAGTCGTCGGAGACATTGTACTTGATCACAAAACCCGGCTTGCCGTAGTTGTTATTGGTCGTTGTGTCAAAGCAATTCGGACTGGCGTAGTAAACGCAGGTTCCATCGGCAGCGGCCAGCGCCCAGTTCCGGCAGTAGATGTCGGTCGCTTCGTTCTTGATAAAGCCACCGAAGCGGTAGTCGTAGTATTTGGCGAAGTGGTCGGTTGTCGTGAGGGGATCGGTTGTGCTGAACTTGTTGAAGTCGTAATGCGCTTCGTTGTATGAGGAGCAGTAATAGCCGTTCGTGCCGCTGAAGGCCATTGCCGTGATCGGCAGGAAATTGTAGTGCGCTCCCGTGCCGTTGAACGATGAGGATGTGTTGCCGATAACGCCTTCCCAGGTGTAGGTCACATTGTGATAGAGAACGCGGATCTGATACGTGCCCGCCGGCATGGTGTTGCCGTTGTCGTCCTTATCGTCCCAGTTCAGCGGCGCAACCGTGGGGCTTGACGTATGGGTTCCGGCCGAATAGGCCACTTTCCGCCAGAGTGTCCGCACCAGCGTCCCATCCGGCTTAAAGACGCCGGCGCTTGTGGTTCCCGCGCCGGGCAGCGTAAAAGAATACGAAGTTGCGGCATTTGCCGATGTTACCGGGAGACCAAGTAAGGGAACGAGCATTAGCGCCCCGAGTAAACCTGGACTGTAAGGAGGCGTCAAACGCTCCTTCGTCTTTGATGTGAGATTGTGCTTGTTCATAGGAATGTCTTCTTTGTCCTCAGGAATTGTAATAATCTGTATGATCGCCTGGGGAGCATATCTCCCCAGGCGCATCGTTTCAGCGATAGAACTGGACGTCGTCGAAGTAGATCCACTGATTCGCGGCTGCCGATGTGTAGATGCCTATTTCGGCTTGGCCTCCCGTTATCTGGATATTGGGAATGGTCAGCAAGGTCCATCCGGCGGCGGCCGGAATGTTTATCGAATAGTCGAGCGTGCCGCTGAGGGGGACTTTCTTGCAGTAAAGGACTGCCGAGTTTTGCCCGCCTGAGCTGCGGACCCAGACTGAAAGCGTATATGTTCCGTTCGGCAGGCTGGGCAGAACTTGATACGGGTTGACGGTGTATGCCGTGCTCTTAGAGAGAGTGGCGTGGTACGGGTATGAGTGAGCCTCACCATGGGTCTCTGTGTAGAATGCGCCCGCGCCGCTGTTATCCGGGGCATTGTAAACGCTCCATGCGGTCGGAACGGTGTTGGCAAGGATCGGCCCGATTGAGCGTGAGGTCGCTTCCTCCGCTTCAAACGAAGGGTTTGCCAGAACATTGGCGATATGGCCCGGGAAGAGCTGTGTCTGTGGAATGGCGGACTGGGCAGCGCCGGGCGGTGTCCAGAGCAGCTGCGCGGTCGCGCTGCCGGCATTTTCGAAGTACTCCATGCGAATGTCGTATTTCTGGCCTGCCGTGAGAGTGATCGTCCCGTTGTCCTGCACCAGACCATGGGGCGTCCAGTTGTTGATGATCTGCTGCCCGTTCACCCAGAGCCGCACCGCGTCGTCGCTGATGGTGCTGAATATGTATGAGCCTGTTGCCGTTGCGAGGACCTGCCCCGTCCACCTCGCTGAGAAGTAATCGCTGTTCAGGATGGGATCGGGCGTTCCCGTGCCCCAGCTGAAGTTTACGGTTGGATCGATTCGGGTTACCGAGGCTGGTCCCGTCAGAGTTGCGTTATTGAAATAGGCAGCCTCAAGGCCGATTCCGGCCGGGAATAACTGAGACCTTGGAATGGCAGCCTGAGAACCGCCGGGCGGTGTCCAGAGCAGCTTGGCGATCGCGCCTCCGCCGTTCTCGAAGTACTCCATCCGAATGTCGTATTTTTGTCCCGCGGTAAGAGTGATCGTGCCGCTGTCATAGGTCGGACCGTGGTTGGTCCAGTCGTTGACGAGCTGAACGCCGTTCACCCAGAGGCGCACGCCGTCGTCGCTGAAGGTGGTGAATGTATATGAGCCTGTTGTTGTAGCCTGTACTTTGCCGGTCCAGCGCGCCGAGAAGCCGTCGACGGGGATCGCGGGGGCGGGCGTTCCGGCGCCGAAATCGAAGTTCACCTGGCCGTCGAGGCGGGTCAGCGCCGCGGGATCCGTGAGCGTCATGTTCGGGAAGTAATCTCCCGTCAGGCCCGTTCCCGGGTTCAGAGCGGACAGCGTGACGGAACCTCCAAGCGCAGCGCTTGCGCCGAGTTCCCGGATGTTGTCTGCGCCGTCGAGTTTCCAGCGATGGACGCCGCCATGCGTGTTTTCGTCGCAGTGCCAGAGATAGGATGTTCCACCGACGTTTGCCAGACCGGTATAGAAGTCGTTGCCGGCGGCTCCGGGAACGGCATAGTTGTAGTCGTCCTGGTTGCTGGCGCTGATATTCGGAACGCCGAACTCGCCCACGAACATGCCGTCATCCCAGTAGTGCATGAACTGGTTAGCCTCGCCCTGCTGGTTTGTGGCCTGGTTCAGATAGAATTCGCCATGATGTCCGTAGACGATGTTCTGCCCGGTGGCCAGCGCGTGGTTGCCGGGATAATTCGTGCTGTTATCGATCTGCTGCGACTGGAACGTTCCCAGTCCATCCAGCCATCCCGTGGGGCTCGCCTGCCAGAGCCAGGCGGAAGATCCCAGGTTCACGCCTCCCAGGTGATTTCCCAGATTGCTCATCAGATTGAATGAGACGAGCACGTTCGATGAGGTAATGGGGTAGCGCGTCGTGCCCGAAAAATCGCCTCCTCCGGAGCCGTGTACCCAGGGATCGTTTGCCCCGGCAGGCGCGGCTGCGATGGCGGCGGCTGAGCCCCATTGAGGATTGTTCGAGACATCAAAGCCCGTCAGCGCCTGCTGATACCAGGTGATCACTCCTCCTGTAACCGACGAGTAACGCAAAGCGCAGTCGGTTCCGATGTCGTCGCCGCCGGGCAGGTTGATCGAAGTTACTCGAGCGCCGGCAAGCGCCAGTTCGGCCACCTGAAATCCACCGGAGTTCGCTGCGAGAAGCGCGTAGGTGCGCCCGTTGCTCAGGGTTGCAACGGTGCAAATATGGTCATAGGCGGCGGTGTTTACTCCGGCTGCCCAGTTATTGACGAGTGTCCAGCCCCGGTTTCCTCCCGCCGCGCTGGGATCGCCGGGTGTCATGGGCTTGGAGTAGTCCACTTTGTACTCCAGCCAGTTGCCTCCGAACACCCGTGTCGGATCGTTGATGTCTACTGCGGCTGCTCGGACATAGCCCGGCAGGAAGGCGATCTGTTCGATGTAGTTTCGCGCCGATGAGAAGTGCAGGCTGCGCAGGTTCCCCGGATCGCCGACCCAGAATGAGCCGTCGGGCTGTATGGCGACATATCCTGCTCCGGCGACGCCGTTAAACCAGAACTTATCGTTGGTGACGCCCGGTCCGTGGGTCTGAAAGCCTCCTGCCTGGCCGTATGTCCAGAGGCTGGTCCCTGTGCTGTTGAATGCCTTCACCTGCTGGCTTGCGCCGCTGTCGGTAACGAGCACGATATTGTTGTTCGAAGGGTGTACGGCGATGCCGACCGGCTGAGAGAAGCCGGTGATCGTCGTGGCCGGAGTGTTGGTGGAACCTAGAGTCGCAGAGGCGAAGCGCTCTGCGCTGGTTCCCGTTACAACCCAGAGGTCGCCACTGGGCGCGAAAGCGACGCGCCCCGGATTGGTGACGGTGATCGTTCCGAGCAGGTTTCCGCCGCGTTTGTCAAAGAGCTTGACTTGATTCAAGTAGCCGTGAGAGACAGCGAGAACGCTGCCGGTTTTCTGTACGGCGATGCCGGTGGGCTGGTTCGGATTGGTGGTTCCCGGGGTCTGGCTGATATCGATGCAGTTCGGCCAGGTCTGGTCCGGGTAACTTCCGTTGAGATAGAGAGTCGTGCCGGTTGTAAAGCTAGACGGCAGATTGTCGCTGACGTTGAAGGCTGTTACAAAGGTGGTGGATTCGCCGCCGAAACCTCCGCCGATATTGGCGGCGTAGTACCATGTTCCGTCCGTTGCGACATAGGGAAATGCGGTGAAAGAATCATGGTGCGGATTGCTGATCGGCGCTTGCGGTCCCCCGATCGTAAATCGCTGCATACATGATTGGCCTTCGTTGTAGGCGCGAGCGATGATGGCGTTGGCGCTGTCGAAAGACATATCGCTGAATGGCAAATATCCCTTATAGACATTACTGCCGATAAAAGACGACGATGTATTCCCGATCACACCCTCCCAGGTGTAGCTCAGGTTATGGTAGAGGACGCGCACCTGGTATGTGCCGGCGGGAAGCGTATTGCCGCTGTCATCCTTGTCGTCCCAGGAGCTTGTGTGAGCGCCAGCTGAAAACGCCTGCTTTCGCCAGAGAGTGCGGACTAATGTGCCGTCCGGCTTATAGGCAGCCGCGCTCGTGAGATAATTTCCCGGGAGGGTGAATGTGAAAGTGGTTGTGGCATGCGCAGCGGAACATGCGTAAAGCGCAAGGGCGCACGAGAACGCCCGAATGTATGCGCCAGGGGGAGGCCTGAGGGCAGCCCTGACATGTGTGATAGATCGATAGGGTCTCAATGAGTAAACTCCTTTGTCGATGTGCTTGGTATCTCGGTAAGTCTGTTTAATAAATAACAATTGTAACTTTTAATAACAGCTCGAATTAAGGTTTAGTATCTATTAAAAGTATCTAAGATGGAATCTTATGTAGCTCAATTAGGGATTGTGCATCCTAGCTGCCCTTTATGGTCAGCCTCAGTAACCACTCATTGTAAGAAATTCTGGGTGGTTAACATCAGATAACAGGTGTATCATCGATTTGTACAACGATAACATGAGAGCGTCAGTTTGTCAATAGTATTTGAGCGAACAAAATTCCTTGACAGTTTTGTCCCGATTCCTTATAATGCTATGTGTCTGAGCAACTACACTGAGTAGATTTTGGCTTGAAATGTTACGACATTAGCTCGCCTGCAATCTCTATTGACAGCGACTTGATTTCCTCCTATTTGGCTGATATATGGCTTGCTGTGATAGAGAACTAAAGAATCAGATTTGCTTTAGGCGCCATTCCACAATGCTCACGAACCTCAATCAATATGACAAAACCTAATATGTTCGCCCTCGGCTCATCGTATTATCCCGAGCAATGGGAACCCTCGCGCTGGGAAGACGACTTCCGCAAGATGCAGGAGATCGGCTTCAATACTGTACGGATGGGAGAATTCGCGTGGGCATTCTTCGAGCCTGCTCCAGGCCAGTTCTCCTTTAATTGGATGGATAGGGCTATTAATCTCGCCGCTCGCAGAGGAGTGAAAACGATCCTTTGTACTCCCACCGCTTCACCTCCCCCATGGCTGCGGCAGCAGCAGCCAGATGTGTTGGGCGGCAACGAGAAAGGCCCGTTCAAGTACGGCGCGCGCAAGGGGTATTGTACAAACAGCGCTGCATTCTTATCGGCCGCCGACCGGATCGTCACTGCAATGGTCAAGCACTATGAGGGGAATCCCAACATTGCCGGCTGGCAACTCGACAATGAGCCCGGCTATCCATTCGTCTGTTACGACGACAATTGCCTGCACGCCTTCCGACGTTGGCTGCAGGAACGGTACAGTAGCCTGGAACGCCTGAATCTGGCATGGGGTACCGCCTTCTGGAGCCATGTATATTCCGATTGGGATCAGATCGAGTTTCCGATTAATGTTGGAGACGGCGGATGGAACCCAGGCCAGCGCCTGGACTACCGCCGTTTCTTCTCCCGCTCCTACCTGGATTATTTACGCCGACAAGAACAGATCCTGCGTCCTGCTGTCGGCGACGGGTACATATTTACAAACTGGCCCAACACAACCTGGTCCGTGGATGTCTTTGAGGCGGCGGGCTTCCTGGATTTGAGCGCTTGGGATAATTATACGGCCACTCCAGGAGTTACACCTGCGCGGGAGCAGTTCGGCTCGGGCCTGAACCATGATCTGTGCCGATGCGCAGGGCCGAATGGGAGATTCTTAATAGCTGAGCAAAGTACACAACCTCCTGCACATGCGCTGCCGGAGGGCATTCGTTTGCAGACTTATATCGACTTGGCCCATGGGGCGGAAGGAACGATATTTTTTGAATGGCGTCCGCCGCTGGGAGGAGCAGAGCAGGGATACATATCTATCCTTCAGCTGGATGGCTCCTTCGGCCCGGCTTACCAGCAGTATGTGCAGATGGGAGAGGAACTGGCGCGCATTGGTCCTGAGCTGGCCCGAGCGCAAACAGTCTCCGAAGTGGCGTTGCTTTATAGCTATGAGAATCAGTGGGAGCAGGGCTTTTGGTGTGGGGAGAACGGATATGATTCGGAGGCGCACCGTTGGTATCAGGGCCTGAAGGCTCTGGGGCATAATATTGATGTGCTTCCCCCCTCTGCGGATCTATCCGCCTATAGATTAGTGGTGGCTCCCGGGTTGCGGATCGCCACTGAGGATCTTGCTGAGCGTCTTGCTCGGTATGTGTCATCAGGCGGTTGTCTAGTTCTCAATCACCAGGCAGGCACGCGGCAGGAAGATAACCGATATCATGAACTTCTCACGCCGGGAGTGTTCCTGGATCTGGCAGGGGTGAAGGTTCCAAGCCGTGTTGCGGCAGGCGCCTTGGCAGGACAATTGATGTTGGGGCTGAGCGATCAGGGCACCAGGGGGCATGGGGTGATGTTCGACGGGGACGATCACTCCTTTGAGCCGGCTGCTGTCTTGGAGCGGATTGATCTAGTCACGGCGCAGGGGGTGGCCCAATTCCGTGGCGGACGTATGACTGGTGCTCCGGCGATCACCATGAACCGGTTTGGTCTTGGCCGCTTATATTATGTGGGCTGCGAATCGCGCGATCCTGCATTCTATGACCGTCTAGGGCGTTTCCTTGGCGAAGCGCTGGCTATCGAGCCACTGCTGGATGTACCGGAAGGAGTAGAGGTCGTGAGTAGGATTAAAGATGACCTCGAGTATTTGTTTGTGCTCAATTTAACTGAGGAAATGAAGGTTATCGCTTTACCTGAGCGAATGAAAGAGTTAGTTACGGAAAAGGAATATCCAAATTCTCTCGGACTTCCAGGTCTTGATATTCGTATTTTCGTGAGAAAACAACAGAAATAAGTTGTATAAGGCTCAAGCATGCCACTTCGACAGGCATGCTTGAGTTGAGCGTAATTAATAATTACTTCTTATTTCGGCATCAGAAATCTCTAATCCCTCTAAATATGGGTTAAAACAGAACCTCTTGGTTTTTTGGGTGGGGTAGCCATCGAAGTTCCAGGCTTCGTCGATGTGCGTACGATCAATCGGGAACGCAAACGTGCTTGGATACAGAGTGATTCACCTTTCACTGCCTGTAAAGCCATACGTGCTGCTTCTTCGCCCAGAGCTTCGATCGGCGGACGTAGAGTGGTCAAACCAAGCCTTCTGGCAACACGATTGTCGTCGAAGCCGATGATCGAATAGTCAATCCCTGCTTGCATCCCGTTCTCAGTGAAGGCTCTCACCACATTGCCTGCGACCATGTCATTGGATGCGATGATTTTACATCCCATACGCCAATTTCCCTCCCGAATTGCTTCGAGAGCCATTTCAAATGCTGCCTGTATTCGTCCCTCATCGTCATAGAAATCGATCGGTAGGTTGTTCTGCGGATAAGGGCGTAGGAATGCTGCGGACAGACCAGCCTGAACGAATGCCTTCGATGCGCCGTCCCGTCTTTGATCGGCCCAATCCACCTGGAAAGGTGAAAAGAATATCACCGGCTCATCGACACCTTCGTTGATCAGATGCTGCGCAGCTTGAAAGCCGGCCGTAAACTGGTCGTAATATACGTGAGGGGCCGGCAGATCCAGAGGAGCGCTGCTGATTACAACTGCCGGGACGGTCGAGCCTGCGGCGGCTCTTGCCGTGTCGTGCTGAACCGCTTCCATTTCTGAGGGAGCAAGGATAATGATCGCCTGCGCTCCGCTGTCGACGAGTTTACGCATGCCGAAATCGAAATCCAGCTGTGCGGCTTCGCCCGATCCGCGGTTGTAAACAATCGTTGCTCCTGCCGCATCCGAAACGACATGTTCAATGGACGTGACGATCCGATGATGCCAATCATCGCTTTCATCAGCCCAGTTGTCCGGCAGCAAAGCCAGAATACCGATATGACAGCGGCCGGACGCCGGCGCTGGTGCTTTGAAGGATACATGTCCGGGTGCAGATTTCTTTGGCCGGCCAGGGCTGCCGACCTTGCCGACTACCGTGCCGTGCCGTGGCTTGCTTTCCAGTGTGCCGTCTTTCAGCAGATCCGAGATAGCCCGCTGCAGTGTCGGCAACTGCACGTTATATTCCGCAGCGAGTGCACGCCGGCTTGGTAGAACCATGCCGGGCTGCCAGATGCCCGTTTCGACGCGTCGCCTAAGATCCTGCTCAATACGCACATAAGCGGGAAGGCCGATATTAGTTTTGTTTTTTGCATCGGTCATGATTTTTCAGTTCAGCGCTTGTTAAGGCGCGATAGATAACAGGTGTATTATGGATTTGTACAAAGATAACATAAGAGCATCAGTTTGTCAAGAATGTATAAATAGATAAAAAACACAGTAAAAAGTCCTTGACAGTTTCTAATGAAGCCCCTATAATGCTTTCACAGGTGCGCAACTACACCGAGCAGGAGGGCGGTTCAAAGGCACCTGTAAGTACAACGATTTATACACCGCGTGTGCCGAAAATGATCTTGTATTGGTAAAACTATCTATTATGAAAGGTTCAGAAAAATGAACATAAAGAAGTCCGGCTTCACTCTCATTGAATTACTCGTAGTCATAGCTATCATTGCGATTCTCGCCGCAATCCTCTTCCCCGTCTTCGCCAAGGTCCGAGAGAAGGCCCGACAGACATCCTGCTCCAGCAACGAGAAA